>Ga0209613_1000267_pt1 | contig 67239 bp, 61 predicted proteins | sample BioC13SIPDNA_2_FD_185747 | JGI IMG/M metagenome (GOLD analysis project Ga0209613, IMG submission 185747) | Anaerobic biogas reactor microbial communites from Washington, USA - Biogas_R2_A C13 SIP DNA (SPAdes) (version 2) | ecosystem: Engineered > Bioreactor > Anaerobic > Unclassified | place...
CGGGCCCCAAATCCCATAGGCACACGGCGTATTCGCGCTGGATCGCTGCTTTCCCCTGCTCAACCGCACTTTTCATGGGCCTATGGGTGAGGTCAGCTGCGGAACGCCGGACAATAGGCCCAATCGGGGGCAAAAGACAAACCGTCGCTCCATAGTGGGAGTGTTAGCTCCGGTTCTGACGTGGGTAGTAAATACAGTACGCTCGACGGCTACGGGCCGTACCTCTCAGGAAACGAAAGGGGACAAGATGGCCGACAAGAAGGTCGAACGCTCCTTCAGAGAACGCCCCCTCACTCCTACCGAGAAGATGGAGGCTTCGCTTTCAGAACAGGGCAGGGTCAGCATGGCTGAACCCTCTCATGACAAAGGCAAAGCGGCACTGGCGGATCGTTTTCGCAAGAGAGAGGAGCGCTGGCGCAGGGAGCAATCCCTCCGAGACCAGAAGACCGCTCAGGAGAGCGCGGAAGGCGCTCAAGGGACGGATGGGGAAGACGAATCGGCAGGATCAGGGGAAGAAGACGAAGGCGGCGGCTCATGACCGACAGTGCGGCTGCGATCAAGGAGAAACTCAAGGAACTAGCAGGGGCCCACTCGGTCGGTAAGGCCTTCCTCAGTGTCACGCTATCGACCAGCCGGCTGGACGATTGGAGGCTGTTTGCGCCTGCCTTTCTCAACAGCGAGTTCAATCGCATCACGAGGGAACGCGGGTTCTCTAAGGAAGACAAGCGTCTGCTGCAGACGGATCTGGACCACGTGCTGGACGTGATCAAGTACGACGTCGAGCGAAGTACTGAGGGATTGGCTCTTTTCGTGGATGGTGTAGGTGGTTACGACGAACGCATCGAATTGCCGTTCCGCCTGATGAATCGGGTGGTCATTGAGCCCTCTCCTCACGTGCGTCCGGTGGCACACGCGCTCTCGCTGCTCGAACCATTTGTGATCGCCCGGGTGAGCCGGGATGAATCCACTTTGCTGCTGGTGGATGAGTTGGGAGTCGCTCGAGAAGACGAGCTGGCCGGTCCGTGGCTACGTAGCAGCGACCGGGAGACTGGAGAGCAGTCCATCAAGGAGTACTACGCCGCCGCACGCCAGGACGCGCTGGTCGACCAGCATTTCAAGGAAGTCGGGGTCGCTCTTGCCAGGTTGCTCGATAGCACCCAGGCGAAGCGCGCGGTCATATGTGCTCAACACGAGATAGCCAGTGGGTTCAAACGGACATTGCCGGCCGCGGTGAACGCCCAGATCGTAGCGGAAGTGGCGTTTGATGCCGCGGCAACGACCGGCCAGATGGTTGCGCATGCCCGCCAAGCGGTCCAGGAGGCTCGGCACGTTGAGATGGCGGCCTTGGCCGCCCGCATCAAGGAGGGCTTGGGCAGGGGTGGCCGGGGGGTGTCGGGTTTCGACGATGTACTCGGGGCTCTCGGACGTCACCAGGTGCAGATCCTACTGGTGGACCGCAACTATCGTGTCCCCGGATGGCGGTGCCTGGAGTGCGGTTGGGTCGGTCTGACGGCGGTGCCTCGATGTCCGGCATGCGGGGGTGAAGTGGTACCGGTAGCGGACGCAGTCGGTGAGCTGGTCCGACTGGCCATAGTGCAGAATGGGCAGGTGGAAGTGGGCGAAAACATACCCGTGCTGGATGAACTCGGGGGTGTGGCCGGAGTGCTGCGCTACGGCTAGCAGAGCCGACCGCCACAGTGTGGGCCGAACTCGTCTGTCGGTACCGTCTTCTGACTCAAGGGTGGGGGCCGTCGCGGCGATAGATATCCAGTATGAGCGTCGTGACGGCAAACAGCACGATGGAAGGAAGCTGCCCGCAGTGCGGCGCCGTGGTGCCGATACCCGGCTATGCGGATATGGCGGTGTGCAGTTTCTGCGGCTCGACGCTCTGGAGAGGGCGCACTGATGACATCTCGGCGAACCAGGTTGTACCCTTAGAAGAAGACGTGCTTCGGTCGGTGCTATGCCCTCAGTGCGCCGGGTCGTTGGGCACTCGAGAGGGCCGCAGGATTTTGGTGTGCCGGCATTGCGGGACTCGGGTAGCGGTGAAGGACCGGGGAGGTGTTTCCCGCTGGTACTTTCCGGCCCGGGTGGACCGTCTCGAAGCCGCGGCTGCCGGTGCAGACTGGCTGCGGCGATACCCAGGAATAGCCAGGTCGGCCCGCGACGCGCGCTTCGTCGATGCCGAGTTGGTCTACGTTCCTATCTGGGAGTATAGAACGTTGCTCGCCGGTTGGGAGTTCGGGCGGAAGGTGCGAACGCGGACTGAATCGGTGGGTTCCGGGTCCATCATGTTCTCCGGGTCAGGGAACTTCGAGTGCGAGGGAGAGCGGCTTGAATTGCGGCTTGTTACAGAGGGGGTGAAGGAGCCGTGTCTTCAGGAGCGTCGTCTTTACCGGGCCGCCGCCGATTTTGGGGCGCTGGGGGCCACGAGACCTAAGGTGACCGGCCGGGAACTGTTGCTGCCTCTTCTAGCGGGCGAGTTAGATGCTTCGGCCGCCGTGCTGGAGGTCGCCGTGGATGGAGCTGAAGTGGCGGCGCGGGGACGGAGATCGGCGATGCAGCCGCTTTCTGGGGCGGTCTCCCCAGACACCCATCTGTTCACCTTTCGGGAGAAGCTGGCTCTGCTCTATTACCCGCTTTGGGTGGTCGGCTATCAAGTGGGCGCGCATCAGTTCAAAGTTATAGTGAATGGCCGCAACGGGAATGTTAACTCGGCGATAGCGCCGGGCGACAATCGTTGGCGATGGATCAGTCTGAGTGCTCGGGTGTTGATGTCGATCATCCTTGTGGCCCTGTTCGCTTGGCTGGCGGTGGCCCACGAGAGTGCTCGAACGACGATGGCGGTTGCGGCCGTGATAGTGTCAGTTGCGGCTGCTCTGTATGTTTCGCGATTCCGTACGGTGAGGGAGGTGGAATATCACGAACCTTTCTCCGGATGATCTTGTTCCATTGCTCTGCAGCAACTGCGGACTTTCTCTCGCAGGTGCCGATGACGCCGCGGTGTTCATCTGTCCCAACTGCGGCCGGGCGCACGAGTTGAGCGCAGAAGGGTTGACGTCGTTCTTGCCTTCGACCGCGGCAGTGACCACTGAACTCGCGGTGGCGGGCGCGACGCACTACCTGGCGGTCTGGCGTCTGGAGGTCGCGATCTCAGCAGCTGCAGATTCGGCATGGGAGCGCATCCGCAAAGTCGTCGCGCCGAAGCCGGCGCATCTGTACGTTCCGTCTTTCTCGCTCGCGCGCGCGACGGTGCAACGACTGGGAGTCGGCCTCACCGAAGCTCAGCCCTCGCTGGAATTGAGTCCCGGTCTCGACAGCCGCTTGGTCCAGCATCATGCTCTGGCGGCGGTGGGGGCGGACCCGGATGGCACCTCCGACGGACCGGGATTCGGCGTCGTCTCACCTGTGCTGGTGGGGCGGCGGGATGCGAGGACACTCGGACACTTCGTCTATCTGGCAGTCGAGTCGCACGAGGCGCGCGATCTGCATTCGGTTGACTATGAATTGGAGGCGATGGGCGAGGAGTTGGTTTTCATTCCGGCCGTCTGGGATCCTCGGTATGCCCACGACTCCAATTGGAGGCTGCTACTGTGCGAGTTCGACGGTCTGGTCGCGTAGCCGGACATGGGACAGGAGATATGTGGTCGGGGATGTGCCGCGTGCCTGGGGATCAGAAGACCTGGAGGAGATCATGACGGGAATCGATGAAAGGATAGAGGAGAGCAAGAACTGGCTCGATCGGCTTCTAGAGAAGCTCCCCGGCTTCGCTCAGTACAAGGGGAGAGAGCTGCGCAGGGAAGGTGACAAGATAGAGCGGGTTCACGTGGCTGAGAGTCTTGCCTCGTGCCTGGGCAAATTGGACGATCTGAAGCTCAGTCTCACCAAGAGCGGACGGCTGGAACCACTGGATGACCTCGACAGCACTGTGCGCAGGCTGCGCACCGTAAGAGACCGGATCCAGTTCGCCGATTATGGGTACGGAGGCATGTTCGACCCGACGAAGGTAGGAATCGAGCAGTTGGACGAACTACGCGCATTCGATCAAGGGCTGCAGGTCGAAGTGGATGGGATCAAGGAACTGGTGGTGGCTTTGGCCGCGGATAGCCCTTCGTTGGCCACTGATGTCCGGCTCCTTGACGACCGGCTCAGCGCGCTCGACGCGCGATTTTCTGAGAGGCAGAATCTCACAACCGGAGCGGGGAGGTAATCGATGGCCCTGATGGACCTCATCGAGTATGTGGACGAACGAGGCACCGAGATGACCCACCGCATCCCTGAGCAAGGCTCGGGCGAGTTCAAGATGGGCTCGCAGCTTATAGTGCGCGAGAGCCAGTGGGCGGTGTTCTTCCGAGACGGCAAGGCCTACGATGTATTTGATACGGGCAGGCACACGCTGTCCACTCAGAACGTCCCCTTGCTGACGTCTGCAATCACGACCCCGATGTGGGGTGACACACCCTTCCGCAGTGAGGTCTTCTACGTAAGCAAGCGGGTCTTCACCGATCTGAAGTGGGGCACCGTCGAGCCCATCCTGTTTCGCGACGCGGAGTTCAGGATGATCCGGTTGCGCTCGAATGGGATCTATTCCTTCCAGATCAGCGATCCGAAGCTCTTTGTAGTGAAGATCGTAGGCACTCGTGGCATCTACACTAATATGCAGATCGAGGACTTCCTCCGGGGAGTGATCGTCGGGCGGTTGGCGGATCTGCTGGGCGAGAGTCTGGATTCGGTGCTTGATCTTCCGCGCTACTTCGACGAACTGGGAGCGGGTCTCAAGGCTCGCATGAAGGACGACTTCGCTCAGTACGGTCTTGTGATAGTCGACTTCGTCATCAATGCCATCTCACCCCCGGAAGACGTGCAGAAACGTATCGACGAACGATCTGGGATGGAAGCCGTGGGCGGTATGGACAGGTACTTCCAGTACAAAGCTGCGCAGGCGATCGGCGACCTGGCGAAGAACCAGGGAGTGGCGGGCGACGGTACAAGTGACATCGGCACCGCAGCCACCGCCGGTCTCGGACTTGGAGCCGGCGCGGGATTGGGCATGATGATTCCGGGCATGCTTCAACAGGCTGTGGCGGGAGGAGCCCGTCCCAAGATCCGGTGCCCGAATTGCGGTGAGGACGTCGCCTACGGAAGCAATTTCTGCCCGAATTGCGGAACAAATCTTGCGGCCACGGTGACCTGCCCAGAGTGTAGGGCGACCTTGCCTGCGGCCTCCAAGTTCTGCCCGAACTGTGGCCACGACATGAGTATCCCCCCAGGCGGTGCGACCGGTGAGATCGGGGAGCAGCCCGAGGAGACGCCGGCCACTCCCCGGAACGAAGGCGGCGACGAGCAGCCCGAGGGGTGAACGCAATGACCATGGGGCGTCTTCGGGGCCTGACGCTGCTGGCTGCAGTCTTGACCCTCGTGGGCGTCCTAGCCGGGCCGACAGAGACGGCCGCTGCCAAGGATTGGCGCATCGATAGCCTGGACGTCTTGCTGGACGTGCAGGATAACGGAGATGTCCTCGTGGACGAGAGGGTGACGTTCTCGTTCGAGGGCAACTACCAGTACGTGGCCCGTGATATCCCGACCGGCAACACGGGCGGCATAACCGATGTCCGAGTGTACGATGCCGACGGAGTCCCCCTTACCGAGGGAGACGCTCCCGGGACATTCAGCACGTTCAAAGAGGGAGAGACTCTTTACGTACAGTTGAACTTCGACCTGACTGATACTTCTGCCTCTTACACCATTCACTACCGAGCCAAAGCAGTGGTGATGTTCTTCGATGAGGGCGACGAATTGCGTTGGCGTGTCTTCGACGCCTCAACTCCCGTTCCGATCGGGACCGTGCAGGCCACGGTCAAGATTCCGGGCGCCGTGTCTCCGGCAGATATGACGCAGGCCGTTCAAGTCGGCTATGGAGTAGAGAGCAATGTCACCTCTCCAGCGCCCTCCAGCATGGTCTATCGGGCTTCCGATATCCCTCCATACACCAACTTCTGGATTGTGACGGGGTTTCCCAAGGGGGTGGTCAAGTACACCTGGACCGCGCGGCGTCTCGCGGAGTTTCTGATTCCCAAGATAGGATTCCTGCTTCCCATCGTCTTCTTCCTCGGCATGTTGCTGATCTGGCACCGACGGGGTCGTGATGAGCCGGCGACGGTGTACGCACGGTACGTGAGCGAACCGCCCTCTGATCTCGGTCCTGGCTTGGCCGGGGCGCTGGTTGACGAGAAAGTGGACACCAAAGAGGTGGTCGCCACCATCATCGATTTGGCCACCCGTGGATACTTGGACATCACCGACACCAGTAGCGCGGGGCCCAGCGGAAAGGCGCTCACCATCTTCACGCGGCGAAAACCGCTGGACGGTCTCGAGGGTTTCGAACGGAAGGTGGCGGATGCACTGTTCGATAAGAAGCATCCCGACCAGGTGACAACCGCGGACCTCAAGAACCAGTTCTACTCGCACGTACAACCGATCGTGGACCAGGTCTACACAGAGGTCACCCGTCGCAAGCTCTTCTCGAGCAATCCTAAACAGGTCCGCACAAAGTGGGGCGGATACGGTCTCGGTGTTGCGGTGGTCCTTGGAGTGCTGACGCTCATAATGGTCTACGCTGAGCTTTCGGGATGGGGGTGGTTCATGGTGGGCTCCATCGTCTCGGTCGGGATCGTCTGGGCCTTTGCTTTCCGTATGCCCCAACGGACTCCGAAAGGGGCGCAGGAGCAGCGGAAATGGGAGGCCTTCCGCAACTACCTGAGGGATCTGACCAGGTTCCAGGATATGGAGTCCGCTGAAAGGAGCTTCGAGAAGTACCTGCCTTACGCCGTCGCCTTCGGAGTGGAGAGAGAGTGGGTCAAAAGGTTCGAAGGGCTGACCGTCTCGTCTCCAGATTGGTACCATCCACCAGTAGTCCTGTCTGGGCCCTCTTCTCGCACCGGCGATACCATGGGGGGAGGCTACGGCAAGGGCCCGGACGGCGGTCTTGGCTCGGGGCCAAGCTCGTACGGTCCGCCGGGAGGGGGATTCAGTCTCGACACCATTTCGGATGGGCTGTTCAAGAGCCTTGGCAATATGTCGAGGGTTCTGACGGCTGCTCCGGCGTCCAGTGGCTCAAAGAAAGGCGCATGGGGAGGCGGTGGCTCCTCCGGGGGCGGGAGCTTCGGTGGCGGCTTCTCGGGTGGAGGCGGCGGCGGGGGGTTCAGAGCCGGGTAGGATGACCGGGAGGTGGTGATGCGCATCAGGATAATGGGGATCGTTCTTGTGGTGATCGGCTTGGGCGTCGCCGCCTGGCTGGTGGTCGGTCTGACGGAGCTGACCGAGGGGGCCAGTCGGGCCGGTCATGTGCTAGGGCTGGTCTTGTTCTCGCTGCCTTTTGTGGCGGTCGGCTTGTATCTGTTTCTGACTTCAAGAGGTGAGATAAAGGCCGAGAGCCAAGCCGACAAACAACGGATTATTCTGAACGCGGTTCTCACCCGAGGACGTGTCAGCGTGGCCGATCTTGCCATTGAGTGTGATCTGACCCGTGAGCAGGTGAGGGACGGTGTCTACGATCTCATCGGCAAAGACCTGTTCCGTGGCTACGTGAATTGGGAGAAGGGGGAACTGGTGTCGGCTGAGGCCGCTCAGATGAAGTCGGACAGGTGCCCAAACTGCGGCGGGAAGGTGGAGTTGGCCGGCAAGGGGCTTGTGAGGTGTCCGTTTTGCGGCACGGAGACCTATCTATCGTCGGTAGGCGGCCGGCCACCAGTCGCGGTCGCGCCTTCGAATGACTCCGGAGCAGACGAAGGAGTCCTGTCGGAAGGTGCTCCGCAGTCCACTGAGACTCCGTCGGGCGGTACACTTAGCGACGGATTGTCCTCCTCGCGCGGACCCCGATCGGGAGATACGCCGGGGCAAGGTCCTGTCGGACGGCCCTAAGTGAGGCTAAGACTATGCGTCTCTTGTACAAGATATGGCTTGACTACAGGGGCAGAGCATTCGGAGACGGCCCAGCCCGGCTGCTCGATGGTGTCGAAGAATGGGGCTCACTGAGAAAGGCCGCTCAGGAGTTGGGCATGTCTTACAACAAGGCCTGGCGCATCCTGCATGCGGCTGAGGAGCGTCTGGGCTTCGCTCTTCTAGACCGCAGTGTGGGGGGCACGCTGGGCGGGGGGTCGAATCTGACGCCCGAAGCGCAAGACCTGATGCGGCGCTACCGGGCGGTCGCGTCCGACGCGGAGCAGGCCCTGCAAGCCGTGTTTCAGCGGCATTTCGGAGACTGGGAGGATCCTGCTCCCGATGATCTGCACGGGGACTCACCCAACGAGGTCTGAACTGGACCTGCACCCGTCTGCTCTTGGCTCGGATGAGAGAATGCCTCGCCGAGAGACCACGTTGGTGCGCGGGGTCTGAACGCGTTATACTCTCAGCCCTATAACGGAAGGCGCTGCCTCCTGCGGCCAACGCCGGCAGGATAGGGACGCCGGCACAGAGAGCGAGACGGGCACTGAGAGCGAGATCCCCACGCGTTGAATAAGACCCCGGACACCTGCGAGACATCACGCGGCGAGATTCCGGGCGCCGTAACGCTCGTCTACTACTTGCCGGGCCCTGGCCGGCACGTCCGGCCGTGCGAGTCGTACGGACGATGAGGGCCCGACGCTCATGGCCGATGGCGTAGCCGAGTCTGTGGAATCGTCTGTGGAGGTACGGGAGGCCGAGGCCCCCGCTGTGGGCCTCGGCTCCAGACTGAAGGCCGGCGCGGCTCGTTTGCGGCTTCCCGCCTTGATACTGGTACCCATCATCGTCTTCCTCTTGTCTCTCACCATGGGTCGGTTCGACGTCTCGCTGGGCGAGCTTTTCACGCTCTTTGGATCTAAGTTGGGGCTGACGGACGCGACCGTATCCGACGAGGTGAGCACGGTTATATTGAACGTCCGCCTGCCGCGCATCTTCGCAGCCTTGCTGATCGGTGCCGGATTGGCGCTTTCGGGGGCGGCCTACCAAGGCATGTTCCGCAACCCTCTGGTCTCATCGGATATTCTGGGCGCCTCCGCCGGAGCGGGCTTCGGCGCCGCTCTCGGCATCATGCTGTCCAAGAGCGTGATCGTCACGCAGGTCCTGGCTCTGGGTTTTGGCCTGGCCGCCGTCCTGGTCACGTATACACTGGCCGGCCGGCTGCGCCGTGGTGATCCCACTCTGTTCCTGGTGTTGACGGGCATTCTGGTGGGTACGGTGTTCACGTCGCTCATCTCCATCCTCAAGGTCCTGGCCGACCCTTCCGACAAGCTGCCGGCCATCACCTTCTGGCTGATGGGTAGCCTAGCTGCCGTCAACAGGCAGGACATCCTCATCCTCGTAGTCCCCATGCTTCTAGGGGGTATCGCCCTGCTTGTGGTGCGATGGCATCTCAATCCACTCTCCTTCGGGGAAGAAGAGGCGCAGGCGATGGGGTCGGAGACGACCAAGATGCGCATAATCGTCATTGGTGCCTGCACCCTCATGACGGCCTCTGCGGTAAGCGTGGGCGGCATCATCGGCTGGGTGGGGCTCATAATCCCTCATGTAGCTCGTGGTCTGGTGGGGCCTGATTACGGTAGGCTTCTCCCCGTGTCCGCCGTGATAGGAGGGGTCTATCTTCTTCTGATCGACGACATCGCCCGTCTGGCGGGACCGCTGGAGATGCCGCTCGGGATCCTCACTGCCCTTATCGGAGCGCCCTTCTTCATCTTCTTGCTGGCGCGGACCAGGAGGGCTTGGACGTGATTCTCGAACTGAGAGGCCTATCCTGCGGTTACGGACGTCGCACGGTGCTCAGCGAGGTGGACCTGTCTATCACCGCGGGCGAGAACCTGTGCTTATTGGGGCCGAACGGAGTAGGCAAGACGACTCTATTCCGGACGATACTGGGAGCGATCGCCCCGATGGGTGGTGAGGTGCTGGTCGACGGGAAGAGCCTTGCCGGTTTCTCCCGGCGGCAACGAGCTCGGTTGATGGCATACGTACCTCAGGCGCATACCGCTCCCTTCCCCTTCCATGTGATCGACGTAGTCTTGACCGGCCGCACAGCTCACATCTCTTTGACGGCTTCCCCTTCCCGTCACGACGAAGCCGTAGCCAGAGCGGCGTTGGAACGGATGGATATCGCCGACCTGGCCGATCGGCCCTACACCGAGTTGAGTGGAGGTGAGCGCCAATTAGTGCTCATCGCTAGAGCATTGGCCCAAGAGCCGAGGGTCTTGATCATGGACGAGCCATCCTCCCATCTGGATTTCGGTAACCAAGCCCGCTTACTGTCTCTGATCAAGACGTTGGTGCACGAGCGCGATCTGGCTGTCCTCATGTCGTCCCACTTCCCGAATCACGCCTTTGCCTGTGCCTCCCGAGTAGGACTCATCAAGGAGGGCCGCTTGGTGGCTCTGGGAGATCCGGCGGACGTGCTGACGGAGTCTAGCCTGGAGGACATCTACGGAATACCGGTGCGCATTCTTGCGGGGGATCCTGAGACGGACCCAGCTCTGAAGGTGTGCGCCGCCCGGGCGTTATAAGGAGGCGGCCGACTCGCATCTGAGTCGATTCAGGCTCGAGACTTGAATCGGGACCCTTGGGAACGTTATACTTCGGGGCAGATTACGCTCGATCATACTTGTACATTCAGGGATGCGGTACGGAGGGACGTTACAGATGCAGGACCGGTTTGGGAGCTTGGACAGAGTGGGTTCAGACTACGAGCGGAGACGCATCAGGCGATCCCGGGCGGCCGCAAGCACCATGGTCGCCGCGGCCTCTCTGCTTCTGGTCTGTCTCCTGTCTCTAGCGGTGGCCGCTTGTGGATCAGACGGGGAGGCTTCGGGCGCGGCGGCAAACGGTCAAGCAGCGGGCGGCGGTGGGGCAGAGACGGTTGTGATCACCGACGACGCTGGAAGGCAGCTCACAGTTGCGGCTGACGTCAAGAAGGTCTTCTGCACGGGCCCGACCGGGACGAGCCTTGTCTACACGGTGGCTCCGGAGCTTCTGGTGGGATGGAACATCACGCCCACCGACCAAGAGAAGGAGTACATACCGGCCGAATGCCGCGATATCGTCGGTCTTGGAGGCTGGTTTGGAAAGAACACGACGGGTAACGTGGAGGAGATCATCAAGCTGTCCCCTGACGTTGTTCTCAGCATCGGCACTATCGACGAAGGGGCCATCTCCGATGCCGAACGCGCGCAGGGTCTTCTCGGCGTCCCGGTTGTGATGATCGATTCGACACTCACGAAGACGGGCGATGCGTACCGCTTCGTGGGCGAGATCGTGGGCATGGAGGAGCGAGCGGACGAACTGGCTCGTTACTCGGACGAGGTGATTGCAGAGGCTCAGGCGAACACCGCCAAGCTGTCCGAAGAAGACCGGGTGACTCTGTACTACGCTGAGGGGGGCAAGGGGCTACATACCGATCCCGAGGGATCCAGCCATACCGAGGTGTTCACCGTAATGGGAGCCCGCAACGTCGCCGATGTGGAACTTCAGCAGGGATACGGCATGTCGCCCGTGTCGTTGGAGCAGGTGATCGCCTGGGATCCCCAAGTCATCCTGGTAGCAAGTGATCCTGCCGGAGAGACCAACGTCTACGAGCAGATCACGACCGGGGCCGACTGGGCCACCATCGAGGCAGTCGAAACCAGCCAAGTCTACGCTATACCCCACGGTCCCTTCGACTGGGTCGATCGGCCTTATTCCATAGGGCGCATCCTCGGCATCCCCTGGGTGGGTAACCTGCTCTACCCAGATTTGTATGACTTCGACCTGCAGGCCAGAGTGAAGGACTTCTACCGGCTCTTCTACCATCTCGATCTCACAGACGAACAGCTGCAAGAACTCATGGAACACGCCATCCCGGTTCGCTGAACCGCCAACAAGACAGGAGAGTAACTCGTGAAGACCCGCCGTTCCCTTTCCCTCGCTTTAGTAGCAGCCCTCTTGCTGGGCAGTACTGTTATCTTCGCGGTCGCCTGCGGGGGGTCCGACGAAACGACCACCACCTTAGCTCCAGAGACCGCGACCACTGAGGCCGCCGGTTCGGAGACATCCTCGGGTGGAACCAGCGGGAATGTCTCGGTCGAAGGCTTGGTTGACAACCCGATGGTCCTGACGGCCGCCGAACTGGAGAACATGACGATTGCCGAGATCACGGTCGATCATCCCAAGCTCGGTATGACGGATTATCGGGGCGTGCGCTTGAGCGATCTGTTCGCCTCCTTGGGAGTGCAGAGCGCCGCCGTTTCCCTGGTCATGACTGCATCCGATGGGTACATGGCGGAGGTGGCCTTGGCCGACATCGAGGCGAGCGCGGATGCCGTGTTGGCCATCGGTGACGACGGCAAACTCAGCGTCGTGATCCCTGGCATGGAGAGCAAGTCCTGGGTGAAGGACGTCGCATCGTTCAAATTCAACTGATGTTTCGGAGGTCGATGCATGCGTCCGCTTGAAGAGGATCTGCAGGCCGCCCGGGCCTTCCATGGGCACCTATGTCACGGCATGGTTATGGGGGTGCGCATGGCCCGGTATGCCTGCCGGGAGCTCGGGATAGACGACCCCCACTCCTATCGCGATCTGGTGGTTTACGTGGAGATGGATCGCTGTGCCACCGACGCGGTGAGTGTGGCGACCGGAGTGACTCTGGGCAGGCGGCGGCTGAAATGGGTGGACTACGGGAAGCTGGCTGCCACCTTTGTGGATCTTGCCACAGGACGCGCGATCAGACTCGCCCCTTGCCCTGAGGTACCGCACGCCGGCAACGACACGGACCCTCTTGAGTTCTGGAACGACTGGGCCGACGAGGAACTCTTCAGCGTCACGCCGGTGACGATGGTCATACCCGAGGAGGACAGGCCGGGCCGGCCCATCCGTACTGTGATCTGTGCGCGTTGCGGCGAGCAGGTTCAGGATGCCCGTGAAGTGGTGGCGAATGGAGAGACTCTGTGCAGGGGATGCGCGCACGGGGCTTACTATCAAGTCTGAGGTGGCCCGCGGGTGTGGAATTATCCGCGGTTCAGTCCGGGAGGGATGATTGTACCGACGGCCGTTGATCTTCGTGGTCACCGGTGAGCGTGGCTCAGGCAAGAGCACAGTATGCGCGCGAGTCGCCCGAGAGACTGCTCAGCAGGGTCTCGCTGTGGCCGGTATTCTCACCGAACGGACCGACTCCGACGATCCCCGTGGCATGCGAAAGGTGATCGACCTCCAGACGGGGGAAGAGCGGGCTTTCGGCTCACAGGAGAAGAGCCGACGGCGGAGTGCGCAGCGGCCGGTGAAGGGCACCGTCCCGACTTCCCTGCTGCACGAAACAGACAAGTTGCGGGCTGATGTGTCGGTGGATCACACCTCAACCTCCGATCCCCTCACCCCCGGTTGGAGGTTCGACCCCGACGTCTTTTTCTGGGCGAACGAGGTTCTCACCCGGTCAATCCCGTGCGATCTCCTTATAGTTGATGAGGTGGGCCCCCTGGAGCTGCTTGGAGGCCGAGGATGGGCCAAGGCGACAGAAGTACTTCGTTCGTCCGGCTACCACGCAGCTTTGGTGGTGTGCCGATTCGCGCTGCTCGATGAATTACGCAGGATTCTGGGCTCGCGGCCCAGCGTGGTCGTCGAGGTGACTCCGGAGACGCGCGATCTGATTCCAACCGCGATCATGGAACGAATCCAGTCGCCGGACTAGAACTCCACTGTTCCCGGGGGAGCCTCGGTGGTCGCTGTTGTGGATGGAGGCGCCGTGGCACTGGTGGTAGTCGATGACGGCTTCGTGGTCGTGGTGGTCGTCGATGTCGGTGTCGTAGTGGTAGTGGTCGGAGCGGGATTGACCTCGATGGTCCTGGGGATCATCGGGAAGTAACTCGGGAACTTCTCCGTCTTCTTAGTGCCGTCGGGCCAGGTGATGGTGCGGGTCACCGAGCACGATCTCCCGGATTGGCCGCTGATCTTGACTCTGCTTGTGCCCGGCGCCAGCGATTTGTTGATGACCGTCACCTCGGTGCGGCCCTGGCCCCAAGAGAATCCGCTGAATGAAGAGCTTACCTTACGTCCATCGCTCGTACCGTAGATGTTGAACGTGGTGGTGATGCCATCGGAGACACCGCGGATCCAGATGTAGTGGTCGGTGTCGTTCTTGAACCGGAGGTTCTTGCCACCGGCCGAGACCGTGGCATCCCGGCCGTCGGGATAATGGCTGATGTAGAGGGAGTGATTGTGACGCTCGACTATCTCCAGCCCCGCTTCGTAGGCAGCGTTGAAGAGGGTGGTAGAGACCTGGCATATGCCACCGCCCAGTACGTCCTCCAGCTCACCGCCTCCCACAATACCGGGCGCGGGTTTATAGCCCCGCGCCGAGGTACGCGGCCCGATCTGTTTATCGAAGTTGTACACCTCTCCCGGAGCCAGCATCACGTCGCTGGCATACTGGGTGGTGATGCGTACGTTGACCTGCCGGGCCGAAGAACCCGCATAGGGCTCAGTGGTGTAACTGGCCAGCCTGTCCTTGATTCCCATGGCTTCAGCTTCTTCGGTGGTCAGCTCCGGATCGACGGTCTTCACCGCAACGTCTACGGCGCGGGAGCCTTCCGTAAGAGCCGCGGCCAGAAGCAACTCCACCGTTCTCTCACGGTCCAGCGTCTTCCCGACCACTCCGGGGATGACCCAGGCTTTGGTACCGTCACTGTCGAAGCTCGCGTTGACCGGCTCGGTCGCTACGACCTCCTCCACCTCGCTGAAGAAGGAGAGGTCCAGCTTCTCGGCGGAGATCAGGGGCACCAATGTGGAGACTCCATCCTTGTCTTCCGAGGTGAAGCTCATAGCGGCCGCGATCTTCTCGGGGGATAGAGTCCACGTCTTGTCGTCGCTCTTCAGTCGCAAGGGAGCGCTGATCATGATCTCGGCCTGCTCGAGAGCGGCTTGGTTATCCTCGGCTCTGACCCTCGGCTCCTTGACGACCATGGGGACTTCGAGTTCGGTTGTGTGGAAGGTGAGGAGGAGTGCTTTGAGGTCCTCTCGTAACGTGTCCCGATCGACAGCCGAACCGTCTTGACTCTCGATAACCTTTATCTCCGCGCCGTCGATAACCAGCCCCGCATCCACCGGCTCCACGTCAAGCTGTTCTGCCACTTGTCCAAGAACATCGTCCATCATGGCACTGTCGACCGTGCCTTCCAGGGGTATCTCCACCTCCGAGAAGTACAGTTTCAAACGTTTACCCAGATCTGAGAAGAGGTTGTTCTCGCGAGTGACGTCCATGGCTTGGGCGACCGCTCCCGCGATGTCCATCTCGGTACCCACGTCCCCAGGCATGAGAGACCAGCGCCACTCGCCGCTCGTGAGAACGATGGGGTTCTGCTGAACATCTTCGACATAGTCGTTCAACGCGGCGGCAGCCTCGTCCCGTGTCAACCCGCCCAGACTCACGCCCGAGACCTGGACTCCCGCGTGCACCTTGTTGTAGTAGAGGGCGGAGTCGACTACGATGGCCAGAACGACGATGGCGACGATGGCGCCCACTGTGATGAGTGCGGCCAGCTGCGTGCGGCTGAGCCTGGGCTTTGTCACTTCTCTGTGAGTTCTCAAGGAAGGTCTTACTCCTGAAATCGAAGGTGCTACAAGATAACAGATGTACCCGGCGGCAAAAAGGTTGCCCGGGAACATGCAGCGATTATTTCGCAGTTGTCTTCGGCGGCAATGGCGGGAGTCCTCGTGGCTTGGCTGCCGATGGTCAGACGGATGAACGACAGGATCTCTGACAGGGTGGACGCCGCGGTTGCGCGCGGCCTTCTCGGAAGAGGCACAGGCCATCGGGTCGAGCTGGTGGCTCATCTCGCGGGAACATCGCTCCAGGCGGGGTCACAGTCCCAGGTCCATTCGGAGCCGGAGCCCCAGGCCGTCCTTTCGGGGGAGGACCTGGGTCGCGTCCTTGGCCTTTCCCGAGCGTCGGTGCACAAACACATGGAGCGGCTGCGCTCGCTCGGCGTAGCGGTGGTGCCCGTGGCTGGAAGCGGCTATCGGCTGGACCACCCTGTGGATGATCTCGTCGCGGGCGAAGCAGTGCTGCCCCTCCTGCTGACACATTTGGATCCTTGTGTCCCCTGGATGGCAGGTCTTCCCTACAAGTACGTCCCCAGCTGCCGCTCTACCAACGAGATGTTGAAACAGAGGGCTGCTTCGTTGCCTTCGGGGGCGGTTTTGGTGACCGATGAGCAGACCGGCGGTCGAGGCCGCCTGGGCCGGACCTGGGTAAGCGGGAGACGTGAAGACCTCACCTTCTCGGTGCTCTTGCACCCGTCTCTGGCGCCGTCTCAGGCTCATCTACTCTCCTTGACCGCGGCCTTGGCGGTGGCCGAGGTCCTGGAGGATGTCAATGGGCTACAGAGCGAGGTGGGTATCAAGTGGCCCAACGACGTTCTGTTGGGCGGGGGCAAGGTGTGCGGAATCCTGTTGGAGGGCGCGATGGATGCGGATAGGCTGCAATGGGCCGTCGCGGGGATAGGACTGAACGTGAACAGCGACCCGCAGAGCCTCATCGAGACACTTGTTGCGGAAACAGACAGTGAAAGCGAGTGGGTGGACCGACCCCGCCCTGTTTCCCTGCGTGCGAGGCTGGGGCGCCACATTGGACGCGCACCCTTGCTGGCCGCGCTCCTCACGCGTTTGACTCGGAGATGGACTGAACCTGCAGCCGATGATGTGCTCGATGGACTGCGGCGGCGTGATGTCCTGGCCGGGAGGATGGTCGAGATATGGTCGGGTCCGCCGGGAAAGGACCTGGTGGTGGTGGGTAGGGCCACCGGCATCGGCCCTGACGGACAATTGCTGGTACGGGATGAAACCGGCAGATCGGTCGCGGTGTTTGCGGGGGATGTGACTATCCGTGATATCGGAACCGTCGCGACATAAATGCCGCACCCAGCGATTCAGAAGGATTGTCAACCTAGGTCCGTGACATAGTTGACGGAGCTTGCGGGCTGCTTGTAGAATCCGGCGACAAGTTGCAGTCTGTAGGCTAGGCTGCAGGCCAACGCAAGGGTGCACGCCCTGTCCCCATAGGAGTGATGTGATGAAGAGAATCCCATCGAGCGCGTGCGTGTGCGGCTTTGTTACTCCTTCGGCTGTGAGCGCGACGGCGCGGCCCGTGCTCGTCAAGGCCGGTCTTGTGGCGGCAGGAGTGGGGATGCTGGCGGGTAGCTCCTGGTTGTCGGTGCCTTTCTATCCCGTGCCCTTGACCATGCAGACTTTGGCGGTGCTGCTCGTCGGAGGACTTCTGGGTGCGCGTCTTGGGGCGGGAACTGTGCTTGCTTATCTTGCGTTCGGTCTTGCCGGCGCTCCCGTGTTCCATAACGGTTTGGGAGGTCCCATGGTCCTTCTGGGGCCTACGGGGGGTTATCTGCTGGGGTTTGTGCCGGCCGCCTTCTTGATGGGCTGGGTGCTGGAGCGGGTACGCAGCCACGGCGCGGCGGGCGATGTGAGAGAGCGAGTCGGCCGAGGCAGGAGCCTCATCCTGTTGGCGGTGGGCGCCATCTTGGCGGAGGGGGCGATCTACGCCGTGGGGCTGCCCTGGCTGGCCGTGGTCTACCTCGGGGGTGATATCGGGAGAGCGTTCACGGCGGGTTTCTGTCCGTATCTTCTGGGCGATGCTCTTAAGCTGATGGTGGCCGTGACAGCCCTTCGCCTGGGGGGAAAGCCGGGCACCCACCGGAGGTCGCTGGTCCTCTAGATGGTATGCTGCCTACATTCGTGTACGGCAGGCGACGAGAACGGACCAGGGTTTGACCGTCCTTGATGCTTTCATACTTGGCGTGGTGCAGGGGCTCACTGAGTTCTTGCCCGTGTCCAGTTCCGGTCATCTGGTCCTCGTGCCCGAGTTCTTCAACATCCCGGCACCCACTCTAGCCTTCGACGTGCTTGTGCACGCGGCGACCTTGGTGGCGGTTGTAGGGTATTTCATCCGCGACATCGGGAAGATAGTGCTCTCTCTCGTGGCACCCGGAAGGCTAAGCGGCCGGAAGGAGGTCAAGTACTGGCGACGGCTCTTCGTCTGGCTGGTGATCGGATCGGTCCCCGCTGCCTTCGCAGGATTCCTGCTCTCCGACTTCTTCGAAGGCTTGTTCGCCAGTACCCTGGCGGTCGGCCTTTTCCTTCTGGTCACCAGCCTTCTTCTGTGGGGGTCGGATTTCGCCCTCGGCAGGATGAAACGGGAGCCGGTTCAGCTGGGGAAGATGCGGGCCGGCGATGCCCTCATCGTGGGTTGTTTTCAAGCGCTGGCCATCGCGCCGGGCATCAGCCGTTCCGGCTCCACCATCGCGGCTGGTGTGTTCCTGGGGTTCGATCGGCCCACAGCGGCCCGTTTCTCTTTCCTGCTGAGCGTCCCTGTCATCCTCGGCGCCTTCTTGTTGAAACTGAAGGATATCGGGGACGCCTTCGTCGGCGCGAGTGGCGGCGCGTACGCTGTGGGAGCCATCGCGGCAGCCATCTCGGGTTTTGCCGCGGTGTACTTCTTGATGAGATACGTGAAGGAGCATAGATTGCGGCTCTTTGGCGTGTACACTGCTATCCTCGGAGTGTTCGTGATCGTTCTCTCTGTCGTATAGGAGGCGTAGTGGAGCACCGCGCACGGAACCGGCAAGCGCTATCGTACCGGCGTTGGGCCCTGGTAGTCGGTTTGGCGGCGGTCTTGCTTATGCTCTGGACGGGTAGCGCCTGGGCGGCTTCGGCGACCGTGGTGCGGCACGGGCCGTCGGATCAGAAGCAAATCGCCCTGACCTTCGACGACAACACCAAGTCGGATCGCGGCGTGGCCATACTCCGCACGCTTCAGAGGGAGAAGGTGCCCGCCAGCCTGTTTCTCATCGGTTCGTCGGTGAAGGGCACTCCGGCGATCAACACTGAGATACTCAAGGGCATGAAGGAAGGCCTTTTCGAGGTAGGAGACCACAGCTGGTCGCATCCAGCATTGCCCGGGCTGTCCGGCTCGGCGATGGCCTCTCAGATCGGGGGCGGGACCGATGCCTTCCGCTCGGTCACAGGGGCCCGCACAGTCCCGCTGTTCCGTCCGCCTTATGGTTCGACCAATGCCCAGGTGGCCGCGGTAGCCGGCAGTGAAGGCTTCCGCTATCTGGTTCTTTGGGATATCGACCCCCGTGATTGGGCGGGCGGTTCGGCCTCTTCGATCGCCGATCACGTGATCAGCCGGGCACACAACGGCGCCATCGTGGTGATGCACCTCTCCGCTCCGCATACGGCCGCGGCTATTCCGATGATCGTCTCAAACCTCCGCAGCAAGGGTTACGAGTTCGTTACAGTTTCGACGATGATGAAGGGCAAGCGGCCGTTCTTGGATGTCGACACCTCTTCAGCCACGGGGAAGGCTGTGGCTCGTATGGCACAAGAGGGGTTCATGAGCGGATACGACGGCAACTACTTCGGTCCGACAGATACCATCACCCGGGCCCAAGTGGCCAAGGTGGCGGCGCTTGTGGGCGGTCTGCATACTCCCGAGGTGGAGAACGCCGGCCTGCCGACTTTTGTCGATGTATCACTCCTGCACGACTCCGACGGTAACCCGTTCGCCTATCCCTTTGATTATGTGGAGGAAGCGGCTGCCGCCGGCCTGATTGTCGGGAGTCCCGCTCCCGGACAAGGGGTGGTGTTTCGGCCGACGGAGGCGATAACCAGGGTGCAGCTCGCGCAGGTAGTCGCTCGTATGGTGCGCCAGTTGAAGGGGTATGGACCGGTGGACGGCACTGCCTCCACGGCGTTTCCCGACGTCCCGGCCTATGCAGCCTCGGATGTGGCTTTAGTCGCGGGTCTCGGTCTCATGTCAGGGTACTCCGCGGACAGATTCAGTCCTTGGGCGGGTGCGCAGCGCGCCCATGTGGCCGTGGTCATGAGCCGCTATCTCGATCTGCCGTAGGTGCTATCGGCGGGGAGGACCTCGCTGGGAGGCCGACCATCACGCGAAGACCTCCCGATTCTGGCGCGGCCAGGTCTATCGAACCGCCGTGGGCCGTGACCACGGCCTTGACGATGGACAGCCCCAAGCCGAATCCTCCGGTCTTCCGGCTGCGTGACCTATCGGGGCGGTAGAAGCGTTCGAACAGATGGTCGACGTCTTCCGGTGGAACCACCGGCCCCCCATTGGCTACCTCCAAGATCACTCGGTCGTCAGTTGCCCTGGTCTTCACCGAGAACCATCCGCCGGGCGTGTTGTGACGTACGGCGTTCTCAACGAGATTACCGACCATGCGTCCTATCAGGGAGCGCTCACCCTTGAGCCGCGCAGGCTGGAGGTCGAGCTCCAAGTTCAATCCCATAACGTCGGCTTCGCCGGCCGCGAGTTCGACCTCACCCGCGACGATCTGCGCCAGATCGAGGTCGACCAGGACGGGGGAACTCTCGGTGTGGGCCAAGACCAGCAGGCCATCGATCAGCTTCTCGCTACGGTCCACGGCTTCAGTGACGGCCGCGCCCATGTCCCGTAGGTCCTCTTGAGAGAGGTTGGGGTCGGTCAGGGCAACATCGATCTCGGTGCGGATGATGGTAAGGGGTGTGCGCAGCTCGTGCGAGGCGTTGGCGACGAACTCCTTCTGCGCCGTGAAAGCGGTATCGAGTCGCCCCAACATGTCGTCGAAGGTATCAGCCAGTTCTCTCAGCTCGTCACGTGGTCCTTTAAGATCGATCCGTTCGTGCAGAGTGGAGTCTGACAGTCTGCGAGCCGTGCTGGTAATAGCGTGCAAAGGCCGCAGCATACGCCCGGCCACCAGCCAGGCCAAGCCGAAAGTGAGAACGGTCATGATGGCCAGCGCGAGGAGGGACTTCGTCCACAACTGTCGTAGGGCCTCGTTTCGGAGCTCGTTCTGAGCCTCCCGCAGCAAGGCGGGCACAGAGACGTAGACTCCTTCTTCAGTTTCGACGTACAGTTGGAAAGACTCCCGCTGACCAGAACCCGGCAGGTCGCCGAATCCTTCCGGCTCGAAGCTCATCCCCGGGGTCTCGGCCGGGAAGCTCCACTCGAGCCACTGGGGCGGTATGCCGAATTGCTCGGCCACAACAGCCCGGGCCTTCTCCGGAGCGACATCGAGATTGTTGCGGACCATCAAGAAGTTGATGGTGATCAGAAGGACCCCCGCCAGGAGGAAGAGGCCTCCGTACCACAGCGTCAACTTCAAACGGATCGTAAGACTGCGGTGATCGCTTGCATTGATGGTGGATCGGAATGTCATATCTTATAGCCGACGCCCGGTACCGTTTCGATTATTGGAGGATCACCGATCTTACGCCGCAGTGTCATGATCGTGACCCGGACGACGTTGGTAAAAGGGTCGGTGTTCTCGTCCCACACTTTCTCAAGCAACTCCTCGGCACTCACAACGCGTCCCTGGGCGGCCAGGAGCACCTGCAACACCCCAAACTCCTTTTTGGTGAGACCGAGGTCTTGCCCAGCGCGTTCCACGACATGGCGCGCAGGATCGAGAGTGAGGTCGGCGAATGTCAGCACGGGCGGCACCGGCGCGACGGCGCGACGCCCGAGTGCTCGGATACGAGCTACCAATTCCTTGAGTGCGAAGGGCTTTGGAAGATAATCGTCGGCGCCGAGATCCAAACCCGTTACCCGGTCTTGTATGGAGCCGGCCGCCGTCAGCATGAGAATGCGGGCTAGGGATCTGCGCGCCACCAGCTCTCTGCAGACCTCATCGCCGTGTACACCAGGGAGGTTGCGATCGAGCACAACGACGTCGTAGCTGTTGACGGACGCCTTGGTGAGGGCTGAACGCCCGTCCAGCACAACGTCCACGGCCATGCCCTCGCGCCGCAGACCGCGGGCGATCGTATTGGCGAGCCGTTCCTCGTCTTCGACCAGAAGGATCCGCACAGTCTCTCCCTACATCAGGCCAACGGCCTGTGGTGCCGAGGATGATACCCTGTTGCCTCCTCGATACGTCGTCAGGATGCCCCTACGGCTGAGTGGTGTTGCGCACAGGATTTTAGGCGGGCGGGGATAAGGCGGTTGTAAGCAAGAGAACGCAAGAAGCCGCCTGCGGCGGCGGGGCCCTTTACAGTTGCCTTATCGAGGGTCGTCTATCCTGTCCGATGGAAACACGGCCGCCTGGGGTTGGGCCGAGGGCCACTCGGGGTAGAATGCAGATTGCGTGATAGTTCGTGGGGAGGAACCAAGAATGAGAATGACTGACGCGGAGCGGGATGGGATCCGTCCGGCTGCCGCACTCAGAAGACTGTGGCGTCCCGTGCTCGAGATGGTCATCGCTCTCGGACTTATCACCGGTGCGGGTTTTGGGTTGGCAGGTTGCACTTTCGAGATCGGTGATGAGACTACCACTACTGCGCGGCCGGCCGCCACGGCTACCACTGGGTCGCCCATAACAACCGATACCGCGCCTGTGAACACAACGGGATCAACAACCGGTTCAACAAGCGTGGTAGCTGAGGGCGATGGGCTCGCGAGTCCCGCCCAGACTGTCTCTGAGGTTCTTGGTCCGAGCGTGGTCAACATCACCGTCAAGGTCACCGGCCAGGGCCCCTTCGGCCAGCAGTATTCGGGAACGGCCGAGGGCTCAGGGGTAATCTACTCCGCGGACGGTATGATCATCACCAATGACCACGTGGTCACAGACGACTGGGGTGATCCTGCGAGTGAGATCGTGGTCACCTTCATCACAGGAGAGAAGCTGTCGGGTAGGATCGTGGGCACGGATCCTTTGACGGACCTGGCCGTTGTTAAGGTTGATTTCGAGCGTGATCTGCCCCCGGCCACATTCGTGACTGAGCAACCAAGCGTAGGCGAATATGCCGTGGCCATCGGCAGTCCTCTTGGCTACGAGAACTCAGTGACTCTGGGTATCGTTTCCGGCTTGGGTCGGAGTATCCAAGGAGCGACTGGGACACAGGGCATTGCTCTCACCAACCTGATCCAGACCGATGCCCCTATCAGCCCGGGCAATTCCGGTGGCGCACTGGCCAACGCCCAGGGACAGGTGATCGGCATTAATGTGGCTTATGAGTCGCCGGCCTCGGGTGCCGTCAGCATCGGGTTCGCCATCCCTTCAGTGGTAGTGACGCAGGTGGCGGATGAGATCATCAGCACGGGGAAGGCCACCCATGCGTACATAGGTGTGAGTACCGTGACCTTGACCCCCGACCTGCAGAGCCAATATGATCTGTCCCGGTCTTCGGGGATCCTGGTCGCGCAGGTGAGCGCAGGAGGACCGGCGGCCAGGGCCGGCATCCAGCAGGGCGACATAATCGTCGAGTTGGAAGGCGAAGAGATGGTGGAGTCGGCCGACCTGCTCATGGCTATAAGAGACAAGAAGCCGGGCGATACTGTTGAAGTGTCCATCGATCGCAACGGTGAGCAGATGGTCATTGAAGTGACTTTGGATGAACGGCCGGCCGGTTTCTGATGACGAGTGTCGACGGCGTATAGGGGCCGAAAGGGCCTGGACCATGAGGCGGGGCTTCAGCGTCAACGGACGCTGAAGCCCCGCTCCTCTTGCGGAGTCTCATCGTGTATGGCCATCGCGTCTACGCGCGCAATCGGGGGGCCGTGGCGGGTCCAGGAGAGCATCTTTTCGACCTGGGCTCTTGGCCCTTCATAGACCGCCTCCACCCGGCCGTCGGGAAGATTGCGCACCCAGCCGGCGAGGCCGAGCCGAGTAGCTTCATGCCAGGCGTAGTGGCGGAAGGAGACTCCTTGAACCCGCCCTTCCACAAAGACACGGACCCGGACGTGGGCTTCGGTATTCATTGCGGATAGCCTTCTTTGCCGATCAGGGGGACAAACGTGCAGGCGAGGATCGATGTCTCTCGAAAGGAGCTGTCCAAACCCTTCTCGTTCTTCACGTCGTCCTGTTGACCTAACGGTGCCGACCGCTCGATCAGGCGAAGATCCTCGTTGTGGCCGGAAGTAACTGGTATTACCATCCGGCCATTAAATCCTAGTTGAGCCTTCAGACAGTCCGGTACGGCGGGAGCGGCAGCCGTTACTACTATCGCGTCGAATGGGGCCATTTCCGGGAGTCCGAGCGAACCATCGCAGATGATGACGTGGACATTGGTATAGCCTAGCTCGAGTAGAAGCTCCGCCGCCCGGTCGGCCAAGTCGGCATGCCGCTCCAGAGTCCAGACTTCCCCGGCCAACTCCGCCAAGATGGCTGCTTGATAGCCGGAGCCGGTGCCGATCTCCAAAACCCGATCGGTGGGACTGAGCCTGAGCAACTCGGTCATGCGGGCCACCATATATGGTTGAGAAATGGTCTGCCCGGCCCCGATCGGGAGGGGCCCATCGTTGTAGGCAGCGTGGCGTTGTGTTTCCGGGACGAACAGATGGCGGGGCACCTTCTCCATGGCAGCGAGAACCCGATCGTCATCGAGATGTCGTGCCCGCAACTGATCCACCACCATCCGGTGTCTGAGATGGGCGAAGTCGGTATCGGTGGATTTTGCGCCCATGCAACTGGGTCCGGGTCCTTCTGGGACTATCCTTTGAGTATGCGCAGTCCCTTGTGTTTCCGGTTTCTCATCAATTGGACGCGGTAGACGAGCAGCCCAAGAAAGGCGAAGACGAGAACCCCGATGAGAGGTACGAGCACGAACAAGAGAGTGCCCACCAGCACGGCGAAGTCCTCGTAGATGCTGAGGAGGATGGCGGGCGCGGTCTCAGTCGTGGGCGCCTTGCGCTTGGTCGAGCGGCGGACGTAATCCGCCAGCCCGGCAATCACAAAGCCGAGCACTCCGGAGACGGCCATCGCTATCCAGCCGTCGGGTGCCATGGCTGCGGCGAACACGACTCCTCCGAGGATCATCTTGACCGGCTGCATGATCCGGTCGCGTATCTTCGAGAACACGAAGAGCTTCTCGGTGGCCACCTCGATCACCGCCAGAGCCAAGAGAAGGGCGATGACCCATGTCTTCTCCAGAAACCCGAACAAGGTGCCGTCCAGCACGGGGGCGCTGTGAAACTCAAGTCGAGAATAGAGGGCCAAGAAGGCAACGGGGAGGAACGCACGTATGCCGGAGAGAACGGCCAGACCAGCACCCATGCAGGCGCGTGCATAGATACTGTTGAAGACCACGTCCATACAGGCAGTCTAGCACGCCGTTCGGCGGTCTCTCTATGTGGGCCGGCTCACTACCCTATCTCGTTAAAGTCTTCCTTCACTGAGATCCGTCGTCCCGCTGACTGGCGAAGTACTCCTGGACGCGCTCGTAGAAGTCGTCGGGCGGTGTGGGAAGCTGTCTCTCCTCCTCGGTCAGCACCTCGAGGAGTAACCTGTCGCGCTTGTCGGACGGCAGGGCGAGCAGAGCCTCAGCTATGGCCGTATTGCGAAGGAAGCGTTCCTCCTCGGGATCCATAGGGGGCTCCTCCTGGGCGAGAGGCGCCTCGCGCGGCTGCCATTCACCGCACCAGTCCTGAGCGAGGGTCAGGGGCCAGACGGCGGCTGGGGTCTTGTCCTCGGCACTATCGCGGGCAATAGGATGCGCGTGTGCACCGGGAGCGTTGCGACGACATCTCCCCTCAACGGGGGAGGCAGGGTCCCAGTGGACGCACTGGGCGCAATATCGGGGGGAATCGTTCACGTGTCCTCCACGCTCGTTCGTCTCCTGGCCCAAGTTACTACACACTGATCGTGTATGCACGGACCGCAGGGCCGGTGAAAACGCGCGATGATACAATCTCTCGACCGGCGGGGTTAAGCCCGCGTTCGGCCCCGCAGACGGTTGCAGTTCCGATCTGTGCGTCGACGACGGCGTCGCGAGCCTCATCCGCCACTCGCCGGATCTTGTGCCCCCGTAGCTCAGGGGATAGAGCAGAGGTTTCCTAAACCTCGTGCCGGAGGTTCGAGTCCTCCCGGGGGCACTGATTTTTCCTGCAAAAGACCACTACACTATTGGCTAGTAAGCGGGAATTGGGCCGTGGCCGCTGGTTTGACAGCCAAACTGACAGCCAAACTGACGCAGCCAGACTGACAGCTTGGGTCGCGTGGCTTTGTGTGCGGTTCTGTGCCGGGCCCCCGCCCCGCCTGTAGCCCAGGCGGGCTAGGAGCGTGTCGGGCAATCACGCTCGCCCAGGCGGTCCGGCGATGACCACGGTCGAAATGGCGGCCAACCTGGCCAGTTCAGGCTGAAATCAGGGCGAAGGACCAGGGCCAGGGGGTCGTAGCCTGGGTATTCCGGCTTGCCTTGCCTCCCGGGGCCGGCTTCGGGGTCACCCCGGCTCTGAACAACTTGAGCAGGTTGTGGGTGAGACAAACCAGGCGCCACTCCTCTTGAACGGCTTCCAGACCCCGGAAACTCACCTGGCGAAAACCCCGGGCCTCTTTGACCTGACCGAAGACCGGCTCCACCACCGTCTTTCGCCGCCGGTAGAGGTCGGCGCCCGCCTCGCTTCGTAGTTTCTCCCGCATGTTCTCGGAAAGTGAGTCCACGACCGGCCGCGGTGGGGGGATATAGCAGTCGAGAGGGCGGGCTTCTGCTTCGAGGAGGTTCGCGCGCGAGTAGAAGCCGGTGTCGGCCGAGACTTTGTCAGGGAGGCGGCCGAGTTGGGTCTCGGTCTCGGCCAGCAAGGGGAGAAATCCGGCGGCGTCGCTGGGCTGGGAGCTCAAGGTGCAGGCCACGATCACCTGGCTCTCCTCATCCACGGCGACATGAGCGTTATAGGCCTGGACGTAACCGCCGGTGGCCCCGTCCTTCATGAGGCAGGATTCGGGATCGGTGAAGTTCCTCTGCTTGGTCGGTTTGGGGGTGGCTTTGGCGGGATCGGGGATGCGGGGAGGTTTGCCACCGAGCTTCCGGCCCCGGGCGGCCTCCTTCCTCTTTCGCTCCTTGGTCCGCTCTTCTTGGCGGCGGGCTTCCTCTTCGGCTTCCCGCCGGGCCTCTTGTTCCAGGGCGGCTTTCGCCTCCCGGATCTTCGCGAGGCGGCTCTCCCGGAAGGCGAGCTCCTTTGGCAGTTCGTCGCCCCGCGCGGACCCATAGAGTTGGTCTTCTTTCTGGTCCTCGCGCTCCGCGTCGGCCAGGAGGCGCTCGACCTCTTTGCCTAGTTCTTCTTCCGAGCGGCAGAGACGGGCGTAGCTCATGGCCTTGTGCTTGGAGGCGTTCGCCTTGATGCGCGATCCATCGAGGGCTACGTGGCCCAGCTTCACCAGGCCGGCCTCCTGGCAGAGGCGAAGGACCTGGGTGAAGAGGCCACCGAGCGCCGCGAGATGGCGTTTGCGAAACGAGGCGATGGAGTCGTGGTCGGGGTGCTGGTTGCCGGCAAGGACGCGGTAGGGGACTTCTTCGTAGGTGGAGCGCTCCAGCTTGCGGGAAGAGGTCTTGCCCTGGGCGTATCCGTAGATGAGGAGCTTGAGGAGCATGGCCGGGTTATATCCGGGGCGGCCGCGAAGCTCGTCTTTCTGGTAGGTGTCCATGATGAGAGACAGATCCAGAGAGTCGACCACGTCGGAGACGAAGAAGGCGAGGTGGTCGGCAGGGAGCCACTCTTTCAGGCTGGGAGGAAGCAGATACTGCTGGTCGAGATCATAGGGCAGGAAGTCCCGGGCCACGAGCACGCCTCCTGGGTCGTTTCCAGCCACACTACCCGCCCGGCCCGGGAGAGTCTAGACTTCACCTGCGGGTTTTTCCCGACACGCTCCTAGCTGATGATGCACCCGGTTTGAGCCTTCGTGAGCGATCAGTCCCGGCTGGCCCTGTGCGCCACCTGCCCGCCGATAGCCTGCGCTGCTAGAATCAAATGATGAACGGTGAGGATCTCTTCGATGCAGGTCTGAAGGCCGACCTCTCGGCAAATGCTCCGTTGGCGGCGCGTTTGCGCCCTCGCAAGCTTGATGATGTGGTCGGCCAGCCCCACCTTCTGGGGGAGGGGGCCTCTTTGCGAGTGGCGATCGAGACCGGCACCGCCGGCTCCATGATCTTCTTTGGTCCTCCCGGTACCGGCAAGACGACGGTAGCGCGTCTGGTGGCCTTGGAGACCGGGTCCGCGCGTGAAGAGCTATCCGCGGTCAGTTCGGGGGTTGCTGAGGTACGCAAGGTGATCGATCGCGCCCGGGACCGGCGGGGGCAGGCCGGGCAGCGTACCATCCTATTCATCGACGAGATTCACAGGTTCTCCAAAGCCCAGCAGGATGCTCTACTTCACGCCGTCGAGGACGGGGTCATCACGCTGATCGGTGCGTCTACCGAGAACCCGTATTTTGAGGTCATCCCCGCGTTGATATCTCGGTGCGAGCTGTATGAGTTTCAGACACTGTCCAAAGCCGACATCCGAACGCTGCTGGATAGAGGCCTGGCCCTCCGACGGCAGGATCTTAGAGCCGGAGACTCGCCGGTGTCTGTGGGCGACGAGGTTCTCGAGCTCATCGCCGCAGGGGCATTGGGCGATGCGCGCCGAGCGCTGTCTATTCTCGATCGCTCCCTTGTTCTTGCTGAGTCGAGAGGCCTTGGCCGGCTCGATACTGCAACGGTCGAGGAGGCGGCACAACGCAAACTGGTGCTGTACGACAAGGGGGCGGATGCGCACTACGATGTGATCTCGGCCTTCATCAAGAGTCTTCGTGGTTCCGATCCAGACGCGGCCCTGTACTACCTAGCCGTCATGCTTACCGGGGGCGAGGACCCGAAGTTCGTTGCGCGCCGTATGGTGATATTCGCCTCAGAGGATATCGGTAACGCAGATCCACGGGCCCTCGAAGTGGCGGTTGCGGTGTCGCGTGCAGTGGAGTTCGTGGGGCTGCCTGAGTGCGGGCTCAACCTGGCTCAAGGAGTGACCTATCTCAGCTGCGCGCCCAAATCCAACGCTTCGTACCTGGGTCTGGAGGCTGCGCAGAGAGAGATCGAGAAACACGGCGCTCTGGCGCCTCCTGTCTTTTTGCGCAGCACCGGATACGCAGGAGCGAAGTCGCTGGGGCATGGTGTAGGCTATGAATACCCTCATGACCGCGGGGGCTACGTGGCTCAGCGCTATCTGCCCGAGGCTCTCCGGGGGCGGGAGTTCTACCGACCGACGGCGGAGGGCGAAGAGGCTCGTGTGCAGAAGTTCCTAGAAGCGATGAGAGCGCTTAGGCGGGGCGCATCGGAAGGCGGGGAAACCTGATCTTTTGTCAAGGATGCAGAAGTACCGCCGATACAAATCGGAGCGGGTCCCTTCACCGTTGGCGGCCCAGGAGGCCCGGAATCGAAACAAGGCCGTGGAGTAAGATGGAGTTGGTGGTTGAGGCCTAGCCGCGAGGGTAAGGCGGCAAGGAGGAGTATCGCGATGCATGGGATATCAACTTTCCTTCTAGGAGGCTTGGTGGGAGCTGCGTTGGGCTATCTGGCGTCGAGGAGGAAGCCGCAAGGCGTCGACGCAAACCAGGCGGATAGTCTTGCAGAGACACCATCGCTCAGTAGAGTCGAACCTGTGGAAGAACCGAGTTCGCAGCCCGAGACTGCTGCGGTGGAGACCACTCAGGCCACCGCCGTCATGGAAGCGCCCGCCGAAGAGGTCACCGACGCCGAGTTGGAGGCCGCCGACGGGTGGGCGGTCGCCGAGGTGGCTCTTGAGGAGCCGTCGGTTGACAGGATAGTTGCCGAGGAGTCGCCGGCGACTGAAGTGCCTATCGAGGAGCCGCTTGAGGCAGATCTGCCGGCCGAAGAGACTCTCGGTCCTGAGGCCGCTGAGCTTGTAGCGGGGGTGGTTTCTCAGACCGAGGCGGTTTCCGTCGACAGTCCACCCGTGTCGCCGATCGACGATCTGAAGGCCCGGATCGAAGAAACGCGCCGACGTATTCGACAGGAACTCGAACAGCCTTTCGTCTCGACGGTTGAGACCGAGGATAGGGATGATTGGGTAAACTCCCCTGCCGTTGTGTCGGTTGATCAGACCGAGGATGCGCCGTCTACCGAGGCGGAGCAGCCGGATTATGACATTGGTCCGATGGAGTCTTCTGGTGACTCATCGGAAGAGATAGTTGAAGAGATCGATGAAGAGATCGATGAAGAGCCCTCGTCGGGGGCGGTCGACTATGATTCGATGAAGAGCCGGATCGAATCGACCCGCAGCCGACTCAAGGCCAAAGCTTTCGACGCGATGATGATGGGCGAATCGGCGCTGCTCTCGCGAGATCCACAAGACGTGGATCAGGTGCAATCGAATCTCCCCGTCGTGGACAGTGAGATCGACCAGACGATCGAGACCAGTCTGCGCGAGGAAGAAGCCTAGCGTAGGCCGGGAAGAGGACTAGGTGTAGCTCTCAGGCGCGTCCTCACTGGGAGGCAGGAAGCCCTCCTCTTGGTGAGCTGCGCGGGGCATGTGCAACGGTCTGCGGAATAGGTTGCGCAAGTCTGTCCAAGAAGCATCCCGGGATCCCTCCACTATCTCGAGGAACCCCTTCACCTTGGCATCCAGATTATCGACGTGGTGGAGAATCAAGGCCTCGATGGTCTTGGGGCGCTTGGGCGAACCCCATTCGAGCTCTCCGTGGTGGCTGACGATACAGTGAAGCAACTCTTGAAGCTTGGCATCGGGGAATGTCGACAATCCCTTCGCCTTTTCCGATACTAAGGTGACCCCTTGAATGACATGGCCCAGGAGACGCCCGGCGTCTGTGAAGTCGATGCCCGTCTCGAAAGTGAGTTCTGCAGTCTTGCCGACGTCGTGGAGCAAGGCTGCGGTCATCAGAAGATCCCGGTTGACTCGCCCGTACTGCTGACCGACGAAGTCGCACAGGTCGGCGACCGCGACGGTGTGCTCCATCAAACCGCCCAGATAGGCGTGATGATAGAGTTTTGCGGCTGGTGCCGTGGTGAACACCTCGTAGAAGTCAGCGTCGCCGAATATGACTTCCAGGAGTGCAGCGTAGTCACGGTCGCGCACGGAATCGACGTGGAATCGCAGAAAGCCTTTGAGTTCGTCGATGTCCCGATAGGTGCAGGGGAGGAAATCGCGGGGTTCGGCAGACCCGGGTGGGGCGGCTGAGATCTTGGAGGCTTCCAGCTGGGGTCTGTTCTGATACTCGGACACGCGGGCGGCGACTAGTACTAGGTCTCCCACCTTGATGGCAGAGTCCATTGCCGCCGTCTCCCAGACAGTGCAGTCGACCGTGCCCGTGCGGTCGCCCAGTCTCAGCTTGAAGAAAGGTTTGCCCGCCTTGGTCTGCCGGGTCTCCTTGCTCGAGAGCAGGTAGACGCCGCTCACCGCAGAACCGGGCTTGAGATCGCACACCAGGGTGCGTCTCCTAGCGTCGTTCGCAACCCTCTCGCTGTTGAGGGAAGCTCCCAGGTCAAGTTGATCGTCGTTCACGGTATCCTCGTTCAAACTCGCACCGCCCGCGTCTGATATCCGGCGGCCCAGGTTATTGTATCTGAGTCATCGGATGCCGAGGCTCCAGCAGGTCTCTGGATCAGTGGGGCAGGAAAGGTATACGGGCTCCGTCTGCCTCCTTGCGCTTGTAGAAAAAGAAAGCCGGTATCACCGCTACACCGATGATGATGGCGGCGATGAGGAAGAACTCTCCAAACACGGTGTGGGCCGCCTCCTTAGTAGCCAAGGCGGCTGCATCCTTCATGGCCTGCCACTCTGCGTCGGACAGGCCGGATGGCCTGATGATCGGCGTGACTATGCCGGTTGCCAGCGAGTTGAAACGGCGCACTCCCCACGAGCTGAGGGCGGACAGGCCCACCACCATCCCCACCATACGAGAGACCGTCACCAGGGCCGAGCTGGTAGTCATCCACCTGGGACCTCCGGCCGAGATGACACTGGCACCTATGGGACCGATCACCAAACCGAAACCGAGGCCACTGATCATGAGATCCCGGGTCATCACCAACTCGGTCGGATCGAGGGGCCAACGGCTCACGAGCAGATAGCCGCCTGCCGCTATCAAGAATCCGAACACCGCCGTTGCCCGGTAGCCCACCCAGTCTGCCAGCCAACCGCCGATGACGGCGCCCACGGGAATCATCAGCGTCAGCCGGATGAGAAGGAGACCACCCTCGATCTCAGTCATGCCAAAGAGCGTGTAGGCGTAGAGAGGGATCTCCACCATTCCGATGATCAATGCTGCTCCGACCAGCACGTGTGCGATGTTGGCAGCCGCGAACGCCGGTCGCTTGAAGAATTCCAGACGGATAAGCGGCCTATGATGGTGCCGCTCGAACAATACGAACCCTATGAATGCCACGGCACTAACGACAAGCCAAGGCCACTTCACAGGGGTGGCCGTAGTTGCCGAGCCGGCCTCGATGGTCTGGGTGCCGGTGCCGAGCCCCATGGTGATTCCCGCCAGAGCTAAGGCCATCAGGCCTGCCCCAACGTAATCGACCCGTCCCCTATGCCACCAGCGGAGCTGTTCTCCGGAGGCTTCATCTTCAGTGGTTGTCCCGCCGGCGTAACTCAGACCCGGTCGGAGGAGATGCCAACAGACCGGGATCAAGACGAGACAGAGGGGGATATTGACGAAGAAGATCAAGCGCCAGCTCCAGAGTGAAGACAGAGCGGCGCCATAGATGGGACCGAGTACTCCTCCGGCCTCAGCGGCTCCTCCAACAATCCCCAGGACTAGGGCACGCCGTCCCGGGGGGAACATGTCGGCGCCGGCCGCCATGGCGATAGGTACCAGCGCTCCCCCTCCCGCAGCTTGAACCACCCGCGCGCCCACGAACAGCCCGAGGTGGTCCAAGACCACGCAGAGCGCGCTCCCCAGCATGAAGAGAGCCAAAGCCAACATGGCCATGGGTCGTCTCCCCCGCACGTCGGCCAGGCGTCCGAACAGGGGCATGGCCACAGTGTAGCCGAGGAAATACGCAGTGATGATCCACCCGGCGTCGTTGAGGTGGGCCAGATCGATGTAGAGCGATCGCATGATCGAGGGCATGACCGTGAGGACCATGGTCTGGTCGAGCGCGGCGACGAACACGGCCGCGCAAAGCACCGTCATCGCGAATATGGCTCGACGGGAGGTGCGCACTGTAGCAGTCTTCGCGCCGGTCGTCTGTCCGGTCTCGGCTATAGCGGCGCCTCGACGTCCACATGGGTATCCAAGTCGGAGAGGACGATACTTCGCCAGACTTTGGGATCCTCGTTGGCCGTCGCCGCTCCGGCTATGTCCACCTCGTAGACCAGGCTGTCATCGACCCCGATCCAGATATCGGTGTGGAAACTCTCGGTCACTCCGAGATCGACCAGGCCGGCGATCGCTTTGACCTCTTCGTCCGCAGTCTGCCCGGCGATGTGATAGGTCTTGACCCCGCCCTTGTTCTCACGGCCTTCATATGAGACGCCGGTGATGCGGTCGAGTATGCGTATGGTCCCGGCGCCGAGGCTCAGCTTGCCAACGGGGCTCTCGGCGGCCGGCACACTTAGCCACTTCTGAGAGATGGGATCCTGGATGTAATAGGTATCGCCCAGCGCCACTATTCCTACCGTGACCGGAAGACCTGCATAAGTGGCATCGACGGTAGACACCATGTCGCCCGCAGCGTTGATATCACCGGTCATGCGGGCGATCTCCAGCCCTCCACCAGGCTTGGCCGATTCCGGCTGGTGCACCTCGTAGACGAAGTGGAAGCCTTTGATCTCCTTCATCCTAGCGGAGGCGGAGGCGAGGACCTCCCGAGGGTCCACGTCGGCTTCGTCACCTCCACAAGCCAACAGGCAGGTCGGCAAGGCAAGCGCCAAGAGGACGGTCACGACGAGGATGACTCTGCAGTGAACCGGATACCCGCGGTCGTTCATGATCCCATTATGTATCCTTGTAGGAGAGCGGACAAGCGCAGGGCTGTAAGCGGCAGTGCTGAGTAGTTGGTACAATACCGGCGTAGTGTGCCTCAGTACGACGGGGGATGTCTATGGCGCCCGAAAACCGACATGCGCATCCGAATTACGCTTCGGGCGAGGACTACATCCTGGAGTTCCGCAGCTTCCGGTATGGCTTCAACACGATCGACTTCGGGCAGAGGGTGGAGATGGCTGCCGTAGAGCTCGGCTTGGTCGAGGCTGGAATGCTTCTCCACGACGAGCGTGCCGATCTGGTGCAACTGGTGGCCGGAGGAAGTGTCGAGTTCCCGGTCAGCCCTCTGGGGGAATATCTGCTGCAGCGCGGCGACGAGGTGTTGAGTCTTCACGGTGAGGACCTCGTGTACTGGCTGCGAGAGTTGGTGTTCCGCAGTGCCTGGCTCGATTTGCGGCTGATTGAGGGACAACTTGAGGTCGCGTTTGACGACGAGAATGGGACATTTGCCTACTTTCCCGCCGGACATCGTTCGCGGCGGATAGGTCCGCCTCCTCATCCGTCCTGGCGCGAGGTGGCATACACCCGCTGAGCGGTGCCATGCCTGATAGATCCGTTCAGACGCTACGCCTGATTCTCAAGAAGGCGTTCAGCAGGTACTACTTGGCTTTGGCTACGCCTGCCATAGCTGATCCGACGGAGGCTTTCGGCGCCGCCCAGGAATACCTGTCCGCGCTCAGAGCGGAGTTGGGTACGGAGGAGTTTATGCAGAGGCTGGACGACGAGACCACGACTCTGGCGGGCCAGATCGAACAGGACCTGCGGCAGAGATGGAGAGACCGCGACCATCCGCCGGAGATCGTCGATCTGGAAGATCGGCTACGTGAGTGTCTGGAATACGGTCTTGCCAGACTGTACGGCAGCCCTGGGCAGTCCCGGTAAGACCGCCGATGACGGAGTTCTTCGAGAATTGGCTCATCCCGCTGCTACGCGACTACGGTCTGCTTATTGTGTTCTTGACAATGGCCGCCGAGAGCGCCTGTATCCTCATCCCGAGCGAGATTGTGGTCCCCTACGGCGGCTTCTTGGCCGCCCAAGGTCACACGCATCTATGGATGGTGATCGCCGTAGCGACGGCGGCCAACCTGGTCGGGTCGATCATCGCCTACCTGGTGGGGCGGTACGGCGGCCGAGCATTGTTCTTGAAGTACGGACGCTATGTAGGCGTACGCACCCACCATCTGGACAAGGCCGACCAGTGGTTCGAGCGCCGGGGAGAGGTGACAGTCTTCTTCACACGCATGATGCCGGGAGTGCGGACCTTCATCTCCCTTCCGGCGGGGATCGCGAAGATGCCTGTGGGCAGGTTCTTGTTCTACTCTCTTCTAGGGGCGGTCCCGTGGAATGCTGCTCTGGCCTACCTGGGTTATGGAGCCGGCAAGGCTGCAGGGGAAGATCCTTGGGGCAGCCTACAGGAACAGTTCAGCCGCTACAACCACATCTTCTACATCGTGCTGGCAGTCGTTGTCGTAGCTTTGGTTGCCTGGGTATTGTGGCGTTGGCGGCGTCGCGAATCTTCGGCGTCCGATGAGTCCTAGAGCACCATACTGAGGAACTTCTGGGTGCGCGGTTCTTTCGGGCTGGCGATCATTTCTCGAGGGTCACCCTCCTCAACGACCACTCCGCCGTCCATGAAGATCAACCTAGAGCCCACCTCGCGAGCGAAGCCCATCTCGTGCGTGACGACCACCATAGTCATTCCGGACTCCGCCAAGCTCTGCATGACGCCCAAGACTTCCGCGACCAGCTCGGGGTCAAGGGCGGAGGTGACCTCATCGAAGAGCATCATGTCGGGCTTCATGGCCAGAGCACGGGCTATCGCGACGCGCTGTTGCTGACCACCCGATAGCTCCTCCGGCAAGGCCTGTGCCTTGTCGGCCAGTCCCACTTGATCAAGCAGGTCGCGGGCAATCCTCTCAGCCTCCGCCCTAGACTTCCTCTGGACCTTCATAGGGGCCATCATCACGTTCTGCAAAGCGTTCTTGTGGGGGAACAGGTTGAAGCTCTGGAAGACCATGCCGATCCGTTGTCGTATCTTGTTGGGATCGGTCCTTGGCCCATGCAGGTCCTCACCTTCGATGATCACCTTGCCCTTCTGGATCGGCTCAAGTCCGTTGATGCAGCGGAGCATGGTCGACTTACCCGATCCGGACGGTCCGATGACCACCACCACCTCTCCCTTCGTGACGGTGAGATTAATACCCTGTAGCACGTCAAGGTGTCCGAACGACTTGTGGACATTTACCAGTTCGATCATCGTATTGGTGCCTGGCACAGCAGGCAGCGGGCTCACGTCATCCTTGAACTTGCTGCTCACCAGCCCTCACCCCCCTTGGGTACCTGACCAGCAATATCCGAATCGAATAGCTTCTTCTCAGCCTCTGGGGTGATGCCCGAAGGGGGCTTACCCCCCGGTTTCGACTTGCGGCGCCGGTTCTCCATCATGGCGGCGATCCGAATCAGGGGGATTGTGAAGGCGAGGTAGATAAGCGCTGCGACCGTCAGCGGTGTCGAGTTGGCGACTACCCCCATCTTCTCCTTAGCGGTGAACAGAAGTTCCGGAACCGAAATAACCGACATGAGAGCGGTGTCTTTGATCATTGCGATGAATTCGTTGGTGAGGGGTGGGACCACCAGCTTCACCGCCTGCGGAAGAATGACATAACGCATCGCTTGACCACCGGTCATGCCCAAAGAACGGGCCGCCTCGGTTTGACCCTTGGGAATGGCCTGAATGCCGGCCCGAAAGATCTCCGCGGAGTAGGCGCCGTAACACAAGGTTAGACCAAGCACGCCCGAAGTCAGCTCGTTGAGCTTTATGCCCGCGTGGGGAAGGCCATAGTAGATGAAGATGAACAGCAGCAGCAACGGCAAGCCGCGAAAGACGTCGATGTATGCACCGGCCAAGTAACGAAGAGGGCGAAACCGTGAGAGGCGGATCAAGGATAGGATCAGTCCCCAGGTCCAGGCGCATATCAGGCCGAGCACCAGAACCTCGATCACGATAGGCAGCTGCTGGACGAGGAGCCAAAGCGAGTCCTTGAATATCTCCCCGTTGAAGAATGCGTTCACCAGACCACCTCCGGTCGCCTACTAGTCACCCTGCTTCAGCATACAAGAGAGAAAAGGGTCAGAGCTCAAGCTCCGACCCTTTTCTGGAGACCGTACTCTCGATCGGCATGCCGAAGCCGGTGTTATCCGACAGATCACTCGACGCCGGTCAGGCCCCACTTGTCGCATATCTTCTGGTAGATGCCTTCCGCCTTGAGCTCCGCGAGTGCCGTATTCATGGCTTCCAGCAGACTCGTATTCTCCTTCTTGATGGCGTAGCCGTAATCGTTGACCGTCACGATGCCGCCGGTGTTGGCGAACTTCGCCTTGTAGTCTTCGTTTGTTTGGATGATATAGGCGTTGACCGGCTCATCGTTCACGACGGCCTGGACCCGTTCCGCGGCCAGATCCTGGAATGCGGTCAGGATGTCAGGGTATTTCTTGATCTCCTTCACTCCCTCGATCTCTTCTACGGCAAACTGGCCTGTGGTATCGACCTGCACGCCGACGATCATGCCGGCCAACTGATCGGCAGAGGTCACTGGAGCGTCGATGGGAGCTGTGATAGCCAAGATGCCCGGCAGGTAGGCATCCGTGAAGTTGACCTGCTCGAGCCGCTCTTCGGTGATGCTCATGGCGGACATGATGATATCGTAGCGGTCGCCAAGAAGGCCAGGGATGATCCCGTCCCAAGCAGTCGACACCACCTGGAGTTTCAGACCCATCTTGTGCGCAAGAGCCGTGCACAGATCAACGTCGAAGCCCTTGTAGCCGCCGGCCTCATCAGAGAACTCCATCGGCGGGAAAGCGGTGTCAGAACCGCCCAGGATCCAGCCGTCCTCGATGGTCTCCGGTTTTTCGATAGCATCCGACTTCTCAACCGCTGCGATGAAGTCATCTACGTTCTCCTCCGCGTAGTCGCTCCCGCAACCCGCGGTCGCTGGTATGAGGGCCATCACCACCAGCAACAAAGCGACCAACAGAATATGATTCTTCTTCAACTCACCCTCCTCCTAGATGCGCGCACGGGTCTTTCGACGACAGAGATATCCGCGAGGACCCGAGTCGCAATCTGCATGACCATAACCCACAGTGTATCTTTTATCATGCCAAACAGTATCATGTCTTCGCTAACCTCGTGAATCTGCGCTGTACCAGACGACAGATCCTGATCTGATCAGCGCAGGGTATACTTCCGCTTCGATTATGGGCCGTCCAAAGTCATCCATATCCGTGTCCGCCGCTTCTATCCTCGGTGCGGCACCAGTTGTCGATGCGCTCTTCTGCGAGGAGACCGCGAGCGGTGGTGTGCGGTGCACTCTGTGCCCGCATCACTGCGTGGTGAGCGAGAACACCGAGGGACTCTGCAAGGTGCGCGGGGTGCGTGATGGTCGCCTGGTTGCGCTCACCTACGCTCGGCCTGCGACGATCATCAGTGACGAGATCGAGAAGAAACCGCTGTTTCACTTCCATCCCGGCACCCGCGCACTCTCGCTGGGCGGCTACGGCTGTAATGTGCTCTGTTCGGGGTGCCAGAATTGGCAGATTTCCCACGCAAGCGCGCGAACCGAGACCACTCGCCTGCCGGTGCTGATGCCGGCCGACGCAGTCGCCATGGCTCAGAAGCACAAGCTTGCGGGAGTAGTCTTCACTTACAACGACCCGGTGGTGTGGATCGAGTACGTGCATGATGTCTGCGCTGCCTTCAAGGAGGCCGGGCTCTACACGGCGTTCATAACGGCCGCCTATCTGAACGAGGATGCCTTGGATTATGTCGCGCCTGTGCTCGATGCTTTCAAGTTCGATCTGAAAGCGGCCACCCCCGAATCATGGGCCAACTTGACCAAGGTGAAGGATCCGGAACCGGCCTACGCGGCGACCGTGCGCGCCAGAGAGGTACACGGCTGTCACGTGGAAGTCGTTTCCAACATCGTCCCGAGCATCAACGACGACGATGCCAGTCTGTCGGCCATGGCCTGCTGGGTCCGCGACAACCTCGGTCAGAATACACCGTGGCACGTGACGCGCTTCATCCCGGAATTCGAACTGTCGTATCTTGCCGCCACTCCGATCAAGACCCTGGAGCGTGGGGTCCGGCTTGGCAAGGCGGCGGGGCTTAGGTTCGTCTACCTCGGCAATGTTCCCGACCATCCCGGGCGGCATACCGTCTGTCCCGGATGTGGTCGGACGGTCATCCGCCGAGACGAGCCGAAGATCGACGGATCGGGAGTGGAGCGGGGGCTCTGTCTGGCCTGTGGCGAAGATCTGGGAATCATCTGGGATGCGCGCGGGGTCTCCTGACACGCCCGGCTTGTTTAAGGGCTCCCACATGACGGGTAGCATTTTGACGGAGTGAATGTGCGAATGATCATCGGAGTCTGTGGAACCAATAGCTGAACAGACTGGCGGTCGGGGCGGGGGTGGGCGTGGGCCCGTATCCCTCGTCATACCATGTAGGGCCGAATATGTCGGCCTCTGCCGGCTGGTTGCGGGCGCTATCGGGAACCGCGAATCGCTGGATGAAGAAACCATCGCCGACATGAAGCTGGTGGTGACCGAAGCCTGTACCTGCTTCGTTGCACACCCGGACGAACAGACTTCTCCTGACGCCGACGGAAGCGTCGGAGAATCACCAAATTCTTTGCGCGTCGACTTCAATGTGACCGCGGACTCCTGGACCATCATCATCTCCGACCCGGAACGCCGGTGTCACATAGCGCGACTCGGTCGCTGCGACCCCAAGAGCGAGAATGCCATGGGACTCACCATCATAAAGGCCCTTGTCGACCGGATGGAGCAAACGGACAGCGGGGACGAGGGTAGCGTCCTGCGCCTGGTCAAGCGGCTGTCGCCTCGAACAGAGCCGGCCGACTGAGCCTCTGACTAGTAGCGCTGGAGGGGCGGCCTGGGTGCCCCTCCGGTCCGGAAGAGTGCCATGCTACACTGAGACGCCATGAGGCTTGCCGGTACCCGATGCCGTTTTACCCCGGTGATGGTGGCTACTCTTGCGGCTGTTCTCTGCATAACTCTATCGCTGGCCGCGTTTGTGGCCGTGGCTATGCTCTGCTTCCCGTCACCCGCGTTCGCATCACCCTCACCACTCTCTTTGATCGTCGATCGCCCGTTAAGCGCTATGGACGAGAGTCTGACTCTGCGCGTGGAGGGTGAAATGACGAGGTCGCTCGACGGGGACGATTTGGTTCTACACGTAAGAGGCCCCGCCGGGCAGTCACAAGTAGGGCAGTCTGGTCTCCGACTGCCGGAGGCTGCCAAGATCGTCGCAACCCTTGGCGCGACGGCGGCCACGGGTAGTGATGTAGCTGAGACCGTCGGGGTGGACCTGATCGCCGACCCTGCATCTGGAATGTTAAGGGCTGAGATCTCGCTGGCAGACACGATACTGACCGAACCAGGCGCCTATCTGCTGGTTGTACAGCTGGAGTCGTTGGGTGAGGTGTCGGCGAGTGGACAAACCTGGGTGGGGAAGGCTGAAGTCCGGGACGAGCCGCTTGATCTTGCCTTCATCTGGCCGGTCTCTCTTGGGATCCACCGTGATACGGACGGACATTTCTTCGATCGGTGCTTGGACGAAGCTGTAGGGCAGAACGCTGAAGATATTGGGGATCTTGGCGGTCTAGTGGCTCTCTCGAGCCTATTCCCCGATTGGGAGTTCTCTCTGGCGCCGGAGCCTGTGCTGCTGACGCAACTCCGTGATATGGCCGATGGTTACGTCAGTGTCTCCGAGTCGGGGGATGAAGAGGAGATATCGGCCAACGACCCGCCGGCGCTGTACGCAGCTGAGATACTGGCGGGGTTCGCTGCTCTCCACGGTGACCAGTCGGTAGAGGTGGTGGCCGGACCGTACTGTAGCGCCGATCTCAGTGCGCTTGCATCTGAGGGGTGGCGGGATGGTCTGCAGCAGATCCTCATGGGCAAGCAGGAGATCCAACAGACTCTGGGATTGCAGACACCGCCGAACGGAGCTCGTTCTCCCGATCTGGACCTGACCAGCGATGCCGTCTTCTATTACGCCGAGGCGTCAATCGATCACGTGGTGGTCGACGCGGGCCTGCGGGACCTGCTGGCAGAGCCGGTCGCAGAAGGTACAGTCGCGGTCAGAGCGCGGAACTCCGCCAATAGTCGAGTGACCTTGGTCTTCGCGGATACGGAGTTGAGTCATCACATGAGCTATCCGTGGGACGCGGGCGTCTTCTCGGCCGCATTGGCGGCGAAACTGGCTGCTGGGGAGACAAGTGCCCTGGTCTTGACTCCCGCTGTCGAATTCGAACTCATCCCGCGGGAGTATCTCGAAAGCATCGGGGAGATCCTCGACGGATCTGCATGGATCCGGACATTGACGCTGTCGGGACTACTGCGTGCTCACGGCCCGGATACCCGCCCGGTCCTGCTGATGCCCTCGACCGGGAACTCGGGAGGCTATATCGAGGACTCGCTTCTCTCAGCCGTGAAAGTCGCGCACGCCGCGGTTAGCGACTTGGGTGCCGTCGCCGACACCGTTCACGCTCCCGTGGAGGATGCTCACAGGTTGCTGTATATGGCGCAAAGCCGTTGGTGGTGGCGGGCTGAGACCAGTCCCCGGGAAGCCAGTATCGGCATGGACTACGCGGAAGAGGCGCGCTCGCTGGCTCAACAGGAGTTGGAGAAGATACGTCTCTTGGGGGGCGGTTCGAAAACCATCATGGGTGCGGAAGGAACGGTCGACGTGATCCTTCAAAACGGCGCGGAGTACCCGGTGACCGTGGAGGTAGAGTTAGCGGCACAAGGAATGCACCTACTTCAAGGAAGCTCGGTCGAACTCGAACTTGGACCCGGCCGAACGGAAATACAGGTGCCGCTCGCCGGGGGGGAAGGTTCACAGAGACTCGAGGTCGCACTCGTGGTCGGCGCCAGCGTCCTCGGGGAAACCGGCTACGATTTGCGCTTTGTCACGATCATGACCGTTCTGCCGTGGATAGTCGTTGCAGCGTTGGTGCTGGTGGCAGGTTTGGCGCTACTGATATATCGGTCGGTTCGGAAACGAAGAACCCGAAGAGCGGCCTGACGTCAAGCGCTCTTTCTCTCGTCTATCGGCACGTAGTCGCGGGCGAGACTCCCTGTGTAGATCTGGCGAGGACGATACAGTGTGGCTCCGCCCTCGTTGACCTCTCTCCAATTGGCGATCCAACCCGGCAGGCGCCCCATGGCGAAGATCACGGTGAACATATTCACCGGGATACCCATAGCTCGTAGAATCACGCCCGAGTAGAAGTCCACATTGGGGTACAGGCGGCGCTCGACGAAATAAGGGTCGTTTAGGGCCACGTCCTCCAGGCGCTTGGCGATTTCAAGCAGCGGGTCGCGCTCCCTCATCTTGCCCAGCAGGTTATCGGCCAACTCCTTCATGATGCTGGCGCGAGGATCGTAGTTCTTGTACACGCGGTGGCCAAAACCCATGAGGCGAAGAGTTGAGTTCTTGTCCTTGACCTGCCGGATATAGTCATTCAGATCGACGTTATCGTCGTGGAGGTGCTGGAGCATCTCCACGACCGCCACATTGGCGCCTCCGTGTAGCGGTCCCCACAGCGCGCACACTCCGGCGGCGCAACTGGCGAACATATTGGCCCCCGAAGAGGCCACCATCCGCACGGTGCTCGACGAGCAGTTCTGCTCGTGGTCGGCATGTAGGATGAGGATCAGCTGTAGTGCCGCCACCGTGTCGGGATCGGGCTCATAATCGCGGAAAGGTATCGAGAACATCATGTGGAGAAAGTTGCTGCAGTAGTCCAGGTGCGGCTTGGGATAGACGATGGGCAGGCCGATGGACGCCTTGTAGCTGGCCGCCGCAATGGTTCGGATCTTGCTGATCAGCCGGGCCGCGGCTATCTGGAAGGTGGCGGGGCTTTCCATCTCGATTAGGCTGGGCTCGTAGCAGCTCATAGCGTTGATCATCGCCGAGAGGATCGCCATGGGATGACCGGTCGACGGGAAACCATCGAAGTGCTTGTAAAGCCCTTCGTGGATCATCTCGTACTTGGTGAACAGGCCGCTCCAGCATCTCAATTGTTCCCGGGTGGGCAATTCACCGTAGATGAGCAGCCAACAGGTCTCGACGAAGGTGCTCTTTCGCGCCAGTTGCTCGATGGGTATCCCTCGGTAGCGAAGGATTCCCTGGTCGCCGTCAATGAAAGTGATCGCTGAGCGGCAGGACCCGGTGTTGTAGTATCCCTCGTCCAAGGTAATGAATCCGGTAGTCTCTCTCAACTTCGTTACGTTGATGGCCCGATCACCCTCCGCTCCGTCGACGACCGGAAGGTGATAGGTGTCGCCACCGACTGAGAGGGTGGCCTGCTCTAACATGTGCGTCGCCCTTTCTGCTCCGGACACTGCTGTGGCCCATGCTTGGACGCGGTTTGCATTCAGATCCTTGTCGACAGCGCGACCCGCTCTGGGCATCTCACTTGACAGTCTACCGCTCTCGCCGTTCGACGCTCGGATGGTAAACTCCCCGGTGACATGGAATCTTGGCACGGCCACTTACTGAAAGAACGAGTCGATCAGAGCAGTCTGCTGATCCAGGGCAATCGTGCCTGCGTGTTGGGCGCCCTTGACGCCGGAGTCCGGTTCTACGCGGGGTATCCGATAACTCCCAGTTCGGAGATCATGGAAGCCATGGCCGTCGAACTGCCGCGGATCGGGGGCGTTTTCGTACAGATGGAGGATGAGATCGCCTCCATATGTGCGTGCATCGGCGCCTCTCTCACCGGCGAGGTCGCGATGACCGCCACCTCCGGCCCGGGTTTCTCTCTGATGCAGGAGGCTCTCGGGTACGCGATCATGGTGCAGGCTCCGCTGGTTGTTGTTGACGTTATGCGGTCGGGGCCTTCTACCGGCCGGCCCACCGCTCCCTCGCAGGCCGACGTGATGCAGGCGCGTTGGGGTACGCACGGCGATCATCCGGCCATCGTGCTTGCAGCATCGAATGTGGCGGATATGTACCGGCTCACAATGGCCGCGGTTCGTTTCGCCCTACGATTCCGGACGCCTGTAACGCTGTTGGCCGACCAGGTAGTCGGCCAGATGCGCGAGAGTTTTTCGGAGGAGCTTCTTGGTCGCTACCGTCTGACCAGCGGTGATTTCGATTTCACGCCTGGGTACCTTCATCCTGATCTGGCCCGAGAGGTACATCTGCCGCACGTTCTGGGTTCTGGAGAGTATCCGCACGTGACCGGGCTGTTTCACGACGAGACCGGGTTCCCAACGAATGATCCGGAGAAGACCGACAAGTTCTTGCGTGAGCTTTACAACAAGGTAGCTCACCACCGAGACGAGCTCTGCCTCTACGATGTCAAGAACGAGGGCAGGGGTCGGGTGTGTATCGTGGCCTACGGTTCCTGCGCTCGGAGCGCTCGGGCGGCATGGAGGCTGGCCGATCAGGAAGGGTTGTCGGTCGAGGTTCTCCACCTGTACACGTTGTTCCCGTTGCCTGTGGAGATCGTTCAGAAGGTCGCTCGACGGGTGGAATTTATGATCATCCCCGAACTCAACCTGGGCCAGTACGCTCACGAGGTCCGCAAGATGGCCGAGCAGTGGACCACGGTCATCGGCATTGGCAAGACCGACGGCACTCTCATCACCCCACGCGAGATCCTCGATCGGATTGCCGAGCTGGTCGGTAAGTACGAAAGCGTGTAATCGATGGCGCTTGAGATAGAACAGTTCCTTCGGACAGATCGGTTGCCCCATATCTGGTGTCCGGGATGCGGGTTGGGCATTATCACCGGCGCCTTTTTGCGGGCGATCCTGGATCTGGGTCTCACTCGGGAGAACACTGTGGTGGTGAGTGGGATCGGCTGCTCGAGCCGAGCGGCCGGTTATCTGAATCTGAACACGGTACACACCATCCACGGCCGGGCGCTTCCGGTTGCCACCGGCATCAAGATGGCCCGTCCTGACTTCACTGTGATTGTGCTGACCGGTGACGGCGATGGCGCAGCCATCGGGGGTAACCATCTGATTCACTCCTGCCGGCGCAACATCGATCTCACCTGCATCCTCTTCAACAACCAGATCTACGGCATGACCGGCGGCCAGTTCTCGCCGACCATGGATCCGGGGGGTAACGCGACGACCGCTCCCTATGGCCAACTGGAGCCTTCGTTCGACTTGTGCCGTTTGGCTGAAGCGGCGGGCGCCACTTTCGTGGCGCGAGGCACCGCGGCCGGCGTTCGCCAGATTGAGAAGATCATCAAGCAGGGCGTCCAACATCCGGGATTCGCCTTCATCGAGGCCGTGGTTCCTTGTCCCACTGAATATGGGAGACGCAACAAACCGGCGAAAGCCGTGGACATGCTCGAAGAGGAACGGAAACGGTCGATATCTGTGAGTAAGGCGGCCAAGTTGTCGCCCGAGGAACTCGAGGGCAAGATCGTGACCGGAGTGCTCTTCCAGGATGTCGAGAGGCGTGAGTTCCAGAGCACTTACGCAGAGACCGTGGCTCGCGTGAAAGACGCCGAACTGGCGCGACGGTTGGCGGAAGGGGCCGGAGAATGAGCATGGTGGACGGAACAACACCATCTCCGATCGGGTCTGATCAAGCCCCCACAAGTACCCCTTCATCTGCTCAATGGGAAGGGTTGCTGTTCGGCCGGGAGTATGTGGAGGTTCGGTTCGGCGGCAGCGGTGGTCAGGGAGTGATACTCATGGGTGTGATCCTGGCGACGGCAGCCACGCTCGACCATCATCGCGTTGTGCAGACGGAATCGTATGGACCTGAAGCCCGGGGAGGATATAGCCGCAGCGACGTGATCATCTCCAGTGAACCAGTGGACTACCCTGAACTGGAAAGGGCCCATCTCTTGGTGGCTCTCTCCCAGTTGGCAGCGTCGCAGTACATCGGCACTCTGCGCAATGACGGTATCTTCATATACGATTTAGAGAAAGTCGTTGAGCCCCCGGTCTTCAAGGGGATCACTTTCGCTATCCCCTTCACCGAGATGGCCCTAGAGGAGACCGGTAGGACGCAGACGACGAACATCCTGGCACTGGGAGCGGTGACGAGTATCACCGGACTCGTATCTGTGGAGTCACTGCGGAAAGCGGTGACGGGCAGAGTACCGGCCGGCACTGAGGAGATCAACAACCGAGCGCTGATCCGGGGCCTGGGTATCGACCCTGCGGAGTGGCAGAACGGCGGCGCCAGGGCCTACGGCTTGCCGGTAGATCGGTAGGGTATACGTATGCTTGTAGCCGGCATCGATGTTGGGGCTAAGAACGTCCACGCAGTCCTGATCAAGGACGGGGATGTAGTTGCCAGAGCGGAGGTCGCCTCCGGTTTTGACCACGACGAGTCGGCGGAGCGAGGCTTGCGGGAGGCGGTCCGACTTGCCGGCGTCACGTGGGAAGACATCGATTCGGTGGCCGTCACCGGCGCTGGTCGCAAAGCGCTTGCCTATGCCGCAGAAAAGCCTACTGAGATAGCAGCTGATGCACGGGGAGCCTTCGCTCTCTTTCCAGAGGCTCGTACTGTCGTCGATGTGGGGGCTGATGAAGCGAGGGCCATCCGATTGGAGCCCGGCGGCAAGGTGGTCGATTTTGCGGTCAACGAGAAATGTGCAGCGGGAGCGGGCGCTTTTGTGGAGGCCATGAGCCGGGCGACCGAGATGTCGCTGGAGGATTTTGCCGAGGCGTCCCTCCACTCCACCGAGACCATACCTATGAACGCCCAGTGTACGGTGTTCGCGGAGTCGGAGGTGGTGAGTCTCATCCATGCGAACACGCCCTCGACGAACATCGCGCGGGCTGTTCATGATGCCATGGCCAGCCGAGTGTCAGCCATGGTCCGGCGCATCGGCGTAGAAGATCCAGTAGTCCTAGGTGGTGGGACAGCTCTCAACGTGGGATTCGTCAACTCCCTGTCGGAGGCTCTTGGCGGAGTGCATATTCACGTACTGCCGGATCCGGGCTTCCTTGGGGCCCTTGGGGCTGGGCTCATCGCTTGGGAATCGGCACAAAATCCAGAGCGTTCTCAGCCCGACCGACCCCCGAGGCCACAAAGCTCACAACGCGGCACTGCTACCGCAAGAGACGGGGCGGTTCTCGCAGACGGACTCGTTGAAAGAGAAACGGCTGGAGAGAGAGACTTCTGGCGATGGAGCGAGAGGTCTTGGTTCGATGGCGATTTGGACCCGCAAGAAATATCGGTCTTGACCGTAGGAGTGGATGTGGGGTCGGTCAGCTCCCAGGCCGTCATCCTCGGGGATGGGAGACTGCTTTCGTACTTCTCCACTCGTACCGGCTCGTCCAGCCCGGATAGCGCCGTGAAGGCGTTCCGGGGGGCGAGCGAACCCTTAGGGATCACTCTGGACGATGTGAGCTATGCGGTTGGTACCGGATACGGGCGTGTCAACGTGCCTTTCGCGGATCGCACCCTCACGGAGATAGCGTGCCATGCCCGCGGAGCCAATTTCATGGCCGGTCCCAGTGTCCGTACCATACTTGACATGGGAGGGCAGGACTGCAAGGTGATCCGCTGTGATGAGCGGGGCAAGGTGCTCAACTTCATCATGAACGACAAGTGTGCAGCGGGGACCGGCAGAGGTATGGAGGTCATCGCCGATGTTCTGGGAGTCCCTGTAGAGGATATTGGGCGCCGCTCTTTCGAGACAGACGAAGAACCACCCCCGGTCAGCAATGTGTGTGTAGTGTTCGCGAAATCAGAAGCTACTTCCCTGCTCAGGGCGGGGTGGAGCGTGAATCGTGTGCTCGCAGCTTATTGCGCCGCCATGGCGCAGCGCGTGGCCGGGCTTATAGAGCGTATGCAGGTGGAGCGAGAGTTCTTCATCACGGGTGGGATCGCCAAGAATATCGGAGTGACCCGTCGTATAGAACGGTTGATCGGTGTGGAAGCCCTGAAGCTCCCAGAGGATTCGATGCTCGACCCGCAGATGGCGGGAGCCTTGGGTGCGGCGCTTTTCGCTCATTCGCTGTCTCGCAAAGCAGAGAGAGAAAGAAGTACCGGCGTAGCGGCGCCCCGTAAGGCGACGGCTGCTGACGCCAAGGTGACTCCAGCTGAGTAGTAGGCCCGATGATAGCGAATTACGGATACGAGGATGGATCCGGCTTCTATTACATCACCATCGATGGTGATGTCTGTGCCGAGTGTGAGCACCACGGGTGTGTCACCGCATGTCCCCAAGGCGTGTACGCAATCGAGCTGGATGACTACGATGATCTCGTCGCCGTCGTGACCGAGAACGCCAGGAAGCGCCTCCGCGAGTTGTGCTCGCCCTGCAAAGGGCAGAACGGGAGCGGAGGCATCCAGCGCATCCTCCCCTGTACGAGTGCCTGCCCGAGGGGCGCACTTCGGCACAGCTGGTAGTGGGTATCGCGCCTCGTCTGGCATGGATAAGGATGGCAAGGGTTCCGTCGACTGCGTGACGCTGGGTGTGCTGTCCGATACCCACGGTCATCTCCACACCGAGGTGCGAGAGGCACTGGTTGGCGTCGACCACATAGTGCACGCGGGCGATGTGGGCGGCCCTGAGGTCCTATCCGAGTTGCGGATGCTTGCGCCGGTTACGGCGGTGAGAGGCAACTGCGACCTGGATTCCTGGGCGGACGCACTGCCCGTCAGAGGTGAGTTGGAGCTAGCAGGTGTCCGCATCTTGGTCGGGCACATCGCGAATAGGCTGCGCGGCTGTCCCAACACGGACGGCTATGACCCAACTGCGGGATTCGCTGTGGTGATCACGGGTCACACTCACGTCGCGGCGCTCGAGAAGCGTGGAGGCGTGCTGTATCTCAACCCCGGCTCCGCGGGCCCGACCCGGTTCGGGCGCCCTCGCACCGTCGCCCGTGTCACTATTAGACCAGATCGCACCCACGGACCTGGACACCACCGGTACCAGGTACGCATTGATGCCGAGATCATCACGGTCTTGGACTGATGGACCAGGCAGAGTGACGAGGCGCTCCCCTTGTCGGAAACGACGAGGGGAGCGCCTCGGTCAGAACGGTCGTCAGTCGGCCCTATAGACTCCGGGCCACGTGAGTGGTCAGCTCACCCAGCCGGTAGGTGTAGCTACCCATCTCGTTGTCATACCAGCCGAAGACCTTCACGTGGGTGAGCGGCACGCGATGCTCTCCGCAGATTCCCGGGAGCTTCAGGTCGACGAAGCCGGTGCGGGTGTGGGTCTCGATCCCCTCGATTACAACGGCCGCGTCCTCACCAAGCATGTCGGCCGACACGTTCTGTTCGTCACTGTACTTGACTAATCCGCGCGCCTCTCCCTCAGCCGCTTCTCTGTAGATGGCGTTGATGTCGTCACGATCGACCGAGACGGTTCCATCCGGCGATGCTTCGGTCTGGAAGGTCACATTGAGGATGATCAGGCTCACACTTGCTGTAGGTATGCGGACTGAATCGGCCATGAAGCCTATCTGCGCGATCTCAGGCATGACCTGCTCGAGAGCTTTGGCAGCGTTGGTCGAAGTGATGATGACGTTGTTCAGTCCCGACCGGGTCTTACGAAGATCGCTTGCTCCCGAGCCGGGGACGGCATCGAGGACGGGTTGGCTGTTTGTGACCGCATGGACCGTGCTCATGCCGGCAGTGAGCATGTTGCGGGTGAGGTCGCGGGCGAGGAGGGGCCGCATCATATGGGCGAGGGCTGTAGTGGTACAGGAGGCGGCAGATACGAGTTTGTGCTTCCCCGGGTCGAAATCGAGGTGGTTGATCCCATGGATCAGGATGGCCGCGTCTTCCGGCGTCGGCACCCCTTTGACTTTGCTCTTGAAGGGAGCACTCAACAAGACGGCCCGCGCACCGGCTGCCAAGTGGCCTCGGACCGAGCCTTTGGCGGAATCGACCTCTGCATGTGGGTCGAGGAACTTGCCGGTGCAGTCCACCACCAGATTGACACCATGATCGCGCCAGGGGATATCTTTCGGATTCCTGACTTCCCTGAGGAAGACGATCTCCCTGCCGTGGGCGCGGAGCACGCCGGTTGACTCGTCGATCACCTTGACGTCGGGCCGGCCTCTGTGTCCGTCTAGATAGCGGTGCAGCGGCCCGTAGGTGCTGTCTTTGGCAACGTACTCTGCTATGGATTCAAGTGATGTTCCCACCTGACGGCCGACGTTGACCACAAACCGATCGAACCCCTCGTGGCCAAGGTGGTACCAGAGGGTCAATTTGCCGATCCGGCCTAGACCATTGATGCCCAACGTTCTTGGAGCGCTCATCCGTATCCCTTTCTCTTAGGTCGGGTGGTTATGAACACTTACATCGCTCTACTTACACCGCTCATGGCGACGACGAGGTACGCTTCCGCATGGGTACGCAGCCAAGGAAAATGTTGCCCGTACGGCCGTCTACCGACAGCCAGTCCCCCGCTCTTATCTCAGTGCCGGCCAAACGAGCTATTCCCGGTTGTTCCAGCACCTCCAAGGCGCGGCAATCAACAACGGCCGTCTTACCGAGACGTTTAGCGGTGACGGCGGCGTGTGACGTGGATCCACCTCGGGCGGTGAGCAGCCCGGAGACCCTAGTGATCATAGCAATGTCCTCGGGGACTGTGTCGGGCCGTAGGAGTACGATCCTGTCCTCTGGTGCCTCCTCAATGAGGCGGTCGATTTGCTCCATATTGATGGCCACCCGGCCGCAGAAGGCCCCGCCGGCTACCCCCATCCCCACTGCGACAGGGGGTCCGTACCTGGGCGATGACACGTCGAAGAAGGGGGCGTCCGCTTGTGGCTCGTGCACCATGGCGCGCTTCTGGAGGATGTAGAGATCGTCTCCCGAAGCCGACTCAAAGGTGAACTCTATCTCCTGAGGGTCATGCTCTCGCTTCGCCACGAGGTCACGGGCTACTTCGAGTAGTCGTCCGTAGACCTGCGGGTAGTCTTTTTCCAGTGAGTGCTCTATTCCCTGGTACGTTGGGCTACCAAGCCGCTGGGCCTCCGAGACGGGCCACGGGAACACCAAACCCCCGACTAGGTCCTCTCCCTGGCTGCGGACGGTGAAGTCTCCGAAAAGGCGGACCTGGCTGCTGTAGGGCTCTAGTGGGTTGCGGGTGAATGTCACCCCGGACCCTGACTCGCGGCTGAGGTTTCCGAACACCATCTGTTGGACAACCACGGCCGTGCCCCATTCTGGGGCTACGCCCAAGTATCGACGGTACAGCCTGGCTTCAGGCGAATCCCATGAATCGAGGACCTTCTGTACGCAGCCCACGACTTGGCGGAAGGGATCGTCCATGAACCTCACCCCCATGTCCTTTGCCCGGGCCTTGTACGCGAAAGCCAGTTCTCGCATATGCTCAGGCGTGAAGTCGAGTTTGCGCTCAATCCCGTACCGAATCTTGAACTCGTTCATCATGGCGTCAAAGATGTCGCGGTCGATGCCCGCGGACATGGCCCAAGACTGTAGGAATCGCCGGTACGAGTCCCAGGCCGCCCAGTCGAAGCCCTGTTTACGAGAGAGAGCCTCCGCCAGCTTGTCGTTCAACCCCACGTCGACGAAGGTCGACATGAGCCCCGGCATGGAGATCGCTGCGCCGGAACGGATGGAGAGAGTGAGCAAACGCGCAGGGTCGCCAAGCCGGAGTCCCGTCTCCTTCTCCAGCCGGGAGATGGCCGCTCGGATTCTCTCAAGAGTGTCATCGAATAGAGGCCGGTACTTCATCGCGGGTCGGGCGCTGAATAGCTCGGTCGCGAGGATGAAACCGCGCGGAACCTGGTGGCCGTAAGAGGCCATCTGCTTGAGTCCGAGGCCCTTAAAACCCAGCGTCATCTGGTCGTCGACACTAGGTCTGGGTTCGTGGATGGGTGAGATGAGACGCTCCGGGTCGTAGTTCATCATGCGGGTGAGAGCGTGATTGCTCAGGCGCCCGGTGAGCGTGGAGATCTGCCGAAGAGCCGCCGATACATAGCGGTCGAGAGCCTGCATACCCAGTGCCGATACCAGCACCTCGCGCAGTACCATCTCGGATACGGCATCCAGTGACATGCCGCGTATCTCGCACTGTCGGGGATCGTGCTCGAGCACGGTATGTAGCACTTGGTCATGGCTCAAGATCGAAGTGCGGGAAAGCTCGGTCACCGATCCGACTATGAACTGGAACACATTCCTGTATTGATGGAATGTGAAGTTGTAACTGCTCAGGCCGGATTCGAGTAGACGGAGGTTCGCCGCCAAGCTCCGGGAGTCGACGCCGTCGGCGGCCAGAGCGCGAACGAACCGGTGGATCTTGGCCGCCATGCGCCGCAGCGTGTCCCGGGTGACGTAGGAGTAGGTACTGTCCGCGACCAGGTCCTCGAGGAGACGCGCTACCAGTCTTTCCACCCGGAAGGATAGTCCGAGCGCGTCGAACTTCGGTTCCGTGTAGGTGCCGTACATCGACGGGATCCCGGCTGCGATGTGGCGTTTCTGGTATATGTTCTCGACTGCCGAGGAGGGCGCGGGGTCCAGGATGATCGTCTGCAGGTTTTCGAGGACCTTGAGGGCGGCATCGAGCAGACGCTCTCGCGTGGACTCCCGGGGCCTCTTCTGCCATGCAGTGAGAGCCTTGGTGAAGGCGCTACGGGTCGCCGAGTCAAGTCGCAGATGCTGCTTTACTGCCGCTCCGACGTCAGCCGCCGACAGAGAGTACTTCTGCGCGAGCAGTTGGTGCGTGCGGACCATGAGGCTGACCCGCCTGGGCCCCTGGGAATCCGAGTCCTTGCCCGGCGGAAGTTGGGCAAGTAGTTCTTCAAGGGTCGCGACCTGCATTCTGATGAGACGATCGAGGAACGCCTCTACGTCTGGGGATGGTGTCTCCACGGCGGCGGTCTGGGGAGTCCGGCCCTCCATCCTGGCCAGTAGACTCATCAGGACCTCGTGCGGCTCCTCGGCCCATTTCTGTTCTCTCTTCACAGCAGCCAGCGTGTTCGCCGACAAGTACGAGGCGAGCCCGGAAGGGTCGAGAGTGGCCCAGTAGGTGAGGACGGCGCGGGAAAACGCGACAAGCCGGTTGGACGACTCTGCGTGAGATTGCTTGCGGAGGAAGTGCATGAGGGTATCTTGCCGGCCGCAGATCTCGTCCAGCTCGGTCGAGACGGCCCGGAGTTCACCCTCGGCACCGACATCGTTGAAGTAGACCGGGAAGGCCCGCAGAAGTTGCTTCGCGACAAAGTAAATGGGTCGAATGTCGGCGTTGAGGAAGCGGGTCACATCCCGTTGAAAGAGGTCGGTGTCGGCGATGTAGACGCCTCCCAGGCGCAACTGTACGTTGAGCGCAGCCGCAAGCCTCTCGTAAAGGGCAGGGTTGGCCTCGATGATGTGCATCCAACACCTGATCTTAGGCAGGTGAAACGGGTTGACGACGGTCTCCCAGTCGTCGGTAGCGCCTTGGATGTCAGGGTACTGGAAGCGCCAGGAGAGGACGTCCTCTATCAAGTGGTCGGCTGCGGCCACGTTACCGGCTTCGCCGATGGCCACGCCGATGGCCTCATAACACAGGAAGCGCATGAGCAGGAATTGATTGTCCCGCGCTCGGAAGAACCGGGTCAGGCGGCTGAGGATCCGGTCGACATCCATGTGCCTCTCCGGCTTCATGAGCTGGCGCACGACGGCAAGCAGGTCGACCATCACTTCGTTCTGGCGATAGCCAAGAGTGTCATCCTTGAGGAAATACAGACAGACTGCGAAGCGGTCCTCGAGATTGTCGATTCGGAACACTTGGTTGATCGCTCCATCGAGGATCTCTGAGAAAGTGGGGAGCTCGGGGGACAGAAGCTCATCCGCTGCAACTGTCTCAGCTCTCTTTACTAGATCGGCCACCCTCTTGGGCGCCAGATCGGTGAAGCTGGAGGCTACAGCGTCACGGTCGGTGAGCTCGGCCTCTCCAGAAAGAGCCCACTCAGGTATGGGTAGGCGCTCGGCGACCCTTCGGTAGCCGAGGAGAAGAAGTGAACGGTAGAGCTCCGAGTAGGCGGTCGAGAGGACCGGACGCCGACCGGCGGCTTCGACAAGGCCCCGCAGCAGTGTGTCTCGCTCCAGAGCCGCAAGTGGTTGGAGCGGTACGAATCGGGCTAGGCAGTCTGCGATATTCAGCAGAGGCTCATCGTATTCTTCCGAATGAGGACCGGTCAGGGCGGCCGTACACCAAGCGAGAAGTTGTCTCAGCAAGAGAGAAGCCTGTTGGGAGCTGAGGGGTGTGTCCAGCAGGTCCAGCATCAGTTCTGAGAGCAGAGTGAAGGCCTCGCGCCGATTCTCCGAGCGCTCGAAGTAGGTCCAATTCCTCAGCAGGATCGTCTGAAAACCATCGATCAGCAGATCCGCGTTGCGATAGCTGTGGAAGTATTCGGCCAAAGTCTCAGCCAGGGGCACGCGCACACCGTGGTATCCCTCCACCGCCTTCAGCAGGGGCTTGTAGCGATCAGGGATCACGGCCGGCTGAGCGGTCCCGGGGAGATTGGCCCTGAGAGCGTCTGAGTCGACCAGCGTTTCGATCGGGTCCATCATTCTTCCTGCCGTTCGAGTGCGGACTCTGTGTCCTGCTCCTCCTCCAACTCGCTGCTGCCCTCTGCCTCCTCATCAAGACGGGTGAGGAGCACCCGGCAGATGCGCATACCGTCGACCTCGAGCACCTTAGCGTGGAAGTTGCCCACCTGAGCCTCGTCCCCCACTTGGGGACGGCGCTGCAACTGTTCAAAAACCCGGCCTCCCAGAGTTGGGAAGCCCTCCTCGGGGATCTGCAGACCCAGAGTTTCCTCCAAGTACTCGATACGGGCGGCGCCGTCCACCGAATAACTGCCGTTGTCGTTGCTCTCCACCTCGGGCGCTTCCAAGTCGAATTCGTCTTGAACCTCACCGATGAGTTCCTCCACGACATCTTGGATGGTCACGATCCCGGCGGTACCGCCGTGCTCGTCCACGACGATTATGAGTGGGGTACGGGTACTCTGGAAGCGCTGGAGAGCCACCTCGATGTTGGATGTCTCCGCGATGAAGCCGATGGGGCGCAGCAGGCGGCGCAGAGCGGCGTCGCGGGGAGCCCGGTATAGGTCTTTGACGTGCACGTACCCGACGATGTTGTCCACATCCTCTTCGTATACGGGATAGCGTGTATGGTTGGTCTCTGCGATGTCGTCAATAGCTTGGGCGACCGTGAGCGATGTGGGCAGGGCAGCCATCTCGGTCCGGGGCACCATGATCTCGGTGACCGTTTGGTCACCGAATGTCAAAGCGCGGCGCATGAGCGTCTGCTCCACCTCGTCAATGTGTCCCACTTCCTGGCTGGCTTCTATGATCATCCGCAGCTCCTCCTCGGAATGGGCGAGCTCGCGTTCTGAGGCGGGCTTGATATGGAAGATCCTGAGAATGCCCGCCGCCGATGCGTACATGAGCCAGGTGATGGGCTTCGTGATCAGGTAGACCCAGCGTAGGGGCATGGCGACGAACAGTGCAGACCCCTCCGCCTTACGGATCGCCACGGACTTGGGCACCAGCTCTCCGAAGATGATGGTAAGGAAGGTTACGAGAACGAAGGCGATCGCGGCCGCGGCCACAGGGTTCATGACGATGCCGAAGACATCTGAAAACGCCTCGGCTCCCAGCCAGCCCAATCCCATACTGGCGACTGTGACCCCCAGCTGGGTCGCCGAGAGATACGCGTCGAGGTGGTTGACGATGTGGTTGGCTACCCGTGCCCGTTTGTTGCCGGTCGCTGAGAGTTCGGCCATCCGTGTGTCGCGGACTTTGACGATGGCGAACTCAGCCAGAACGAAGAATGCGTTGACCATCACCAGCAGAAAGACGCCGATGATTTTGACGGCAGTCGGGTTCATCGGAAAATCACCCTGCTAACGGGCAGTGAGGGAGAGTGAAGACTGAGGGGATCGTCCTGCGTGTCCATTTTGCTACAAACAAGCATAGCATAAGCGGCCGATTCTCTAGGCGCAGGCCCTCGCGCCACGAAGGCTCTTGCACCACGGAGACCCCTACGCCACGTGAGCCTTTGCGCCATGGGGCTTCCAGATGGCTGAATCACCATCGGGGTCGGCGTCGTTCAGCGTTTACGCGCAGAGTCCTCCAGCACGGGCTCAAGCAGCCCCCACGCTTCCTCAGCCGTCTCCACGAACGAGAAGATCTCCAGATCGCCCGGACTGATCACGCCTTCTTCGACCAGGGCGGAGAAGTTGATGATCCGCTCCCAGTAGTCCCGACTGAAGAGGAGAACCGGGATGGGCTTGATCTTGCGAGTCTGGATGAGCGTGAGACCCTCGAATAACTCGTCGAGAGTCCCGAATCCCCCGGGGAAGACCACCAGGGCGATTGCGCGCATCATGAAGTGCATCTTGCGGAGAGCGAAGTAGTGGAAGTTGAAACACAGATAGGGGGTGATGTAAGGGTTAGGTCTCTGTTCAAAAGGCAGGACGATATTGAGGCCGACCGTCTCGGCTCCCACGTCGTCCGCGCCTCTGTTGGCGGCTTCCATAATGCCGGGGCCACCTCCGGTGACCACAACCGCTCGGTATGGGCCGTGTGCGGAACTCCGGGAACCAGCCTTGGCGGATGGTTGGAGTGATCCCGATATCATCTGCCCTAGTCGCCGGGCCTCCTCGTAATAGCTGCTCTTGGCGACGAGAGCTCGTGCGGTCCGCGCTCGGTCAGCAGCCGCCGGGTCGGCCGGGTTCTGAGCCGCCGCCTGTTCCGCCTCGGCCAAGAAAGCGGTGGCGTCCTCGGGAGCGGGGATGCGGGCACTGCCGAACATGACCACGGTAGCCCCGATGCCGCGGTCTCTCTGCAGGATCTCAGGTTTCAGATACTCCAGCTGCAGACGGGAGGCGCGAAGCTCGTCTCGCAACAAGAAATCAGGATCGGCGAATCCAAGTTTATAGGCGGCTGAACTGGTCTGCGGCGTCTCCGGATCGAGATCCGAATGCCGTCTGTCCTCCTCGGCGGAGGGGAAAGTCCTCGCGGGCTGTACCTTCTTTGAAGCTCGCTTTCGACCACGAAGTTGTTCTGCCATGCGCGTCTCTTTCTTTGAGGCGGTGCTATTCCTTGCGGAGATCGATCACGTGCTGGGTCTTCCCTTCGCTTCTCTCGATAGCCCCGGGCTCCTTGAAGACTACGCCCACATTGATGCCTATGATGTCCTTCACGTTCTTCTGGATGCTTTGCTTGAGCCCGACCAAGGTCTCGTGCTCGGTGAAGGTGGTGACGTCGTCTGTTGACAGGATGCCCTCGGACACCTCCTTGTAGAGGCCGGGGGAAATCTCCACTTGGATCTCTAGATTGTCCAAAGCCCCTTTGCGGCTGACGACCAGACGATAGTGCGGTTCCACGCGGGGGGACATGAGCAGCACCGACTCCACTTGGCTGGGGAAGACGTTTACCCCCCGGATGATGAGCATGTCGTCGGTGCGCCCGGCGATGCGATCCATGCGCGTATTTGTCCGACCACAGACGCAGGGCTCCGAATTCAGCCTTGTGATATCGCCGGTGCGGTAGCGGATGAGCGGAAACGCCTCTTTGGTAAGCGTGGTGATGACCAGTTCGCCCCATTCGCCCTCTGGAAGGACCTCGGCGGTGTCGGGATCGATTATTTCCGGCAAGAAATGATCTTCGTTTAGATGTAAGCCGTCTTGGGCTTCGACGCACTCGCACGATACCCCCGGCCCGATGATCTCGGAGAGACCGTAGATGTCGCATGCTTTGATGTTCCACTTGCGTTCGATGTCTCTGCGCATGGCTTCAGACCAGGGCTCTGCACCGAAGACGCCCACCCTGAGAGGGAACCTGGTGACGTCCAGTTTGAGTTGCTGAGCGACATCCCACACATAGAGGGCGAAACTCGGCGTGCAGCAGAGAACGGTGGTGCCGAAGTCCTGCATGAGCATCAACTGGCGCTGCGTGTTGCTCCCCGAGATGGGGATCACTGAAGCGCCTATGAGCTCGGCGGCATAGTGCGCGCCCAGCCCTCCCGTGAACAGACCATAACCGTACGCGACTTGGACTATGTCGTCCTCGGTGGTTCCCGCGCAGGCGAGCGCCCGCGCACAGGCGTTCGCCCACATGGCTACGTCGTTGCGCGTGTAGCCGACAGTGGTCGGCTTGCCCGTGGTGCCTGAGGAGGCGTGGATCCGGACGACTTCCTTCATCGGAGTGGCGAAGAGCCCGAACGGATACTGGTCGCGCAGGTTGTACTTCCGGGTCATGGGCAGACGCGCGAGGTCTTCGACTCCTCGGATCTGCTCAGGCCCGATGGCGACCTTGTCAAAGAGGTCACGGTAGAATGGAACTCGATCGTAGACTCGTTTGACCAGGGCCTTCAGGCGCTCTGACTGGAGTTGCCTGAGATCCTCCCGGTTCATACACTCGTGCTCGCGATCGAAGATCATCTCTGTTTCCCCTTCTACGGCTTGTAGGACGCCCTCAGGCGCGTGTCTTTCGGCGGTGTCGTCGTGCGATGGTATAGGCAGTAGGGGAAACCGTCAACCGCCGGGCTGGAGGCTGGACGCAACTCGCAACCTGGGGGCGATAGTGGCCACCCCTCGATTCTGATCAGACCTTGAACGCCGAGGGGCAGAGGTCCTGGAGAACGCAGTTGTCGCACTGCGCGCGCTTGGCGGTGCACACCGCGCGGCCGTGTTCTATCAGTAGATACGTGAGCCGGAACCAGTCGGCCCGGGGGATTATCTCCAGCAATTCCCGTTCGATCCTGTCAGAGTTGGCAGACGCGACCAGCCCCAGCCTTTGGCTAAGCCTATTCACATGCGTGTCGACGGCGATGCCCGCTTCCGGATCTGTGGCATAGGCCTCCGGGTGTGCATTGCCGAGCACGATATTGGCGGTCTTTCTGGCCACTCCAGGCAGAGTCAGAAGCTCAGCCATACTCGCAGGAATCTCACCCCCGTAATCCAGAAGTACCTTCTGAGCCGCGGCGATTATGTGCTTCGTCTTGTTTCTGAAGAAACCCGTCGGCCTGATATCCTGCTCGAACTCGGCCGGGTCTGCCGACGCGTAATCCTCGATCGTTCGGTACTTCTGAAACAACGTGGCAGTAACCTGGTTGACCATTTTGTCGGTACATTGAGCCGAAAGGATCACCGAGACCAGCAACTCCCAGTCGGTGGTGAACTCGAGTACTATCCCGGCGTCGGGGTAGGCGTCGCGGAGACGCGAGACCACTTCGTTCGCACGAGCGGCTTTGTCTCTAGCTCCCGTCCGCATCATCCTCTTCCCCATGCCCATCACCTCTGGCTCGGTTTGGCTGTGCCGTCGTTCACACACTTCTCCTGGCGGAATCATACGGCATGGTCGGTGCATAAGGCAGTCTGTTGCCCGGGGTGCAGTCCTTGTTTACAATGGTGCCGGTCTAAGGGGCGACGAGCGCTCAGACCGAGCCGCGCAGTGCGACCGGGCGTGACGGCGTATGTCTGCGCCTGGAAGGAGTGATCGTGGACTTCTATCAGGGCAAGGTACTGCGGATCGATCTAACTCACGGCATCGCTCAGACCGAGCCGCTCAACCCGGAGTGGGCTGAGCGCTACATCGGCGGTAAAGGCCTGCTCCTGCGGTACATGTGGGAGTACGTCACGCCGCGGGTCGATCCGTGGGCTCCCGAGAACCCAATCTTTCTCGTCACGGGACCTTTCGCCGGCACCAACGTCAGTACGGCCTCTCGTCTGGTAGTGGGGGCGAAGAGTCCGGTGACGGGCATCTTGGATGACAGCTATGTAGGGGGGTCGTTCGCTCCCGAGATGAAGTTCGCGGGATACGATCTCCTCATCATCTCGGGCAAAGCTCCGGAACCTACCGTGATTTGGGTCAAAGATGGCAAGGTTGAGTTCCTGCCGGCTCGGGACAAGTACTGGGGTCTCAAGACCTCGGAAATCGAGGAGGCGTTGCGGGAAGATCTCGACGAGAACGCCAAGGTGCTTTCTATCGGGCCGGCGGGCGAGAACCTGATCCCCTGGGCGTGCTTGAGCACCGATCAGTTCCACAAAGCGGGTCGGGGGGGGCACGGAGCTTTGTTCGGCTCCAAGAACCTGAAAGCCGTAGCTATCCGTGGCACCGGGTCGGTCAGGGTCGGCGACGCACGCGGGTTTCTGGCCGATATCGAGCGGATTCACCGGGAACATGTTCTCACCGACTTCAATCTCTGGGCTAACGAGGAGGGTACTCCCGTCTTGGTCGACCCGGTGAACGGAGCGGGGGCTCTGCCCACTCGTAATTGGTCCGCAGGGAGTTTCGAAGGGATCGACGGTATCAACTCCGATGCCTTCCAGAGCGTGAAGGTGGCTAATCGAGCGTGCTACCAGTGTGCCCTGGGGTGCCGGCAGGTCCACGTGGCAGGTGGAGTCAAGAGCGAAGGCCCCGAGTTCGAGACGATCGCCCTCTGCGGTTCCAACTGCGGGATAGGTGACCTGGAAGCCCTGATGCGCTTCAACAGTGAATGTGACGAATGGGGTTTGGACACCATCTCCTCGGGATCGGTCGTGGGACTGGCCATGGGTATGGCCGAGGAAGGCATCGCCGATTTCGGACTGCGGTTCGGCGAGGTGGAGGCCTATGTCGCTGCACCCGCTCTGATCGCACAACGGGAGGGGATCGGAGTCGAGCTCGCCTTGGGGGCACGCGCGCTGGCCTCGAAATACGGGGTACCGGATATGGCCATGGAGGTGAAGAATCTCGAACTGCCCGGGTACGATCCTCGCGGTGCTTTTGGCATGAGTATCAGCTACGCGACTTCCGACCGCGGAGGTTGCCATATGAGGGCGTATCCGATCGCGGACGAGGTGCTGGAAGGCACTCGGCCGGCGGATAGTCTGGAGGGGAAGGCGGAGCAGGTCATCAAAGGCAACGTAGCCAATGGTTTCATCGGGCAGAACTTCAGCTCGGTGAAATTTAGCGGCATCTGGTGCGATTTTTGGGCGGTCGACCCGGACCAACTGAGCCAGATGTTCAGCCATCTGTTCAAGCGGAGGTTCACTGAGGACGAAGTCATGCTCACCGGCGAGCGCATCTGGAATCTTGGGAGGTTGCTCAATCTGCGCGAGGGTGTGGAGCCCGACACTCTTCCCCGCCGGCTCTATGAGGCGGAGTACGCATTCGCCGACGGCCCATCGGCGGGAAAGGCCATTGGAGAAGAGGCGTTCAGAGAAGCTCTCCGAGAGTACTACCGGCTGCGCGGCTGGGATGAGACGGGAAGGCCCACGGAGGAGAAGCTGGCTGAGTTGGGAGTGGACGTCCGCCTCTGAGTCCCCTCGATCCACCAAGAAAGGATGCCGCATGCCTTACGTGATGATAGACAACAAGAAATGCACCGGTTGCCGCATGTGCGAGTTGGCCTGCTCGGCCTGGCATGAGGGAGCGTACCGGCCGTCTGTTGCGCGCCTTCACGTTGACGTCGAGCCCACGAGTGCCCATGTTCGGGGTCATACCTGTCTTCAGACGGCCTGCGCTAAGTGTGAGGAGGCCTGTCCTGTGGAGGCCATAGAGCGCCACCCCATCACTGTTAGGGCGGTGGGCCTGGAGCCCGTTGAGGGCTACGTCTTGAAAGTGAACGAGGATCTCTGCACCGGGTGTGGCGTCTGCTACGACGTCTGCCCGCAAGGTGTCATCCATGAGCATCCCGAGCGCAAGGTGGCCTTCAAGTGCGACCTGTGCGATGGCGAGCCCCAGTGTGTTGCTTTCTGCCAGAACCCTCACGTCTTGGCGATCGACGTGCGGCAGAGCAAGGCGGAGAAGGCGGCCGCCGCGCCCGCATAGGGCCCCGGCTTCCTGTGGCCGAATAGTGACGTCCATGGCGAGGGTCTTCCTGAAATTGCCCGTTGGCCTGGTTGGACCACAGGGGTCTGCCCGAGCGGAATGCCAAGGCCGCACCGTGCTTGAGGCTCTGCATGATTGCGTCTCCTCCAGACCGGCGTTGAGATCGCGCATCTTCCGCGACGACGGGAGCGTGTGGGTGGGCGTCTTTCTCAACGGCCGCAACGTACGGCAGCGGGAAGGACTGGAGACTCTTCTCGTCGACGGTGATGAGATACGGATTCTGCCCCCAATAGCCGGCGGATAGCGATAACAGGTAGATAGGCTTGCTAGAATGGCGGGGTTTCTGCTGAAGTGCGGCCCCTGAGTGGGGAGATGCGTCATCGGTAGCAGCAGTGCGCAGCGTTTGATTGTCGGCATCACAGGTGCGTCCGGCACGGTGTACGGGGTCCGGCTGCTCGAAGTACTTCGCGAATTGGGCGTCGAGACCCATCTTGTTATGACCCAGGCGGCGGAGCGGGTGGCCCGACTCGAAAAGGGGCTCACTGCGGCCGAGCTAAGAGCGCTGGCGGACCTCTCTTATGAAAACAGTAATATCGGAGCCCCGGTTGCTTCGGGCTCATTTCTTTCCCTCGGGATGGTGGTCGTTCCCTGTTCGATCAAGACTCTGTCCTCGATTGCTCGGTCCACCAGCGATACACTTCTGACGAGAGCCGCCGACGTCATGTTGAAGGAGAGGCGTCGGCTGATTCTGGTTGTTCGCGAAACGCCTCTCCACCTAGGGCACCTGCGGATGATGACGGACGTGACCGAGTGCGGGGCGGTGGTGCTGCCTCCCGTACCCGGCTTCTATCACGAGCCCTGCACGGTGGGTGACCTGGTCGATCACACCGTTGGCAAGATCCTCGACCAGCTCGGGTTGGAGCACGATCTGTTCAAGCGCTGGCAAGGAGAACAGGGGACCGGCGGTGAATGATGAACTGTGGGCCCGGGTGGCGGGGTATCTGGGTGCACATCACACAATGACCATCGCGACTGTTGCTCCGGGTGGGAACGTGCCCCATGCAGCGTGCGTCTTCTACGCTGTGGATGACGCCCTCCGGCTGGTGTTCCTGAGCAAGCCGGACAGCGTCCACGGGACTCACATCGGCAAGGCGGCACCCGTGGCGGTCACGGTCACGGAGACCTACGACGACTGGGAGATGATCCAGGGAGTGCAGCTCTGGGGAGAAGCGAGGCTTCTGAGTGGGGCGACGAAGGCGCGTGCGTTCACTCTTTACCTGGGCCGGTTCCCCTTCGTACGTGATTTGATGGAACGTCCCGGCTTGACCGAGACGCTTCGGCGTATCGGGGTCTACCGAATCGTGCCTCAGAAGATAGCGTTCACCGACAATAGCACGGGGGTCTTTGGCCGAGAGATCCTCAGAACGGCTGCGGAGTGACCGGATGGAGATGAAGAGGACCGACAGGGCTTCGATAGAGCGGCGCCGTCGTGACCGGCGCCGCCGCCTCTTGTTGCGATGGTTGGTACTCCTAGCCTGCCTGGTCATTGCGGTGCTGGTAGTCCTGTTTCTGGTACGCGGGTGTAGCGACGACCCCGCCGGTCCTGAGACCGGGAGCCAAACGAGTTCCGAGACACTGGCCACTGAAGAAGGACCTGAGTCTGATGCGTTGGAGACCACAAGTACCGCCGGGTCATCTGGGGGCGCAGATACCACCGCCATGCCGAACCCGAGCACGACCGTGAGTGGTGGCTCGAGTCCCAACACGACCATCGTCGAGTATGACCCCGGTCGGCCCGGAGACGAACGCGTGCCCGGCAGCTTCTACGGCCCCATCAATACTACGTTCGAGGGTCTCACCATGTTCCGCGGCAATGCGTCCCGGACGTACTACGGTGAAGGCCCGGTGCCTTCGGGTCCTGAGATTCTCTGGAGGTTCGGCCCGATGACCGGCGGGGCGAGCGAAGCCCTGAAGTATCCCACCGGCACCGGCTGGACCGGTCAGCCATGTGTCTTTGAGAGGGACGGGAAGACCTGGGTGGTCTTCGGCGCGTACGACTTCAAGATCCACTTCTTGGATGCCGAGACGGGCGAGAAGCTGATACCCGATTTCGAAGGCGGCGACATCTTCAAGGGGTCGGTCGTAGCGGATCCGGATGGTTACCCGCTGGTCTTCATGGGTTGTGCAGACGACAAATGGCGCATCATCGCGATCGATAGAGAGGAGCCGACGGAACTTTTCCATCTCGACTCCAACGAACTGCCGCGCAGACTCTGGTACGGAGACTGGGATTCGAGTGTTGTCATCCGCAACGACTACGCGTTCCTGGGCGGAGAGAACAGCCACTTCTACATCCTCAAGCTCAACCGGGGTTACGCTGACGGCAAGGTCACCGTGGATCCTCAGATCGTTCTCGACTACCCTGGATGGACTGCATCGCTTCTCGACAAGCTGGGCAGCAAGGATGTCTCCATAGAGAACTCTCCTTGTTTGGTCGGAGACAGGGTCTACTTCTCCAACGGCGGGGGCCTCGTCCAGGGTTTGGACGTAAGCGCCACCCTCAGAGAACTGGCGGAGGGCGAAGCACCGGCTACGGGAGTGGAGGCGTACCCCAAGGTATTCCATTATTGGACCGCCGGCGACACCGATGCCACCATCGTCGCCGACGAGCAGGGTTATCTGTACGTCTGCCAGCACTCCGACAAACGGTCCAGCACGGCAGTTGAGCGCTATCAGGAAGTGGGGCAGATAATCAAGCTCGATCCACGTCAGAATGGAGAAGGACAGGATCCCATTGTGTGGTCGCAGAAGGCCACCAAGCTGTCGGGTGGAGAATCGGGTGTGTGGGCTACCGCGTGCCTGTACAAGGATATGCTGTATGTCCCGACTCATGGTGGGGCGCTTCTGGGCATCGATCGGGAGACGGGGGAACTGGTGTGGCAGAAGACTCTCACCGAGCACGCCTGGGCCAGTTGCGTAGTGGTCGATGGGACCCTCATCGTGGGCGACACCTATGGGGTTCTGCACGCTTGGGACGTGAGCGACACCCGGGTCGATCCACCGGTGGTATGGGAGTACAAGCTTGAGAGCGGCAGCGCCCTGGAGTCGACACCGGCTGTATGGAAGGGCAAGATCTTCGTGGGCTGCCGCGACGGGTACTTCTACTGCTTTGGAGACGAATAGCCGGGGAAATGGGGCCCGTCCAGGTCTCCGGGCCTCATGCAAGGAGCGCCTCCGGTCGATAGTCTTCCCAGCGGAGTGCGTTCTAGAAGTCTTCTCCATCGATGCAGAAAGGCCCTTCGTCCAGAGCTCATTATGAGCGATCCCATCATGGCAAAATGCCCGGTCTGCGGCAAGCTCGTCCTTATTACTGCGGATGTCGTGGCATCGGCCGGACAGCTCAGCGACCGGCGACGCGAGCAGCTGACGCGGGCTCTCTGTGGATGCTGGGTGACCCGGCTCCCCGACGGAGAGGTAGCGCGTCTGGTAAGCGCTCTCATGACGAGGGATGACTGCGGCGATCGTTGAATGACCAAGCTCTTGTGGGCGTGAGCGCCTGCGTGGACGGTCGCTTTCCGGCGCGAGTGAAGCGGGGTCTTCGAGGGATTCAGGGCTTTTCGGCTATGATCTCCCACGGACTGGTATTTGCCACGTCGGCGCTTGTGAGCCAAGCCCGCCGTGCTTCTCCCGCGCCGAACTCCAGGTTCTGGAAATCGCTGGGGCTGTGGGCATCGCTACAGATCACCAGAGTTGCACCCAGAGCTGCGGCGCGACGGGCGGCCGGCGCGGTGAGATCTAGACGGTCCGGCGAGCCATTGATCTCAAGGTAAGTTCCGGTCTCAACGGCCAGTCGAGCCAGCGAGTCAATGTCGACGTCGTAAGGCTCACGACGGCCCAGCAAGCGGCCGGTGGGGTGCCCGATGGAGCGCACATAAGGACTGCGCATGGCACTCGCGAGTCGCTCCATAATCTTCGTCTGTGGTTGTCCAAACCCTGAATGGATGCTGGCAGTGACGAAATCGAGGCGGGCTAAGGCCTCCTCAGGGAGGTCGAGTCTGCCATCGGTCAGGATGTCCACTTCGATACCGGCAAGGATCCGGATCCCCTCGATCCCAGCGTCGAGTTCTCGTATGGCATCAATCTGAGCCGCCAGACGTTCGGGACAGAGTCCTCCCGTCATGGCCAAAGATTGAGAATGATCGCAGAAGCAGAGGTAATCCAGCCCCTGCTCGCGGGCCGCCACGGCCATCTCCTCAAGACCGGCGCGGCCGTCGGTCCAGTCGGAATGGACGTGCAGATCGCCTCTGAGGTCGGAACGGTGGACCAGATCAGGGAGAACACCGGTCGCGGAGGCCTCTATCTCCCCCTGGTCCTCTCGCAATTCCGGCGGGATGTAGCGTAACGCAACTGTCTCGTAGACCTGCTCCTCGGTGGTGCACGTGATAAGACGGCCGGACTCAAGGTGCTCCACGTGGTACTCGCTGATCTTGAAGCCCCGTTGTTGCGCATAAGCCCGCAAGGCCACGTTGTGGCCGGCGCTCCCTGTGAAATGCTGCAGAAGGTTGCCGTACGATTGCGGTGAAACCACCCGTAGGTCCACGCCAAGACCGTTATGGGTCCTGGCGGCGAGCTTGGTCTCACCGCGTTCGACTACCCGAGCTATCTGGGGAAGTCCGCTGAAGGCGCTCATCACCGCTACCGGGTCCACAGAAGCCGCCACCAGATCGATATCCCGAACTGTCGGACACTGTCGTCGAAGGCTGCCCGCGTAGTCGGCTCGAACGACCATCGGAAGCCTGCGTAACTCGGCAACCATGTGAGCTGCCTGTGGTTCCACCAGGGTACGCAGGCGCCGCGGTTCCTTGCCTTCCGCTGCGCGGATCGTCAAGGTTTCGAGGGCGCGAAGCAGGTTCGTCTCGGTCTTATCACCTAGGCCGGGGATCTCTCGGATGCGTCCTTCACGACACGCTCGCTCCAAATCACGGAGATCCGCGACCCCGGCGGTCTCCCATATCAAGCGGGTCTTCTTGGGACCCATCCCTGGGAGGTGCATGACGCCGAGCAGTCCTTCGGGGTAACGCCGGCGGAACTTCTCGAGAAGATCCACCTGCCCCGTTTCCAGGTATTCGACCACCTTCGCTTCGATCGCCTGCCCTACCCCGGGCAGGTCGCGCAGGTTACCGCGGACCGTCATCTCAGCTATGGATAACGGGTGCTCTCGGAAGAGGGAGGCGGCCCTCTGGTAGGCGGTCATGCGATAAGAGGACTCGCCGTCCAGGGCTAGGTAGTGTGCGATGGTTTGGAAGACCTCAGCCAGCTCTCCGTTGGAGGGAAGGCGCGGGGTGTCAACCGGCATCATGCCCTCCCGAGAGCTGAGGTCCGGGCGGTTCTGTTGTGGGAGGCAGGCCGGACTCCAACGATCCATCCGCATCAAAATATCCGATCTCAGTGTCAGCTCTAGTAGGAAGGATGCGGTAACAGGCATGGATGCGGGGGTTCCGGGCGAAATCCGGCGGGATGGTCTGTTTGCTGATATCGGTGGCTGCAAACCTCCGGTTGATGGCGGCATCGAGTTTGAAACGGCGACAGTTTGTAGAAAAGATCAGGACCCCTTCGGGGGCAAGGATACGAACGGCGTCGCGGATAAGG
>Ga0209613_1000276_pt1 | contig 65338 bp, 58 predicted proteins | sample BioC13SIPDNA_2_FD_185747 | JGI IMG/M metagenome (GOLD analysis project Ga0209613, IMG submission 185747) | Anaerobic biogas reactor microbial communites from Washington, USA - Biogas_R2_A C13 SIP DNA (SPAdes) (version 2) | ecosystem: Engineered > Bioreactor > Anaerobic > Unclassified | place...
TTTAGATAAATCCAGTAACCTTGTTGATGTTAAAGGCATAATTAACCAAAATTCAACTGGTTATTATGCTCTAAGGCCATATTGCGGTTTCAAAGAACATGGTTTTTGTTATTATGCAAAATCCTCAAATATTTTGATACCAATTGCTATTGTCGTACTATTATTTTGGTACCTAAAAAAATAAACTGATTACAGGAATCAGTTACTTAATAAGTTGGATACCTTAATATCACTTCAACAAAAAAACGCTGACAATAAATAAGTAGTTTATAAAACTAAACATCTTTTACAGACCGTATAGCCATTCGGAACGACACAGGGGTCGTTCCCTACATTTAATTAAATTCGATTTTAACGACTGTAATGATAACTGCTTATTAAAATGGGCAGTATTTGGTAGAAATAGTCTATAAAGAAGATGGTAAAATAACCGGGGTAATGTTATTATTAAATACATTATTTGTATAAATCTGTTCGAGTTCTGAGGTCTTATTATGGATGAACTTTCCCAAAAAATTAAACAATGTAAAAACCCCTCCGGTGAACAGGGAAAACTGGTTGCCGATAGTATGAATGAAAGCCATTATGCGCTGACCACCTGGGGAATGGAAAATTTCTCAATTTTGCCGGACAGTATCATATTGGATGTAGGTTGCGGAGGAGGACGAACAATTCACCGGATGGCTGAAATAGCCTCTCGGGGAAAAGTTTTTGGGATCGATTATTCGCCCGACTGTGTAGCCTGGTCCAGCGCTTATAACGCGAAGTGGATTAAAGAAGGCCGGGTAGAAATACTGCCTGCTGATGTTAATGAACTTCCTTTTAAAGATAATTACTTCGACATCGTTACCGCAGTGGAAACCGTTTATTTTTGGCCGCATCTGACTGAATCTTTTAAAGAAATAAAACGGGTCTTAAAGCCTTCCGGCAAATTTGTAATTATTAATGAAGTTTATAAAAGTGAGCTCTTCCGGGAAAGAAATGAAGCCTATACTGCTGCTGGTGATATGCAAATATTGTTGCCGGAAGAATTTAAGCAATTGCTTGAGGAAGTACAGTTTAAAAATGTTACAACTACAGTAGTCGAAGCTAATAATTGGTTATGCTGCATCGGGGAGAAGTAACCCTTTGGCTCTTTAGGGCTTATGCGTTAAATGGTGTACATATATACCAGCCGGCTCGCTTATTAACCTGGATTACCCCGAAAGACTTAAAATAATCAGCTATTTGCTTTCGGGCCTGCGTAATTCTATCAAATCAATAATCCTTTTTATCAGCAATTCCCCCATTTAATTCGCTATCATATTCTTTTAACGAAGGTGATAATACTTGTTTATTATGGTAATATGCGGTAAACTGCACGCAATACCATATACTTATTTTTAACATATAATAGATTGACATTCCATGCCCTCACGCTATTCATTCCAAAGGCTCTGGTAATTAATAATTAGAGGAGAATTTTATGTTTAAGTCCAGATGGGCACGTATACTTGTAAAATTATTATTAATCTGGCTGGTAATTACCGTATATTTCTATTTTCAGCATCCGGTAATTTATCGTTATACAGGTTTTGATGCTGCTATTCCTATTGGAGAAGATCAGCTTATAATTGACGAAATTACCTTTAACAATTTTGATCGGGACAGGGCATGGAAAATAACTGAAGATTTGCCCTGGCATTATCAATTGCTAATAAAAATTAATCCCCCTGCTCAATGGTCTGCCCCTATATTTCGCATTATCTCCTTTTATACCAAACCCCCGCTGACAAAAGACTATGGTACTTTGCAGATTAAAGGTACTTATATTTTTTCTAATCCGATCAGCGCTACTGAGACTGAAAACTTATATGATTTATTAGATGTGTATGTATATCCCTATGTAGGTGGTGGTATTGGTTCCGAATATCATGGAATTATTAAAAATGCCGTGGCAATAAGCAGCCATAACAATTATCCCTTATATAACTTAAATAACAGCTTCATCATAATAATCAGCGATAAAGAGACCAAGAAAACAATTAAGCTGTTGATAAAACCGGAATGGAAAAAAGAACGACTATTCTCATCAATAAATTATATGAAAAGCCCCGCAGAACCAGTTGATAAATTCCTGTATAATATCTATCAAAATAATCCACGGGAAGCACAGAAGTATGTATTAAGGCGCAACCAGCCTGATTTAGATATAAATCCAGCTCTGGCAGGCAAAAGCATTCATATGGAAAGTACTATAAAATGGATTGATATTTTTGAAGATTTTTATGGGGTATATCAAGTAGACGCTGAGGTTAATGAATCACTGGAAAATGGTTCAACAGATATTGTTCCTCCTGACAGGTTTACTTTCTATGTACAAAAGAATGATAACGGGAACTATGAAATCATTCATTATTCTTTGGTATCCAAATAACATTAATAAAAAAATGTTTACCTTTTCTTTAGGTAAACATTTTTTTATATGACCCTTATTCTTTCATCAAAAAGGTACATGCCCCAGGATTATGGTCACTTCTAAAAGGGCCTATATTTAACATTGATATCAAAGGTGTCTATTCCCTCTTTCTTCTTAAGCCAGCCTACAAAATAATAGGTCAGCGGAGTTGCCAGGACTTCATAGCCTACTTTCCATAAATATTGTACCAACACCATACTAAAGAATATTGGCCATGAATATAATCCACTGAAAGCAATCAGCATAAAGATGGAGGTATCCAACCCCTGTCCGATTATGGATGAACTAATAGTTCGAACCCATAAATGACGGCCTTCCGTGCGTAGTTTCAATTTTGAAAGCACAACCGAATTGGAAAATTCACCGATAAAATATGCAATTAATGAAGCCAGAACCAACCGGGGGGTAAATCCCAGTACGGCATTATAGGCATTGTTATGCGGCCAAAAGTCCGGATACGGCAGCGTAATTATAATCATTATGAACAAAGACATTAGCAGATTGGCGGCAAAACCTGTCCAAATAGCTACACGGGCCTTTTTAAAGCCATATACTTCTGTCAGGACATCACCAAAGATATAAGTGATAGGAAACAGGAAAAGATCGGCAGTGAGAGTCATACCAAAAAGATAAACCAGTCGGCCTGCTACGATATTGGTTATCAATAGACAGGTTACAAAAAGACAGGTAATAATCATGAATAGAATGGATACCTGCGTGACCATTTTTTTCTGCATAGTTAAACAAGTCCCCTTTGTTTTTTTAGGCTGGTGCTGCGACAGCCGTTATTATATTTTTTTACTCTAAAATTATACCATAAAGCTTTATAAAGTATTTAAAAATTATTCTGCTCTCATATTTTCTGTATAGATTTTAAGTTTCTTATTTAAACTATGGTATAGTGACCTGGTTTCAGCCGCGTCTTTATAATTAATAATTATTATTTCTGGTTTTGTATGGCGTTTAATAATAAGTACCGGCCCGCTGGCCGACCGCAGGAATAGTAAAGCATTACTTTTGTCTTCCAATTGAAAATGGCCTTTCAAAATCGGGCCCAAACCAAGACCGTTGGTTCGCATGGATAAGGGGGGAATTTCAGATGCCAAATTGATCTCCTCAATGTCACTGTAGTTTATGCTAACCCCATAAGCTCCACTTATAGTTAACTGCTCACTTTCCAGGTTAAAAGCGGGTGGCATGGCAGTCCAGGCTATACCTGCCCCAACACCGATAACAATAATTAGGGTAATCAGAAGACTTATTGTAACAGATTTGTTCTTTACCGCCGGCGGGTTAAATTTCTGAGCTTTTATAACGGTATAAATGATTATAAGAATTAGCAAGCCGAATCCAACTTCTGTCCCCCAGACCAACCCGGCTCGCAACAGGCCATAGCCCAGAAGTGGAGTGAAAGCTGCAATCATCAATTGCCGTCCAATAAAATCACCCAGGGCTTTAGCATCTATTTGTTCTTTAACTTCACGAGGGGCAGTATTATAACCGGCTATTAAATTATAGGCTTTAAAGTATTTTATTAATACGCCGGTAAAGAATATCAGAGCACATACTATAATATTAATGACTAATTCTGTCATATACTCTTACCCTCCTGTAGATTTGCGGGGCTTCTTTTCTTATCTCTCTTAACCAATTATAGCATTTAAAACATATATAAGAGCAAGAAGGGGCAGTTAATCGTTAAAACTGCCCCTTAGGTGTTTAGGTGAAATATACTTTTAATTAGTTGGTATACTGCTGGATAACGCAGAGATACTGTCCATTATACCTCAGAGCTTGACTTCAGCCGTCTTTGAAAGATTACAAATATCGGAAGCGGAATAATTATCCAGCCCATACTTTTTACCAGGCTATTTTTCGCACGGTTAACCTGACGGTCTTTTTCAGCTGTAACCATCGCATCATATCTGGCTTTAATCTCAGCTTCGGTAAGATTTGCTTTGGAACCGGAGATTTCTGACTTTTCTACACCCCACTGTCTAAATTCCTCAAATGACTGATGATAAGGAGCAGGAGTAACAATATCGGCAACCGCCATGAATGCGCTTACACTTCCACCGATTATCATCATTAAAGTAGCAAATAACACCACATAAATATAAACATTTTTGATCATTATTTTACCCTCCCCTTTTGAATTTCCCCTGGTTGCTGATATCGCAGTAGTTGCCAATATCAACACTATAACCACAAGTGCTAATCCTATTATTGAAACCACTGGATTTGCCTCCTTTTTTCTAAAACCTATTATAGCAAAAATCCAGTAATAATTTATGGTGTGTTTGTAACCTCTCTTAATTACATACTTTTTGGCAGTATTGCTAAAACTAAATCGACCCAATAATGCAAGAAGGAGGTTGGTTTAGTGAAGGATAGTTATTATGATTCTTTTCGCCTGAGGGGTTATTCCCGCCGGGAATTCCTGCAGATATGTGCGATTCTTACCGCCAGTATTGGTCTGGAAGCATCCTTTATTCCCAAAGTAGCTTATGCGCTGGAAAACAAACCTCGTCTTCCGGTAATTTATTTACACCTGCAGGAATGTACTTGTTGTGCTGAATCTTTTATCAGAACCGCCCACCCCTTAATTGCAGATATGCTGTTTAATATGATTTCATTGGATTATATGGAAACATTGCAGGCAGCCGCCGGTCATCAAGCCGAAGCCGCCAAAAAGAAAACCATGCAGGATTATAAAGAACATTATTTGGTAGTGGTTGAAGGCAGTATACCGTTAAAAGACGATGGTATTTATTGCACTATCGGAGGAATAGCTGCTAAAGACATCTTATTGGAAGCTGCTAAAGATTCAATCGGGGTAATTGCCTTCGGTTCCTGCGCTACCAATACCTGTGTCCAGGGAGCCCATCCTAATCCTACCGGAGCAGTGCCGGTTAAGGATATAGTTAAAAATAAACCGGTTATTGACGTTCCCGGTTGCCCCCCTATTGCTGAGGTAATTGCCGGAACCATAGTCCATTATCTCACATTTGACCGAATGCCGGAATTGACCAGGTTGGGTCGTCCTAAAGCTTTCTATAATCATCGTATTCATGATAATTGCAATCGCAGGGCTTTTTTTGATGCGGGCATGTTTGTGGAAAAATTTGATGACGAAGGAGCCAAACATGGCTGGTGTTTATATAAAGTTGGTTGTAAAGGCCCCACCACTTACAATGCCTGTGCCATTACCCAATGGAATAACGGGGTAAGTTATCCTATCAAATCAGGTCATCCCTGCATAGGTTGCTCTGAACCTGGCTTTTTTGATGATATGCCCATGTACAGCCATCTGGCTCATGTGCCGGGTAGTGCCATGCCTTTTGATCCGGACCGGATTGGCAAAGCAGTTACCGGTTTAACCGTTGCCGGCGTAGCAGCACATGGATTGGCAACCGGGGTATTGATGCGCAAAAAACCTGAAGCGGACAAAGAGGAAGGAGGCAGGGATTAAATCATGGCACAGAGAATCGTGGTTGACCCAATTACCAGAATCGAAGGACATCTTCGCATTGAAGCCGAAGTTGATGGAGGCAAAATCGTTAATGCTTTCAGTTCGGGAACTACTTTTCGTGGTCTGGAGCGCATTATGCAAGGAAGAGATCCACGAGATGCCTGGGCTTTCGTTCAGCGTATCTGCGGAGTTTGTACGCATATCCATGCCATCGCCTCCATTCAGGCAGTAGAAGACGCCCTGGATATTTCGATACCAAAGAACGCGATTTTAATTCGTAAAATAATGACTGCAACCCAATTTGTACAGGACCATGTAGTCCACTTCTATCACCTTCATGCTCTGGATTGGGTGGATGTAGTTTCCGCATTGAAAGCTGACCCGAAAGCAGCTTCCGCTATAGCCCAGTCTATTTCCAGTTATCCCAAATCCTCTCCTGGTCATTTTGCAGATGTACAGAAGACCATCAAGACTTTTGTAGAAAGTGGACAATTGGGTATTTTCGCCAATGCTTACTGGGGACACCCGGCTTATAAGTTGCCTCCGGAAGTTAATTTAATCGGTGTAGCTCATTACCTGGATGCCCTGGAATTACAGAAGGATATTGTCAGAATACATACCATTTTTGGTGGCAAGAATCCTCACCCTAATTATCTGGTAGGTGGTATGGCCTGCACTATTAATTTGGATAATGATAATACCATTAACATGGAAAGACTAAATCTGGTAGCCAAAGAAATCGACAAGGCCATCGCTTTTGTAAATCAAGTCTATATTCCAGACCTGTTTGCCATCTCCTCATATTATAAGGACTGGACTTATGGCGGCGGCAGTCAAAATTTCCTGGTTTATGGTACTCTGGCCGATCAACGCGAGAAGAACGATAAAAATAATATTTTCCCGGGCGGTGTTATTCTGAACCGTAATCTGAATGAGGTATACGATGTAGACCTTCGCGATGACGAACAGATACAGGAATTTGTGGATCATGCCTGGTATGAGTATTCCGGGGAACAAGGGGGTCGCCATCCCTGGAAAGGAGAAACCAAAGTAAAGTACAGTGGTCCCAAGCCTCCGTATACCCAATTGGATACCAATAATAAATATAGCTGGATAAAGACACCTCTCTGGCGGGATAAGCCTATGGAAACAGGCCCTTTGGCCAGAATGCTGGTTGGCTATGCCCGGGGGAATAATACGATAAAGACTGGTGTGGATGATGCTCTAAACCGATTGGGTCTGGGGCAGGAAGCTCTTTTTTCAGCTTTGGGACGCACCCTGGCACGGGGCCTGGAAACAAAAATCATGGCTGATTATCTGAAAAAATGCTATGACGAATTGCTGGTTAACATTAAGGCTGGTGATCAAAAAGTCTTTGAAGCACAAAAATGGGAAACATCAACCTGGCCCCCAAACTGCAAAGGGGTTGGTTTTACTGAAGCGCCCCGAGGCTCCCTGGGTCACTGGGTAAAGATAAATAATGGTAAAGTCAGTCTGTACCAGGCAGTTGTTCCTACTACCTGGAATGCAGCCCCTGAAAATCAACAGGGACAAAAAGGCCCTTATGAAGCAGCCTTGATCGATACCCCTGTAGCCGATCCGGATAAACCTTTGGAAATATTAAGAATCATTCATTCCTTTGACCCTTGTATCGCCTGTGCTGCACATATTATTGACTTGACCAGCCGGCGTGAAATGGGCCAGTGTCTGTTCCATTAAGGGGGTTATTTGAATGTTAAGAAAAGTTGTTTATGTTTGGGAGGCACCAGTCCGGATATATCATTGGGTAAATGTTGTTTTAATTGTGGCCTTGCTGATTACCGGTCTATATATTGGCAAACCCTTTGCAGCTCAGACCGGCGAACCTTATGCCAACTTTATTATGGGCAAAATGCGTTTATGGCATGCTCTGGCGGCCTGGTTTTTTATAGCCAATTTCTTATTCCGGTTTTATTGGGCTTTTGTGGGTAATGAGTACGCCAAATTTAAACCCTGGCGCAAAGGCTTTGTGACTGATGGCTTGGATAGCCTGAAATATTACCTGTTTCTAAAAAAAGAACATACGGTGCATACCGGTCATAATGTAATTGCCCAACTCACCTATTTCTTTGTTTTGTGGATCGGCTCATTATTTATGATTCTTACCGGCCTGGCCATGCAGGGGGAAATTGCTCCGGGTGGTTTTCAGGAAACATTTTTTGGCTGGCTGATTCCACTTTTCGGTATGTCTTCTCCGGTGAGAATGTATCATCATTTGGTTGCCTGGTTATTTATTATTTTTATTGTAGCCCATCTTTATCTGGTGGTTCGTCAGGAATTGCTGGACGATGATGGAACTATATCTTCCATATTTAGTGGCTATAAATTTGTAGTTAATGAGGCTGATATTCATGATAAAGAATAAGCCGATTATACTAGGTCTTGGTAATCCACTTTTCCGGGATGAAGGACTGGGAATTCATTTAATTCACCAATTAATGCAGGAAGGCTTTCATATGCAGGCAGAGCTAATCGATGGGGGTACTGATGCCTTATCTCTGTTAGGGATAGTCGAAAATACCGATTATCTTCTTGTAGTCGATGCCATAGATAATAATTTACCAGCTGGAACCATCCTGCAAATCAGTGGTGAAGAAATACCTCTTTTCACAACTGAAAAGATGTCTGCACATCAGATTGGCTTTCAGGATGTACTGGCTTTGGCCAGCCTGCGTAAAAATTTACCAGCGCATTTCATACTGATAGGCGTACAACCGGAGTCTTTGGACTGGGGAACTGATTTAACCCCGCCGGTAGCCAAAACCTTTCCTTTCTTAAAAAATATGATTCGTGAGCACATCAATTCCTGGAACTTTCACTCGGCAACTTATTCTCTTCCATAAATAATTATTTGCTCTCATGCAATGTTTTCTATGCTTCATAATACTCTATTGATTTAAGTTCAGCAGAGCATTAAAAACTTCCGCTTTGTCCAGCTATACAGGTCGGTTTCCGTATATTACCTTTGACGATATTTCATTGTTAAAGCTAGGATTGTATGTATATAAAGTAACAAACATACATACTTGGAGGATACCCCATGATAAAAAAATATGGCTGGCTTATTCTATCTATCACTTTCTGTTTGGGATTACTAATTTGTTTCAATACAGCAAAAAATGACTCTGATTCTGGTAAATTAAATAGTATTGCTGTGCCTGTAAGCAAGTCTGCCCCGGCAGCAAATGTGTCCAATCCGGCAGAAATATCAATTGTAAATATGGAAGCGGAAATAAAACCCGTTACTGCCCAAACTATAAAAGAGGACAAGCCTCCGACAGGAGACAAAGCCAGTCAGCCCGTTTCTCAATCCTTAAATAAAAAAATCAGCAATAATACTAAGGAGGCGGAAGTAAAATCCGTAGCTGTCCATAAAGTAAATGAGGACAAGCCCCCTGTAACAGTCAAAGCCGGTCAACCCGTTTCTCAATCCCTGAATAAAAACATCAGTGATAGTACTCCGGTTTCCCGGGGGCAAACAAATACAGATATTAATAAGTATCCGAAATTAAGCAAGGTGAATGGTAGCTTTGGCCAGTTTCACTATAGAGAATTAAGCGGGGGCAGAATCGAGGTGGACCCCCAATGGGTAGCTGATAATATTGTTACTGTCACCCTGCCCGGTCTAAACATAAAAGTACCGGTACATAAGTCAGCAGCAGAAAACTTTATTATGGCCTTTAATTACATAAATAATGGTACGGCTATGGTAAACGGTAAGCAGGTTCCACTATTAAGTCTTATTGAAACGATGGATGGTACATATGTGACCAGGCATGTAAACTGGGACCCAAATAAGGGCTTGAGTAATCACTCCTGGGGTACAGCCATAGATATTAACGCCAGAGACCATTTCCGATATGTGGATTCTCCGAGTGACCCGAATTTAATCTTGTGGGAAAAAGCCTTTAAACCTGCCGGATTTAGTTGGGGTAACAGGTATAATGATTCCATGCATTATGAGCTTATAAAATAAGTGGGGAGAAAGTATTTAACTCTATACTCTCTCCCCTGCCCTATTATACTCTTGCAGTTATATTGACCTATTTAACCTTTAAGCAATATCTTTCTGATTAACTTTTTGCCGGGCAGCCATGGTTTGTTTGGCCAGAGTTTTACTGTCAATAGCATAGGCTCTGACTGATTTACCATCAGCCTTGAAGCTTCCCCGGTAATCAAAGTTTGATCGTTCCAAAAGTCGCCTGCCGCCTTCTGATATGGTAAAGGCACCAATTGCACTAATATCAGGAATACTAACTTCTTTTAACGGAACAAAATGTCTGCTAAAATCTCTTACTAATGCCCTGGTATATTTCTTATGCTGTTTGTCCTCCAAATCAACAATAACCGAGCAGATATACAGGTATAGGTTAGGTTCATTAAATGACTTTATATGCTTCATAGCTTCGCTTTCATTCATTTCCCCGGTCAACACTTTCTTCCAAACAGAATAATCCAACGGAATAACCCAATAATAGCCTTTGATTCTGCCATTTATTTTACAAACACGAAACATCATGGGTTCCTTTGCAATTAATTTACTGATAAATGCAGGTTCAGTATGCCAACAGCTATCAAAATACCTTTTCTCCAAACTCAACATGGATGGTATATCCTTAATCCCGGCACACTCAACTGCAAATGCCAGGTTATTCATAATTTCACCTTCCTGATTACTTTTGCTTTAATACTGAAATGGATTGATATACACAATGTTACCGCCCAACATTAAACCCCATATTGGACATCGAAAAACAACTGATATCAATAACCCGATACAGTATCAGACAAAACACTTTTTATTAATCGGTTTTAAAAGATAATTAAACAGAGAACAAGCAAGCTACAGCGGGGAGCGCTTAATGGAGGTTTTTTGCGGGGTATTCATAATTTCACCTTCCTACATACTAAACTCCGAAACAGGTCCGGTGTTCTGCTCTTATTATAGTCTCTTTGCCGATTTTATTCACTTTATGGGCATAGGGGCAATATGGTGGAAAATAGCGTATAAGAAAGGAAACCCTGTAGGCTATTGATTAATTACATGCAGATGAGTATAGTTGCATAGAATCACAGCTATTTACAAATATCTATACTTTTCACTTTTCATCTCCTTCAACGAGGGGCAGCGTTTAAATTATACCAATGAGTAATCTCTTGAGAAAATACGTTGCTGTTCTACTGGTACATTGCGGTTACATATATATTGTTTTACATATTTGAATATTTTAGCAGGTAAAATGGTATCCAATCAAGAAAGATAACGCAGTTATATTTACATAGAATTAAAAATGGAGGTAAATATTATGAGTCTGTTCAAACGAATCAATGATAACATTAGAGCTAATCTTAATGCATTACTGGATAAGGCTGAGGACCCGGCAAAGCTTCTTAATCAATATCTAATGGACATGGAAGATGATATTGTCGATGCCGAGAGCGCTGTTGCCAGGCAATTGGTAGTAGTTCACAAGTTCAAACTTCAGTATGAGGAAACTTCAGAACTGGTTACTAAACGAGAAACACAGGCAATGGAAGCACTGCAACAAGATCGGGAGGATTTAGCCAGGCGTGCTTTGGAAGATAAGATATTACATAAATCCAAAGCTGATGATTACAAAGTTCAATATGAGAAAAGTCTTGCTACCGCCGAAACACTAAAATCCCAGCTAAGAGAAATGAAGGATGAATATGAACGCTTAAAGGCTAAACGCGATACTCTGGTTGCCCGTGCGCAGGCCGCCCGGGCCCAAAAGGACATCAGCAATGCGGCAGGAAGCTTTGGAAAGGATAACTCCCGTCGCGGTTTTGATCGTATGGAAGAAAAAGTTATGCAAATGGAAGCTGAGGCTATAGTGGCTACGGAAATAGTAGGCAGCCCTGCTCTGGATAAAGAACTGGCTGCATTAGGTGGAAGAGCAGATGTTGAACATGAATTGGCAGAATTAAAGAAAAAATTAAAATCTTAAGCCTGGTCTTGATATGACTGTTCTGCAAGGGAGGGAGACTTATGCAAACAGTATATTGGGGTTGTTTATATGGTGGAATTATTTTTGCGTTGGTAACAATTATTTTCGGGGATATATTGGGAGATATCTTCAGTGGCTTGGATTCACTATCTTTTGATCATCTTGACTTTCTGAGCCCTATGGTAATTGTCGGTGGTATCACTGCTTTTGGCGGAACCGGTATAATGCTTGATCGTCTTACCTCACTGGAAACACTAATCATAATTATTTTATCTTTGATAATTGCTATTGCTCTATCAGTATTTGTTTATTTTATCTATGTCAGACCAATGAAAAACGCTGAAAACTCAAATAGTTATACTATGTCGGATCTGGTTGGAAAAATTGGCATTGTAACAGTGCCAGTCCCAAAAAATGGATTTGGAGAAGTTTTAATTAGAATTGGTGCAGGCAATACCAATCACATTGCCTGTAGTTGTGACGGAGAGGGTTTCACACAGGGAACCCGGGTAATTGTAGCTGAAATTAAAGATGGCGTTGTTAATGTTTTTCGTTATCAGGATGACTGAAAAAGAGGGGGAATAAATGTGTTAGGGTTTGTAACGGTTCCGCTTATTGTCATAGTGGTTTTTATTGTTCTGGGCTTGGCCTTCTGGGCAAGGTACAAAACCGTTGGTCCGGATGAGGCCATGATAGTAACCGGTTCATTTCTTGGCAGCAAAAATGTTCTTTCTGATGATCCGGGAAGAAAAATCAAGGTGGTACGTGGTGGAGGAGCTTTTATTCTGCCCATTTTTCAGCAGGCTAACTTTTTATCCTTATTATCTCATAAGCTGGATGTAACGACTCCGGAAGTATATACTGAACAAGGTGTACCGGTTATGGCAGACGGAGTAGCTATCATTAAAATCGGAGGGTCTACCGACGATGTAGTTACCGCTGCGGAACAATTTATGGGCAAACCTACAGATGCTCTTCGACTGGAAGCACAGGAAGTATTGGAAGGACATCTCAGAGCTATATTGGGAACCATGACGGTAGAAGAAGTATATCGTAACCGCGATAAATTTGCCCAGGAAGTCCAGGCGGTTGCCGCCAACGATCTTAAAAAAATGGGCTTGCAGATTGTTTCCTTTACCATCAAGGATGTACGCGATAAACAAGGCTATCTGGATGCTCTGGGTAAACCCAGAATTGCAGCGGTTAAACGCGATGCTGAAATTGGTGAAGCCGAGGCAATACGGGACGCCCGCATTCAAAAGGCACTTGCAGACGAAGAAGGGCAAAAGGCAGAGTTGCTAAGGGATACCAAAGTAGCTGAGGCTTCCAAAGAAAAGGAACTAAAAATCGCTGGCTTCAAAAGGGAACAGGATACCGCCAAAGCTGAAGCCGATCAAGCCTATAATATTCAACAAGCCCGTTCGGAACAGGTAGTTGTCGAAGAAAAGATGAAAGTAGAGTTGGTTCGAAAAGATCGGGAAATTGATTTACAGGAAAAAGAAATTCTGCGCAGACAAAAACAATATGATGCTGAAGTAAAGAAAAAAGCCGATGCTGACCGTTATTCAGTGGAACAGGCTGCTGAAGCCGATAAAGCCAAACTTATGCGGGAAGCAGATGCTTTACAGTATAGAATTGAGGCTGAAGCAAAAGCTAATGCTGAACAGAAGCGCCTGGAGGGCATGGCAATTGCAGATGCCGAGCGGGCCAAGGGTACTGCTGAGGCCGAGGTTATTCGTCTACGAGGTCTGGCTGAAGCCGAAGCCAAACAAAAACTGGCCGAGGCTTTTGAAAAATTCGGAGAAGCGGCAGTTCTGGATATTATTGTTAAAATGTTGCCGGAACTGGCCGCCAGGATTGCCGAGCCACTTAATTCCATTAATAATCTAACCATAGTTGATACAGGCAATGGAGATGGCGCCACACGGTTAAGCAATTATGTGACCTCCTTAATGGCCACTGCCCCGGATATGGTGAAAAGTGTATCCGGTATTGATTTAACAAGCATGATAAAAGGTCTGACACAAAAACCGGCTGATACTGCCATTCTTCAGGAAACGCATGAATAAAGGAAGAGTTTTACCTGATATTAAGTATTAAACAATAAAGGTGGGGTTTTAATGCCTATTCAAATTATTACGGATACTTCCTGTGATTTACCCGATAAAGAATTAAAGCAATATGGAATTGAGATGATTCCTTTAAAAGTTACTTTTGGTAACGGGGATACATTTCTGGACCGTATTGAGCTTACCCCTGATATATTTGTCAGGAAAATGGCGGCATCAAAAACCCTCCCTAAAACATCTACTCCTGATCCACAAACCTTTATTGATTATTTTAGAAAGGGGCTTGAACAGGTAGGGCAGGTCATTTTTATCAGTCTTTCCTCAGGTTTAAGCGGTACCTGTCAAACCGCATTATTAGCAAGTAAGATGTTAAATGATGAACGCATAAGAATTTTTGACGCCTATACCGCCTCTCTGGGAGTAGGTATTTTTGCAATAAAGGCCTCACTGATGACCAGGGAGGGTTTTTCCCTTGATACAATTATAGAAAATCTTTCTGCTATGCGGACTGAAACTGAAACCATTTTTACTCTGGATACCCTGGAAAATGTGGTTAAAGGAGGCAGACTAAGCCGTTTCGAAGGATTTGCCGGTAATCTTCTCAATATTAAACCTATATTAAGGAACGATAGTGTTACCGGTACTCCGGTTATTACCGAAAAAGTAAGAAGTCGCAGAAAAGCCATTGATAGAATGGTTGAATTATTGGGGGAGCTGACGGGAACCCCGGTAAGGGAGAGATTAATAGGAATTAGTCATGTAAACTGTGAAGATGTTGCCAAACGTCTATGCCAGTTGATAACAGAACATTATAACCCAATAAAGCCCATTATCATTGCACCAATGAGTGCCACTATTGGCACCTATGCCGGCGAAGGCGGACTTATGATTAATTGTTAGGTGTTTTCATCAGATAAGCTTACTTTAGTTCCATAGGGAAAATTCGAGACTGCTGAAAAAGTCCTTTTTTACATGTCATTCTGAGCGCTAGCGAAGAATCTCATTGGCCGAGTCCCAATATTACGGTCTTAAAAAGAGATCCTTCGTCGCCTGCAGCTCCTCAGGATGACATTTACGGTACTTTTTCAGCAGTCTCGGAAAATTCACCTGGTTATACTTCATCTATTAAATAGACTCTCTTCTCAAAGAAGTAATTAACAGATATACTTCCATGATTAATAATAAGGCAATGCAAATAATTACGGTGCTTATTATTGAGGGGTATTGTCCGGCGAATCCGGTTGCTGAGATATGCTTAATTAAGATGCCGATAAAAGCCCATATAATTACCAATCCATAGGCAATATCCCGGTTTTTAAAAGTGGTTATACCGCCTATACAGAAACCAATGAAAATAAATACTATAGTCCAGATTACTGCCGATGCCCCTGTTCCATTCCATCCCAAACCGACTAATAGTGCTACGAAATTAGCAATAGTTGCTACAGTTATCCAACCAAAATAAATACTAAAAGGGATTCTAACCAATATTTTTTCTCTAAATGAATATTCTTCCTGGTTTAATAATTGCACAATCATTATTAAGCAAATCAGGATTATAATCATAAGGACCATGGATAAGCTGATAAAAAGATAATGCCAGGCGAAAATCCAGACTGCATTTGCGATAGATGAAATAGAAAAATAAATGCCTATTTTGGTAAACAGTTTTTCATCTAACATGCTTTTATCATTATGAAAAAAGCCCAATTGATAAAGGGTATATCCTGCCAATAAAAGATAGATCAGACCCCAAATAGAGAATGTCAAAGCTGTCGGCGTAAACAAACTCGGATAAAATTCTGATACCTGACCGGTATTCAGATTATTAACAGGAAGTATATTGGCAAGTGCATTTACAACAATCATTAATAAATAAGTAATGGTTACAATTACCTTTATATAGCCCGTATCTCTATTGTCAGACATTATTTCACCGTCTTTCCTTAAATAGTATATTTAATTTTACTATAATCAATTAATTTACCCTATGGTTATAATTGTTTTTGTTTAATCAAGTATACAATATGTTGTGATTTATCCCCTTGATTCATTCATCATCGTTCTTTACGCTATAATAAGATACCGAATTTTATTTTAGAGGTGTATTTATGCAGAATAAAATTAAAGTGGCCGTTTTAGGTTTTGGTAATATCGGTAAACATTCAGTGCAAGCAATTCTGGCTTCACCCGATATGGAGTTGATTGGCATTGTACAACCTGCTGCTGACCTCGATAGCTCAGGCCTTTCATTGGCCAGGCATTATAATCTGGTAGAATCAATTGACGAATTATCTGAGGTTGATGTTGCCCTGTTATGTATTCCTACCCGGGCAGTTCCGCAAGTAGCCGGAAATTTACTGGCTCAGGGGATTAACACCGTGGATAGTTTTGATATTCATGGCGAGTTGGCTGATTTGCGTATTGAGCTCGATAAAGTTGCCCGGGAAAATAATTCAGTAGCAGTAATTTCTGCTGGCTGGGATCCTGGTACTGACTCCATGATTCGCTGTATGTTTGAGTTTATGGTACCCCGCGGGATTACTTATACCAATTTTGGCCCAGGAATGAGTATGGGACATACCGTTGCTGCAAAAGCTATTCCCGGAGTTGAAAATGCACTTTCGATAACTATACCTGTAGGTAGCGGACTTCATCGTCGTATAGTCTATGTTCAGTTAAAACCCGGGACTGATTTTACCGAAGCAGCAAATGCTATTAAAAAGGATGTCTATTTTACCAAAGATGAAACCATAATAACTCAGGTCGATGATGTAAGCAAATTGTTGGATATGGGACATGCCGTAAATATGGATCGTAAGGGTGTATCTGGAATTACGCATAATCAATTGCTCAGTTATTCTATGAAGATTAATAATCCGGCATTAACCTCCCAGATCATGGTAGCGTCAGCTCGCGCCAGCCTGAAGCAAAAACCCGGTGCCTACACCATGATTCAAATACCAATTATTGATTACATGTATGGCAATGAAAATGATATAATCCGGACTATGGTGTAAAGTGAGGGAAATGATATTTATGGCACTTTTCCAATAGTCTCGAACCGTCTTGATGTTACCCTTGATTTTATTGATTGGACTTAATAATAATGGAATTTTTACCCGTAAGTAAATCAGACCTTAAACATAGAAATTGGGATACCCTGGATATAATTCTGGTTAGTGGGGATGCCTATGTCGATCACCCGGCATGGGCATCTGCTATATTAGGAAGATTTTTAGAGTCTTATGGCTATCGAGTTGGAATTATCGCACAGCCTGATTGGACCAAACTGGATGATTTTCTTTGCCTGGGTACGCCCCGCTTATTCTTTGGGGTTTCCGCCGGCAATATGGATTCCATGGTAAATCATTATACTGCCGACAGGAAAAAGCGTAATCAGGATTTATATTCACCTGGAGGGGAAACGGGTTTAAGACCGGATCGTCCTGCCATTGTCTATACCAATCGACTACGGGAGGCTTTCCCCCAGGTCCCGGTTGTTATTGGCGGAGTAGAAGCCAGTCTGCGCCGCTTGGCTCATTATGATTACTGGTCAGATAAAGTAAGACGCTCTATTTTAGCGGATAGTAAAGCTGATTTGCTGGTATATGGCATGGGAGAATATTCCCTGCTGAAAATTGCCCGGCACCTTGAAAATGGTAATAAGATTAAAAACTTGACTTCCCTGCCCGGTACCGGCTATATGAGTTCAACCTTACCCTCTTCGGCACTGGAATTACCAACCTACGAAGAGGTTGCCGGCAACAAGCAGGCTTTTTCCCGTAGTACCCGATTGATATACCAACATAATAATCCCTGCACCTCTCCCCCATTGGCACAGAAACATGGGGAGCGCTGGGTAGTTATTAATCCTCCACCATTGCCTCTTAGCACCGCTGAAATAGACCGGATATATTCCACCCAGTTTATACGCCAGTCTCATCCTATGTATGATAACAGCGGAGGAATCAAGGCGCTGGAGTCTGTCCAGTTTTCTCTGGTTACTCATCGGGGATGTTTTGGAGGCTGTGCTTTTTGTTCGCTGGCTATCCATCAGGGAAAGTTTATTCAGAGTCGCAGTATAGAATCACTGATTAAGGAAGCCGAAACTTTTAGACAACATCCTGACTTTAAAGGTGTCATTCCTGATGTTGGTGCACCTTCAGCCAATATGTATGGAATGAAAGGCAAAAACCCCGACAAGTGTAAAAAATGTAATCGTATAAGCTGCCTGTATCCAAATGTTTGCTCCAACCTGCATACCGACCATACTCCCTCGATTAAACTATGGAAAAAATTGCGGAACATAAGTCAGATTAAACATATTCGTGTAGCTTCCGGAGTTCGTTATGATTTGGTTCTGAAGGATACCTCCGGTCAATATTTACATGACTTATGTAAATATCATGTGGGTGGACAGTTAAAAATTGCTCCGGAGCATATTTCCCCGGCAGTTACTCTCCTTATGGCTAAACCGGGTAAAAAAGAGTATTTACAATTTGTTTCGGCTTTTAATAAAACCACTAACCAGCTGAAGAAGGACTTTTATTTAATCCCCTATTTTATAGCTGCCCATCCGGGCAGTACCCTTGACGAAAGTATAGAACTGGCAGAATTTTTGCGTGATCATTTGCAGTATTATCCTGAACAGGTACAAAATTTCACCCCAACGCCAATGACTATATCAACCAGTATGTATCATACCGGTATTAATCCACTCAATAACCAGGATGTATATGTTCCGCGGGATTCCTGGGAACGCAAAGCACAACGGGCTCTACTGCAGTATCGTAATCCCAAAAACAAAACACTGGTGCGGGAGGCTTTAATAAAAGCCGGACGACCGGATTTAATCGGCAGTTCACGCCAGGCATTGGTTAAAGACTCTAATCCCAAACCTTCTGCTGGCAAATCCCGCCGCTCAAAAAGTAAATAACCCGGTCTAAAACAACGGCGAAAACAGGCGGAAAAATCCCTCTTTGAAGCGGTTATATAATGAGCGGTTGGCATATATTTGCGGAGTTATTTCTTCACTAAGATTGATAGCTCTTAAATATTCTTCTTCCAGCCAGGAACTTATTTGTTCATCATAAATAAAGGCATTTACCTCAAAATCCAGTTCAAAACTACGAATATCCATATTGGCTGACCCGACTGAACAGGCAAAACCATCAATGACCACCATTTTACTGTGCAGAAATCCGCGTTTATAGCGGTAACAACGAACTCCAGCCTTTAGAAGTTCTCCTATATAGGAAAGTGATGCCCAGTAAACATAGGCATGATCCGGTTTGTATGGAATCATCAGACGCACATCCACTCCTGATAAGGCAGCAATCTTAAGGGCTTCCTGAATGTTTTCATCGGGAATATAATAGGGGGTTTCAATATATATATTCTGTTGAGCTTTGTTAATAAGTTTCAAGTAACCATTTTTTATAGAGGGATAAGTAGTATCCGGTCCGCTGGCAACTATTTGTATCGCACTTTCTCCTGCAACCGGTCTTGAAGAAAAATATCGGGCTACTTGAGGCAAAGGGTCACGGGCAGCATAACGCCAATCAAGTAGAAATCTCATTTCCAGACCATCAACTGCAGAACCTTCTATTTTCAGATGAATATCCCGCCAGTAACCCAGTTTTTTGGATAAGCCCAGGTATTCATCACCGATATTAAACCCGCCAACATATCCTATCATGCCATCAATAACACAAATTTTACGGTGATTTCGATAATTAATACGCTGATTAATGTAGGGCAAAAATGGTGGATAAAAGGAAACAGTCTGTCCGCCATTTTTATGCAGTTGGTCAAAGAAATTTCGAGGTAATGCAATACAGCCCATACCGTCATATAGTATTTTTACTTCTACGCCCTGAGCAGCTTTTTCGGCCAAATTTTTGATTATGTTTCTGCCCAGATTATCATTTCGAATTATAAAATACTGCATGTGAATATAATCTTTAGCATTTTTAATGTCATTAATCATACTTTCAAACAGATCAATTCCATTATGAAATATTTCCACCTTATTATCCTGACTGATTAAAGAATGACTGCTGGCCAGAAGCATACGAATCAAATCCTGGTATTCTGCTACCCTCGGATCATTAAATTCCATGCTTTGATGATAAAGACTGGCATCCTGCCAGGCTACCATGGGAATGACTATCCGTTCTTCTTCTTCCTTTAAATAGAATATTTTCTGACGGCGTAAATTTTGGCCTAAAAATACATACATTAAAAATCCCAGTAACGGAATGAATGCCAGCAGCAATATCCAGGATAATGTCCCCATCGGATTACGGCGTTCAAAAACAACTACCAGTATTATTAGTAAGATATTGATTATTAAAACGATATCAACTAGTACTAACCATAAGTTTTCCGGTAACATTTTATCCTCCCGGATGATAATGATTTAATAAACTGCCGTGATATTACATCCAATAAACATTCAGGGAACCGGACAAGTTGTCCTTGTCACAGTCCCCCGTTATGTTCATTATAATTATATATCATTTGATGCGGTTTTTGATAAATGAATAAATTACCGCCCCTTGAAGTTAGCCTGGCGTCGTTCTATAAATGCCTGAACTCCTTCAGCAGCATCTTCACTTTTCATGATCGGCATAATATCAGGCATTAACTGGGCTAAAGCTGCTTTGTTACCTTCTACTCTGGCAATGTGGGCAGAGCGTAATGCAGCTTGAACTCCCAGCGGAGCCTGCATGGATATGCGTTTTGCAATCTCAAAGGCCCGCTCAAATTGCTTGCCAGGCTCGGTTACTTCCTGAACCAGACCCATACGATAAGCTTCCTGGGCAGATATTTCATCACCGGTTAAAAGATAACGCATAGCATTACCCCATCCCATTTCCTGATACATACGAACGGTTGCTCCACCTACCGGATAAATGCCACGAGTTACCTCAATCTGTCCCAAACGAAGATTGGAGGCCGCAACTCTGACATCAGTTGCCAATAAAAATTCAAAGCCAATAGTATAACAAATCCCCTGTACAGCCATAACCAGAGGTTTGCTAAGGCGTTTGTCTTCATCCAGACCAAATGGATCTATAAAACCTTCCGGTAAATCCGGAAATTTACCTTCGGCAAATACGCCTGCCCACTGCACCAAATCCAGACCAGCCGTAAAATGATCACCATGGGCAAACAACAAACCACAGCGTAATTCCGGGTCATTATGCAGCTGACCATAAGCAGCCGCTACTTCCCAGTACATATCCAGACTGAGAGCATTACGTTTTTCGGGTCGATTCATGCCAATTAACAGTACATGTCCGTCTTTTTCCACCGATACGGTTTTATTACTCATATATAGTTCCCTCCGATTCCCTTTTACTTATGTTTAATACACTATCCTACTCAGGTCAAGTAAAACCTGATAAGTATATCCAATTAATTAATTTATTATCAAATTAAACCTTTTCTATATTATATATGATATATTGGCGATATAACTATCAGGGGGTCAGTAGTTCTACTATTATGATACGAGGAGGTCTGGTAATGAATAACAGGTACGGATTAATTTTAATGATGTTAATAGTATTTATGGGTCTGTCCTGTAATGTATCATTGGCAAAATCTGATAATGTAAGCTTTAAACCAATGCAGGTATCAGGCAAAAATATTAATGTGGTTACAATTGATTTTAATAATACTAACCTGACTTTTGATATAGCCAAGGGGAATAATCAGAGGACAGGATGGGAAGATTTCAGCAGTATTATAAATAGAACCAACCCAGCTGCTGCAATTAATGGTAATTATTTTAATGCTTATGCTGATAATGAAGATGATATAATTCCGTGGGGGTACATTATTAAAGATGGTAAAATATTAAATAATGGTGCAACTATAAACCGCGGTTCTTTTGCGGTTACATATGATAGAAATATTATTATTAATAATGGCGAAGAATTTCCTAAGCAGGATATAGAAACAATGGTAGAGGCGGGACCTTTATTATTATTAAATGGTGTAATTGTTGCTGAACAAAATATTGCAGCTTTTTCTGAAGACAAAATTACGCAAAACCCTGCTCAGCGTTCTGCCATAGGTGTAAAACCAAATGGGCATGTTATCATGGTAACTGGGGCAAACCTTAAAATTACGGAGCTGGCCAATATTATGTATGAACTGGGGTGTATCGCAGCTACTAATCTGGATGGGGGAGCTTCATCGGCACTTTATGCTGATGGTAAATATATAACTAATCCGGGCAGAAAGTTAAACACGGTTCTGCTTGTCTACGACCATAATGAAACTGTAAATAATAAATCTTCCGCAATACAAGTAATACTAAATGGTGCTAAACTTGATTTTGATGTTGCGCCGGTTATTTTGGAAGGAAGAACTCTGGTGCCTTTAAGGGAAATATTTAATGCTATGGGCGTAAATGTAAATTGGGATGGTAAAAATCAAATTATTACTGCCCAATCGGAAGGCATAACTATTAACTTGCCCATAGGGAGTAAAACTCCTACTGTTAATAATGTAATAGTGCCTTTAGATGTACCTGCAACTATAATTGGCGGCAGGACGCTTGTACCAGTAAGGTTTATAAGTGAAAGTTCAGGTGCTATGGTTAGATGGGATGAAAGCACCAAAACGATTTACATTACAAGGGATTATTAACTAAAACTTTTGGAGCATAAATTACCAGACAACGGTTGCAGATGAAAACCAGTTTTACCGGAACACCGTTCCTCCTATATCCTGGTTAACCTCTGCTTATTTTTCCGAGTTTTTCTTTTCCATGGCTGCTTTGAGTTTATCGCCCAGACTGGTTCCCAGTTCCTCCTGATCACTATACTGGGCAATCAGTCTTTGTGTAGCGCGGTTATTGCCTTTGCGACTAAAAATGTCTTCATTTTCTGCCTGACGATATCCACAGTTTCTATCCGGACAGGCCAGCGCCTTGCCGCGTTTGCCATTCACGAGCAGCATATTTTTGCCACAGGCAGGACATTTGGTTTTGGAGACATTGTCAGCCCGATAGCTGGTGGTATCTGTTTTTATAACATTGACCAATTCAATAGTGTCCTGGCGTATATCAGAAATAAATGCAGTTTTCTTTCCCTTTCCCCGGGAAATATCGGTCAATCTCTGTTCCCATCGGGCAGTAAGTTCCGGTGAACGCAATGCGGGGGGAACCAGGTCTACCAGTTGTATACCCTTGGAAGTTGGGATTAGTTCCTTGCCATGTCTTTCTATATAGCTGGTACGGATAAGTTTTTCAATTATTTCCGCCCTCGTAGCTGGAGTGCCCAAACCGCTGCCTTTAATTGATTCACGCAATTCTTCATCTTCTATAAATTTTCCACTGTGTTCCATAGCTGTCAGCAGGGTTGCTTCTGTATAACGGGCTGGTGGTTTGGTTTTCTGGTTGTTTATCTTAATCTTTTTTACAACCACCTGTTCGTTAATGGAATGTTGCGATAAGGTTTGTTCCGGTTCTGCATCGGTGTCTGCATTATCTTTATCAGCATTGCCGGCTTGTACGGCTCGCCACCCCCGGTCAGTTACTACTTTTCCCCGTGAAATAAACTTTTCCCCGGCAATTTCAGTAATAATAGTTGTCTGGTCATATTTAAACGGCGGATATAAAACAGCTATGAAACGACGGGCAATTAAATCATAAAGACGCTTTTCATCTTCATCCAATACTGATAAATTCAGGGGTTGTTCAGTTGGAATGATAGCATGATGGTCAGTTACTTTGCTGTCATCCACAAACCGTTTGCCCGGTTTCAACGTTTTGCCCAATAAAGGTTTGACCAGTAACATATACGGTCCGTCCCCCATAGCTTTTAAACGAATACCCAGCGTGGGGACAATATCACTGGTTATATAGCGGGAATCAGTACGCGGATAAGTAACCAGTTTATGCTGTTCATATAAATCCTGTAATACCGAAGATGTTTTTTGGGCCGGCCATCCATAACGACGATTTGCATCCCGCTGTAATTCAGTCAGGTCATAGGCCAGCGGAGGCGGTTCGCTTTTAGACTCAGTCTTTATATCCTTTATAATTCCCGGCTGGCCTTTAATTTTTACTTCCAGTTCCTGCGCTTTTGTGTAGTCATAAATTCTGCCGTCTTTATTGCCGCGCCAGTCGCCGAAATAGTCACCAAAATCTGCCCGTATGGTCCAATAATCAACCGGTATAAATTTTTTGATCTCGGCTTCCCGGTTAACTATAAGTGCCAAAGTCGGCGTCTGTACGCGTCCCGCATTAAGCTGTGCATTAAATTTACAGGTCAGGGTACGGGTTACATTCAGGCCAATCAGCCAATCTGCTTCAGCCCGGCAAACTGCCGCATCGAATAAGTTATTATAAGCTGTACCCGGTTGCAGATTTGAAAAACCATCCAGGATGGCCTTATCAGTCTGGGATGATATCCATAACCTAAGAAAAGGTTTTTTCCATTTGGCCATGTCCATTATCCAGCGGGCAACCAATTCCCCTTCCCTGCCGGCATCAGTAGCAATAATCAATTCATTGATATCGTTTCGGTTCATCAGGTTTTTAACCACCTGATATTGATGAGAAGTCTGTTTAATAACTTTGAGTTTCATCTTTTCAGGCAGCATGGGTAAATCCTCCATGCGCCATTGTTTATATTTAATATCATAATTGTCGGGCTCGGCCAGGGTTACCAGATGTCCAAGTGCCCAGGTAACCACAAATTTATTGCCTTCCATATAACCTTTGGCTTTATTATTACATTTCAGTACCCGGGCTATTTCCCGACCAACACTGGGCTTTTCAGCCAGTACCAGAGACTTCATAATTTCACCTCATTATAGTAAAAACCGTCAATAATCTTATCTAATTATAGCGGATTGCAAAGCTGTAAGATATAATAGCTGACCTGCCCAGCATAAATAATAAATTAATCCGGAAAGAAAATACGCTGGTTTTCCTCCGGATTATCCTTTTATGTGAGTTCAATACTGTCACTCTGAGCGATAGCGAAGAGTCTCATAAATGCCATAGATGCTTCGCTAACGCTCAGGATGACATTTTAAAAGTTAACATGATAATTAAAGAGAAGTTAATTATACAAAACTCTCATGTATCTGCCAAAGCTCAATTTCAGTATTCCTGAATTAGTTCAAATCTTTTCACGGTGCGTTTTTCACGGCATAAATACTTATAGCCGCAAAATATTTCGTAGGGACGGGCATAAGCTTTACCGGTTTCAACATCTCTGTAGATTACCAGAGGTCGATAATCTTCCGTATAATAGGCTAAATCAATTATCTCATACATTGCTCCGTTGAAATGACGATAGAGTTGACCAGGCTTTATTTCAGTAGTTATTGGTTTAGCATTAATCTCTCGGTGGATTATAGCAATTAATTGCCGGTAAGCATCTGCCAGAGAAGAAATGTTGTATACCACATGATCACTGGAACTGATTTCCTTCAGTTCCTGTTTGGCCAGCTCAATGCGATTGAGTTTTTGGGTTTCATCTCCACTTTCACTGCGGATAGTAGAAAATATATCTTTTAAGTCCCGATAGATAAATATACTCACTATATTCTGGGGTCCCAGCTTTTCTTTCAGAATTCTTAAACCGGCAGTATTCATAATCAGAATGCCGTTTTTGCCTTCCTGCTCTACTTTTACTAATTCATCATAAGTAATACCATAATGATGATCCAAATAATTAATCTGTTCGAGAATATTACCTTTTACACAATAATTAGTGTAGGTTTTCTTGCTTATGAAATAATACTCTCTGCCTTCTTTTTCTCCGGCTTTCATTGGTCGGGTTGTAAAAGAAATAATCGGAGCCATAAAATCATGATCATTGAGTAATAAATAATCCATTAGAGCTGTTTTACCAGCAGCGGAAGGCCCTAGTAATACGAATATCTTCATTATTTACGCCACCTGAGTGGCTATCCCCCTCTCTTTGCCAGTATTACATGTCCTACTTTAATTATATCGGTTTATATCAGTTAGAAGTTTATTCCTGTGAAAATATTTTTGCAGTTATAATCTCTGGTTAAACATTGCAGGTAAGTCTATAATTTTTGTAAAAGTATATACTTAAATTTATGGTCGGAGGTGCTGAAATAACAGATGCGTTATTTACTATCCATAGATCAGGGCACTACCGGAACAACCGTTTTAATACTTGACTCTGCAGGCAACATCATATCCAGGGCTTACCGGGAATTTACTCAGTATTATCCCGCACCGGGGTGGGTTGAACATGATCCTCAGGAAATCTGGGCAGTTACTCTGAGCACAGCTACCCAGGCAATTATGCAGGCCAACATTACCAGTCGCGATATTTATGCGATAGGTATTACCAATCAGCGGGAAACTTCCCTTTTATGGGATCGCCATACCGGTCTGCCGGTATCCAATGCCATAGTATGGCAATGCCGGCGTACTACTCCAATTTGCGAACAGATGAAAAACGCCGGCATGGAAAATACTATTCGGCGTAAAACCGGTCTGGTTATTGATGCATATTTCTCGGCTACTAAAATTGCCTGGATTCTGGAAAACATTCCTGGTTCCAGAAGCAGAGCAGAACAGGGCGAATTAATTTTTGGTACCATAGATACCTGGTTATTATGGAAACTAACCGGTGGAAAGGTTCATGTTACTGATTGTTCAAATGCTTCACGAACCATGCTTTATAATATTCATGAATTAGAATGGGATAAAGAGATTTTAACTTACTTTGACATTCCCGAATCAGTTTTACCATCTGTTAAAAGCTCCTCTGAAGTTTATGGTTATACAGACCCGGATTTATTAGGCGCAGAAATTCCTATAGCCGGCATGGCTGGTGACCAGCAGGCAGCTTTATTCGGGCAAACCTGCTTTGATGCTGGTACAGCTAAAAACACCTATGGAACCGGTTGCTTTCTGCTTTTAAATACAGGTAATCAGGCAGTTGAATCCCGACATGGATTATTAACTACCATAGCCTGGAATGTGAATGATCAGGTTAGCTATGCTCTGGAGGGCAGTGTTTTTATCGCCGGTGCAGCCATTCAATGGCTGCGTGATGAATTAGGTATGATTAAAAACTCAGCGGAATCAGAAGTGCTGGCCGCATCGCTGACTTCCAATGAAGGAGTTTATCTGGTGCCGGCTTTTACAGGTATGGGGGCACCCTATTGGGATATGCATGCCCGGGGTACAATTACCGGTCTGACCCGTGGAAGCAACCGGGCTCACTTTGCCCGTGCAGCTCTGGAAGCCATTGCTTATCAGACATACGATGTATTAGAGGCAATGACTGGTGACGCTGGCGTTTCTCTGAAAGTATTGCATGTTGACGGAGGAGCCTCCGTCAACAATTTTCTTATGCAATTTCAATCCGATATCTTAAATGTTAAGGTGGATCGCCCGGTAATAACTGACTCTACTGCAATTGGAGCAGCTTATTTAGCCGGGTTGGGCTCCGGTTTCTGGCAGCATCCTGATCAATTACGCAGCATGCGGAAACTGGACCGCTGTTTTAGCCCGGTTATAGAAGACTCAGAACGCCGGGAAAGGCTTCAGGGTTGGCAAAAAGCAGTCAATTGCACCCTTGCCCAACATAAATAAGTTTATGTAATTTTATTATTAAACTGGAGGTTAATAATGAGCGATAACTTTATTTCCATACCGTTTAAATTAATGGAAGAGTTCATGATTGATGTATTTAAAGGGTTAGGAGTACCGGAAGAAGATGCCCGAATATGTGCTGATGTTTTAATTACTGCCGATAAGCGAGGTATTGATTCTCATGGTATTGGACGATTAAAGCCAATCTATTATGATCGTATCAAGGCCGGCATACAATTACCCATTACTACTATTGACATAATACGCGATGGGCCTGCAACTGCTGTAGTCGATGGTAATAACGGCATGGGACATGTAATCGCTTATCGCTGTATGCAAATGGCGATTGAGAAGGCCCAAACATATGGTATGGGAATGGTTGCAGCCCGTAATTCAACTCATTATGGCATTGCCGGCTATTACACTCTAATGGCGATAGAAAAGAATATGATTGGAATCACCGGAACTAATGCCCGCCCCTCAATTGCCCCAACATTTGGGGTAGAAAATATGTTGGGAACCAATCCTCTGACCATAGGCATTCCCAGTGACGAAGCATTTCCGTTTGTAATCGATTGTGCTACTTCAGTATCCCAGCGGGGTAAAATAGAAGTCTATGAGCGTTTAAATGAGGAAATCCCGCCTGGATGGGTTATAGATCAAAATGGCATGACCCGAACTGATACTGCCCAGATTTTAAAAGACCTGGTTACCGGTACTGCTGCTCTTACGCCGCTGGGGGGTATTGGTGAAGAACAAGGCGGCCACAAAGGTTATGGTTATGCTGCCGCCGTGGAAATTTTATCAGCTGCTCTGCAGGGTGGTGCATTTTTAAAAGCTCTGACTGGATTTGATGAGCACGGTAATAAGCAACCTTATCGACTGGGACATTTTTTTATAGCCATAGATATAAATTCTTTTATTGATGTGGATCAATTTAAAGCTACCAGCGGAGAAATCCTTGGACAACTTCGCAATTCCCGTAAGGCACCGGGACACAATCGGATTTTTACTGCCGGTGAAAAAGAATATGACGCCTGGTTGGAACGCCAGCATACCGGTGTTCCGGTAAATGCCCCGTTACAAAAAGATATGCGTATAATGCGTGAAGAACTGGGTCTTCACCAATATCGCTTCCCGTTTGATTAATATTTTATTTTTCAAATTGTTTAGTAATCCAATCGGCTACGGTTTTAATAACCAACTTGTTGTCCTCGGGTAATTCATTCATGGTTTCGTGATATAATCCTTCAAAAATATGTAAGATTTTATCAGATGAAGCTGCCTGGTCATATAAAATCCTGCTGCCCTGAGGGTCTACAATCTGGTCCTGCTCACCATGAATAATCAACAAGGGCATGGATAATTCAGCGGCTCGATTTAATCCCTGCTCCCCTGCCCGCAAAAACTCAGTATACCAGCGGGCACTTACCAGGTCATGGTTTAACGGATCAGAAAGATAATCGCTGACCACTTGCGGATCATGCGATAATAAACTGGCATCAAGACCACTGGGCATACTAAACGCAGGCAATGCTTTTGAGAGTAATTTGCCCAGGGTTGATTTCCATACAGGAATATCGGCACCAGGTTTTAAACCGGCAGAGGATAAAATCAACCCGTCAATATCCTGGGGCCAGGCAAGGGCAAATTGACAGGCTATAACTCCCCCCATACTGTGACCCAATAATATTACCGGTTGGGAGGGGTTTAAACTATGCACCATATCAATAAAGGTTTTTAAATCATTAACATAATCATTAAAACTGTTAATATGCCCCCGTGAACCTTCTGATTTTCCATGACCACGATGATCCGGAGAATAAAATCCTACCTGACAGCCATCCATATAATTAATCAGATTATTATATCTGCCGCTATGTTCCCCTATTCCATGGGCAATAACTACACAGCCTTTTTGGGGCTCAACTTCCCAGCTCCTGTAATGCAAAACAATGTTATCCACACCGATAAAAGAACCTTCTGTAATCTCATAAGACATATCGTTTTCCTCCTTGCTTCCTGTCAATCAAGTTGAAATATTTTAACAGGTCGCTTTTCACCTGCTGTATATACAAAAAATACCGGCCGGGGCTCATTAATATAATGATAATCCTCTATATCGATATGCATCCATTCCAAATAGATTCGCCGGCGGATTTCGCCCGGACTTAGTTCCATAAATTCAGGCAGGTATTTTTGATTAAATTGCCTGTCTTTTATAAATTCATATAACCTTTCACGGGCATCTGCCGGATTATGACTGTGTATTCCCTCCGGTAAAATGGCAGGTCGGCCACTATTTAAATAATCATATTTAAGCATTTCCTGAAACTCAGGAAATATCTGCGGGTTAGTTGCCCTGACAAAGTTGTTTAAGATGGTATAAACAGTTTCCCTTCGATGAGAATAGTTGAATAGATTACCCTCCTGCCAGTAACGAACGAAATCCTCCCAGAATTGAAAGGCATTTTCCTTATATACTGTTGAAGTCAGATAGTTCAGGCTAAGGGTATAATCCCCCTGATTATAGTATCGTTGCAACAGCTCTTCAATTTTCAACAGCCATACCATTTCCGTAAAACTGATGAACTTGTTGGCCAGCACCTGATAGGGAGCTTTATCCTGATACTTATAGCTATACAAACTCTCCTGTTCCCTTATTAAAGTTCCTTTTAACATCTTTAAAAACCCCAGTTGAATAACATCAGCTTTTAATGCATAAACCTGGTTAAATGAAGTTTTAAACACCTCATAGGTTTCATAAGGCAAACCGGCAATTAAATCTATGTGTAAATGAATTCTGGTCTCCTGTTGCAGCCTGCGAATATTTTGCATGAGCTTGTCCATATTCACCTTGCGGTTTATACTTTCCAAAGTTTTTTCGCAGGTAGATTGAATACCAATTTCAAAATCAAATTTATTTGCCGGAACCTGAGCCAGAAATGTAAGCATGTCCTTTGTCAAAGTGGCAGCACCAATTTCAAAATGGAAGCGGGTTTCTCCCGGTATGGATAAAACATGCCGCATTATTTCCCTGGCCCGGTCTTCGTTGGCATTAAAAGTACGGTCAACAAATTTTATTTGCCTTACACCTTGTCCAATCAAAATAGTCAGATCTTTCTTTACCCGCTCCAAAGAGAAATAACGCAAAGAATGCATAGTGGATGATATACAATAGCTGCAATTATGCGGACATCCACGCGAAGTTTCATAATAAATTATATGTTCATTATAGTTATGCAGCTGTTCAGGATTTTCATAAGGAAAAGGAATGCTATCCAGATTAGTCAGCGGCAGACGGTCAATCGTATCAATAACCTGGTTTGCGGATTTAAAGGTAATTCCCGGGATGGATTCCATAGGGTTATTACTGTACAATGCTTCCAATATCTCCAGTAGAGTTTGTTCCCCTTCCCCCCTGATTATTAAATCAACCGCCTGATTATCTTTAATTGCATCAGCAGCATCATAGGATACTTCCGGACCACCGAAAATAATAAATATATTCGGTTGCACTTTTTTTATATCAGCTGCCAGTCTTTGAATCATGTCAATATTCCAGATGTAACAGGAAAAACATAATACATCTGCTTTTAATTCATACAGTGAGGTCAATATATTCAGATGATAATCATTAATCGTATATTCATGAATTTGCAGTTGCCAGCGCTCATCCTGACAATAAGCATACAAATAGGCCAGCGCTAATGAAGAATGAATATATTTCGCATTTAAGGTTGTAAGCACTACTTTCATAATAATTTTTCTCTAATCTACCGGACCAATTATTCTGATTTCGGTTTCCAGCTCTATCCCGTGTTCCTCGCGGGCTTTTTGTTGAATATGACTAATAAGCTCTATTACATCGCGGGCAGTAGCATTACCGGTATTGACAATAAAACCGGCATGTTTAACCGAAACTTGCGCACCACCTATAGAAAACCCTTTGAGGCCCATTTTCTCAATCAATGGGCCAACATAAAAACCCTCGGGACGCTTGAAAGTACTTCCCGCACTGGGATATTCAAGCGGTTGCTTTTCTCGCCGGCTTTTAGCAAACTCTTTCATGCGGGCTTGAATTTTAGCAGGTTGGTCAGGTTTTAATTTTAATAACGCTGACAGGACTATTAAACCAGTATTCTGAAGAATGCTGCTGCGATAGCCCAAATTCAAATCAGATACGGAATAGTTTATAAGGTTACCATCAGTATCCATAGCCAATATCTCTACAAGAACATCTTTGATTTCACCGCCGTATGCTCCTGCATTCATCACAACTGCGCCTCCCAGACTGCCGGGTATGCCTTCAGCAAATTCCAGGCCTGACAATCCGCTGGCAGCGGCTTTTTTGGACAGTTCAGATAACCTGATACCAGCCTCGGCAAATATTTCATCACCTGAAATATAACTGCCTTTTAAATGATTGCCTAACTTAATAGCTACTCCCGGGAAACCCCGGTCGCTTACCAGCAAGTTACTGCCCAAGCCGAAAACAAAAACCGGACATCCTTCCTGTCTGCATAATTTTAATACTTGCTGAACTTCCAGTATACTTTGCGGAAAAACCATAAATTCAATCGGGCCACCAATTTTAAAAGTAGTGTGATTACTCATAAGTTCATTAATACTAATTCGTTCTTCCGGTACATATTGTTTTAATTTGGATAACATACCATGCTCCTCTAATCGCCTTTTTATCCAGTTTATAATTAATCTGATTAAATTATTCTTAACTGACCAGTAATGGCCGAAGTCCTCAACCGCTTATAAAAATAGACTTATCGGTTCTAACATTTTTTGGCCCTGATTATTTAAGATTATTATGATTACACAGATTTTTTTCCTTAATAATTATCAGCGTTAATCATAAGAGTCTGTGTTAACTGCGTCAAATAATATCTATCATTTAATTAATTAAGCATCTTTGAACTTTAAAACCAGCCTGTTTGAATTATACCTTAACTGCAGTAATTTTATAAACACTGTTGCCCCTATATGTTATAATAGCTTGTGATTTATGAATAATCATGATGATGATATTTATATACCGGAGGTGAATACTTTGGAGATTAAAGATATAAAAATTCAACTGGTCAAAATGCTGGGAAAAGATAAAGTTCTTACTGATGAACTTGATTTAATGTACTATTCGTACGATAGTTCCTTTCTTACCAAAATGCAACCGGGCAAACCGGCAGCTGTTGTATTGCCTGCTTCTACTGAAGAAGTTCAAAAAGTGGCCCGCTTTGCATATGAAAATGATATTACCATAGTACCGCGGGGTGCCGGAACCGGAGAAACCGGTGGCTGTATAGCATTTAAAGGCGGTATTGTACTGGATTTATCCAATTGGGATGAAATAGTGGAAATAGACGCTAAAAATATGCAGGTTATAGTGCGTCCGGGAGTAATTCACGCCCGTTTAAACGAAGCTCTGGCCAAATATAATTTATTCTTTCCTCCCGACCCGGGCAGCAGTCAAATGTGTACAGTCGGCGGTATGGTAGCCAATAATGCCAGCGGACTCAGAGCAGTAAAATATGGAGCTACCGAACAATATATCCTGGGTCTGGAAGTTGTATTGCCTGATGGTAATGTAATGGTTACCGGCGGAATGAATGCCCGGGTTATAAAAAATGTTTCCGGTCTTAATCTCACCAAGCTTATGGTTGGTTCAGAAGGGGTACTGGGCATTATAACTCAAATCAGATTGCGTTGCTGGCCCAAACCCAAAGCCCGTGGTATAGCCATGGCAGTATATGACAACCTGGATGATGCTCCGGAAACGGTACTGGAAGTATATCAGGCTGGTATTCTTCCTTCCGGTATCGAGATATTGGATAGTTCGGCAATCATGGCAGTTAATCAATTTAAACCGGAAATAAATCTTCCCGATGCCGAAGCAATTTTACTGTTTGAAGTAGACGGTAATCCTCCCGGTGTTGATTATGATGGAAAAGTAATTACTGAAATTGCCGGTAAGCGGGCTCGCTCAGTGGAATGGGCAACTGACCCGAAACGAATGGCTGAATTATGGGAAGGCCGCAGCGTAACTGCTACAGCTGCAGCCAGAGTCAGAGCAGATGGCAGTAGAATTTTTGCCGGTGAGGATATTAGTATTCCGTTGGCCAAAATTGCTGATGTACTGCGGGCAATACGGGCTCTGGGTGATAAATACGGTATAAAGGTAGTTAACTACGGTCATATTGGCGATGGTAATGTACATACCGCGCCGGTAATTAATCCGGAAAACCCTGAAGAAGTAGAAAAAGTTCTGCAGCTGGTTCATGAGATTCATTTGCTGGCTATAGAAATGCAGGGGTCAACCACCGGTGAACACGGAGTAGGTGCAGTACGCCGCCAATACGCTGAATTGGAGCATGGACTGGCGGTTGAATACATGAAAGCTGTTAAACAGGCATTTGATCCCAAAGGAATTATGAACCCGGAAAAGTTGTTTTAATCAATAAAGGAGCATAGTCATGGAATTCAAGGAATTACCTCCGGTAAAAGACCAAATAATGAAATGTGTGCGTTGCGGGAAATGTCGCAGTGTATGTCCGGTATTTGCAGAGATTCGTAATGAAACTGCTGCACCCCGTGGACATGTTTTTATGGTACAAATGCTGCGTGACGGTATAGTTGAACCTGATGAAGCGGTTGCTGAGCGTCTGACTACCTGTTTGCTCTGTGAAACTTGCAGTGTGAATTGTCCCTCGGGAATTGATATTCATGAACTTAATGCGGCTGCCCGTTCCTATATATATGAAAAGAATCCCTCACTGGCCAAAGAGCTGGTATTTGATTCCCTGTGGACCAGACCGGGCCTGTTAAGAACTTCAACTAAATTTTTATGGGGGGCCCAAAAAACTGGTTTACAAAATTTGGCCCGGGCAATTGGATTAACCAAAATCCTTCCCGGTGACTTACCGCGTGCAGAACGCATGCTCACTGATGTCCCGGTGCGTTCAGGCCGCAGTCTGATATCAGAAGTAAACCGAGCCCGTGGAGAACGCAAATATCGGGTAGGTTATTTTCTCGGCTGTGCGACGGATATGTTTTATCCATCAGTTGCCAGGGCAGTTGTTGATATACTTACCTGGCATGGCTGTGAGGTTATAGTCCCTAAGGATATTAAATGTTGCGGACAACCTCATATTGCCAACGGTAAAATGGAAACGGCCCGCAGCCTGGCGGCTCATAATGTAAAGATATTTAATGCTTATGACCTTGATTATATTGTAACTGACTGTGCCTCCTGTTCAGCTGCTTTAAGCCACAAGAACATGGAATTCCTGTTAGGCGGTTTAAATATTGAAGATCAGGCAAAAGCTTTCAGCGAAAAGGTAATGGACTTAACTGTATTTTTAACCGAAGTACTTGATATTGAAGTACCTAATCCGGAAATGGCCAGGAAAGTTAAAGTAACCTGGCATGATCCGTGTCATCTGGCTAATGCTCAGGGAGTTAAGCAAGCGCCCCGGGAATTATTAAAACGCATCCCGGGCGTTGAATTTATTGAAATGGCCAATGCCAACTCCTGTTGCGGGGGTTCCGGAACTTATTGCATTACCCATCATGACCTGTCTATGAAGATATTGGACAAAAAGATAGATCGGGCCATGGAAACCGGGGCCACCAAATTGGTCACCTGCTGCCCCAGCTGTATAATGCAACTAAAATTTGGTGCCCAGAGGCATAAATGGAATGCTGAAGTAGTTCATATAGTTGACTTATTAAGCCCGTTTTATAAAGTGCTGCCTAAAAAAGCGGCTTCACAATAATTAGTTAAATCTATTACTATCAGTTGGCTGATTGGAACGATACTATGAGTAATCGCAGAACGAAAAAAATATTTAAACAGGTTCGTAATGCCAACCTTAAATATAACCTGATCGAAAATGGAGATAAAATTGCTGCGGCCATGTCAGGCGGAAAAGACAGCTATATAATGCTCTATTCCCTGACTATGCTGCAAAAGTTTACCCCGTTAATGTTTGAGGTTGTACCGGTGAATATTGACCTGGGTTGGCAGAATGATGTTGAACCCCTGCGAAAATTCTGTGAGCGTCTGGATCTAACTTTGCATGTAGAGCCTACCAACATAGGACAGGTAGTTTTTGATTGTCGTGAAGAAAATAACCCCTGTGCATTATGTGCCAATCTGCGTCGGGGAGCAATCAACCGGGTGTCAAAAGAGTTAAATTGCAATAAGGTTGCCCTGGGTCATCATCTGGATGATGTAGTTCATACCCTGTTTCTTTCCATACTTTTTGAAGGTCGTCACAATGTATTTAAACCTAAAACCTATTTGGATAGAATGGACATTACTTTTATCAGACCCCTGATCTACGTGGAAGAAAGGGATATTGAACTTTTAACTGCTTCGTTAAACCTCATTCCGGTGGTTAATCGCTGCCCGGCTGACGGGCAAACCCGCAGGGCTGATATGAAAGTCTTATTGGATACTATTGAAAAAGATTATCCCGGAGCACGCAAACAATTTTTATCCAGCCTTGAAAACATCGGTCCGGACTCATTTTGGAAATATTAATCGAACATTTGTTTTTATGCCGGTAAGGTGTTATAATCAGCTTATAAAATCAGGAGGTGTTATCATGGGCAATTTGAAACCTCTTAATAAAAGACAACAAGCCATACTTGATTATATTAAACAACAACTAAAATCTAATGGATATCCCCCTTCAGTCAGAGAGATCGGCGCGGCAGTAGGACTAAAATCCAGTTCAACCGTTCATTCCTATCTGGTTCAACTTGAGGAAATGGGCTATATTCGTAAAGACCCCACCAAACCCCGTACTCTGATTCCAATAAGTGATGACAGTCAGGCCGAGCTTATCAGCGAATCTTTACCCCTGCCTCTGGTTGGTAATGTAGCGGCCGGAACCCCCATCCTGGCGGAACAAAATATTGATACATATATTCCCGTTCCCGTAGAAATGGTAGGCTCCGGTACTCATTTTATGCTCAAAGTCAAGGGAGACAGCATGATTGAAGCCGGTATCTTCGACGGTGATTATCTAATAGTAAAACAGCAGGCCCAAGCTTCCAATGGAGAGATTGTGGTAGCCCTGCTGGAAAACGAGGCTACCGTAAAACGGTTTTATAAACGCGAAAACTTTGTGGAACTGGTACCTGAGAACAGTGCTCTGGAACCGATTCGAACAACCCAGGTAGAAATATTAGGTAAAGTATCCGGCTTAATGCGTAAAATGTAACAATATCGACAAGGGACTATCCTTTTGGGACAACCCCATAGTTGACAATAACCCCGTCCCCATGACAACCTAGTTGACAATAACCCCGTCCCCATGACAACCTCTTGTTTAGAACTTTGCCAGGTATTCATTTATCTCCCAGTCATAAACACGGGAGCTGTAACTTTCCCATTCCTTTATCTTGGCCATAACAAAACGCGAATACACATGCTCACCGAGAGCCTCCTGAATCAGCTTGTCCCTGTTTAGCTCATCTATGGCTTCATAAAGATTTTCCGGCAGGGATTCAATGCCATTCATTTTGCGCGTGGCCAAATCCATTTCATAAATGTTCTGCTCTACAGGTTCAGGCGGTTGACAACCCTCCCTGATTCCCTGTAAACCTGCCTTCAGAATTACTGCCAATCCCAGATAGGGATTACAGGTGGGGTCGGGACTGCGCATCTCAATCCGGGTGCCTATTCCCCGCCGGGCGGGAATTCTAATTAAAGGACTGCGATTGCGATAAGACCAGGCTATGTAAACTGGTGCTTCATAACCCGGTACCAATCTTTTATAAGAATTAACGGTTGGGCTGGTTATTGCTGATATGGCTTTGGCATGTTTAAGTACTCCGGCAATAAAACTGCGGCAGACCGGGCTCAGCCCATCTTCGGCCAATTCATCATAAAATACATTGGTTTCACCTTTAAAAAGTGATACATGTAAATGCATCCCGGAACCAGCCGCTCCATAAATCGGTTTGGGCATGAAAGTGGCATGCAGTCCATGCTTTTGGGCTACAGTTCTTACTGCTATTCGAAAAGTAACAATACTGTCGGCAGTAGTTAGAGCATCTTTATACTTAAAATCTATCTCATGCTGACCAGGTGCTACTTCATGGTGAGAAGCCTCAATCTCAAACCCCATCTTCTGAAGGGTTTCCACCATATCCCGGCGGGCCTCTTCGCCTTTGTCCACCGGTGGTAAATCGAAATAACCGGCTTTATCATGAGTTACCAAAGTAGGCAAACCATTCTCATCCAGATGGAACAGGAAGAACTCCGGTTCGGGGCCAACATACATCCTATACCCCATATCTTCAGCTTCCTGTAAAGCTTTTTGCAAAACATATCGCGGGGAACCCTCAAAGGGTCCACCGGACGGGTTATATATATCACATATTAACCGGGCAGTTTTGGCATCCGAGGTTGGACTGGACCAGGGCAATATTAGAAAACTGTTCGGGTCAGGTTTCAAATACATATCAGACTCTTCAATGCGTACAAAACCCTCAATAGAAGAACCATCAAACATCAACTCTCCATCCAGCGCTTTTTCCAATTGGTCTACTGTAATGGATATATTTTTTAATACCCCCAGAATATCAGTGAATTGCAGTCTGATAAACTGAACATTTTCTTCAACAGCTTTTTTAATTATAAATTCTTTGTCCACCGGTATACCTCCAAAAATAAAACTTACTTGATTAAAACATACTTATCAATTGCTGGCAATTAGTATACATTCATTAAGAATGTAACCAGCATATATATTCCGATTGCCAGATTAAAAACCACTCCGGTAAAAAGCCCCAGTAATGAGCCAAAAGCTGCCTTTACAGCCTTTTGCGTATCCTGGACACTCATATATTCTCCAATAAAAGCACCTGCAAATGGTCCAATTAATAATCCAATCGGCGGAAACAATAATAATCCGGCAAATGTCCCTATTAAGGCCCCCCATAATCCCAGGCGACCTGATCCAAAATATTTTGCGCCCATCACTGTAGAAAGATAACTGAAAATTATTGATAACAGCGTGAGAATACCAATTATTATTAGATATTTACCGGTTATAACCGTGAAATGTCCCAGCCAGCCATATACCAGAATGGCCATAAAAACCAAAGGTATACCAGGTATCATAGGTAGTATGGTACCGGCAATGCCCAGTATAATAACCAGAACAGTAATAATCAAAGCTACATCATTCATAACTGTTCCCCTTTCATCTGCTCATTGGATTCAATCGGGCAATCAATCTTTCAACCGCATAACGGATATGTTCATAAGTCAGTCCACCCTGAATATATACCGCATACGGCTTTCTTAACGGTGCATCACAGGATAATTCAATTGATGAACCCTGAATAAAAGTACCGGCTGCCATTATTATTTTATCACTATAACCGGGCATATCACCGTACTCCAGGAAAATATCGCTGTCTACCGGTGATGAATTCTGTATAACCTGGCAAAATTCCCTTACTTCTTCTTCGTTATTCAGCAAGATAGCCTGTACAATATCTGAGCGTTCGTCAAATGGTCCCGGTAAGACTTTATAACCGTACTGAGAAAATATGGCTGCTAATAAAGCTGCACCCTTTAAAGCCTGCAAGACCACATGGGGAGCTAAAAATATTCCCTGATATAAACGCCGGTTATCTCCGCCGCTGGCACCCAGTTCTTTTCCCAGGCCGGGGGCGGTTAAATAATAGGATACCTGTTCTACCAGTTCCTGCTTGCCGGCAATATATCCACCTGATAAGGCTAATCCAGCACCGGGGTTTTTAATCAGGGAACCGGCAATGATATCGGCCCCGTGTTCAATAGGTTCGGTTGCAGCAGTAAATTCTCCATAACAATTATCAACCATAACCACGGTTTGGGCATTTTTATCTTTTATCACTTTAATAATTTTTTCAATATTTTCAAGCGGTACGGCCGGTCTAAGGCTGTATCCCCGTGAACGCTGTATCAATACCATGCGGGTGTTTTCGTTTATGACTGACTCTATTTCCGGTAATTGTGGAATTCCCTGGTTGTCCAAAGGCACCTCGTTATAAATAATTCCTCTTTCCGTCAGGGTACCGGTCAGACTTTCTTTTATGCCAATAACCCTCCCCAGAGTATCATAGGGGGCACCAACTACAGAAACCAGCTGGTCTCCCGGTCTCAGGAGTCCAAATAAACAGGCTGAAATAGCATGAGTTCCTGATACTATTTGTGAACGGACCATGGCATCTTCAGCCTTGAATATTTCTGCATATATCTCTTCCAGAGTATCCCGGCTTATATCTCCATAACCATATCCGCTGGAAGCATTAAAATGGGTGTCTCTTACTTTATGTTTTTGAAAAGCCTGTAATACTTTTATCTGATTAAAATAGGCCGTTTCCTCAAATTTAGCGAATACAGAACTTAATATTTGTTCTGCCTGCTTAACAACATCCAGACTGGTTAATATTTTTCATCACCCTTTGTTTTATAGGATTATCTGCTCATTTGTTCAGGTAACGGCAGATCATTTTCATCAATAGTGATTAAATCCTTACGGCGCAGATTATCACGGTCTACAATACGCAAGGCCTGCAAGCGTATCGATTTTTCCACCAGGTTTCTCACATAACGGGCATTCCCACTATGCGGATGACGGGTACGGCAAAATTCATTCAGGTAATTTTTCAGCTGCCATCTGGCCCGATTAGTTAATTCATAATCCCGTTCCTGATACATCAGCAACGCTATTTGCAGTAAGTCATCAGCATCATAATCCGGAAAATCTATATGAATGGGGAAACGGGAACGAAGACCAGGATTAGACTGCAGGAATCTGCCCATTTCCAATGAATAACCTGCTAAAATAATAACAAAATTATTACGTTCATCTTCCATCAATTTTACCATGGTTCCAATGGCTTCCCGTCCAAAATCCTTTTCTCCACCCTGGGCCAAAGTGTATGCTTCATCAATAAACAGAATTCCTCCCTGGGCTTTCTTCAGAACTTCCCGGGTCTTTTGCGCAGTATGCCCAATGTACTCCCCCACCAAATCTGCCCGTTCCACTTCAACCAGATGACCACGACTCAGCACCCCGATTTCAGCAAACATCTTCCCCAGAATTCTGGCTACAGTGGTTTTTCCTGTACCAGGATTGCCTTTAAAAACCATATGCAGAACATTGGGGCAAGCTTTCAACTGCAGTGCAGTTCGTTTATTTTGCACCAATGAAAAGGCAGTTATTTCCGCTAAAGTTCTCTTAATCTCTTTAAGGCCAATTAAACACTCTAAATCCTTAAAACAGTCGGATTGAGGAAATGCATTGGTGACATTGGTGATTGGGGCAACTGCAGAGCCGGTTCCAGTGTCGGGAAACCTCATTGATATCTCCATCATTTCACCACTCCTTATAAATCTGAGATATTATATGATAAACAGACCAAAGTGGTGATACTGAACAGTAAAGAGAATAACCCGGTTAACCGGGTTATTCATCGTCACTTCTTGTTTCCAGGTTTAACATACCAATAGGTTTAACTGGTGCAACTGTTGATATGGCATGTTTATAAACTAATTGCTGTTTTTGTTCCAGCTCTACTATCACGGTAAAGTTATCAAACCCTCTGACCAGTCCCTTTATTTGAAACCCGTTGACTAAAAATATTGTAACTGGTATCTTTTCCTTTCTCACTTGATTAAGAAATGAATCCTGCAAATTCATCTGTGGTTTACTCATTTCAGGTAATAACCCCCCATTCTTTTTAGCAGCCGATCATTATATTGTTTCTACAGAGTATTAAATTGTCCTTCAAAATAGGAACAAATATTTTCGACCAGCTCTTCGTTACTATAATTCATAACATTAAACCATCTTATTCTTTTATCCCTTTTAAACCAGGTAAACTGCCTTTTAGCATATCTTCTGGTCTCCTGTTTAATCTCAGCTATCATTTCTTCCCTGTCTATCACCCCGTCCAGATAGTTTAATACCTGCTTATAGCCTAATGCCTGCCTGGCAGTTGCCGATAACTCCCCCCTGTTTTTTTTCAGGGCTATAACTTCTTCAATTAAACCCTGTTTTATCATATCATCAACCCTTGAATTTATACGCTGGTAGAGAACCTCTCTGTCTAAGTATAGTCCTGCAACCGCTAAATTATAAGTTTCAGTATCCCGGCTTTGCTGCTGTGAAAAAGGTTTACCGGTTAATTCGTATACTTCCACAGCTCGAATAATTCGTTTTTCATCCTGGGGACTAATTTTTTCAGCATACTCCGGGTCTATCCTTACCAGAGTTTCATAAGCAAACACCAAACCGTTATTATTAACGATATTTTTCCATTTATCCCTCACTTCATTGCGAGATTGTAAAGGGAAAAAATGATAATTATCAACAACGGCCTGATAATATAATCCGGTACCGCCAACCAGTATGGGGATAGAGTTCTCAATATTAAGACGCTCAATAATACTTTTTACCTGAAGCTGATAATTCGCCACACTGAATTCCTGGTCGGCTTCAACTATATCAACCATATAATGAGGAATTAAATCACGCTCCTGCTGACTGGCTTTAGCAGTTCCAATATCCATATCGCGATAAACTTGCATGGAGTCACAGGAAATAATTTGGGCATTAATTTTTTTAGCTGCCTCTATAGCTATGCTGGTTTTTCCTGCTGCGGTTGGTCCAACAATTGCCGCCAGTTTTTGCATGATGTTACTCCCATACTATGGTATTGCTCTTTTATTCATTACAGTCAATAATTCCAAAATTAATTTTATTATTATTACTGCCAACTATTTTTTTAATACCCAATCGTTCAAATTCGCCGCTGAGAGTCTGTTCTTTTATTACTACTCTCTTTCTGGCTACGCGACAAGCCTGCTGCAATGATTCCTGCGTAATAGGCTCATGGTTGGCCAGCATTCTTAACGGAGCCAGAGCCTGACTTTTTAGCAATGGTTTACGGAACATAGGGTCGAAATATACTATATCACAGGATTTGTCATCCAGGTTGGAAAGATAGGTATAATGGTCGCAATTTTCTACTTCAATTTGGTGTACCGCATTAATTAACCAGAGGGATTCATGTTGATACAATTTCATTCCCCATTTAACTATGGCAGCCATAATTGGCGATGATTCCACTCCTGTTACCCTGCCACTGTCAGAAAAGTAAGCCGCTACTATTGAGTCTGCCCCCAAGCCTAATGTGCAGTCCAAAAATTGGTCTCCCGGTTTAAGATCACAGGCAACTACTAAGGGGTCAACGATTCCGGATTTACGGTATAGAGATATCCTGGTTTTAGCCATATTGGGGTGAAAGAAGAATTTTTGTTCACCAATAAATAAAACTGGTCCACCCTTATACCAGATCACTATCCCTTCTGCCTGATATTCATCTTGCAATACCGGCAAGCTGCGATTTTTCCTCGGAATATATTCCAATCCGCTTTCTGCCAGAAAATCATTAAAATTCTCATCCATATAATCTGATAAAGAGGTGGTGGCAATTATTTTCATATTTATCCCTCAAGATCACTATCATGTAACAGACTCTCTCTCGTAGCGGAAGCTTTTAGCTTCCGATCGGAGGCTGAAGGCCTCCGCTACTATCGCTCAGGATGACATTAAAATAGCTTGGTGCAAAGGCACTAACTCAGGATTACATTAAAAAAGTCAGGTCGAGTCATGTTCTAAAGACTGGACCTATTCAAATTTCTTATCTTAATCATTTGTGAATAACCTTACTCCAAATTAACAAAAAATTATACTGTGAAAATCTTATTAAATCTGTGTTATCTGTGTCTATTAAAAACTGATACAGTTTGTCTGGCTCGGATTCTGATCACTCCCCACACCTCACGCTCCGGTCCGTTTGAACATGCGCTCCAATTCCCCGCTGGTCAGCTTGACCATCGTGGGACGACCATGAGGACAATGTTTAAAATCATCCAGCTTAATCAGTTCCATTAGAATAGCTCTGGCTTCATCCATCGTTAAACGATCGCCAAATTTTATGGCTTTATGGCAAGCCATTCTGATTATCATTTCACGATATATATCCGGATGAGCGGAATTTTTCAGTATTTCCAACAGTTCTATTATTACCTCAAATTCATTGCCTGATGCCGGAAATGGTGCTGCACGAAGCAAAATATCATTGTGCCCTATAACTTCCAGTTCAAAACCCTGCTCGTGAAACCAGGATTGATTATGGTTTATTATTTGCATTTGCTCGGTAGAAAACTGCAAGGCAAGCGGGATTACCAGAGTATTAATATGCTCCTGTCGCGACTGACTGTCTTTATAACGTTCGTAAAGTATCCGTTCATGGGCGGCATGTTGATCAATAATCCACAGCTCCCTGTCCATTTCAATCAGAATATAAGAATCCATAATTTGCCCTAACACTTTAAGTTGATGCTCTGGATTGGTTTGAACGATCAATTCAATAATTTCTGTATTTGTATCCTGCCAGGAGACCCCGGTTCGGGATATTGTACTGTAGGATGCCAAGGCTTCTTCAGATTTATAGGTTCTGGTCGAATTACTGTCATCAGTTGCAGGCAAAATCAGGTCTGACTTATAAACCTGGCTAATCCAGGCGGTTTCCAGATTATTTAATCGTTTGCGCAGAACTGATTCTACCAGAGTAAATACCTGTCTTTCATCAGCAAACCTGACTTCCGTTTTTTGCGGATGGACATTAACATCCACCAAATCAGCGCGTACCTTAAGAGATAAAGCTACCACCGGGTATTCCCGTGATATTAAAAGTCCGCGATAAGCTGTATCAACTGCCTTATATAACATGGGGTTTTTTATCGGTCGATTATTAACAAAATAAAACTGGTTTTTTCGATTAAGACGCTTTATAGTGGGAGTGGAGATTAAACCGCTTATACTATAATCCTCCCCCTCATAATCTACTTCAACCAAACCGTCAATATATTGCCGGCCATACAGTGACACCAGCACATCTTTTACGCTTCCGTTACCGGGAGTTTTGAAATAAGTTTTTCGTTCATTGCTGTACGCAAAGGAAATATCCGGTCTGGCTACAGCGTAGCGGCATACCAGGTCGTGAACTGTATTGGCTTCGGTTACGATAGATTTAAGAAACTTTTTACGGGCAGGTACATTATAAAACAGCTCGCGAATAATTATACGAGTGCCTACAGGTATTGCCTGCTCTTGTATATCCAGAAACTTTCCTCCGTGAATAACCGCATAAACCCCGGTATCCTCATCAGCATTATGGCTGAATATCTCCACCTGTGATACCGAAGCTATACTGGGCAAGGCTTCTCCCCTGAATCCCAATGTGTAAATGTGAAATAAATCTATTTCCTCTTTGATCTTGCTGGTGGCATGTCGCTCAAAAGCCAGTTTCAATTCCCGGGCCTTGATACCATGCCCGTTATCCTCTACTTCAATTAAGGTGATTCCGCCCTGAGCAATATTGATGATTATTTGATTGGCACCGGCATCAATGGCATTATCCAGCAATTCCTTAACTACGGAAGCAGGTCGTTCTATAACTTCACCGGCAGCAATTTTGTTTTTTAGCTGTTCATGCAAAAGGTTAATTGACATTAATAACTTTGCTCCTGATCAGTTTTACCTTCATAACATAAATATTTATCATCTATGCGATCCTGTAGATAAACTAAATCGTATTTTCCGTTTTTAATCATATCCTTATAAATCGTATTGCCTTTTTCATGACATTCCGGACAAAGATTTATGGGAATTGAAATGCAAAACACATCATATAACCTTCCATTACGGTGTTGAGCAGTCGAATCTATAAGTCGTACGCCGCTGCATACCGGGCAGTTGCCTATTCTGACCTTTTGTTCTTCGTCAATATAATCCGTATCATAAAATATTCGTTTATATTCACTGAACCAGGCTGAACCAGTACGCCGATTCTCTTCAATTACTTCATGTCGATGTCTGAACACGGCTAATTGCTGCTTAACTATCTGTTCTATGGCGGCCATATTTTTACCCGACTCTACAAACATGGCCGGATCATAATCCGGTTCTTTCAGGTTACTGTAATCAATACCGGCCATAGCCATTATGATTCCCATATTAATATAAGGCAGGGCCGTTTCTACCGAATATCCACCTTCCAATACTGCAATATCCGGGGCCAGTTTTTCATTTAAAATTGCATATCCACGGGCAGTAAAACGCATATCCGCCAGCGGGTCAGTATAATGGTTGTCCTGACCGGCGGAGTTTACGATCAGGTCAGGCTTGAATTCTTTTAAAACTGGCAGTACCAGGTTATCAATAACATAATGAATTCCTTCATCAGTAGTCCGGGGCAGCAGCGGTATGTTTATGGTAGTTCCCCAGGCTAACGGCCCTCCCAATTCACTGGTAAAGCCACTGCCGGGATATAAGGTGCGACCATCCTGATGAAACGAGATAAATAATACATCCGGATCATTATAGTAAATTTCCTGCGTACCGTCTCCGTGATGCACATCAGTATCAATAATGGCTACCCGTTTAATATTATATTTTTTACGCATATATTCTATCATGATGGCTTCATTGTTTATATTGCAGAAGCCCCTGTTCCCATGACTTACTGACATAGCATGATGTCCGGGAGGCCTGATTATAGCAAAAGCATTTTTAATTTCACCGTTCATATATGCATCTGCTACCACCAGAGTCGAACCGGCAGCTACCAGATGAGCCTCGGTTATATGGCTTTCAATAGTTGGCACTACGAAATGCACCCGGGCAATATCTGCCGGCGAGGCCAAACGCGGATGGTATTCCTTTACCTGGGGAAGATCCATAATCCCTTCCTCAAAAAGCTGATCGCGGGTATATAATAACCGTTCTTCCCTCTCCGGATGGGTAGGAGTTATAGCCCAGTCAAAAGCGGGGAAAAACAAAACTCCCGTAGGTTTCATATTTTCACCCCCTTGTACTGATGAATAAATCCCGGTCGGATTTGAACTGCTACATCAAAAATTTTACCGCTTCTATGATAGGATCTGATCAGATTAAATTGTTCTTCCATTTGTATGCTGTAATCCTGGGCATACTCCTCCAGACCTGCCTGCCCGGCTTGTTCTGCCAAAATCTTAATTGCCAGCTTTCGGGCATCTTCCATTTGCATATTATTGAGGTTGTCGGGGCTTTCTGCTTCTCCACCTGGTTGAGCCATACAGATGCCCTGTTGAGTATCAATATGAAGTTGAACTGATATGGTAGGACGAACCAGGGCTGCACCCAGCGCATTAGCTACTGGTGAACAGGGATGGATAACACTCTCTACGCCTAACCGCCTGGCCAGTTGAGGTATAATAATCCCCGCTGCCGCTCCAATTCCAATAATGCGATCCAGTCGGAAGGGACTGCGATTTACTACTTCCCAAACCCGATAAGCCGGCTCGTTTTCCCATTGCCGGAACATGGCTTTGATTTCTTTTTCCAAACGCTCAAATACCTGGTTGATAACCTGATCACACAAATCGCTTACCGAAATTTGAGCTTGAGCAGCAATTTCACTAAGGAAATCATTTGAGCGCCTGGTATCCCCCAACCCCAGTTCATAAAACTGATTAAAGGCATCGGTAACTGTCGCTGCATTACCATTAAAGCAGGCAGCCGGGCCTGAACGGAAAGCTGCTATATCAACTTTTCCAGTTTCATGGTTATAAATAATAGGGCTGTCTCCGCCAATTGCAACTGATTTTAGTGAAAAAGATTCAACCTGAGTAAGTTGTCCTTCAATTTCAGCACCCCGCGAAGCATAAAGAGGCTGACCGTCAATTATTAATGACAGGTCAGAAGTGCTGCCGCCAATATCAACTACCACTGAATTTTTAGTATCCATGGTTATAGCCAGTGCTCCCATGGTACTGGCAGCAGGGCCGGAAAACACTGTTTCACATGGTCTTTCAAAAGAATTATGTAATGGCATGGTTCCACCATCAGCCTTAAGGATATGAATCTCTGATTGCAGACCCCGGGATTTAAGCGCTGCTTCAATCTGCCGGGCAAAATTTATCCATTCCGGTAATATCATAGCTGTATAAAAGGTAGTAACTGCTCTTCGAGGGAAATTCAGCTGATTGGAAACCTGACTGCCGGTAAATATCGATACCTCAGGCATTATTTGTTGAAACATTTCTTTTACCTTCAGTTCATGACTGTTATTACGATTTGAAAACTTACCCACCACTGCTACCCGTTTAAAATTCTTTATTTTAATCTGCTGTGCCAGAGCTACTATTTCATTTTCATCCAGAGTCTCTATTTCACGACCGCGAAAATCAATGGCACCACTAAGAAAAAAGGTATCTGTGGAAATTTGGTAAGCATTATGCGGCAAACCAAAACCGGGAATTAGTACCAAGGCCGTTGGTTCTCCCCTGCCGGTTGCCAGAATGTTGGTTACGAGGGTAGTACTGAGAACAATTCTACTAATTTGGCCGATGTTTGGCAGCGATTTTAATAATTCATCCAAAACCTGCATAAGGGTTGACAATAAATTATTATCATCAGTAGGTACCTTAACGGAACAATGGATATGGTCTCCGGCAAATACTACCCCATCAGTATAAGTTCCGCCCACATCAATACCAATTAACAAAATATCACCTCCAGCGGGTTAACAGTTCTCTTTCCATTTGTATATTAAAAGCAATGCCTCTTTCGGAGTCAGTTGATCAACATTAAGTTTTTGCAGTTCTTCAAATATGGGATGTTCCGGTTGAAACAATACCATTTGCTCCATAACCGGTGATGCGGATACCGGTTCTTTTTCCAGTTTTTCTAAAATAGATTGGGCCTTATTAATAACCCAATTATTTACTCCGGCTAACCTGGCCACATGCAAACCATAACTTTTATCCGCTTTCCCCGCCAGCATTTTTTTAAGAAATATTACTGAATCACCGGTTTCCTTGACGGAAACACATAAATTGAACACTTCCGGTAAGGATTCAGCCAGTTCAGTTAATTCGTGATAGTGAGTTGCAAACAAGGTTCGCGCCCCGATTCGGATAACAATGTATTCCGATACTGCCTGAGCCAGACTTAAACCGTCATAAGTACTGGTACCCCTGCCGATTTCATCCAGAATGATTAGGCTGTCGGCGGTAGCATTATTAAGAATGTTGGCCATTTCCACCATTTCAACCATAAAGGTGCTTTGTCCGGCTGCCAGATCATCAGAGGCACCCACCCGGGTAAACACTTTGTCCACTATACCGATAACCGCACTTTGAGCTGGTACGAAGCTTCCCATTTGCGCCATTATAGTCAATAAGGCAGTTTGACGCATGTAGGTACTCTTGCCTCCCATATTGGGCCCGGTAATAATGGCAAACTGCCGTTCAGTTAAGTCAAGTTTAACATCATTGGGGACAAAACGCGAATCGGTAAGATATTGTTCTACCACTGGATGACGACCGGATTTAATGTCAATTATTCCATTATCATCTACGCCGGGACGAACATAATCATTTTTATAAGCAGCTTCTGCCAGTGAAAACAAAACATCCAGCCTGGCTACCTGACGGGCGGTCTGCTGTATTCTTTCCACATAGATCAGCATTTTTTCTCTGAACATCGTAAACTCCGCCTGCTCCATAGCCAGCAATTTTTCCCGGGCACCCAAAATCTTATCTTCATAATTTTTTAATTCTTCACTGATAAATCTCTCGGTATTAACCAGGGTTTGCTTGCGAATATAATTATCCGGTACCAAATGCAAGTTGGATTTGCTTATTTCGATATAGTACCCAAATACCTTATTAAAACCAACTTTCAGATACTTTATCCCGGTTCTTTCTTTCTCCCGTTTTTCCAATTCCACCAGCCATCCGGCCCCCTGCCGGGACAAACTTCTTAATTCATCAATTTCACTATTATATCCGGTTTTAATAATATCCCCATCACGAATTGCAATGGGAGCGTTATCATCTATAACCTCATCAATCAGATCATAAACATCCTGCAATCTATCCATATCACTTATATCCAGCAACATTTTACTATGGCAGTCTTTTAAGCGGTTTTTGATTTGATCCAATCTTTGGATGGATAGTTTAATAGCCGCAAAATCACGGGGAGTTGCTACCTGAGCACCAATTCTTCCCGCAAGTCTTTCCAAATCATTTATCTCTGCCAGTCGTTCTTTTAATTCTTCCCGTAAAACCAGGTTTTCTTTAAGTTCTGCTACTGAATCCAGACGAAAATCAATCTCGGCAGCATTTCTTAAAGGCAGTTCCAGCCATTTTTTCAACAATCTTTTACCCATAGAGGTACCGCAGTAATCCAGTATGGAAATCAGGGAACCTTCACGCTTATTTTCCCTTATAGTTGAGGTCAGCTCCAAATTTCTTCGCGTGGAAGCGTCCATATACAAATATTCATTATTATGATAAGGTCTTATACTGCGAATATGTTCCCAGTGGGTTTTGCCTTTTTGTAAAAAGCAAATAATACAGGCAGCAGCGATTAAGCCGGCAGTATAATCTTTAAGACCCAATCCTTCCAATGTAGCTATTTTAAATTGCCGGGTCAGAATATTATTTGCTTCCTGCAAAGAAGGTATTGACTCAAACCTGGTGAGCACCATGCCGGAATTCATACGGGCATTATCTTCCCATAAAAGCTCCTGGATATCTATCAGACATTCAGCCGGATTTATCCGCTGTAATTCCATTACTGCTTCATTCAATGCGTTGGTTCCGCTGAATTCAATTACCTGAAATTCTGCAGTAGATACATCAATAAAAGCCAACCCAATAATCTCTTTATAAGTGCATACTGCAGCCAGAAAGTTGGAACTGTTAGCCGGCAACATATTATCATCAAGCACTGTACCCGGAGTGATAATTCTTACTACTTCGCGTTTTACAATGCCTCTGGCTTCTTTTGGATCTTCCACCTGTTCACAAATAGCTACTTTATAGCCTTGTCTGATCAGCCTGGCCAAATATACATCAGATGAATGGTGCGGTATCCCACACATCGGTATTTTACCAGCTTCACCACCATCCCTGGCTGTCAGGACAATATCCAGTTCCCGTGATGCAGTTACGGCATCTTCCATAAACAGTTCATAAAAATCCCCCAGACGAAAGAATAATAATGCATCCTGGTAATCAGCTTTTATATTTAAATATTGTTCCATCATAGGAGTTGGTTTGGTCAACTGGTTAACCTCCCAAAAGAAAAGACTTAGATAACTAAGCCTTTTCCCGCTTCAAATGTAAATATTCAAATTCCCTAACAGCAACTTCCGCCACATGAATCACATCCTGATGAACAACTATCCCCGGATATAGCCTGGTTCATAGCGAAATACACTGCCTGCATAAGATTATCAAAACTCTCCTGGGCATGGACCAGTTCCTGCACTAATTGATTGGAATTCAGCTGCTGTTCCAGGATGTTTATATGATCCTCTTCTCCTTTAGTTACCAGCAGTCCATCATTATACTTATTCTCCAATTTATTTTTGGCGTCCTGATACCGGACTATCAGATCATAGGTACTGGTATCGTTACTAACCTGGGTCTGAATATCCTTTAATTTCCCTACCTCCTGTGACTGGGCTACTGCATCACCTAATTGAAAAGCCAGTCTGATAATTTCCTCTGTTGTCAATCTAATATCCTCCTAACTTTTATAAAACTACATCTCCCACCAGGGAGAATGTTTTTCCTTCTGTAATTCTAACATTTATTATCTGCCCAATTAAGTCCTTAGCTGCAGAAATTATTACAATTCGATTAGTTCTGGTTCGGGCCATTAATTTCTCAGCATTGGTTTTACTTGGGCCTTCAACAAAAACTTCCTGAACAGAGCCTTCCAATGAGCTATTAATTTCTTTGGCAATTTGATACTGAACCTTCATAAGTTCATTTAATCGCAATTTTTTAATTTCAATTGGTATCTGGTCGGTTAGTTCCGCCGCTCTGGTTCCCTGACGGGGAGAATATAAAAAAGTAAAAGCAGCATCGAATCTTACCCGATTTACCATATCCAAAGTATCTTTAAAATCTTCTTCACTTTCTCCGGGAAAACCAACAATTAAATCGCTGGTAATTGCTATACCAGGTATGCGGTCTCTCATTTTACCCACCAATTCCAAATAATGCTCGCGGGTATATTTACGGTTCATTTTTTGTAATATTCTATTACTGCCTGCCTGCAAAGGTACATGTACATGCTCACACACCTTGGGATAAACTGCAATGGTTTCTATTAATCTATCGGACATATCCTTGGGATGTGAAGTAGTAAAACGTATCCTTTCAATTCCATCAATGCCGTTAACCATGCCTAATAAATCAGCAAAATCTGTATCTTGATTTATGGTTTTACCATATGAATTAACATTTTGACCCAACAGGGTAACTTCACGACATCCCTGCTCAGCCAGATGTTGTATCTCGTTAATTATATCTTCCGGTTTACGACTTCTTTCCCGACCTCTCGTATATGGAACTATGCAATAACTGCAAAAATTATTGCATCCGTACATAATGTTAACAAAGGCACTAAGTCCGGTTTTACGATTAGCAGGAAATTCCTCAATTTCTCTGCCTTCCTCATCACGGACCTGCCATACTTTTTCTCCGGTTTCCCGGGACTTGCTCACCAGGAAAGGAACTTCATGCAGGTTATGGGTACCAAACAGTACATCTACCCCAATTTTTTTCAGTTTTTGCCGGCAATCCGGCAATTGGGCCATACATCCCCCCAAAGCCACAATCAGTTCAGGGTTATTTCGTTTTAACAGATTTATTTCTCCCAGCTTCCCATAAATCTTATTCTCAGCTGAGTGGCGTACACTACAGGTATTAAATAGAATTAAATCAGCTGATTCAGGTGTACTGGCTTGCTCATAACCATTGTCTTCCAACAGACCTCCAATAACTTCTGAGTCACGCACATTCATCTGACACCCGTAGGTATAAATATGATATTTCAGGGGTTCATTTTGATTCACAAGTTAACCTCCATCCTGAATAAGTGTATCGACTATTAGCCCGTTGATTAATTTTTCTTCAATATCATTATGATTTAAAATATACTTGTATTATAAAATGAACAGGAGGAAAAACCTATGTTAAAAGAGTTTCGCGAATTTGCCGTAAAAGGTAACATGGTTGATCTGGCCATTGGCTTTATTATTGGCGCTGCCTTCAGTAAAATAGTTACTTCACTGGTTAACGACATAATAATGCCCCCCATTGGTTTATTATTGGGTAAAGTTGATTTTGCCAACCTGTATATTAATTTATCGGACAAGCAATTTGCCAACATGGCGGAAGCTGTTGCCGCAGACGCACCAATAATAAAATACGGAGTTTTTATAAATAACATACTTGATTTTATAATAGTTGCCCTGGTTTTATTTATTATTATTAAAAATATTAACCGCCTCAAAAGAAATGAAGAAGCCGTTGAACCCGATACCAAAGATTGTCCGTTTTGTCTATCCAGCATACCGGTTAAAGCCACCCGTTGTGCCCACTGTACTTCAGAAGTAAAGTAAATTTCCTGCAGCATATATAAACTGGACCAACTGCTTATTTAATAGTTGGCCCAGTTTTACACAGTATGATTAACAAATACAGGCTAATCCTGTAAAGCTTTAATAATTTCCGGAGAAGGGCTATTGGGTATGGTTGCTACTACCTGACCATTATATTCAAATACATTGTAATCCTTATCATTAATCTCACCAATTACTGCAGCAATACCATTCTTGCTGCGGATAGCTGCCATTACTTCATCTACATCCTGCGGCTCCACATGCAACAACATGCGCGCCTGAGTTTCACATATAAAGATTTCCTCCGGAGTTATTTTATTTGTATTAACAGGAACTTTATCCAGGTCAATTCTGGCACCCAGTCCGCCAAAACGGGCTGATTCACAAACGGCTGCGCCGATTCCAGCTGCTCCTAAATCGGAACAAGCCTTTATTTTACCGGTAGCGAAAGCAGCCAGGGTTGCATCCATGGTCTGCCGTTCTTCCTTAAACAGGGCAACTGCCGGTTGCATTGTATCAACCAACCCGGCCCGATACAGGGTATCATTCCCGTCCGTACCGGTTTCTCCAATAATAATTAATATATCTCCCGCTGATTTGGCCGGTTTGGTTAATGGTTTTTCCGTAACCTGTTTACCGATAACTGATACCACCACAGCTGGAACTATATCGCTGAAGGAAGTGGAAAATCCGCCTCCAACTACAAATACATCCATGGAATTGCACATATCAGAAATACCTTTTAACATTAGATTTATTCTATCCTGACTGGTTATAACTTCACATTTGCCACAGGTACATTTACCATCAAATCCACAAGGGCCTACAATTACCTCTTGTTCCAGTGGTCTGGTACCTATAAAATCAAGTAAAAATATCGGCCGGGCACCCATGGCCACAACATCACGCATGGCACCTCCCGCTCCAGTCGCTGCGCTGTCATAAGGACGGGGTACACAAGGAGAACAATGGCTCTCCATTTTGGCAACTACAAAACAATCGGAGTCAGGCATCTTAAAAACAGCTGCATCGTCGTTAGCATCAGGCCCTACCAATAATGCTGACGGCCAGGTTTGATTAACCTTCTCATTAAGTTGTTTAAAAAGCCCAAAATTTATTGCCTTATCTGCGTTATGGTGCAAATGTACAAACAGAGCATGCATAAGAGCTTTTTCAATTTTATTCATTACATTGCCTCCCTAATACTTGATGGTAAAAATTTTATCATTTATTGTCACCCCAGAGCCAAATATTATTTTAACATAAAATTATATTATCTTTAATAAAGTCTGCAGTATACAATATTTAATTCACAAAATAATTTAACTTAAACAATGGCAGGAAATCCTTGACATTAATAGAAGATTACTAATAATGTCGTCTTAGTTGATGTTCTTAATTGTAACAAATATTTATCAGGAGGTATTATTCATGAGAATTAAACTAATCTTCTTATCATTGTTATTATGTACCGCTCTGGTTATTAGTGGTTGTGGCGGCGGAGATGACAAAGATGTACCAGCAAATTCGGATACCCGGACATCATCATCCTCTTCAGCAGAAAAATCATCTTCTGGTTTTACCAAAATCAGTGATATGGCAGATGCCTGGAATCAAGCTTATAAATGGCATGAAAAAGCTATTAATGACTATGAAGGTATGCCACTTATGGAACTTGCCAGTGCCGGGTTAACTTTTGTCAGTGGGGTCCAATATGATATGTTAAACCTGGAAAATAAAGATGGTCATTTTGAAGGTGAGCTTATGCTGGCTGGTTACCCTGCTTTTCTTGATAAGAAAGGTAATAAGATGACTTTTGGCTATGAGTCTGTACTGAAAGAAGACGGTTTTGGTCCCCGGCAAAAAGCCGGCGACCGTAAAGTAGAAAATGGTAACTTTGAGATGGATAAGGAATATTATGTTTCTGACTCATATACCGAAAGAAACGGACAAAATATTGAACGTTATTATGCTGAATTTAAACGTTTGAAGGATGGCAGTATGATGTGCCTGGATATAAGTGGATTTGGAATTGACTCCATGGACAATCAAACCATGTCCAACGATGCTGTTTTTATTAAAATCAGTAAAGATAAACTGGATGTTGTTATAGGAAAAGCTTCCACCGGTCCCGATTTTGAAAAACTATCCCTGGCTGATAAAAAAGATTTGAGCAAAGAAGAGGCCATCGAGATATTTGAAGCTGCAGGTTATACTATTGAAACAACTGGTGGAGTCTCGGGCGGCAAGTTTACAATAGATTAAGTAATATTACTGCTAACTTTACAGCCACTCTGATATCCAAACAGATTGGCTGTATTTTCATTATCCAAAAGCATTCTCACCCTGATTGGAACGCTTAATTCCTGTTCAATGCTTTGCGGGCTTCTTCCCTGGTTTCATAAACATGGGGAGCAAGGTTTCTTTCTTTTAAAGTATCTCCCAGTTTCATACGCATAAAGGCACTGGTTGAATAACGAACTACTTTTTCGTAATACTTGTCAACTACTTCCCTGACCATCTGCATATATGGATCAATTAATTCCGGAATAATATCAAAATTGTCATAGTTTACTACCGTATAAACTTTATATCCTAACGGAGCCAGTTGACTGCTTACCTGATGGCGTATTTCGTCAATATCATCCTGGCTGCGAATTTGCAGTCCTTCAAAATTAACAAAAAAGAGGTTTTCTCCCTGGTTGTAGGTTAATCGTTGAGCTATGGGAATGGAAAGCAAGTCTTCCTTTAACCCCATTACCCCTTCACGAAATATCCTGGGGTCCATAAAGCGCAAATCACTTTCAATGTGCGGCTCGAAATCCATGTGGGCCAAAATATCTTTTTGTATATCAATTCCTTCCGCAATTTCAACCAGATATAAGCCGTCCTGCCTTAATTCAAACACACACCGCTCAGTTATGTATAATACATTTCTACCCTTTTCACTGGCTAATTCTCCGGCAAAAGTAACTTGTTCAACCTGTTCAATAAATTTATTTACCTGACCTTCCTGCAATATCTTAAGACGGCCATCCTCAAGGACTATCTTTAATCCATCAGCCGTAAATGTCCCGGTAAATACAATTTTTTTAGCATTCTGACTAATATTTATAAACCCTCCCGCTCCGGCTAATTTAGGGCCAAATTTACTTACATTAAGATTACCGAATCGATCAGCCTGAGCCAGACCCAGAAAGGCAATATCAAGACCACCGCCGTCATAATAATCAAATTGATAGGCCTGATCAATAATGGCATCGATATTGGTGGCAGCTCCAAAGTTTAGTCCTCCGGCTGGTATCCCGCCAATTATTCCCGGTTCCGCAGTAAGAGTCATATATTCAAGTATGCCTTCTTCAGCGGCTACACTGGCTATACCTTCAGGAACTCCAATACCCAGATTCACCACACTGTTAGGTAATAGTTCGAAGGCAGCCCGACGGGCAATAATCTTTCTTTCATCCAGAGGAATAGGAGGTATATGCGATACCGGTGTACGAAACTCTCCGGCATAGGCAGGATTATATAGAGTTACCCAGGTTTGAAGATGATTCTCCGGTTTGGCGATAGCAACGCAATCAACCAATATCCCGGGTATTTTAACCTGACGCATGGGTAAAGCACCGCGATCAGCTATTCGTTCTACCTGAGCAATAACTAATCCTCCTGAATTCTTTGCTGCCATGGCTATAGATAATCCATCCAGAGTAAGAGCTTCTTTTTCCATACTGAGGTTACCGTCAAGGTCTGCTGTAGTAGCCCTCAATATGGCAACATTTATGGGCATGGTTTTGTAGGCCAGGAATTCCTCATTATCGAAAACCACCAACTCTACTAAATCTTCTCTGGTTACATCATTAAGTTTGCCCCCGCCATAACGGGGATCAACAAATGTTTTCAGGCCGACACTTGATATGGTACGCGGTTTCCTGGCAGCAGTATCACGAAACAGGGAAGAAATAATTCCCTGGGGAAGATTATAGGCTTCTATTCTGCTCTCAATAGCCATCTTCGCTAATTTGGGGGTTAAGCCCCAATGTCCGCAAATGACTCTTTTAACCAAACCATCATGGGCCAGATGATTAATACCGCGATCTTTGCCATCCCCAATACCTGAAGCGTAAAGAAAAGTTAAATTTCGCGGTTCACCAGTTTCTAGATAGCGGTTTTCCAGATTAATAATAATCTCTTCAGCAATCCCAATGCCAATAAATCCTCCAAATGCTACCGTATCGTTGTTTTTAATTATTTCTACTGCCTGTTCCGGAGTGACTAATTTACCGCGTTTCATTCCCGATGATAAATCTGATTTCAACGGATGCCATTTTTCACGCATAAAAATCCCCCTATATTCTCTTTCCCCCCTGCTGTGAATCAAAAAACCGCCCGTTCTCAGTTCTGGTTTAACACTTCATTAATAGTTGACAAAACCTTCTCTTCTTGAAATGGCTTAATAATATAATGTCGGGCTCCTGATTTAATTGCTTCCAGAATCATTCTTTTTTGGTCAATTGCCGTTATCATTATTATTTTTGCATTTGGATCACTTTGCAGTATTTTTGACATGGCTTCTATACCATTCATTCCCGGCATAGTTATATCCATTGTAACCAGGTCAGGCTTTAACTGATTATACATTTGGCAGACACTTGCACCATCAGTTGCCTGACCGACAACTGTATGTCCTGCCTTGGTCAAAATCAAGCGGAGACTTCTTCTCATTACCGTTGAATCATCTGCTATTAAAATATTTGCCATCCCCCAGCCCCCCTTCCATAACACAGAACACGGTATCAAAGTGGTATAAAACTTATTATTACTTTATGGCCGTTACTTTGCAGGGAACAATTGTAAATCGGTACACCCGATGGCCTGGTAATAATGACAGGCTCAAATAATACCGTTGGGGTACCCAATATAAATAAATCCTGTACGCTTTCCAGAGATTTCAATGAATTACCCAAAATAATATTACTGGTCTCGGCGGTTACATCTCCAGGTATTTCATGATCCGTCTCATCATTATATGCAATATTATGGTAAATTTGCGTCATATTTCTTACCATAGTTTCATTATAACTCATTAATACGAAGCCATCTAAAAGGCCCCGTAAATTTATAACCGCAGTAAACTTTTCCAGTTGCAAAGTATCATTGGTTTCAGCCTGGCACATATTCCCGAAATCAAGTTTCAGGTAATGTAATGCCAGTTCCTGGGTTTTAGCCACGATATTGCATAAAAGATCCTCAATAATTATGGAGGGTAGTTCCGGATAAGTAATAATTGGGATCACAAAGGTTATACAGCTTCCCTTTCCCGGATAATTATTCAGCTGAATTCTGCCATTGAGTTTTTCTGCTTCATGTTTTACGGTTGATAACCCCATGCCCCTGCCGGAAACAACAGTAATTTCGTCCGCAGTTGAAATGTCTGTTTCAAAAGCCAAATTCAGGATTTGTTCCTTACTGAATGTCCGAATTTGGTCGGCAGTATACTTTCCTTTTTCAATAGCGTTTGCTATCAATTTATCTTCATCAAATCCAGCCCCATCATCGGAAATAGTGATTTTGAATAATTCATCGTTGCTTTCTATTAAAACATGGATGTTGCCAGCCTCACTTTTTCCCAGATAAACTCTTTCGTCAGGATACTCTATTCCATGATCAACGATATTTCTGAAAACATGGACGAGGGAACGAATAAAATTGCTGTAATAATCATTGTCAAGCATCACCTCATCACCCTCAATGGTAAAGGAGTTTATCACTTTACCCATCCGGTCAGCTAATTGATAAGTGTGTTCGGGATATATTCTCAGCATTTCTTTGAGCGACTTATGCTGCATTTTTTTTAGCAAGGGTAAAAGCTGCGCAGTTGCATTGTAAGGCAGGAAATTCAGTATCCGTTTTTCAAGCTCTACAAGGTATTTCTTATCTACCCGGATAACATTTTGTTTAACCCAATAATCTTCCCCTAAAACACCGCTTATCCGTTCAAGATCCTCTTGTAACCATTCGGGCAGATTGGAGCGGAGCAGTAATGACCTGATCATGTTTTCATCAATATTAGCCGCATATTTTTTAATATGGGACAATTGCGACTCCATATTGTGCAGTCTTTTTACGGCCAGATTACTGTTAAACTGACTGAAATTACCTTTGAAAGTATGCAGATATCTGTTTATTTCTTCAATCTTTAATTCTATTGGTCGGTTATCTTCTAAAATCTGATAAAGTTTATATTTGCTAAAATATTCATACTCCCTGATGCACTCCGTCCATTGTTCATAAAATACAATGGCTTTTACCACCATGTTTAAAGTATTCTGTTCTTCTTCCATCTTCTTTTCCAGGCGGCGTTTTTCTGTTATATCAGACATAATTATAATTAATTTTCTGCTTAAATTAGTGTTTATTGCTTTGTAGCCCAGTTGTATAATACGCCTGTTTAATTCTATTTCCGTCGGAAGCAGCGAGATATACAAATCTTTTGGTTCTTTTCCTTCCTCATTGATAACATGAGTCAGCACTTCTTTTAACATTTCCTGTTCCTCATAATCCTGAGGATATAACAGTTCAGCTAATGTAAAACCTGCAGGACTTTTGCCAATAATATTTATACATTCACTACTGTATTCATTATCTATTACTAAATCCTGGCCAAAAGATAAGAAACCCTGTCCGACATTGTCCAATATGGCTTTTACCTGAGAGCTTTTATTTTCCAGCATCAGGTTTGTCTCCAGAAGATCAGTTCCAATTGCTTCCAACTCATGATTTTGAAGCTTTAACTGTTTCATCGGCCTCAGGTCCTGGGCTACAAGCAGAAATCCAACCAGATCTGAAAAGTTATCTCTTATTGCCGAGCAGGAAAGCATTACCGGAATTATTTCACCACTTTTACTTCTATAATTTAATTCCTTTATAAGAGAAGATATATTGCCGGCATTCATCTGTTCAAAGGTATTTTGAAGGATAATTGGTTCATCCAATATTGAATCCGCAGAATGATCATTCAGTTCGAAAGCATTATAGCCTAACAACTGTTGCACTGGCTTATTAACAGAAATAATCCGTCCTGCCGGGTTTACCATTATTAACATATCAGTAATTGACTCAATAATTCTGGTAGCAGCAATATGGGGAGACATTACCAGCAGACGATATTTATAAATGGCATACCACATTCCCAACGCCCAGAACAGCCACAATACTGCCGGAAGTTTTGGTAATGGTCCCATTCCCAGAAGTGGAAGCAGTGTTTCACTGCCTGTAGCCAGAATCAGACCGATTAAGCTGAAAACTGCCAGTGTTCCAGCCTGACGCTTTTTTCGTTTGGATTTGGTGCGGTATCCCCAATAAATAATTATGGCAATACTGATTCCTACATAAAACAAGTAGTAGAATACATATAACCAGAATGTAAAATCATTGGCAGTAATATTATCCCAGCCAAAATCACGCAGTATTAAACTATGCGAAGTGACACCCACCGTCATACCCATATATGTATAAATAAACCCTGGTACATATAGGAATAAAGAAAACCATTTAATTCTCCAATCGGGTTTGACAGTGGTTAATATAATTGTAAAATGAAGTGTCAGTGCAGGTCCCAAAGACCAGCCCGGGGAAGATAATCTGAATAACAGCCAGGCAGTCTCTTTATCCGGAGCAACAAACATAAAAGCAATGCAAAAAGCCCACCAGGAGCATGCCAGACAAAGCAGGAAAAATATCTGGTGTAATCTGGCCCGCCAATCCAGCTTAAGGCCATAATAACCCAATCCCAAGTAAAGCAGGCCGGCTAAAAAAGTTACCGATGCTATATAATTCATCCAGTTACCCCTTTATAAGCATAGAGGTTTTTCATGTAGAAGTTAATCGGATTCTTATATATTATATCTAATTATTGCATCAGGTACCAACTTTTATCTTAAAATTGTATATAGATTTTGACTATCTTTTCAAAAGTTCTTATATGCCGATATAGCCTGTCGTTACAGGCTTTGTCGGCATTTTCATTTCGGGAGATACTCACAGATATTCTTAAATCTTTTTATGATTTTGCCATCAAAAGTAGTAAAAAAGTAGTAAACTCTTTATCCTACTACGCCGCCGCCAGGCGCTTAGACTTCTCAACTCGTTCCATTTCTGCCCTTGCAGAATCGAATGTGGCGTGAGTGTAATAGTTCAGCGTCATTGTGATATCGGAATGGCCCATGAGGTATTGTAAATCTTTCGGGTTCATTCCTGCGCGTGCCATGTTCGTGCAGAATGTATGTCTTAAAGTATGTGGGGTCATCACCTTTGGTAGTGGTTCCGCATGGCATTTGTTATACTTCTTGACGAGCCCACGGAACATACTATCGTAATTAACCGCCACTTTTGGATAACCGTCCCGATTAAGGAATAGAAAATTGCAGTAGCCATCTATAATGATGGGTTTTGCACCTTTGCGGTTCTTCAGCACACGCTTGAACGCTTCATAAACTTTTTCACTCATTGGGATTTGTCTGATACCGCTATCGGTCTTAGGCACTTCGATGTAGTAACCGATTTCCGAAGATTTTAATAGCTGGTGGTCTATATTGACGAACCTGTTTTCAAAATCCAAATCAGTATCAGTAAGTCCGCAAAGTTCAGAAATGCGAAGTCCAGTTCCTAATAAAATGACGAGTTCATCATAATACTTTTGATAAACCTTGTCACCCTGGACAAAGGCCAGGAATTCTTCCTCCTGCTTTGGCGTTAATGGCACCTTTGGGATTGTATCATCCTCTATAACAGTGTTCAGTTTGAAATCAAAGGGATTTTTCCTAATGCAATCGTCCTGTATCGCTGAGTAAAATGCAGCTTTCAGAGAGCGCTTGTCATTGCTTATGGTCTTATAGGAAAGTCCTTTCTCTTTCATCCGCAAGGCCCATTCTTTGGCGTCTGACATTTTAACATTGTCAATACTGCATGAGCCGAGTTTATCCTGTTCGAGAAGATTCATCAGCCGCTTGCGCCCGTTTTTGGTGTTGTGCCTTACATTTCCCCTGTGCCGTATCATCTTTGCATAAAGCTGACATACGGTCATTTTTTTGTTAATCGTGTCAATCCCGTCATCAAGGTCTTTTTGTATCTCTTTAATCTTTTCCCTTAATGAAATATCTTCACGCTTTCCCGCAGGGGTTTTGTCCGTAGGCACTAATTTCCAGGCGTAAACAAATTGCGGTTTCCCAAAGGTATCTGTGTATTTATAAGCATACCTCCCGTCGGTTCTTTGGCTCTCTCCGGACCGCAAAATACGATTCTTGCTGTCCCGTCTTTTCTCTGACATTCGTCATGCTCCTTTCCATGACGGAAAAGAACCTTGATATGCTTTATAATAATTATACTGCGCTCAAGGTTCAATTACAGCTTATTTTTTATTAAATTACATCCAGTGTGTCGATAATTTTCTCAAATTGCTTGCGTTTTATCTGGATACGGTTACCGTTCATAATTACCCAACCGGCGGAGGGGTTTTCTTCTGCCAGCTTCCGCAGCTTGTTTTCACCGACACGAAAATATTTCGACGCTTCCTCAATCGTCAGCGTGTATTTTTCCCAGATAGGTACATCAACATTGTTGTTCATTGCATAGCCCCCTTTCACTAAACAACAAAAAATCGACAAAAAAGAGGTATAAAACGGATGGCTGCCAGCGGGGCAGCTCCACGGGAATTTCACCCCTCCGACGGTCTGCCGGAGCCCTGCCCATTGCGTGCGACGCTTCAAACGCTCAAGCTATGGCGACAGGGGAGTATCATTGTCCTGCCTGTACGTCTCCGCCCGCAAGCCGCCACGCTTGCATTACAGCCTGGGCTTTAATCGCTCACCCGCAAGGGGGTCATGGCGTGCCGGCTGCTTGGCTCGATACAGACAGAATGTATCCGTATGCCTTATGCTGCACCACCGTTATCTTGCGGGCTTTCTTTTTCAAAGAGCAGATACGGGCGCCGGATTTCAAGGTGCAGCGTGGAAAGGGAGTAACACGCCCAACCTCAAATTATGCCGGTAGTATCTTAAAGCCCGTTACAATACTATGGATTAGCTTCGCTTCCAGCCTGAGCCGCATATCTTCATCGACGCACAGGTATTCATTCCCGTAATCGTCTTTCAGTGGTCTCATAGCAAGGTAGCGGATATAGCCTTTGTAGTGATTGATGACAGCGGCAAGCGCGTCTCCATCACCTTTGATTGCCTCTTCTATAACAGATAGAGGCAGAACATTCATATCTCCGGCCACTCAAATCCCTCCTTTACCAGATACTCACGCAGTTCTTTCAGCGTTTTGGCCCGTCTTTTGGATATGGATTGACGAACCACGTCCATGTGCTCGCTGATCTCCCGGTCACTCATGCCCAGGAAATAGGAAAGCAGGATAACATCCCGCTTATCCTCCGGCAGCTTTGATATGGCCTCCGCCAGTAAATCGCCTGTTACAACGACAGATTTTCCAAGCACTTCAAAGACATGCTCGTCCTCAAAATACGTATCCGTTGTTGTTATCTGAGACTATTCATCCGGTGAAAGGTCATCCAGGGATTTTTCACGTTCACGCTGCCGCGCATATTCATTGTGGATACGCGCCGCCTCGTTTTTCAAAACCCTGGTACAGAAACCGCCAAACTGATTTTGAACACGCTGCTCATAGGGGTCTTTCATTTTCTCACCCCCTTTCGCAACCGCAAAGGCGGGGTGATTTCCTCCCTTTCGCTGTAGTAATCACAGAAGCCGATAAACGGCAACCGGGAAAAGGGAGAAATATTCTGAAAGGCTCCGATGAACGGAAAACCTGTTCAAGCGCATACAAGCCCGACCGGATTAAATCCGGCCGAGCCTGTCCTTTAATAGATGTGTGTATGTACCTACATAACCGTAATACGCTGCTTATGAATATAGTTTTTTTTTAACGGGTAGCCCTTTGGAGAAAGCAAGAGGCAAAAAATAGGCACAGCGATACCACTGTACCGCTGTGCCCTAAAAGCTAAGTTTATCCTCGTCCTTGTAAAATTGTTGTTACATTGTTTCTGTTCTAATCCGTATCTGCTGTTATTTATCCATTCTTCTACTCAACAATGTTTTCGCTATATCGCTCCAGGATGGCCGCCATTTGAGCCCTTGTTGCCGTAGTGGCGGGAGATAATAAGTCTGCCCCGATACCTTTTACGATACCATGTTTCACAGCCCATTGCATGGCTGTCTTTGCATAGCCGGACACGGATATTTCATCATTGAAGCTGCCGAGGTCCTGGCCTGCGGTAATGTCATATCCTTTAAACTTGCTGTAATTGTAAAGGATGGTTACGAGCTGCTCTCTGGTGAGAGAATCATCAGGGCCGAATTTACCGTTGCCATATCCGCTGACGATTTTATTATCAGCCGCCCATGCCACGGCGTTGGCATAATACTTGCCATCCGAAACATCATCAAAGCCGCTGGTTCCCGCTTTTGGAGAACCCTCCAAACGATAGAGGATAGTAACAATCATTCCCCTTGTCGTTTCCATGTTAGGGCTAAAGGTTGTGGTGCTTGTGCCTACCATCAGGCCATTTTCGTAAGCCCACATAACAGAATTGATAAACCAATCATTGATTTTTACATCATCAAACGGGATATATGCCCCGGTGTTTGGATTGTTTTTATCTTCCTCAACGAACTTAGCCTTAATGGTGTGCGCTTTGGTAACATTGGTAAAGGTGTAGGTTTTAAGAGCGCCCACGCTCTTTCCGTCTACCAGCACATCGGAAATAACATAGCCCTTATCCGCGGTAATGGTAAAAGTTTTATCCGATTTTTCACGAACAGTAACCGAACCGGACGGTGAAATGCTTCCGCCCTTATCTGCACTTGCGGTAATGGTGTAATCTGTGTAGGAGCTTCCGCCACCACCTCCGCCGCCGTTGTAGCGCCAGTTGGCGGTCACGGTTACATTCTTAGCGGGCATGGTGAAGCTGGCGGTTTTGTCGCTGGCATTGGTAATCGTCACATCCGGGGAAGTCCAGCCCGTGAAAGTATAGCCGCTGTTGTTTCCTGCTTTGATGGTTACGGGGTCGCCTGCTTCATAGTCTCTTGCGCCGTCTGCGCCTGAGCCACCGCCGATTATGGTAACGGAATAGGT
>Ga0209613_1000280_pt1 | contig 65109 bp, 56 predicted proteins | sample BioC13SIPDNA_2_FD_185747 | JGI IMG/M metagenome (GOLD analysis project Ga0209613, IMG submission 185747) | Anaerobic biogas reactor microbial communites from Washington, USA - Biogas_R2_A C13 SIP DNA (SPAdes) (version 2) | ecosystem: Engineered > Bioreactor > Anaerobic > Unclassified | place...
CGGACCTTGTCGACGAACGGGATGAGGAAGTGGATGCCACCTTCGAGGGTCCGCGAGTACCGCCCGAGGCGTTCGACGATGAGGGACGTCTGCTGCGGCACGATGCGCACCGTCCGCATGATGACGACGATCGCGAACACGACGAGGATCGCGAGAACGATCAGGGTTTCCATGAGCTTGAGGGGTTCCTCTCGTTGGTGATGCCTGAAGGGTGAGCCAGGTCAGGACTCGAGCTGCGGGACCGGTGCGACGTGGACGGTGGCGCCGCGGATCTCGACGACCCGGACCTGGGTGCCGGGCTGCAGCACGCCGGCTCCCTGGGCGACGCGGGCCGACCAGACCTCACCGGCCAGCTTGACCCGCCCGTCGGTCTCGGTGATGGTCTCGAGGACCCACGCGTCGCGGCCGATGAGGCCGGCGGCGCCGATCCCGTGATCGGTCTCGGTGTCCATGAAGCGACGCTTGACGAGGGGTCGGACCAGGAAGAGCAGCGCGAATGCACTCGCGACAGCGATGACGACCTGCAGCGGCACCGGGGCCCCCAGTCCTGCGGCTGCCGCACCGGCGAGTGCTCCGCCGGCGAGCATGATGAAGACGAAGTCGACAGTGGCCGCCTCGATGGCAGCGAGGACGAGCGCCAGTCCGAGCCATACGACCCACCAGTTGTCAGCGAACCATTCCATCGTCGTCCCCTTCCTGATGCGGCCTCGTCGATCCGCTGGGTGTCACCCTCCAGCCTACGCGTCGACTCACGTCGCCCAGGCTGTCCACCGGTCTCCACGTCGCTCAACGTGCAGGGGAAGTCCGAAGGTTTCCGTGAGGTTCTCGTCGGTGAGCGTCAGCTCCAGCGGCCCGGCGGCGACGACCTTGCCGCCGCGTAGGAGCAGGGCGTCGGTGAAGTTGGGCGGGATCTCCTCGACGTGGTGGGTCACGAGCACCATCGCAGGCGCGGCCAGGTCGGCGGCGAGCTCGCCGAGACGCCCGACGAGCTCCTCCCGTCCTCCGAGGTCCAGCCCCGCGGCGGGCTCGTCGAGGAGCATCAGCTCCGGGTCCGTCATCAGCGCCCTGGCGATCTGGACACGTTTGCGCTCGCCCTCAGAGAGCGTGCCGAAGGTCCGGTCGGCAAGGTGCTCGACCCCGAGAATCTCGAGGAGCTCGGCAGCACGCGCATGATCGAGGTGGTGGTACTCCTCCCGCCATCGTCCGACGACGCCGTACGACGCGGTCACGACGACGTTGTGCACGATCTCCCCGCCGGGGATCCGCTCGGCCAGCGCCGCCGAGGACAGCCCGATACGCGGCCGCAGCTCGAAGACGTCGACCGCGCCCAGGACCTCACCGAGGACGCCGGCCACGCCTGACGAAGGATGGATGCGACCGGCGGCCAGTTGCAGCAGGGTCGTCTTGCCGGCGCCGTTGGGCCCGAGCACCACCCAGCGCTCGCCCTCCTCGACCTCCCAGGTGACATCGTCCAGCAGTCGAGTGGAGCCGCGGACGACGCTCACGCCGGCGAGAGCGAGGACGTCGGTCATGACGGCAACCCTAGTAGACAGCACACCGGTGATCAGCGAACCACTCGCGGGGACACCGGACTTCTCGACGACTTCAAGAGGAGGCTGGGAGGATCCCTCGACGAGAGCACCGACTGATGCCGCGACCTACGATGGGCGCGTGCCGGAGCTTCCTGCGAGTGTGCGCGTCGCCCTGTGGACCTCGTTCGCCTGGTCCGCGGGCGCCGAGCCGACGGCTGTGCTCCGCCGTGCGCTCCCGGACGTCGACCTGGTGCTGGGTCTGGAGGAGAAGCTCGACCTCTGGCGGGATCTGGGCGAGCAGGCCGTGTATGCGGCACTCCCCCGACCCGGCGCTGCCGGACTGCTCCCGCGGTGCGGGCCGGACGCATACGGGGCAACCACGTCGGCGGGTGAGGCGGTCTTCGTCGCCGGCGTCGGCGGCCTCGCGGTCCCCCGACTCGTCACCTTCGGCAGGAACGAAGAGGCGACCGCAGCTGGGTCCGGCACGGGGCAACGGACTGCAAGCCGGTCACCCGGCCTTGCCGTCCGCTGGGAGAGCTTCGACGCCGATCCGGTGCCCGTGCACCGACTGAGTGGGTTGGACGTGGCCGGCGTGGACCGGCGGTTGCGCACGGAGGTGCATGCCGCGATCGACCGTCTCGGTGACGGGGGCTGGGTCGATGCGTGGCAGCGGGAGCGCCCCTCTCAGGTCGAGCGGAGCTGGTCCCTGCCTCCGGCCCTGCCGGATCGGGTCCGCGGGCTCCTCGTGCGAGCGGGCTCGATCCTCGAGATCACCGATGCGGGACTGTCGCACGCCGAGGGGTCCAGCTCGGTCCACCTCCGGGCGTCGCGGAGCGCCGTGCTGCTCACCCTCCAGGGCGCAGCCGTCGAGGCGATGGAGACGGCGGCGTGCGCGGCCTCGTCCTACTTCGCGGCCCAGTCGCGCACGACGAGGTCGTAGACCTCCTTGGTGCGCTCGGCCACCGTCGTCCAGCTGAACTCCTCGACGGCTCGCTGCCGTCCGGCGCGTCCCCTCTCCCGGGCACGCTCGACGTCGGACACCGCGTCGCAGAGAGTCTCGGCGAGGTCACTGACGAACCGGTCCGGGTCGACCGGGGTGCCCGTGCCGTCCTCGACCTGCTCGATCGGCACCAACCAGCCGGTCTCACCGTGCGCGACCACCTCAGGGATTCCACCGGTCGCTGTCGCGACGACGGCGACCTCGCAGGCCATGGCCTCGAGGTTGACGATACCCAGCGGCTCGTAGACCGACGGGCAGACGAAGACCGTCGAGCCGGACAGCAGAGCGATCACCTCCTGCCTCGGCAGCATCTCCCCGATCCAGATGACGCCGTCGCGCTCGGTCCGGAGCTCGCCGATGAGCCCTTCGACCTCGGCCTTGATCTCAGCGGTGTCGGGCTGCCCCGCACACAGGATGAGCTGCACCTCGGGTGGGAGCGACCGGGCCGCCCTCAGGAAGTACGGCAGGCCCTTCTGCCTCGTGATCCGGCCGACGAAGATGACGGCCGGGCGGTCCGGGTCGACCCCGTGCTTGCGCAGCACCTCTGGGTCCTCGGCCCGCTGCCACAGCTCGCTGTCGATGCCGTTGTGGACGACATGCACTGTGTCCGGATCGATATCCGGGTAGGACCGGAGGATGTCTTTGCGCATCCCGGCACTGACGGCGATGACGCCCGCGGCCGCCTCGTACGCCGTCTTCTCGATCCAGGACGAGACCCGGTAGCCCCCGCCGAGCTGTTCGGCCTTCCACGGCCGCAGCGGTTCGAGACTGTGTGCGGTGATGACGTGCGGCATCCCGCCGAGGAGCGACGCGACATGGCCGGCGAAGTTGGCGTACCAGGTGTGGGAGTGCACGAGGTCCGCGCCCTCGCAGTCGTCGGCGATGGCGAGGTCCACCCCCATGGTCTTCAGGGCACCGTTGGCGTCGGCGAGCTCGGCGAGATCCGGGTATGCGGTGGTCCCCTCCTCCTCGCGTTCCTCACCGAAGCAGCGGACCAGCACCTCAAGGTCGGGAAGGTCGCGTAGCGCCCGGACCAGCTCGGCGGCGTGCACCCCGGCTCCCCCGTAGATCGCAGGCGGGTACTCCTTGGTCAACACGTCGATCCGCATGGCCTCCACGGTAGTCCACGCCGTTCACGGCCGGAGATTCCGGCGGAGCCCGTTCCGTCATGGTGAAACGGGGCTCACGGCATGCTCTTCCGTGCACGCACCCGCTAGGTTTGTCGCATGAAGAGTCGCGCGAAGGATCTGAATGTCCTGGTCATCATCCTGGCGGGCGGCGAGGGGAAGCGGCTCATGCCGCTCACGGCTGATCGCGCCAAGCCTGCGGTGCCGTTCGGGGGGATCTACCGGCTCATCGACTTCGCCCTGTCGAACGTCGTCAACAGTGGCTATCGCAAGATCATCGTCCTTACGCAGTACAAGTCGCACTCCCTCGACCGACACGTCACGAAGACGTGGCGGATGTCGACGATGCTCGGCAACTTCGTGGCGCCCATCCCGGCGCAGCAACGCGTCGACAAGAACTGGTACCTCGGCAGCGCCGACGCGATCTACCAGAGCCTCAACGTCATCTACGACGAGAAGCCCGACTACGTCGTCGTGCTCGGTGCCGACCACGTGTACCGCATGGACTTCGCCGACATGGTCCAGCAGCACATCGAGACCCAGGCCGGGGTCACGGTGGCGGCGATCCGACAGCCGATCGGCCTGGCTGACCAGTTCGGCGTCATCGAGCTCGACGAGGCCAACCCGCTCAAGATCGGCGCCTTCCGGGAGAAGCCCAGCGATCCGAAGGGCCTGCCTGACTCGCCCAACGAGGTGCTCGCCTCCATGGGGAACTACGTCTTCGACGCCGACGTGCTCGTCGACGCTGTCACCGAGGACCGCGATCGGGAGGGCAGCAAGCACGACATGGGTGGCGACATCGTCCCCGCATTCGTCGCCCAGGACCGGGCCTACGTCTACGACTTCATCGGCAACGACGTCCCTGGCTCGACCGACCGGGACCGCGACTACTGGCGCGATGTCGGGACGATCGACTCGTACTACGACGCCCATATGGACCTCATCGCCATCCACCCCGTCTTCAACTTGTACAACTTCCACTGGCCGATCTACACGAGCTACGGCCCCTACCCGCCGGCCAAGTTCGTCCACGGCGTCCAGGGCCGGGTGGGTGAGGCCCTCAACTCCGCGATCTCACCGGGTGTCGTCGTCTCGGGTGCCCGGGTCCACGGGTCGGTCCTCTCCCCGAACGTCCGGGTGCACAGCTATACGACGGTCGATGACTCGGTCATCCTCGACGGGGTCGAGATCGGCCGGAACTGCCAGGTGCGCCGCGCGATCATCGACAAGAGCGTCGTCCTGCCCCCGAACACCCGGATCGGCTACGACCCCGAGGAGGACACCGCCCGCGGCTTCCTCGTGACCGAGAGTGGGATCACGGTCATCCCCAAGGGATACACCTTCCCCCACTGATCAGGGTCCGGGCACCACCGCAGCGTCACGCCCATCCCGAAGAGCGACACCCACGCGGGCTGGCACGTCACCCGGCCCGATACGTCGGGTCCACTTGACGCCCACCGGACCCGTAGGCGGGGCTCTGAGCTCACTCGTTAGGCTCGCGACGTGAGCGCACAGCACAGCGAGACCCAGACCCTGCTGGCGACCCTCACCGGCGCCGACCGGCCCGGGGTGACCAGCCACCTGTTCTCCAGCCTCCAGGACCTCGACATCGCGGTCCTCGACGTCGAGCAGGTGGTCGTGCGCGGACAGCTCACCCTGGCCATCCTTCTCGCCGCCGGAGAGCAGTCCGGTGCCCTGGCTGCCCGCGTCGCCAAGGTCGCCTACGACCTGGGAATGACCATCTCCACCTCCCTGGGCACGGGCGACACGAGCCGCAACCGGACCGGCCGCGCGGCGGTCACCGCACTCGGGCAGCCGCTCACGACGGCACAGGTGAGCGCGGTGACGTCCACGATCGCGGCGACCGGCGCCAACATCGACCGGATCCGGCGCCTCTCGCGCTACCCGGTGACGACCTTCGAGTTCGACGTCTCCGGGGCGGATGTGAGCCGCCTGCGCCGCGACCTTGCGGCGGTCTCATCGAAGGAAGGAGTGGACCTCGCCGTCTCCCCCTCGGGCCTGGCTCGTCGCGGGCGCCGGCTTGTCGTCCTCGACGTCGACTCGACCCTCATCCAGGACGAGGTCATCGAGCTCCTCGCGGCCCATGCCGGGCGTGCCGAGGAGGTGCACGCCGTCACCGAGGCCGCGATGCGTGGGGAGCTCGACTTCGCCGAGAGCCTGCGCCAGCGGGTCGCGGTCCTCGCAGGGCTCCCGGAGAGCGTGCTGGACGAGGTCGCGGCTGCCGTACGTCTCACGCCCGGCGCCCGGACCCTGGTCCGCACCCTGCACCGGCTCGGGTTCACGGTCGCTCTCGTCAGTGGTGGCTTCACCCCCATCGTGGAGTCGATCGCGAGCGATCTCGGGATCCGGCACCTGCGGGCCAACGAGCTCGAGGTGCGCGAAGGTCGACTCACCGGTGGCCTCGTGGGCCCCGTCGTGGACCGGGCCGGCAAGGCGGCCGCGCTCAGGGAGTTCGCGGCAACCGAGGGGCTGCCACTCTCCCGCACTGTCGCCATCGGCGACGGGGCGAACGACCTCGACATGCTCCAGGCTGCCGGACTCGGGGTGGCGTTCAACGCCAAGCCGGTCGTCCGCTCCCAGGCGGACACGTCCGTCAACGTGCCGTACCTCGACACGGTGCTGTTCCTCCTGGGCATCTCCCGGGAGGAGATCGAGGAGGCCGACCGCCTCGACGATGCCGCCCTTCCCTTGACCTAGTTAAACGCATCTTTACGCAGAAAACCGCAGGTCAGAGGCCTGAAACCAAGGGGAAACCGCGACCAGCGGCTTACCCCATCCTTACGTTCGGCGACATAAGTTGGGCCATCTGTGCCTCGACAGCACAGGCGCAACCGCGCTCGTCCCACAAGGAGCAGAACGTATGAATCGACGACGTAGTGTCGCCCGGGCCGTCGGCCTGGCGACCGCGATCCCGGCGCTCGCCTTCGGCACCGCTGCAGCTGCCTGGTCGGCGCCGGACGGCGGACCGCAGCCGGTCCCCCACGACCTGGCCGCCCAGTACGAGGCCCCCACACCACTAGGGGTGTCCTCCGATCTGGCGGACGCCACCGGCCAGGTGGAGGTGGCCGTGACCCTCGCCGAGCCAGCCATCGGTGACCTCCTGCCCGAGGATGCGCTCCTGAGCGGCAACGTCCCTTCCCCGGCCCAGCAGAAGTCGCAGCGCTCGAAGGTCAAGGGTCAGCAGGACGCCTTCGTCCGCGGCGCCAAGGGCACCGGAGCCCGCGAGCTGGCGCGGACCCAGCTCGTGTCGAACGTGGTGGTCATGTCCGTCGACGCCGAGGAGCTCGAGGCCCTCGCGGCACTGCCCAACGTCGTGTCCGTCACCGGCGTCGGCAAGTTCGAGAAGCATGCCGAAGACGACGTCGTCTCCGGGAGCCTGGCCCAGGCCATCGACTACCTCCAGGTCAAGCCCGTCCACGACGCCGGCATCGACGGCAGCGGGGTCCGGGTCGCAGTGCTCGACTCGGGTATCGACTACACCCACGTCAACCTCGGCGGTCCTGGGGATGACGAAGTCACCACCAAGTGCTTCGAGCAGGCCAACCAGGCCCCGACCGATGACTGCGCCGAGCTCTTCGGTCCCGACGCGCCGAAGGTCAAGGGCGGCTGGGACTTCGTCGGCGACGCGTGGGGCGCGGACGAGGCACCGCTTCGTCCCGACCCCAACCCCATCGACAGCGGCCCGGAGGGTGGGCACGGCACGAGCGTCTCGGACATCATCGCCGGACGTTCCGCCGACGGCACCCACCAGGGCATCGCTCCCGGGGCCGACCTGTACGGCGTGAAGGTGTGCTCCTCCGTCTCCACCTCCTGCAGCGGCGTTGCCATCCTCCAGGGTCTGGACTGGGCGCTCGACCCGAACAACGACGGTGACATCTCCGACGCCGTGGACATCGTCAACATGTCCCTCGGTGCCTCGTACGGTCAGGTGCAGAACCCGTCGGTTCCTGCGGTGGACAACCTCGTCCGCGCCGGCGTCGTCGTCGTGGCCTCGGCCGGCAACTCGGCGGACCGGCCGTTCATCCTCGGCTCCCCCTCCTCAGCCGCCGGCGCCATCAGCGTCGCGCAGACCGCGCTGCCGGACGACAAGCAGTGGGTCGTCGAGCCGAGCGTGGGTGCTGCCATCACCAACGCGGTGCACCAGAGCTGGTCGCCGCTCCCCTCCGGCCTGCTCACGGGCAACCTCGTCCGACCGACCGACGGCATCGGGTGCAGCCAGGGCGCCTTCGAATCCTCCATGGCGGGTGCCGTCGCGCTCATCCAGCGCGGCACGTGCAATGTGTCGGACAAGGCCGTGTTCGCCCAGAAGGCGGACGCAATCGCGGTCATCATCTACAACAACGCCCCGGGCGACCCGCCGAGTTTCAGTTTCGGCAGCACCGAGCCGGTCACCGTCCCGACGTTCACCATCTCTCAGGCGGACGGGCAGCGCCTGGCGACGGCGATGGGCTCCGGTGCCGTCACCGTGACCCTCGACCCGGAGAACGCGATCCCGTTGACCAACACGGTCGTCGGGACCTCGAGCCGTGGTACCTCGATGGGGACCTACCTGGCCAAGCCCGACATCGGTGCGCCCGGCGCCTGGCTGGCGGCCCAGACGCAGACCAGCACCGAGGTCGCCAACTTCGGTGGGACGTCCGGCGCTGCCCCAGTGGTCACCGGCGTCGCCGCGCTCATCCTGGACAAGCACGAGAAGGCCACGCCCCTGGAGGTCAAGGCGCGCCTCCTCAACGGAGCCGACGCCGGCAACCAGACCCCAGCGGCCAGCGGGTGGTACGCCAGCCCGGTGACGCGGGTCGGCAGCGGTGAGGTCCGGGCAGCACCATCCGTCTTCGCCGAGGGCTGGCTCACCACCACGGAGCGGCAGAAGGCCAAGAAGGGCAACCAGTCCTTCAGCTTCGGCGGACACGTCGGCTTGGGCATCCCGTCGGTCACGACGACCAACGAGCGGTTCGAGATCGAGCTGTCCATCACCAACACCACGAAGTCGAACAAGAAGTACGACCTGGCTGCCACCTTCCGTGACGAGGCCGACCGCGCCCTCGGTGCCGCGTCGTGGAAGCTGAGCCCGTCCTCGGTCCAGGTGCCGGCAGGCAAGACCAAGAAGGTCACCGTCGACCTGCGCATCGACGGCAGCAAGCTGAATCCCTGGGCGTTCGACGACGCCGGGACTATCGGCGACGGCGCGGCCCTCAACGGCCCGGAGCTCGACGGCCTGATCACCGCGACCTCCGGCTCCGAGGTGCTCAAGCTCGGCTGGACGGTGCTGCCCCGCAAGGCCGCCGACGTCTCGGTGCAGGGCAAGCCCAAGGTGGACAAGAAGGGCAACGCCACCGTCGAGCTCCGCAACGCCAGCAAGGTCGAGGACGGGTACGCCGAGGTGTACTCGCTCACCGGGACCAGCCCACGTCTGCCCAACGGTGGACCGGGCGCGCCCGGCAGCGAGGAGAACATCATCGACCTGGCCGCCGTCGGGGTGCACACCGACACCGACGAGGATGTGGTTCAGTTCGCGATCGCGAGCCACGACCGGTGGACGCACCCGAACTACCCGATCGAGTACGACGTCTACATCGACTCGGACAACGACGGCACGTCCGACTTCGTGCTCTACCAGGCAGAGAACGGTGGCTTCGCCGTCAGTGGCCAGTCCGTGGTGTACGTGTACGACCTGAAGACCCGGGATACTTCGGCGTACTACTACAACAACGCCGGCTTCGACAGCTCCGTGATGGTGTTCACGGTTCCGGCGTCAGTGCTCGGGTTGACGGAGGGCCAGACCTTCTCGTTCGACGTCTACGCCTTCGAGAACTACTTCACCGGCGAACGGACCGACGCCATCGAAGGTATGTCGTTCACGGTCGGTCAGCCCAAGTTCGTCACCGACAACGAGGTGACGGTCCCCGCCAAGGGCCGCGCCACGCTCGACGTCTCGACGAACGTTGATGCCGGGCCGTCGACCGAGACCGGTCTGCTGCTACGGCACTACTCCGCGGCGACCAACGACTTCAGCGTCGTGACGCTGGCGCCGTAGTTCACCTGACGGTCGCACCCGCGGCCTGAGAGGTGAACGGCTCGGGCCGGGGCGCAGGGAATCCCTGCACCCCGGCCCGTTGCTGTGCCCTCGACGGCCAGCAGACTCCGGTTCTCGCCTCTGCTACTGACCCATCGCGTGGACGCCACCATCGACGTGCACGATCTCGCCGGTCGTCGCCGGGAAGAGGTCGGAGAGCAGGGCGACACAGGCCAGCGCCGCCGGCTCAGGGTCGTTGACGTCCCAGCCGAGGGGAGCCCGGTTGTCCCAGGTGTTCTCGAAGGCCTCGAAGCCCGGGATCGACTTGGCAGCGGTGGTCCGGATCGGTCCAGCCGCCACGAGGTTGCAGCGGATCCCCTTCTGCCGGCCCAGGTCCCGCGCGAGGTACCGGTTCGTGGACTCGAAGGCGGCCTTGGCGACGCCCATCCAGTCGTACACCGGCCAGGCGAACTTCGCATCGAAGGTCAGGCCGACGACAGAGCCCTTCTCCTTGAGGAGCGGGAGCGCCGCCTGAGCGAGGGACTTCAGCGAGTAGGCAGAGGTGTGCAGTGCCGTGCTCACGTCCGCCCAGGTGGCGTCCATGAAGTTGAAGGCAGCAGGAGGTGCGAAGCCGATGGAGTGCAGCACCCCGTCGAGGTGAGGCACGTGCTCTCCCACGGCACCGGCGAGGGCGGCGAGATGGTCCTCGTTCGTCACATCGAGCTCCACCACCGGCGGGGTATTCGGCAACCGCTTCGCGATCGCCTGGGTGATCCGCATCGTCCGCCCGAAGGAGGTGAGCACCACCTGAGCGCCCTGCTCCTGGGCGATGCGCGCGACGTGGAAGGCGATCGAGGTGTCCATCAGGACGCCGGTGACGAGGATGGTCCTGCCCTGCAGGAGGTTCGTGGTCATGTGCTGTCCTTTCGTCTCTCGTCAGTGGCCCATGCCCAGGCCGCCGTCGACCGGGATGACGGCGCCGGTGATGTACCCGGCATCGGCGGAGGCGAGGAAGGCGACGGCAGCCGCGACGTCCTCGGTCGCGCCGAATCGTCCGGCCGGAATGGCCTCCTGGTACGCCTCGCGACGGTCCGGCGGCAGCTCGGCCGTCATGTCCGTCTCGATGAAGCCCGGGGCGACGACGTTCGCGGTGATGCCACGACCGCCCAGCTCCCGACTGATCGAGCGCGCCAGGCCCACGAGCCCGGCCTTGCTCGCCGCGTAGTTCGCCTGTCCGGGAGACCCGTAGAGGCCGACAACGCTGGAGATGAAGATGATCCGGCCCCGGCGAGCCCGGATCATGCCCTTCACCGCTCGCCGGGCGACCCGGAACGCGCCGGCCAGATTGGTGTCGACGACTGTCTCGAACTCCTCGTCGGTCATGCGCATGAGCAAGGTGTCCTTCGTGATGCCCGCGTTCGCCACGACGACGTCAACCGTGCGCCCGAGTAGCGCCTCGGCGGCCGTGAAGGCGGTGTCGACCGAGGCGGTGTCGCTCACGTCGCAGGCCACCGCCTGCAGGCCGTCCGGGGCCTCGCCGGAGCGGGAGGCCACGACCACGTCGTGGCCGGCGGCGCGCAACCGCTGCGCGATGGCCAGACCGATCCCCCGGTTGCCGCCCGTGACCAGGGCGGTGAATCTCTGCTCGACTTCGCCGGTACTCATGGGAGGCAACGCTAGTGGACTACCAATAGGTAACTTCCGCCGCTGCCCTGACCGGCGTGCCGGAGTGCGGGTCACGCCGGGTGCAAGCACGCGCAGACGACGGACCGGGCGGTCACCCGGTCGGGGCTCCCAGCGCGCAGGCGTAGCCTGTGGGGGTGAAGGACCGACCCACTGCGCAGAGCATCACGACTGCGCGCCCTCCGCTCCACCAGGAGCAGGTCGTCCGAATGCGCAAGTACCTCATCTCGATGAGCCTGCGCGTGGTGTGCTTCCTCGGTGCGGCCGTCACGAGCGGCTGGGTGCGGTGGACCCTGGTGGCGGCCGCAGTGTTCCTGCCGCTCTTCGCCGTCGTCATCGCCAACGCCGTCAAGCCACGCGCCCTCAGCGTCTCGACCGTGCAGCAGCCGGTCAGCCCGAAGCGGCACCTGGGCTCGTAGCCGGCGGTCTCCGGCATCCAGGCAGCGGCCCCGAGTCGAGTCAGCCGCCGATGGCGGACATCGGTCGGTCCGGCTGGGTGAATCCGTCGCTGCCTATTCCGTGGCCCCGCGCCTTGACCCACATCTCACCGTTGATGAGAGCAGCCAGCTCCTCGTCGCTCGCGCCGTCCCGCATAGGTCCGCGCAGGTCGGTCTCACGACGGGAGAAGAGACAGTTACGCACCTGGCCGTCCGCGGTGAGGCGGGTGCGGTCACAGGCTCCGCAGAAGGGTCGGGTGACGCTCGCGATGATCCCGACCGTCGCGGGTCCGCCGTCGACGAGGAACCGCTCCGCAGGCGCACTCCCCCGGCTCTCCTCCGGCAGCGCCGTGAGCGTGAAGCGCTCGGACAGCCGGGCGTGGACCTCTTCCGCTGTGACCATCGACGTCGACTGCCACATGTGCTGGGCGTCGAGAGGCATCTGCTCGATGAAGCGCAGCTCGTAGCCGCGGTCGATGCACCACTGCAGGACCTCGACCACCGAGCCGTCGTTGATCCCTCGCATCGCGACGGCGTTCACCTTGACCGGCGTCAGCCCCGCTTCGGCCGCGGCAGCCAGACCCTTCTCCACGTCCTGGAGGCGGTCCCGCCGCGTGAGGGCCTGGAACTCCTCCCGGTCGATGGTGTCGAGGCTGACGTTGACGCGGTCCAGACCGGCCTCCGCCAGCGGCCCGGCAAGCCGCTCGAGTCCGACCCCGTTGGTCGTCAGGGCGAGCTTGGGCCTGGGTTCCAGGGCCGCCATCCGGGCGACCAGGTCGACCAGGCTACGCCTGAGCAGCGGCTCGCCACCGGTGAGTCGCACCTGGGTGACCCCCAGGCCGACGAAGATGCCGACCAGGCGGATCAGCTCGTCGTCGGTGAGCATCTCCGGCTTGGGCAGCCACGGCAGGCCCTCGGCAGGCATGCAGTACGTGCAGCGCAGGTTGCAGCGGTCTGTCACGGAGACCCGCAGGTCCCGCGCGACCCGACCATAGCGGTCGGCCAGCGGGAGCGTCTCGGGCGGGCGGTGCATACCCTCCACCCTACGACGTGGGAGGGCCCACGTACCCTGACGACTGATGAAGGATGTCCTGCGCCGCCTCTCGCGACCCAAGTGGATCGGCGGGCTGGCGCTGGCCACCGTCTTCGCCGTGGCCTGCTACTTCCTCGGCCAGTGGCAGTGGAGCCGCTACGAGGGCAAGTCCGAGCGGAACGCCACGCTGGACCGCAACTACGCTGCCGAGCCGGTCGCCTTCGGCGAGGTCGTCGATGGTGAGGGCCTCCGTCCCGGGACGGACTGGACGCGGGTCGAGATGACGGGGACCTATGCGCCGGAGCAGCTCTTCGTGCGGAACCGGCCGAACGACGGGGTCTACGGCTACGAGGTGCTCGGCCTGCTCGACACGGCGGACAACGGGCTCGTCGTCGTGGACCGTGGCTGGGTGCAGAACTCGCGGGAGGGGGCGGCGGTGCTCCCCGAGATCGAGCCCCCACCAGGCGAGGAGGTCACGGTGATCGGCTGGGTCCGCCCCTACGAGCGCTCCCTCGACCGCGAGCTGCCCGCCGGGCAGGTCGCCTCCATCGAGGAGCAGGACATCAGGAGCGAGGTCGGCAGGGACGTCGCGCCGGCCTTCGTGCGCGCCCAGAGTGAGGCCACGGCCGCCGGCCAGGCCGACTCGGGCCTGCTCCCCCTCGAGCCGCCGGACCGCTCGCTCGGGGCCCACCAGGCCTACGCCATCCAGTGGTGGATCACCATGGCGCTGGGGTATGCGTTCGTCGTCCTCGGCGTCCGACGCGAGCTACGCGAGGAGGAGTTCGCCCGTGATCCCGAGGCAGCGGCCGCGCGAGAACGGGAGCGGGCGGAGCGCAAGCGCCGGAAGAAGCTGTCGCGCTGGGACGAGGAGGACTCCTAGGCGCGCTCCCCTGGTCGTCAACCCGCCGTAGGCATGCTCGCACCGGTAGGGTCGGCACCGTCGAGTTGGACCGACGAGCTGGGAGAGGCAGGTCATGACGTCGGGCACGCGGTTCGGTGGCCTGCGGGCTGCCTTCGTCAACTGCACGCTCAAGCGCTCGCCCGAGCTCTCGCACACCGAGGGACTGATGGAGGTCAGTGCGCGGATCCTGCGCAGCCAGGGGGTGGACGTCGACCCGATTCGGGCCGTCGACCACGACATCGCCCCCGGCGTGCATCCCGATATGCGCGAGCACGGCTGGAAGCGCGACGACTGGCCCGCTCTCGCCCGCCGCATCCTCACCGCGGACATCCTCGTCATCGGCACACCGATCTGGCTCGGCGACAAGTCCAGCGTCTGCACGCGGGTCATCGAGCGCCTCTACGCGATCTCGGATGAGCTGAACGACAAGGGCCAGTCCGTGTTCTACGGGAAGGTCGGCGGGGTCATCGTCACGGGTAACGAGGACGGCATCAAGCACGTGTCGATGAACGTTCTCTACTCTCTGCAGCACCTCGGCTATCTCATCCCGCCCCAGGCGGACGCCGGGTGGATCGGCGAGGTAGGGCCGGGTCCCTCCTATCTCGACGAGGGATCCGGTGGCCCCGAGAATGACTTCACCCGACGCAACACCCGCATCCTGTCCTGGAACCTCATGCACCTGGCCGCGATGCTGCGCGATGCGGACGGGATCCCGGCCGAAGGCAACCGTCGCACCGACGAGCCACGTACTGATCCGGGCGGGTCCTGACTGACGCGCCGTGCCTCTGACGGCCCTTGCCCTCAGTAGCCGGCGTTGTACCCGGCGCGACGATCCCAACCGTTCTCGGAGGTTAGCCGCACTCGCGGACGAAGCCCCTCACCAGGGCTGCGAACCGGTCTGGGTCGTCGAGGTGCGGGAAGTGGCCAGCATTGTCGAACAGCTCGACCCGGCAGTGCGGGATGGACCGCTGGGCGGCGAGGGCGTGCCATGTCGGGATCATCCGGTCCTTGGTGCCCCAGATGATCAGGGTCGGAATCGGTGGCATGCTCTCCAGGCGCTCATGGGCGCTGATGCTCTGACCCCCGAGGTCGATGACGGACCGGGTCGTCGCGAGGAAGGCCCGCCGGCTCTCCGCGTCGCCCAGCGAGGCGAAGCCGTACCAGACCGCTCGCAGGTCCGAGCCAGGCCGGAATCCGATCTTCCCGAGCCCCTGGCCGAGGGCCTGCAGCCGCGAGAGGACCGGCTTCGCAGCGGCGAGGCTGAGCACCTGCTCGGCGCCGGGGAGGGTGGCCGAGCGCAGCACGAGGTTCACCTCGCGTCCGAGGCCACCACTTGCCACGAGGACGAGCCGCTCCACGCGCTCGGGGAAGAGATAGAGGAACTGCATCGCGATGCCCCCACCCAGCGAGTGCCCGACGAGGGTCACCCGGCTCACCCCGAGGTGGTCGAGCAGGTCCCGCAACGTCGCGGCATGGGCGCTCAGCGAGTAGTCGCCCGTCGGCTTCGAGGACTCACCGTGGCCGAAGAGGTCCGGCACGATGACGCGCTCGTTGTCGTCGAGCCGGTCGACGAGCTTGCCCCACTGGCGCTGCGATCCGAGGATCCCGTGGATGAAGAGGAGGACCGGTCCGGTGCCGGTGTCCGTATAGGACAGCTGCTGGCCGTGGAGCTCGAGGGTGCGCGGCGCCGCACGTTCCACGCCGAGAGAACCCCCCTGTGTATGACTGGGCACCCTTTCAATGTAAGGCGCTGCGCACCCACCGGCCTCCGCCGGTGTGAGATCCGCCACGTATGGCGGCAGAAGCCCGCGCTCGCTGCCCTACTTGGCGAACTGGGTCCGGTACAGGTCTGCGTACAGCCCGCTGCGGCCGAGCAGGGCCGCATGGGTGCCCCTCTCGACGATGCGGCCGTCGTCGATGACGAGGATCTGGTCGGCTGCACGGACCGTGGAGAGCCGGTGGGCGATGACGAGCGCGGTGCGGGACTCCAGGGCCTCGTCCAGCGCCCGCTGGACTGCGGCCTCCGACTCGCTGTCCAGGTGGGCGGTCGCCTCGTCGAGGATGATGAGCCCGGGAGCCTTGAGCAGGAGTCGCGCCAGCGCGATCCGCTGCTTCTCGCCCCCGCTCAGGCGGTGTCCCCGGTCGCCGACGACCGTGTCCAGCCCTTCCGGGAGCGCCTCGACGAGCGAGCGGATCTGCGCCTGCTCGAGCACCGACCACAGCTCCTGCTCCGTGGCCCCTGGTCGCGCATACAGGAGGTTGGCCCGGATGGTGTCGTGGAAGAGGTGCGCCTCCTGGGTGACCATCCCCACGACCGAGCGCAGGGACTCCTCGGTCGCCCTCGTGAGGGGCACGCCGTTGATGCGCACCTCCCCGCTCGAGGGGTCGTAGAGCCGCGCGACCAGCGCCGTGATCGTCGTCTTCCCGGCGCCCGAGGGTCCCACGAGGGCGACGGTCTGCCCCGGCTCGACCGTGAAGCTGATGTCCGTGAGGACCGGTCCACTCCCCCGGCGGTCCCCGTGGGCGACCGACTCCAGCGATGCCAGCGACACCTCGTCGGCACCTGGGTAGTGGAACGAGACAGAGTCGACCTCGAGCTCCACCGGTCCCGGCGGGATCGCCACGGCGTCAGGCGCCTCCGCGACGAGCGGCTCGAGGTCGAGCACCTCGAACACCCGCTCGAAGGAGACGAGCGCCGTCATGATGTCCACGCGGACGTTCGACATCGCGGTCAGCGGGCCGTAGAGGCGGGCGAGCAGAGCGGTGAGAGCGACGAGGGTCCCCACCTGCAGCTCGCCGTTGACGGCCATGACGCCGCCGAACCCGTAGACCATCGCCGTCGCGAGGGACGCGGTCAGCGACAGCGCGACGAAGAAGAACGAGCGGTTGAGCGCGATCCGCACGCCGATGTCGCGGACCCCGGCGGCCCGCTGGGCGTACTCCGCGTCCTCGACCTCGGGACGGCCGAAGAGCTTGACGAGGAGGGCGCCCGCGACGTTGAACCGCTCGGTCATCGTGGTGCCCATGTCGGCGTTGAGCCGCATCTGCTCGCGCGAGAGACCGGCGAGCCGCCGCCCCATGATCCGGGCCGGCACGAGGAAGAACGGCACGAGCACGAGCGCGCCGAGCGTGAGCTGCCAGGAGAGGGTCATCATCGCCGCGATGATGAGCACGAGCGAGATCGCGTTGCTCACGACACTGGAGAGCACCGTGGTGAACGCCTGCTGGGCCCCGATGACGTCGCTGTTGAGGCGGCTCACGAGGGCACCCGTCTGGGCCCGGGTGAAGAAGGCGATGGGTTGACGCAGGACGTGGCCGAACACCTCGGTGCGCAGGGCATAGATCAGCCCCTCACCGATCCGCGCCGAGAACCAGCGCTCCGCCATCGTGAGCACGGCCTCGAGGACCGCGATGCCGGCCACGATGAGCGCGATGCGCACGACGAGAGCGGAGTTGCCGGGGATGACCCCGTCGTCGATGAGCCGCTGGAGGAGCAGCGGGATGGCGACGACGAGCACGGAGCTCACGACGACGAGGACGAGGAAGACGGCGATCGCACGCGCGTGCGGTCGCGCATAGCCGAGCACGCGCCGGACGGTGCCCTCGGCGAGCTGGACGTCCCGCACGTTGGAGTCCCTCGTGAGGGAGTGCATCATCTGCCAGGGGGACGAGCTCATGCGAGCGCCACCAGGTCCCGGTAGTCGGCGCCCCAGAGGTCCTCGACACCGTCGGGCAGGAGCAGGACCCGCTCGGGCTCGAGGGCGTCGACGGCGCCCTCGTCGTGGGTGACGAGGATGACGGCACCCTCATAGGTACGCAGCGCGCCGAGGATCTCCTCACGCGAGGCGGGATCGAGGTTGTTCGTCGGCTCGTCGAGCAGCAGGACGTTCGCCGAGGAGACGACGAGCAGCGCCAGGGACAGGCGCGTCTTCTCCCCACCGGACAGGACCCCCGCCGGCTTCTCCACGTCGTCACCGGTGAAGAGGAACGAGCCGAGCACCTTGCGCACCTCGGTCTCGCCGAGGTCGGGCGCCGCCGACTTCATGTTCTCCAGGACCGTCCGGTCGACGTCGAGGTTCTCGTGCTCCTGGGCGTAGTAGCCGAGCTTGAGGCCGTGCCCGGCCTGGACCTCCCCGGTGTCGGCATGGTCCACACCGGCGAGGATCCGCAGCAGCGTGGTCTTGCCGGCTCCGTTCAGGCCCAGGACGACGACGCGCGAGCCGCGGTCGATCGCGAGGTCGACGTCGGTGAAGACCTCGAGCGAGCCGTAGGACCGGGAGAGACCCTCGGCCCGCAGCGGTGTCTTCCCGCACGGTGCGGGCGACGGGAAGCGCAGCTTCGCCACCTTGTCCGCCGACCGCACTCCCTCGACCCCGGCGAGCATGCGCTCGGCCCGTCGGGCCATGTTCTGTGCCGCGACGGCCTTGGTGGCCTTCGCGCGCATCTTGTCGGCCTGCGCCATGAGGGCGGCCGCCTTCTTCTGCGCGTTCGCCAGCTCCCGCTTGCGCCGCCGCTCGTCGGTCTCCCGCTGGACCAGGTAGGCGCTCCAGCCCACGTTGTAGACGTCGAGCTCCTCCCGGTTGGCATCGAGGTGGAACACCCGGTTGACGACCTTGCCGAGCAGGTCGACGTCGTGCGAGATCACGACGAGACCTCCCTTGTAGGAGGCCAGCCAGTCCCGCAGCCAGCCGATTGAGTCCGCGTCCAGGTGGTTCGTCGGCTCGTCGAGGAGCAGCGTCTGCGCCCCGCTGAAGAGGATCCGGGACAGCTCGACGCGCCGCCGCTGCCCGCCGGACAAGGTATGCAGTGGCTGGCCCAGGACCCGCGCGTCCAGACCGAGCGCCGCCGCGATGGCGGCCGCCTCGGACTCGGCCGCATAGCCGCCGGCGGCCTCGAACTCGGCCTCGAGCCGCGCATACCGACGCATGGCCTTCTCCATGGTCTCCGGGTCCGCGCTCGCCATGCGCTGCTCGGCCTTGGCCCGCTCCGCGACGATGCGGTCCAGCCCGCGGGCTCCGAGGATCCGGTTCCTGGCCAGGACGTCGAGGTCGCCGGTGCGCGGGTCCTGCGGGAGGTAGCCGACCGTGCCGGAGCGGGTGACGGTGCCCGACGCCGGCTGCCCCACCCCGGCGAGGACCTTGGTCAAGGTGGTCTTCCCGGCTCCGTTGCGTCCGACGAGCCCCACCCGGTCCCCCGGTGCGATGCGGAAGCTCGCGTGCTGGAGCAGCAGGCGCGAGCCGGCCCGCAGCTCGATGTCGGTGGCGGTGATCATGAGGACACGTACTTCTTCGGATAGCGGGATGTGGGTTCGGTGAGCGCGGCCGGCGGCAGTAGGCACCCGACGCGCGTCGGGTCGGCGCCGGAAGGCACGCAATGGCCTAGTCTAAGTGCGCTAGCGAGGCACGGTTGACGCACCGGCGACAGCCCGCGTGGTCGAAAGGCAGCAGATGAGCTTCAACGAGAACGTCCGGCTCGACACCTCCCGGATCCGCACGGGCGGTGGCGGCCGGGGCGGCCCGGGCGGACTGGTCATCGGGGGCGGCATCGGCGGCCTCATCCTCACCCTCATCCTCATGTTCCTCGGCATCAGCCCCGACCAGGTGCAGGTGCCCCAGGACACCTCGGGTGGCCGGGTGGACACCGCAGGCGAGGCGAACGACTCGCTCATCGCGGAGTGCAAGGAAGGGAAGGACGCCAACGAGGACATCTGGTGCCGCATGGTCGGCGCCGAGAACTCGATCCAGGCGTTCTGGGCCTCCGAGCTCCCCCGCTACGGCCGGGAGTGGCGCGAACCCACCCTCGTCCTCTTCCAGGGCCAGACCCAGTCGGCGTGCGGCACGGCGTCGAACCAGGTCGGCCCGTTCTACTGCCCGCTCGACCAGAGCATCTACATCGACGCCGACTTCTTCCAGCTCCTCGAGAGCCAGTTCGGCGCCCAGGGCGGCCCGCTCGCCCAGATGTACGTCGTCGCGCACGAGTTCGGCCACGCCCTACAGGACCAGCTCGGCCTCCTCGGCCGGGCCCAGCAGGACCCGCAGGGCGCCGAGTCCGGTGCCGTGCGGATCGAGCTCATGGCCGACTGCCTCGGGGGCGTGTGGGCCCAGCATGCCGCCACGACGCCTGCCCCCGGCACGGACGAGCCGTTCCTGAAGCCCCTCACGGACGACCAGATCCGCGACGCCCTCTCCGCGGCCGCAGCAGTCGGGGACGACAACATCCAGGAACGCACCCAGGGCCGGGTCACCCCGGAGAACTGGACACACGGCTCGTCCGAGGCGCGTCAGCGCTGGTTCCTCCAGGGCTACAAGACCGGCGACCTGAACCAGTGCGACACCTTCGCCGTGCAGTCCGTCAACTGAGCGTTGGGTGACCTGATCAGCACTCCCGAGCTCACGCCTGCCCAGGCTGCGCTGCTCGAGGCCCACGTGGCCTTCGAGATGGAGCGCTGGACGACCGGGCTGGCGGACACGGTCGCCGACGAGGTCCGGGCCCTGTATGCGTGGCTCGCCTCGGTCACGCTCGCCGACGTCGCGCCAGCGAGGAGCGCAGCGGCTGGCATCGCCGCGCAGGTCGAGCAGTTCCAGGTCGCCGAGACGACAGCCCGACTGCTCGCCGAGGTGGCAGAGACCCTGCGCGAGCAGCTGCGCGAGGACCCGGTGAAGCCGGTCGATCTCGTCCGCAAGAAGGACGTCATCGGCCTCGTCGGCTCGCTCGGACGCCAGCAGCGGCTGCGCAACGAGCTCATCGACACGGTCACCTCGAGCACGGCGTACCGCCGTCTCGTGGCCCACGTCCTCTACCGGGGCGTCAAGGCCTACGTGCTCACGGAGAACGTCTTCGCCCGCAAGATCCCTGGAGCCTCGTCCCTCGTGCGCCTCGGGCAGCGCAGCATCAACAACGCAGCGCCCGGCCTCGAGCGGGCGGTCGACACCCAGCTCAGCGCCTTCGTCGAGGCCAACATCGCCGAGACACTCCGGGAGAGCCGTCGCTACCTCGAGGACACCATCGACGAGTACGTCATCCGGGCGATCGCCGAGGAGGCCTGGGACTCCGCGGCGCACCGGCCGCTGGGCGACCTCGCCGACCTGGCCGATGACGAGGACGTCGAGGAGATCGTCGACCGGATCGTCTCCCTCGTCGCCGACGTCCTCTCCTCCGGACGTTTCGGCCCTGTCATCGAGGCCACGATCGCCGCGCTCCTCGAGGAGCACGCGGACGACTCCCCCGCCGAGCTGCTCGAGGACCTGGGTCTGTCGGTAGAGGTCGTCGCCGCCGCACTGGTCCGCCTGAGCGAGGACGTACTCACCCTTCCTGCGGTTCAGGAGCACCTCGAGAACCGGCTGCGCGCCCGGCTCGGCGCGTTCTACGCCGGCGTGGACCTCTAGCCGGCCCGCGCGACGGGTTCAGGACGCCTAGCCGTCGTCGATCCCGATCGCGTATGCAGTGGCCCGCCGTCGTTGGCGGGATGGCTAGCCGTCGTCGATCCCGATCTCGTATGCGGTGGCCCGCCGTTCGATCTCGTCCAGCTCGTCCCGGCGTGGGTCCCCGATGGCCGGGTACTCCCGACCGGGCAGCTCCGCGAGAGCGGACAGGCGCGGATCGGCGAGCACGGCAGCGACGAGACGACGGTCACCTCCCGTGACGAGCGCTGCCGGTCGCACACCGCTCTCGCGCAGCAGCCGGTCGAGGTGGTCGGTGACAGCCGTGACCAGCGCGTCGGCCTGGTTCTCCCGCCGACGGGCGAAGCGCTGCTGGCTCCAGCCGCCGGCAGCCGTACGGGACTGGACGTGGCGCTTCCCGACCTTGTGCCCGAGGCGACCGGACCCGCCGAGGACGGCCACCGCATACCCTCCCCTGCGGATGAGGAGGATGACGAGTGGTGTCGGCAGCGGCTCCGCCACCGAGAGGATCCGCTGGGGTCCGTCCGGGTTGTTGGCGGTGAAGCGCTCGAGCCAGCCGGGGTACCGCTCGACCGGAACACTCACGACGCGGGTCATGAGTCGTGGGTGCGCACGTGGATCGGGCTCACGTGTCGCGTGCTCGGCCGGTGTCCGGGTGCGGAGGGCGAGGTCTCAGATGTTGAAGCCGATGGCGCGCAGCTGCTCGCGGCCGTCCTCGGTGATCTTGTCCGGACCCCACGGGGGCATCCAGACCCAGTTGATCCGGTGCGAGGAGACGAGTCCGTCGAGGACCGACTGGACCTGGTCCTCGATGACGTCGGTGAGCGGGCAGGCCGCGGAGGTGAGCGTCATGTCGATGACGGCGTGGTTCTGCGGGTCGACGGTGATGCCGTAGACCAGACCGAGGTCGACGATGTTGATCCCGAGCTCGGGGTCGACGACATCGCGCAGAGCCTCCTCGACGTCTGCGACGTTGCTCGGCATGGGAGCTGCGGTCATGACCGGTGTCCTTCCTGTGTGGCCTGATGGGCACGGAGTGCGTGTCCTGACTGGGCGAGCGCGTCCTCGAGGGCCATCCAGCCCAGCAGCGCGCACTTGACTCGTGCGGGGTACTTCGCGACTCCGGCGAGGGCGATGCCGTCACCGATGACGTCCTCGTCCCCTGCGTCGGAGCCCTTGCTCGTGAGCATGGTCCGCACCGCTTCGTAGACCCTGGAGGCCTCCTCCAGCGGTGCACCGATGACGGACTGGGCCATCATCGAGGCACTCGCGACACTGATCGAGCAACCGAGTGCATCGTAGGAAACGTCCTCCAGGACAGTGCTGTTCCCGTCCTGGGTGACGTGTACGCGCACCGTCACCTCGTCCCCACACGTGGGGTTGACGTGGTGCACCTCCGCCTCGAAGGGCTCGCGCAGACCGGCGCGGTGCGGACGCTTGCTGTGCTCGAGGATGAGCTCCTGGTACAGGTCCATCAGCCCTCCCCGCCCGTCGGCAGATGAAGCCCGAAGATCTGCGGCACCCGGTCGAGCGCGGTGAGGAGCGCGTCGATCTCCTCGGTGGTGGTGTAGGTGTACACGGTCGCGCGGGTCGTCGCCGTGACGCCCATCGTGCGGTGCAGCGGCCAGGCGCAGTGGTGCCCGACCCGCACGGCGACACCGGCGTCGTCGAGGACCTGCCCGACGTCGTGGGAGTGCACTCCGTCGACGACGAAGGCGACCGCTCCCCCACGCTCGACCATGTCGGTCGGGCCGATGACCCGGGTCCAGGTGCGCTCGGCGAGACCGGCGAGCAGCCGCTCGGTGAGCATCTGCTCGTGCGCGTGGACCCGATCCATCCCCAGGTCGGTGAGGTAGTCGCACGCCGCTGCGAGCCCGATGGCCTGGGCCGCGTTGGGGACCCCGGCCTCGAACTTCTGCGGGACCGGCGCATACGTCGCCGACTCCATGGTGACGGTCTCGATCATCGAGCCGCCGGTGAGGAACACCGGCATCTCGTCGAGGATCTCGCTGCGTCCCCACAGGCCCCCGATGCCCATCGGACCGAGCATCTTGTGGCCGGAGAAGGCCAGCAGGTCCACGCCGAGGGTCGCGACGTCGACGGGCAGGTGTGGCACCGACTGGCACGCGTCGAGCACGGTGAGCGCCCCGACGGCGCGGGCGGCCTCGACCAGCCGGGCCACGGGGTTGACCGTCCCGAGCACGTTGGACTGGTGCGAGAAGGCGAGCACCCGGGTGCGGTCGGTGACGACGGACTCCAGACCGCTCAGATCGAGGCGACCGTCGGCGGTGACCTCCAACCACCTCAGCGTGGCGCCGGTGCGCCGGGCCAGCTCCTGCCAGGGGATGAGGTTGGCGTGGTGCTCCATGCCGGTGACGACGATCTCGTCACCGGGGCCCAGCCGGAACCGCTCGGGAGCGGCCGGCCCGCTCGAGAACGCGTAGGCGACGAGGTTGATCGCCTCCGTCGCGTTCTTCGTGAAGACCAGCTCGTTCGAGGGTCCGCCGATGAACCCGGCGATCCGCTCCCGCGCACTCTCGTATGCCTCGGTCGCCTCCTCGGAGAGGGCGTGCGCTCCGCGGTGCGGCGCGGCGTTGAGGCGCTCGTACCAGTCCCGTTCGGCGTCCAGCACCGCGCGGGGCTTCTGGCTCGTCGCGCCCGAGTCGAGATAGACCAGCCTGCGTCCGTCCCGGACAGTGCGGGACAGGATTGGGAAGTCCGCCCGGATACGCGCGACCTCGGCGCCGCTGAACGCGGTCGCCCGAGGTGCGGTCTCGGTGGGGATCGTGGCGGTCATCAGGCTTCTCTGCTGTCGGGGCGTCGTGAGACGGAAGTCAGGAGCGACTCAGGCGGTCGGGGTGAGGAAGCGGTCGTAGCCCTCGTCCTCGAGCTGGTCGGCGAGCTCGGGGCCACCCTGCTCGGCGATCCGGCCGTCGATGAAGACGTGGACGAAGTCAGGCTTGATGTAGCGCAGGATCCGCGTGTAGTGCGTGATGAGCAGGACCCCGAGGTTGCTGCTCTCGCGGACCCGGTTCACACCCTCCGACACGATCTTGAGCGCGTCGACGTCGAGGCCGGAGTCGGTCTCGTCGAGGACGGCGATCTTCGGCTGGAGCAGCTCGAGCTGGAGGATCTCGTGGCGCTTCTTCTCGCCACCAGAGAAGCCCTCGTTGACGCCACGCTGGGCGAAGGCCGGGTCCATGCGCAGCGCGGCCATCGCGGAGTTGACCTCCTTGACCCAGGTGCGCAGCTTGGGGGCCTCGCCGTCGACGGCCGTCTTGGCCGTGCGGAGGAAGTTCGAGACGGTCACACCAGGGATCTCGACCGGGTACTGCATGGCGAGGAAGAGGCCGGCGCGGGCGCGCTCGTCGACCCCCATCGCGAGGACGTCCTCACCGTCGAGCGTGATGCTGCCGGAGGTGACGGTGTACTTCGGGTGCCCGGCGATGGCGTAGGCGAGGGTGGACTTGCCGGAGCCGTTCGGACCCATGATCGCGTGGGTCTCGCCGCTGCGGACGGTCAGGGTGACGCCGCTCAGGATCTCCCGGGCGGTGCCGTCCTCGCCCTCCACCGAGACGTGCAGGTCGCGGATGTCGAGGGTGTGGATGGTGTTGTCAGACATACGAATTCTCAGTTCTCCTCGTTCAGGGCGACATGGACGTCGTCACCCTCGATCTTGACGTGGTGGACGACGACAGGGATGGTCGCCGGGGGGTTGAGGACCTTGCCGGTCCGCAGGTCGAAGCGTGAGCCGTGCAGCCAGCACTCGATCGAGCAGTCGTTGATCTCCCCCTCGGACAGGGACACCTTGCCGTGGGTGCACTCGTCGTCGATGCAGTGCACGGAGCCGTCCGCGACCCGCACGATGGAGACGATGCGACCGTCGAGCTGGGCGCGCGCCGCCCCGACCTCGGGCAGCTCGTCGAGCCGACAGACGCGGATCCAGTCCAGCGCCGTCGTCATGCGGTCCCCTCGGCGGCCGCGACGAGAGCGGCGTCGCTCGCGCGCAGCTCCTCCTCGATGACCTTCATGAGGTGGTCGCTGATCTCTGCCACGCCGATGCGGCGGATGACGGAGGCGAAGAAGCCGCGCACAACGAGGCGACGCGCCTCGGCCTCGGGGATCCCCCGGGCCATGAGGTAGAACAGCTGCTCGTCGTCGAACCGGCCGGTCGCCGCCGCGTGACCCGCACCCACGATCTCACCGGTCTCGATCTCGAGGTTGGGCACCGAGTCGGCGCGGGCGCCGTCGGTGAGCAGGAGGTTGCGGTTGAGCTCGTAGGTGTCGGTGCCCTCGGCGCTGGCCCGGATGAGGACGTCACCGACCCACACGGTCCGGGCGCCGTCACCCTGCAACGCACCCTTGTACTCGACATTCGAGGTGCAGTGCGGCGCCTCGTGGTCGACGAAGAGCCGGTGCTCGAGGTGCTGACCGGCGTCGGCGAAGTACACCCCGAGGGCCTCGAACGCGCCACCGGGTCCGGCGTAGGTCGCGTTCGTGTTCAGCCGGACGATGGAGCCGCCGAGCGTCACGGCGATGTGCCGCACGCTGGCGTCCCGACCCACGACGACGTCGTGCTGGCCGAGGTGGATCGCGTCGTCGTCCCACTCCTGGAGGGTGACGACCGTGAGGTCGGCACCGTCGCCGGCGACGATCGAGAGCACCTCGCTGTAGGCGGCACTGCCGGCATGCTGCAGGACGATCGTCGCCTTGGCGTGGTGCCCGACCTCGATCAGGCGGTGACCGTGCACGACGCGACCGTCATTGCCGCGCAGGGAGACCCGGATCGGCTCCTCGATCTCGGCCTCGGCCGGGACGGTGAGGACGGCGACGCCACCGCTGTGTGCGGCGGCGACAGCAGCGGCGCGGTCGGCCGGCTTCGGCGCGCCGGACTCCTGCCACTCCTCGACACTCATCGTCGTCAGCGTCACGCCGGCGGGCAGGCTCTCGGCCCAGTCCAGGCACGCGCCGGTGGGCTCGTCGCGCAGCAGCGACCCGAGCCGGTCGATGGGGGTGAACCGCCACTCCTCCTCGCGGCCGTTCGGCAGCGGGAAGTCAGCCACCGCATACGATCTGGTGCGCTCGGCGCGCGAGGCGTCCGGCACCATCGTCTCACCGCTGTGCGTGTGAGCGTCGGGGCTCTGGGTCGGGCTTGGGGTCAGCAGGCTCATGGTGTGGGGTCCTCGCAGGGGGTCAGGGGAAGCGGTACAGCGGACGGACGGGGATGGTCACCCATCAACCCACCGCGCCTTCCATCTGCAGCTCGATGAGGCGGTTGAGCTCGAGGGCGTACTCCATGGGCAGCTCCTTGGCGATCGGCTCGACGAAGCCGCGCACGATCATCGCCATGGCCTCCTCCTCCGACAGCCCGCGCGACATGAGGTAGAACAGCTGGTCCGCGGAGACCTTGGAGACGGTCGCCTCGTGCCCCATCTGCACGTCGTCCTCACGGATGTCGACGTAGGGGTAGGTGTCGGAGCGGCTGATGGTGTCGACGAGGAGGGCGTCGCAGACGACGCTGCTCCTGGAGCCGTAGGCACCCTCGTTGATCTGGACCAGGCCACGGTAGGAGGTCCGGCCACCCCCACGGGCGACGGACTTCGAGACGATCGTCGAGGAGGTATGCGGTGCGGCGTGCACCATCTTGCTCCCCGCGTCCTGGTGCTGGCCCTCGCCGGCGAAGGCGACCGAGAGCGTCTCGCCCTTGGCGTGCTCGCCGAGGAGGAAGACCGCCGGGTACTTCATCGTCACCTTGGAGCCGATGTTGCCGTCGATCCACTCCATCGTCGCGCCCTCGGCGCACGTGGCGCGCTTGGTGACGAGGTTGTAGACGTTGTTCGACCAGTTCTGGATCGTCGTGTAGCGGACGCGGGCGTCCTTCTTGACGATGATCTCGACGACCGCGCTGTGCAGGCTGTCGGTCTTGTAGATCGGCGCGGTGCAGCCCTCGACGTAGTGCACGTAGGAGCCCTCGTCGGCGATGATCAGGGTCCGCTCGAACTGGCCCATGTTCTCGGTGTTGATCCGGAAGTAGGCCTGCAGCGGGATGTCGACGTGGACACCCTTGGGCACGTAGATGAACGACCCACCCGACCACACGGCCGTGTTGAGCGAGGCGAACTTGTTGTCACCCGGGGGGATGACAGTGCCGAAGTGCTCCTTGAACAGGTCCTCGTACTCGCGCAGACCGGTGTCGGTGTCGACGAAGATGACACCCTTCTCCTCCAGGTCCTCGCGGATCTGGTGGTAGACGACCTCGGACTCGTACTGCGCCGCGACGCCCGCGATGAGGCGCTGCTTCTCGGCCTCGGGGATGCCGAGGCGGTCATAGGTGTTCTTGATGTCCTCGGGCAGCTCGTCCCAGCTGGTCGCCTGCTTCTCGGTCGACTTCACGTAGTACTTGATGTTCTGGAAGTCGATACCGGTGAGGTCGGCGCCCCAGTGCGGCATGGGCTTCTTCTCGAACAGCCGCAGGGACTTCAGCCGCAGGTCGGTCATCCACTGCGGCTCGCTCTTGCGGCGGCTGATGTCCAGGACGACGTCCTGGTCCAGCCCGCGACGGGCGGAGGCACCGGCGACGTCGGTGTCGGCCCAGCCGTACTCGTAGCGGCCGAGGTCCTTCAGACCTGGGTTGAGGTCCTCGATCGATTGCGTCATGAGGTGCGACCTTCCGATGGGGTGGTGGACTCGGGCGGGGCCGTGGGGTGCGGCCCCGTGGGAACGAACGTGGTGCAGACGTGGGCGCCCTGCGCCAGGGTGGACAGGCGCTGGACGTGAACCCCCAGCAGCCGGCTGAAGGCCTCGGTCTCGGCCTCGCAGAACTGTGGGAACTCGGCGGCGACGTGCTGGACGGGGCAGTGCCCCTGGCACAGCTGCAGACCGAGCTCCCCCGGTCCGCCGGGGACCGGCCGCGTCGTCGCGGCGTACCCGTCCCGGCTCAGCACGCGGACCAGGGCCTCGGCCCGCTCACGCGGGTCGTCCCCGATCTGCTCAAGCACGGCGGCGTAGCGCGCCTCAACCTCCGCGATCCGCTGCTGCGCGAACTGCGCTACAGCGTCCGGACCCACTGTCTCCTCGATGAAACGCAGGGCCTCGGTGGCGAGGTCGTCGTAGTCCGCCGTGAGCTGGGCGTGTCCTGCTGCGCTCACGACCCAGCCGCGGGCTGGCCGACCTCGGCGTCGACGTCCCGCGGGACGGATGTCACGCGACTCGATGAGGCCGTCGGCGAGCAGACCGTCGATGTGCCGGCGGATCGCCGTGTCGGTCAGACCCAGCTCTGCGCAGAGAGCCGTCGCCGTGACCGGTCCGGCCTCGCTGATGCGCCGCAGCACCCGTTCCCGGGTGCTCGGGTCAGCAGTCGCGGACTGCTGTCCAGCCTGCTGTGCTCCGGGCACAGCAGAGCGGTCGGCATAAATCACACATCTATGTTAGGTAATTGTCCGAAGTCCCTCAAACAAAGGCTTACCTAACCCCCTCCGGCAGGCTCGTGAGGAGGGCGGCTACCTGGGACACCACGTACATCGAGGTGTGACCCAAGCGTCGCTATGACGACTCCTTCCCCACACCTACCGAAGGAAGCGTCGGCGAACGCGGGAACCAGGAAGGCGGGTGCACCTCGGTCAGAGTCGGTCGTCGCCCTCGAGGACCTGGGTATCGGCGCCGTCGAGCGCCGGTCCCTCGTCCCCTTCGGCATCTGGATCGGTGTCCGATTCTGCGTCGGCCTCGATGTGGGGCTCGGTGTCCGGGTCGGGGAGGAACACGGACCTGGCCCGGTACCGGGGTGGGGCGACCGCGTCCACGCCGAAGACCCGCTCGCGCAGGGGCGCAGTCAGGACGCCAAGGGGTGCGCTGAGGACGTAGAAGTAGGCGATGGCGACCATGGTCAGCCCGGGGACCAGGATCAACCCGGTGACGACGGCCAGGAGGAGCACCGCCGTGGTGAGCTTGGCGCGCGATGTCGTCGGCGACAGCAGGTTGCGGAAGGAGCGGAACCGCACCGAGGTGATCATGAGCAGAGCGGGCACGATGGCGACGATCACCGGCAGGAGAGCGACCTGTCCCACCCGTGGCCCGACATCCGGGGTGTCGAGCGCGAAGATCGTGGCGATGATCACCGCCGCAGCGGCGGGGCTCGGGAGCCCGACGAAGTAGCGCTTGTCGTCCATCGGGTCGACGGTCGCGTTGAACCGCGCCAGCCGGAACGCCGCACAGGCCAGCCAGAGGAAGGCCACGCTCCAGGCCGCGCCCGGCCAGACATCGAGGGCCCACGTGTGGACGAGCACAGCCGGCGCCATGCCGAAGGAGATGAGATCGGCCATCGAGTCGAGCTGGACACCGAAGGGGGTCGTGGCACCCACCTTGCGGGCCACGAAGCCGTCGGCGATGTCGAGCATGATCGCGATGAAGAGGATGCCGGCGGCCCAGGCGAACTCCTGCCGGAAGGCGAGCAGCACGGAGATGAAGCCGCAGGCCATGTTGCCGGTGGTGAACAGGCTGGGAGCCGTGACGCGGAGCCGCTCCCGCTTGCTGAGCTGCCGCAGGGAGATGACTTCGGCACCGGTCGGCGAGACGAGCCGCCACCGGTCGAACCGGCGCCTGCGCCGCCTTCCCGATCCGGGCCCCGCGGCCGGGCGGTCGTCGGTGAGCCCGTCGGCACCGGCGGCGGGACGGCCGGAGGTGCTCATCGCATACCCGATGTGATGAAAGCCGCGCTCACGATCGGCCCCACCGGGCGATGACTGTCTCTCCGGCGACCACCCGGTCCCCGCGGGAGACCTCGATCGAGCAGTCGCGCGGCACGAAGACATCCATCCGGGACCCGAACTTCATCAGCCCGATCCGCTCCCCTGCCTGGATGACCTGGCCGGGAGCGACGCGGGTGACGACCCGTCGGGCCAGGAGCCCGACGATCTGGCGGAACACCAGGGTGCGCTCGGATCCGTCCACGGGGACGGCAAGGGTGATCTCGCTGACCTCGTTCTCCGTGGCGCTCTCGGCCTTGTAGGCCGCGAGCCACCGGCCCGGACGGTACTCGACGCTCTTCACGATTCCTGCTGCCGGGCTGCGGTTGATGTGCACGTCGAAGACGGACAGAAAGATCGCGATCTGGAGCCAGTCACCCTCCGGAGCGACACCGGGCTGGGGCTCACCGGCGTGCATGACCTTGCCGTCGGCCGGCGACAGGATGTCGTGCGGGTCGGCCGGCACCGAGTCCGCGCGGCGGTCCGGGTCGCGGAAGAAGGCCGCTACCGCGGCGGGGAGCAGGCCGAGCGCCAGCGCGGTGCGGCGGTGCCCCGTGAGTGCAGCGAGGGCAGCGGGAGCCGCTGCCAGTGCAATTGCGAGTCGGCCGGCCGGATCGATCCGGGCCGGGCGAGGGGTGCTGCTCACGCGCTCCCCACCTCCTTGTCGTCGCCGGCGCCGGCCGCCGGTCGGCGACTCACTGCCACTGGCCGAGTGCGTGCTACCGCCCAAGCCTAAGATGACTCGCGATGTCTGCACACACCTCCCCCGACCGCCCGGCCGTGGTCGTCGACGACCTGCGCAAGGTCTTCGGACCCGTCACGGCGGTCGACGGGGCTTCCTGGACCGCTGCCGCGGGGCGGGTCACGGCAGTCCTCGGCTCCAACGGTGCGGGCAAGACGACGACCCTGGAGTGCCTGGAGGGTCTGCAACGCCCCGACGCCGGGACGGTGCAGGTGCTGGGGATCGATCCCTGGGGTGCTGGACCGGACTTCCGGGCCCGGGTGGGCGTCATGCTCCAGGACGGTGGACTGCCGAACACCCGGGCCGCCGGCGACGTGCTCCGGCACCTGTCCCGGTTCTACACCGACCCGGAGCCGGTGGAGGAGGTGGAGACCCGGCTCGGCATCGACGCCTTCGCGAGGACACCGGTCCGGCGGCTCTCCGGTGGACAGCGCCAGCGGGTGGCCCTGGCCGCGGCCCTCGTCGGACGCCCCGACGTGGCCTTCCTCGACGAGCCGACAGCGGGACTGGACCCCCACGCCCGCCTGGATGTGTGGGAGGTCGTCACCGACCTCGCGGACCGAGGAGTCTGTGTCGTGGTCACCACGCACTCCTTCGAGGAGGCCGAGCGGATCGCGCACGACGTCGTGATCATGGACAGCGGCCAGGTCGTGGCCTCGGGGACCCTCGCCGCCCTCACGGTCGAGGAGCCCCTCGAGAAGCTCTTCTTCCGACTCACCCGCCCGGCCGGAAGAGGTGCTCGGTGAGCACTCCAGCGGCCCCGGCCCAGCGCATACTCGCTCAGACGAGGTTCGAGGCGACGACCATCCTGCGCAACGGTGAGCAGTTCCTCGTCTCGATCATCCTGCCGCTCATGGCGCTGGTCGCGCTGACCTACTCCCCCTTCCCCGAGCTCGACGAGCCGCGTATCGACGTCGTTGCCCCTGGGGTCCTGGCCCTGGCGGTGGTGTCGATCGCGTTCACCGGACAGGCCATCGCGACCGGCTTCGACCGGCGCTACGGCGTCCTCCGCCTCCTGGGAGTGACGCCGTTGGGGCGCGGTGGGCTCATCGTGGGCAAGACCCTTGCCGTGCTGCTCTTCTACCTCCTTCAGGCGGCGATCCTCGGCGGCGTCGCCCTCGTGCTGGGGTGGCGACCGGCTCTGGTCGGGCTGCTCCCCCTCGCCATCACGCTCGTCTGCGGCGTGCTCGCCTTCGTCTCGTTCGCGCTCCTCATCGCCGGGACGATGCGCGCCGAGGCGGTGCTCGCGGTGGCGAACCTCCTCTGGGTGGTCTTCCTCGGGCTGGGTCTGGTCATCCCGACAGGTGAGCTGCCTGGGACGGTCGGGGCTGCGGCCGCGTGGCTGCCGCCCGGGCTCCTCGGCGATGCCGCTCGCGCGGCCGCGATCGACGGCGCCTGGCCGTGGCTCGCCTGGCTCCTGCTCCTCCTGTGGGGCGCGGTCGCCGCCCTGCTCGCCCGGCGTTCCTTCCGCTGGAGCGACTGAGTCCTCGGCCTTCCGGCTGCCTCTGGGCCGCCCGCAGCGGGCGACCCGTCCGTCTGGCACCGCGTGCCCTGGGCCGTGGCCGGGCGTCCTCCCGCCACGCGTACTCTTGAGGACTGTGACGACCTCCCTGACGACGCCCCCTACGACCCCGTCCGGACTGGGCACGTCGGTCCCGCGCTGGGTGGCGCCCACGCTCGTGGCCAACGTCGTCGCCCAGGTCGGGATCGTCGTCACGGGCGGTCTGGTCCGCCTCACGGGTAGCGGCCTCGGGTGCCCCACCTGGCCGCAGTGCGCGCCCGGTTCCTACACGCCGACGATCGAGCAGGCCGAGGGGTACCACAAGTACATCGAGTTCGGGAACCGCCTGCTCACCTTCGCCCTCACGGTCATCGCCATCGCCTGTGTGTATGCGGCGGTCAAGTACCTGCGCCGCCGTCACCTGACCGTGGCGGCCTGGCTCGTCCTCGGCGGGGTCGCGCTGCAGGCCGTCATCGGCGGCATCACCGTGCTGACGTCACTGCACCCCGTCACGGTCTCGGTGCACTTCCTCGTCTCGATGATGCTCGTCACGGCCGCCTCCTACCTCTGGTTCGCCCGGAACGAGCCGAGCGCCCCGCGGCACTGGCTCGTCCCGACGATGCTCGGCCGGCTGGCCTGGGTCACTGCCGCCGTCGGCGCGGTGGTGATCGCCCTCGGCACCGTCGTCACCGGCTCAGGGCCGCACTCTGGAGACGCGGAAGCTCCGGCTCGCTACGGGTTCGACCCGCGTCAGGTGAGCTGGCTCCACGCCGATGCGGTCATGCTGTTCGTCGGCCTGGTCATCGGGATGTGGGTGGCGACCCATCTCGTGGCGCGGGCTGGGCGCTTCGCGGACCGGGACGTGCCGGGAGTCTGGCGCGACCTGGTCCTGCTGACCGCGGCCCAGGGACTCATCGGCTACGTGCAGTACTTCTCCGGGCTCCCGGAGCTCCTCGTGCTCATGCACATGCTCGGTGCCTCCCTCCTCGCCGTGCTCCTCACCCGCGCGCTCGTGACCATGCGCACCTCCCGCCCGACGGCGGACGCTCTCGCTGCTGCTGAGTGATTCCGGGGTGGCTTGGTCCGTGTGGCCCGGTTGCACCCGCGTGACCGGCTTGCGCCGGCGTGACCGCGCAATTTCTGGGCCAAGGACCCTGTAACCCGGTCAGCCGCGCAGTACCCGGTCACCTGAAGGTGGGGCAGCGTGAGTCGAGCGGCCTGATCAGCCGAGCGGCAGGAAGACGAGCGGGTCGATGGCGACAGCGAGGAAGAGCAGCGTGACGTACGAGATCGAGTAGTGGAACAGCCGCATCGGCTTGAGCTCGGCCGGTGTGCCGCCGCGGCTGGCAACGCGGAGGAGGCGGTGCGCCTCGGCGAGGAAGAGCCCGCCGGCCAGGACGGCGACGACCGCATACACCCAGCCCATCGGGGCCACGGGGATCAGCGCAAGGGACGTGAGGACCATGGCCCAGGAGTAGCCGACGATCTGGCGACCCACGTGCTGGGAGTCCCGCTCAACCGGGAGCATGGGCACGTCGGCATTGGCGTAGTCCGACTTGAAGGTCATCGACAGCGGCCAGTAGTGCGGTGGCGTCCACCAGAAGATGACGAGGAAGAGGATGACCGCCGGCCACTCCACCGTGCCTGTCACCGCGGACCAGCCGATGAGGGTCGGCATGCAGCCGGCGATGCCACCCCAGACGATGTTCTGGGTCGTGCGGCGCTTGAGCAGCATCGTGTAGCCGACGGCGTAGAGCACGATGGCGAGCAGGCTCAGCGCGGCCGAGGCGACGTTCACGACGAGCGCGAACCAGACCGTCGAGACGATGGTGAGGACGACCGCGAACACGATCGCCCCGCGGACCGACGCCTCCCCGGTGACGAGCGGCCGGTTGCTGGTCCGGTGCATCTTCGCGTCGATGTCCCGGTCGTAGACCATGTTGAACGTGTTGGCCGCTCCGGCGGAGAGCGAGCCTCCGATGAGCGTCGCGACGATGAGCCAGAGGTTGGGCACCCCCCGCTGGGCCAGGAACATCACCGGGACGGTCGTCACGAGCAGGAGCTCGATGATCCGGGGCTTGGTGAGGGCGACGTAGGCCGCGATCTTGCCCCGGACTCCGCCGGACGCCACGGACTGGTCGCGCACGGACGCGTCACGTCCGAGGTCCTCTCGCACCGCGTCCTCATGGATGAGGCTGCCGCGCACCGTGGTGCCAGTCCCCCTGTTGCCGGAGTCGGTGACTGCCACCCCCGTGTCACCGCCGACGTCCGAGGCGAGCGACTGCCCCTCCCGACGGGCCCCCGCAGGGGCACCTGTCGTGTTGTCGAGGGCAGTCACCGCATCAGTCTAGCCGCGGGCCCGCGAGGACCAAACGACCACTAGGCTGACCGCACGCACCCAGTCGAGAGAGAGGCACGTCTCCATGGCGAAAACCGGTTCCGCGAGCGCCCGCAGGTCCCCCGAGCTGGCCAAGCCCAAGGCCCGTCGGGTCGGGTGGACCGAGACCGATGTCCGTGCGGTCGACACCGTCCGGGTGCTGGCGGCGGATGCGGTGCAGAACGTCGGCAACGGCCATCCGGGAACGGCCATCAGCCTCGCGCCGCTCGCCTATCTGCTCTACCAGAACGTCATGCGGCACGACCCGAGTGACCTCACGTGGATCGGCCGGGACCGGTTCGTCCTCTCGTGCGGCCACTCGAGCCTGACGCAGTACATCCAGCTCTTCCTCGGCGGGTTCGGCCTCGAGCTGGCCGACATCAAGGCGCTTCGCACGTGGGGCAGCAGGACCCCCGGCCACCCCGAGGTGCACCACACCCCGGGCGTCGAGATCACGACTGGTCCGCTCGGCTCGGGGCTGGCCTCCGCGGTCGGCATGGCGATGGCGCAGCGCCGCCAGCGCGGGCTGCTCGACCCGGACGCCGCTCCCGGCACGAGCCCGTTCGACCACCACATCTGGGTGGTCGCCTCCGACGGCGACATCATGGAGGGTGTCGCCGCCGAGGCCTCGTCACTGGCCGGCCACCAGGAGCTGGGCAACCTCACGGTCGTCTACGACCAGAACTTCATCTCGATCGAGGACGACACCGACATCTCCTTCTCCGAGGACGTCGGCAAGCGCTACGAGGCGTACGGCTGGAACGTCGTCACGGTTGACTGGCGCGGTGACGGGAACGGCGCAAAGTACGTCGAGGACGTCGACAGCCTGTATGCGGCACTCACCCGGAGCCGCAGGTCCAAGAAACCCACGCTCATCATCCTGCGCACCATCATCGCCTGGCCTGCCCCGAACGCCCAGGACACGGGAGCCTCGCACGGCTCCGCCCTCGGCGCCGACGAGGTGGCGGCCCTCAAGGAGCTCCTGGGCTTCGACCCGAAGAAGAGCTTCCAGGTCGAGCGTGAGGTGCTCACCCACACCCGGAGCCTGAAGAAGCGTGCGAGGGCCGGGCGCAAGGACTGGGACAAGAGCTACCGCGCCTGGCGCAAGTCCAGCCCGGACGGCGCCGAGCTCCTGGACCGACTCGTCGCCGGCGAGCTCCCCGCCGGGCTGAAGAAGGCTCTCCCGACCTTCCCCGCCGATGCCAAGGGCGTCGCGACGCGAGCCGCCTCGGGCAAGGTCCTCTCCGCGCTGGCCCCGGTCATGCCGGAGCTGTGGGGCGGCTCGGCCGACCTCGCCGGGTCGAACAACACGACCATGTCGGGCGAACCGTCCTTCATCCCGCCGCGCAAGCAGACCGCTGAGTTCCCTGGCGGCTGGTACGGCCGCACCCTGCACTTCGGCATCCGCGAGCACGCCATGGGCATGATCCTCAACGGGATCGCGCTCGAGGGCCTCACCCGTCCCTACGGCGGCACATTCCTCGTGTTCAGCGACTACATGCGCCCAGCCGCGCGCCTCGCCGCCATCCAGAAGCTGCCCGTCACCTTCGTGTGGACCCACGACAGCATCGGCCTCGGCGAGGACGGCCCGACCCACCAGCCCATCGAGCACATCCCGTCGTTGCGTGCCATGCCGGGACTGGCCGTCGTCCGGCCCGCCGACGCCAACGAGACCTCGGTGCTCTGGGGCGAGATCCTGCGCCGGGCCGAGCCGGTCGGGCTGTGCCTGAGCCGCCAGAACGTCCCCACGCAGGACCGGACGGTGTATGCGGCGGCCGGCAACGCGACCAAGGGCGCCTATGTGCTGGCCGAGGCGGGCGACGGCGAGGACGAGGCCACTCCCGACGTCATCATCATCGCCACCGGTTCGGAAGTGAGCGTCGCACTCGAGGCGCGGGAGCTCCTCCAGAAGTCGGGCATCGCCACCCGGGTGGTGTCCATGCCGTGCCGGGAGTGGTTCGAGGAGCAGAGCCCCGCATACCGTCGCAAGGTGCTGCCGCCCGAGGTCCGGGCCAGGGTCTCGATCGAGGCAGCGGCCTCCCTCGGCTGGCGGGACTACGTGGGCGACGCGGGCGAGATCATCGCCATCGACCACTTCGGAGCCTCGGCCGATGCCGCCACGCTGTTCCGGGAGTTCGGCTTCACCCCGGAGGCGGTCGTCAAGGCGGTGCGCAAGTCGCTGCAGAGCGCCGGTGCCGACGTCGCCCCCCAAGGTCGCAAGGCGGGCTCTGCGCGGACCGACACCACGCCCCGGGGCAAGGCCGCCAAGAAGGCCGCCGAAGGTCGGAGCTGAGGCCGATGAGCGCATCAACCGACGCGCTGGCCGAGGCCGGCGTCTCCATCTGGCTCGACGACCTCTCGCGGGAGCGGATCGAGTCCGGGAACCTGCAGGAGCTCATCGAGAGCAAGGGTGTCGTCGGAGTGACGACGAACCCCTCGATCTTCCAGGCCGCGCTCGCGCAGGGTGAGGCCTACACCCCCCAGATCGAGCAGCTCGCCGAGGCCGGGGCGACGGTCGATGAGGCGGTGTTCGCCCTCACGACCGATGACGTCCGTGCCGCCTGCGACATCTTCATGCCGCTCTACGAGGCGAGCGACGGCGTTGACGGACGCGTGTCGATCGAGGTCGATCCGCGGCTCGCGCACGACACCGCGGCCACGGTGGAGTCGGCTCGCGCCCTGCATGCGACGGTCGACCGACCCAATCTCCTCATCAAGATCCCGGCGACCGTCGAGGGTCTGCCCGCCATCACCCAGACGCTGGCGGAGGGGATCTCGGTCAACGTGACCCTCATCTTCAGCCTGGATCGCTACCGGGCCGTGATGAGCGCCTTCCTCACCGGGTTGGAGCAGGCCAGGGCGGCGGGTCTCGACCTGAGCACCCTCCACTCTGTCGCCTCCTTCTTCGTGAGCCGCGTAGACACCGAGGTCGACAAGCGGCTCGACGCGCTCGGCACCGAGGTTGCCACCGCCCTGCGGGGCCGGGCCGGCATCGCCAACGCGCGACTCGCATACCAGGCGTATGAGGAGGTCTTCTCCACCCCGCGCTGGCAGAACCTCGCCGACGACGGTGCCCGTCCGCAACGGCCACTGTGGGCATCGACTGGGGTCAAGGACCCCGCCTACCCAGACACCATGTACGTCACCGAGCTCGTCGCTCCCGGCACGGTCAACACCATGCCGGAGAAGACCCTCGACGCCTTCATCGACCACGGAGAGGTCATCAGCACCACCGTCGTCACGGACGGCTACGCCGAGGCGAGCAAGGTGCTCGACGACCTCGAGGTTCTCGGCATCCGGTATCAGGAGGTCACAGCCCTCCTGGAGCGGGAAGGTGTTGATAAGTTCGTGAGTGCCTGGGACGAGTTGCTCGCAGGGATCGCCACGGAACTGGAGAAGGCTGGGGAATGAGCATCATCGCTATCGCAACCTCCGGCGCTGCCTCGGATGCCGTCTCGAGCGTCGTGCCCGCGCTCGTCGCGGACCGGGTCGCAAGCCGGCTGTTCGACCAGGACGCGACCCTGTGGGGTGAAGCGGCGGAGCCGGAGGCTTCCATCCGACTGGGGTGGACCGGCCTGCACCGCACCTCGAGACCGCTCATCGGCGAGATTGCGGCGCTGCGTGAGCAGTTCGTGTCCGACGGCGTCGACCGTGTCGTCCTCTGCGGAATGGGTGGCTCGTCTCTCGCACCTGAGGTCATCTGCCGGACCGAGGGCAAGAACATCGTCATCCTCGACTCCTCCCACCCTGTCTCGGTGCGTGCCGCGCTCACCGACCTGGACCGCACCCTCGTCGTCGTCTCGAGCAAGTCGGGGGGCACGGTCGAGACCGACAGCCAGCGTCGCGCCTTCGTGGCCGCCTTCGAGGAGGCCGGTATCGACCCGCGGAGCAGGGTGGTCATCGTCACCGACCCGGGCAGCCCGCTGGACGAGCAGTCGCGTGCGGACGGCTACCGGGTCATCAACGCCGATCCCAACGTCGGCGGGCGCTTCTCCGCGCTCACTGCGTTCGGGCTCGTCCCGTCAGGTCTCGCCGGAGTCGACGTCGGTGCCCTGCTCGACGACGCCGAGGCCGTCGCCGACATCCTCGCCAGTGACGACTCCGACAACCCTGCTCTCATCCTCGGAGCGGTCCTCGCCGGGACCAGCCCGCTGCGCGACAAGATCATGCTCCTCGAGAACGGCACGGACATCAGCGGTTTCGGTGACTGGGCCGAACAGCTCATCGCGGAGTCGACCGGCAAGGACGGCAAGGGTGTGCTCCCCGTCGTCGTGATCCCGGACACCGGCACCGCCCGCGGCGACTACCTCGACGGCGACGACATCACAACCATCGAGCTGGTGACCGACGTCGAGGAGGCCGACCTGGAGGGTGAGTCGTCCGCCGCCGTGGCCGGCACCCTGGGTGCCCAGCTACTGCTCTGGGAGGCCGCGACGGCCGTGGCCGGACGCCTCCTCGGCATCAACCCCTTCGACCAGCCCGATGTCGAGAGTGCCAAGCAGGCCGCCCGCGAGCTCCTCAGCGCCGGCGCGGGGGCGGCCGCTGCGCCCCTGTTCACCGACGGAGACGTCGAGATCCGGGTGCTCCCCGAGGACGGCGCCGGCAACGAGTGGATCGGCTCGGCCACCAACCTTCCGGACGCTGTCTCGGCGCTGCTCGAGCAGCTCGACCCCGAGCGTGGCTACGTCGCCGTGATGGCCTATCTGGACCGGACCGAGGCCGGCACCGGTGTCGACAGCGAGCTGCCTGCAGTCGCTCCACGACTGAGCCGGGCCACCGGGCGCCCCGTGACCTTCGGCTGGGGACCGCGGTTCCTGCACTCCACGGGCCAGTACCACAAGGGTGGACCTCCCCAGGGCGTCTACATCCAGATCACCGACACCCCGGCCGAGGACCTCCCCGTTCCCGGACGTGACTTCACCTTCGGTGAGTTCATCGCCGCCCAGGCCGGCGGAGACGCCAGCGTGCTGGGCCAGCACCAGCGGCCGGTGCTGCGGCTGAACATCACCGGACCGAGTGGCCGCCAGGCGATCCTCGACACGCTCTCGCGCAGCACTCCCTGACACTCTCGCGCAGGGGAACTCGCACAGGTCGAGTGCCAGCGCAGCAGAGGCGCTGTTACTGGATGAGCCCTCGCTCGCGCAGGCTGGCCAGCGCCTCACTGAGGATGACCTCGCCCTCGGCGTCGGAGCGACGCTCCTTCACATAGGCCAGGTGGGTCTTGTATGGCTCTGAGCGCGGAGGCGATGGCGGGTTGGCGGCGTCCTGCCCCGCAGGCAGACCGCACCGCGGGCAGTCCCAGGACTCCGGGATGACCAGACCCGGCTCCTGAGCGAAGCTGGGGGTGGTCTCGTGCCCGTTCGCGCAGAAGTACGAGACGAAGACTCTCGGCGCGGTCTCTCCACGCTCAGCCTCGCCCATCGGGCCGGCTCCGACTCGGCTTCCGCGGATAGCGTTGCCGCCTGCCATACGACGTCCCTTCTTGTCAGTGTGTGGACCGCGAGTCGCAGTCCCTTCCGGTCAGGGCCAATGATGCACGGGAGGCGAGAAGGGGCCTCGCCAGGGGCGAGCCTACCGCGAGAAGCGGTCCAGCAGGCCGAGCATGACGATGCAGGTCACCCAGATCAGCGCGATGGCGACGGTGAAGCGGGTCAGGTTCTTCTCGGCCACGGACGACCCACCGAGAGAGGTCGAGATGCCACCCCCGAACATGTCAGAGAGACCGCCACCCTTGCCCTTGTGCATGAGGATGAGCAGCACCTGAATGAGGCCGGTCACGACGAGCAGCACCTGTAGGCCGATCCGAACGGCATCCACTGAGAGTTCCTTGGGGGTCGGGAAGAGAGACGTCAGTCGTCACCTGGGTGCACACACGGCGCAGCCCGGCGGTGACAGTGAAGTCTAACCCGCCGGGCTGCGTGCCGCGCGCACACTCAGCCGGTGACGTGGTCCTTGAAGCGCACGATGGCGGCGAACTCGGCCGGATCGATCGAGGCTCCACCGACCAGGGCACCGTCGACATCCTCGCCCGCCATGATGGCTGCGACATTGTTGGCCTTCACCGACCCTCCGTAGAGGATCCGGATCCCGTCGGCGATGTCGCCCGAGTACAGCTCGGCGAGCTTGGTGCGGATGGCCGCGCACACTTCCTGAGCGTCGTCAGGGGTAGCCACCTCCCCCGTCCCGATCGCCCAGATCGGTTCGTAGGCGATGACGATCGAGCGGGCGTGCTCCACCGGGATGCCGTCCAGGCCGGCCTCGATCTGCGCGAGGACGTGGTCGACGTGCCCGCCGGACTGGCGGACCTCAAGGCCCTCACCGCAGCAGAAGATCGGGGTGAGCCCGTGGCGGTAGGCCGCCTTGATCTTGGCGTTGACGACCTCGTCGGTCTCGTGGTGGTACTCGCGGCGCTCGCTGTGGCCGACCGTCACATACGTGCACCCGAGCTTGGCCAGGAACGCGCCGCTGACCTCACCGGTGTAAGCACCCGAGTCGTGCGCCGACAGATCCTGGGCGCCGTACTTGATCTCGAGCTTGTCGGCGTCGATCAGGGTCTGGACGCTACGGATATCCGTGAACGGCGGCAGGACGGCGACCTCGACCGAGGAGTAGTCGTGCTTGGCGTCCTGGAGCGTCCACGCGAGCTTCTGGACCAGATGCGTGGCCTGGAGATGGTCCAGATTCATCTTCCAGTTGCCCGCCATGAGCGGCGTGCGGTCACTCATCGAGAGTCTCCCTGCTCCGTGAGGACGGTGATACCGGGCAGTGCCTTGCCCTCGAGGTACTCGAGCGAGGCACCGCCTCCGGTCGAGATGTGGCCGAACTGCTCGTCCGCGAACCCGAGTTGGCGCACCGCTGCGGCGGAGTCGCCGCCGCCGACGACCGTGAGGGCCCCGCGGGCGGTGGCCTCGACGAGCGCCTCAGCGAGGGCCTTGGTCCCCGCCGCGAAGGGCTCCATCTCGAACGCCCCCATCGGCCCGTTCCAGAACACCGTTCGCGTGTCACTCAGCTTCTCCGCGTAGAGACGAGCCGACTCCGGACCGATGTCCAGACCGATCATGTCGGCCGGGATCTGGTCGGCGGGGACCGTGACGACCTCGGTGTCGGCCGAGAACTCGCGACCGCAGACGACATCGACCGGGAGCACGATCTCGACGCCGGTCTCCTCCGCGCGCTCCAGGTATCCCTTGCACGCATCGAGGCTGTCGGCGTCGAGCAGGCTCTTACCGACCTCGTGCCCCTGGGCGGCGAGGAAGGTGAAGAGCATCCCGCCCCCGATGAGGAGCCGGTCGGCCTTGCCCAGCAGGTTGTCGATGACCGCGAGCTTGTCGGCGACCTTCGCGCCGCCGAGGACCACCGCATACGGGCGCTCGGGGTCCTCGGTGAGGCGGCGCAGCACGTCGACCTCGGTGCGGACCAGCCCACCCATCGCCGACGGGAGCCGCTTCGCGACGTCGTACACCGAGGCCTGGGCCCGGTGCACAACCCCGAAGCCGTCGGAGACGAAGGCATCCGCCAGCCCGGCCAGGGCGTCGGCGAACTCGGCGCGCTCCGCCTCGGACTTGGCGGTCTCGCCAGGATTGAAGCGGAGGTTCTCCAGGAGCAGGACCTCTCCGTCCTGCAGCGCGGCCACCGCCTGCTGGGCGCTCTCGCCGACCGTGTCGGTCGCGAACTTCACGTCCCGACCGAGCAGCTCCGCGAGCCGCGGGACCACCGGCGCCAGGGAGTACTTCTGCTCCGGCACCCCCTTGGGCCGGCCGAGGTGGGCGCACACGATGACGCGCGCGCCGGCGTCGGCGAGCTCAGCGATGGTGGGCACCGAGGCGCGGACGCGTCCGTCATCGGTGATCCGCGGCCCTCCGGGAGCGTCATGGTCGAGCGGGACGTTGAGGTCGGAACGGACGAGGACGCGCTTGCCCCGTACGTCGCCCAGCGAGGCGATGGCACTCATCGAATGACCTTTACAGGCTCGCGCCCATGTGGACGATGAGGTCGATGAGACGGCACGAGTAGCCCCACTCGTTGTCGTACCAGCCGACGACCTTGACCTGCTTGCCGATGACCTTGGTCAGGCCCGCGTCGAAGATGCACGACGCCGGGTCGGTGACGATGTCGGCGGAGACGATGGGGTCCTCGGTGTACTTCAGGAAGCCCTTGAGCGGACCCTCGGCGGCCTTCTTGACGATGGCGTTGACCTCGTCCACCGAGGTCTCGCGGCTGGCCTCGAAGGTGAGGTCGGTGGCGGACCCGGTCGGGGTGGGAACGCGCAGGGCGTAGCCGTCGAGCTTGCCCTTGAGGTCGGGCATGACCAGGCCGATGGCCTTCGCGGCACCGGTGCTCGTCGGGATGATCGACAGCGCTGCGGCGCGGGCCCGGCGCAGGTCCCTGTGCGGCCCGTCGAGGAGATTCTGGTCCTGGGTGTAGGCGTGGATCGTCGTCATCAGACCCTGGACGATGCCCAGCTCGTCGTGGAGCGCCTTCGCCATGGGCGCCAGGCAGTTGGTGGTGCAGGAAGCGTTGGAGACGATGTGGTGGTTCGCGGGGTCGTAGTCCTGGTGGTTCACGCCCATGACGAAGGTGGCGTCCTCGTTCTTCGCCGGCGCGGAGATGACGACCTTCTTGGCTCCGCCGTCGATGTGCGCCTTCGCCTTGGTCGCGTCCGTGAAGATGCCGGTCGACTCGACGACGATGTCGACTCCGAGCTCACCCCACGGGATCTGAGCGGGGTCCTTCTCCGCGAAGACCTTGACCGTCTTGTCGCCGACCGTGATCGAGTCCTCGGTCGCGCTGACGTCGTCCTTGAGCACCCCCAGCACGGAGTCGTACTTGAGCAGGTGAGCGATCGTCGCGTTGTCCATGAGGTCGTTCGCAGCCACGATCTCGATGTCGGCTCCGGATGCCTGGACGGCGCGGAAGAAGTTGCGTCCAATACGGCCGAAGCCGTTGATACCAACCTTGATTGTCACGGGGTCACTACCTCTCGTGTGGTGTTGCCGCCATGAGCTGGCGGCCTGGGTTCACCTCCAACCCTAGTGCCTCACCCACTGCCCCGGCACCCGGCCTAGGGCTCGAGCATCTCCGGTGTGAGGTTGGCGTCGGTGTCCGGAATACCTCGCTCCGCCGCCACCTTGTCGGCCATCGCCAGCAGTCGCCGGATACGGCCTGCCACAGCGTCTTTCGTCATCGGAGGGTTCGCCAGCTGGCCGAGCTCCTCGAGGGATGCCTGCTTGTGCTCGAGCCGCAGATTGCCGGCCTCACGCAGGTGGGTGGGCACGTCGTCGCCGAGGATCTCGAGCGCGCGCTGGACCCGGGCGCCCGCTGCGACGGCGGCCCGGGCGGACCGACGCAGGTTGGCATCGTCGAAGTTCGCGAGCCGGTTGGCGGTGGCCCGCACCTCACGGCGCATCCGCCGCTCCTCCCACTCCAGGACGGCCTGGTGCGCCCCGAGCCTGGTGAGCATGGCGGCGATGGCCTCACCGTCGCGGATCACGACGCGGTCGATGCCGCGGACCTCGCGCGCCTTGACCTGGATGTGCAGCCGGCGGGCTGCCCCCACGAGCGCGAGGGCGGCCTCCGGCCCGGGACACGTGATCTCGAGGGCCGAGGAGCGCCCGGGTTCGGTGAGCGACCCATGCGCGAGGAAGGCGCCGCGCCAGGCGGCTTCTGCATCACATGCTGCGGCGGAGACGACCTTGGGCGGCAGCCCCCGCACCGGCCTGCCCCGCTGGTCGATGAGGCCGGTCTGTCGGGCGAGGGCCTCGCCGTCGTGGACCACCCGCAGGACGTACCTGCTGCTCTTGCGCAGCCCGCTCGGTGAGAGGACGAGGACCTCGGCGCGATGACCGTACAGCTCGGCGATCTCCCTGCGGAGCCGCCGAGCGGCGTTGGCGGTGTCGAGCTCGGCCTCGATGACGATCCGTCCCCCGATGATGTGCAGGCCGCCCGCGAAGCGGAGCATCGCCGCGACCTCGGCCTTGCGGCAGCACGGCTTGGTGACCTCGAGTCGACTGAGCTCGTCCTTCAGCTTCGCTGTCATGGCCATGCGGCCAATCCTGCCATGACGGAGGGGTCGGCCTAGCGCCCGGTGAAAAGGTCCTGGAAGGCGGCCGCCAGTCGGAGCGGGTCATGGGTGCCGCGCGCGTTTCGTGCGCTCACGGGAGCCACGACGAGGGAGGCGCCGACGTCGGCCGCGGCTCGCTCGAGGGAGTCACGGTCGCTCGCCTCCGCCGGATCGACGATGACCGCATCGAGGCGGACGTCTCCGGCGTAGTGCGCGAAGGACTCGATGAGCTCGTGTGCCTGCAGCCCGGTGGTCTCTCCCCTGAGCAGGTCGAGGTTGAGCACGAGGACTCGTCTGGCCCGGGTGGCGCGCAGCGCGTCCTTGAGGTCGGGGACCAGCAGGTGCGGCATGACCGAGGTGAACCACGAGCCGGGGCCGAGGACCACCCAGTCGGCCGCCCGCACGGCTGCCAACGACTCCGGGTATGCGGGGGGCTGGTCGGGCAGGAGTCGCACCTGGCGCACTGGGCCCTGGGCACGCGCGACAGCGGACTGCCCGACGATGCACCGCACCTGGCCGTCGAGGAGCACGTCTGCCTCGATGTCGAGCGGAACGGCCGCCATCGGCAGCACGCGCCCCCGGGCTCCGAGTAGACGGCCGACCAGCTCGAGTCCGGCGACGGGGTCGTCGTACATCTCCCAGAGGGACACGATGAGGAGGTTGCCCAGCGCGTGACCACCCAGCGGACCGTTCCCGCTGAACCGGTGCTGCATGACGTCCCGCCAGGTATGTCCCCACTCGGTGTCGTCGCACAGCGCAGCCAGCGCCATGCGCAGGTCGCCGGGGGGCAGCACCCCGAACTCGGAGCGCAGGCGTCCACTCGAGCCGCCGTTGTCGGCGACGGTGACGATCGCGGTGACGTCGTCGGTGAGGAGGCGGAGGGCACGCAGGGTCGCGGCGAGTCCGTGACCTCCGCCCAGGGCAGCGACGGTGAGTCCGGCGTCAGGCCTCATGACCGGGGCGGCCGATCCCCGGCGATCGACCCGCGGGAGGTCACTCCTGCCCCAGGTCACGATGCACCACGAAGGTCGCGATCTCCGCTGCGCTTCCCAGCTCGGCCGCGACGCGCTCCGCCATGGCGACCGAGCGGTGCTTGCCGCCCGTGCAGCCGAGGGCGACCGTCGCATACCGCCGGTTCTCACGCTCGTAACCGGCGAGGACCGTCCGCAACAGCGCGACGACCTGGGCGACGAACTCGGTCGCGCCCTCCTGGGCGAGGACGAAGTCTGCCACCGGCGCATCCCGACCGCTCGAGGAGCGCAGCTCGGGGATCCAGAACGGGTTGGGGAGGAAACGCAGGTCGAACACGAAGTCGGCGTCCAGCGGGATGCCGTACTTGAAGCCGAAGGACATGACGGCCAGCCGGGTCCCCGGGCGACGCTGCTGGGCGAAGGCCGAGATGACCTTTCGGGCCAGCTGGTAGATGTTCAGCCCGGAGGTATCGATCACCAGGTCGGCCCGGGAGCGCAGGTCGGAGATGAGCTCCCGCTCGCTGTGGATGCTGTCCAGCAGCCGGCCCTTCCCCTGGAGCGGGTGGGGGCGTCGAACGCTCTCGAACCGGCGCACCAGGCTCTCGTCGGTGGCGTCGAGGAAGACGAGACTGGGATGGATCCCCCGCCCGGCCAGGGCGTCGATCGACTTCGTGAGGTTGCCGAAGAAGCCCCGTGTCCTGACGTCGACGACGGCAGCGGCCCGGATCGGCCCCGAGGGCGGGACCGGTCGCCCTGATCGGGTTGCAGCAGGCCGGTCGGAGCGACGCTCGGCCTCCTCCAGGACGAGGTCGGCGACGCCCTCGAGCAGCTGCGGAGGCAGGTTGTCGATGACGTACCAGCCCTCATCCTCGAGGACGTCCGCCACGGTGCTCTTCCCGGCACCACTCATGCCGGTGATGATGATGAGCTGCGCCTGCTCGAGCTCCTCGCGGGCGGTTCTCGCCGCGTCCTCACCCATGTCTGTCGTCCATCCTGTCGTCTCTGCAGTGCGCCACTGCGCCGTCCACCACTGCCTTGTGCGTCACTCGACACCATCCTCGCGGATCTCGCCCGTCAGTGCATCGATGGCGGGTGCCGGCTGGTCGGCCTGCTCCAGGCTCGCCTTGATCGAGGCCGCGAGCGAGGGGCCGATGCCCTTGACCGCGCTGATCTCCTCGGCGGTGGCCGCCCGGATGCGCTTGAGTGAGCCGAAGTGCGTGAGCAGCCGCTTCTTGAGCGTGGGACCGAGACCCGGGATGTCGTCGAGCACCGAGCGGGTCATCGCGGCGCTGCGCCGCTTGCGGTGGAAGGTGATCGCGAACCGATGCGCCTCGTCGCGGACCCGCTGGAGCAGGTAGAGGCCCTCACTCGAGCGCGGCAGGATCACGGGGAAGTCCTCCCCCGGTAGCCACACCTCCTCGAGCCGCTTGGCCAGACCGATGACGGCGACATCCTCGACCCCGAGGTCCTCGAGCGCGCGTACCGCCGCGTTCACCTGGGCCGGGCCGCCATCGACGACGACGAGGTTCGGCGGGTATGCGAAGCGCAACGGTCGACCGTCCTCGTCGCGGCTGGGCATGCTCGCCGGGCCAGCCTCGCGCTGTGCGTCTCCTGCACTGGAGCCCACGTCGAGAAGAGGGCTCGCGTTCGGCGTGCGGAGGCCGGCGGCCTGCTCCTCGAGGTAGCGCCGGAACCGTCGGGTCAGGACCTCGTGCATCGCGGCCGTGTCGTCGGCCTTGGCCGCCTCGCGGGCGTCCGTGGGGCCACCACCGCCCCGGATGACGAACTGCCGGTAGGCGCTCTTGCGGGGAAGCCCGTCCTCGAAGACCACCATCGAGCCGACGGCGTTGGTGCCCTGGACGTGGCTGATGTCGAAGCACTCGATACGCAGCGGCGCCTCGTCCAGGCCAAGCGCCTCCTGCAGCTCGTGCAGCGCCCGGGTGCGCGCCGTCAGGTCGCCGGCACGGGCCACCTTGTGGCGTGCGAGCGACTGCTCTGCGTTGCGGGTCACGGTCTGAAGAAGCGCACGCTTGTCACCGCGGCTGGGCACCCGGATGCGCACCCTCTTCCCCCTGCGCCGGCGGAGCCACTCCTCCAACTGCTCACTGTGCTCCGGCAGGACCGGGACGAGGATCTCCCGAGGGATGTCCTCGCCCTCCTCGTCGCCGTACATCTCGGTGATGAGGTGCCCGACGACCTCGGCCAGGGTCTCTGCCTCCTTCTCGGCGACCCAGCCGCGCTGTCCGCGGACCCGGCCGTCGCGGACCATGAACACGTGGAACGCCGCCTCGAGCTCGTCGTCGGCGATGCCGATGACATCGGCCTGGGTGCCGTCCGGGAGGACGACCGTCGACCGCTCCATCGCCTTCGACATCGCTGCGATGTCATCCCTGAGCTGGGCCGCGCGCTCGAAGTCCAGCTCGGCTGCGGCCTTCTTCATCTCGGAGTGCAGGCGGGAGATGTGGGTACGGGCTCCGCCGGCGAGGAACTCGCACAGGTCCTCGGCGATCTCCCGGTGCTGCTCAGGTGACACCCGACCGATGCACGGCGCCGAGCACTTGTCGATATACCCCAGCAGGCAGGGCCGGCCGGACGCGGCGGCTCTCCGGTAGACACCCGCAGAGCAGGTCCGCACCGGGAAGACACGCAGGAGCGCGTCGAGGGTCTCGCGGATCGCCCAGGCGTGGGCGTACGGGCCGAAGTAGCGGGTGCCCTGACGCTTCGCACCGCGCATGACCTGGGCCCGCGGGATCTCCTCGCCCATGGTGACGGCAAGGTAGGGGTAGGACTTGTCGTCGCGGTACTTGACGTTGAACCGAGGATCGAACTCCTTGATCCAGGAGTACTCGAGCTGGAGGGCCTCCACCTCGTTGGCGACGACCGTCCACTCGACGCTCGCCCCGGTCCGGACCATCGCCTGGGTCCGCGGGTGCAGAGCCGAGACGTCCTGGAAGTAGGAGCTGAGTCGGGAGCGTAGCGAGCTGGCCTTCCCCACATAGATGACCCGGCCGTGCTGGTCCCGGAACCGGTACACGCCAGGGTCCCGCGGGATGCTCCCCGGGGCTGGGCGGTAGCTGGACGGGTCGGCCATACTCCCACCCTACGGAAGCGTCCCGACAGGAGCCGAAAACCTTGTGTCCGGAGCCGTCGGATCTGGAGCGTCAGCAGGAGTCGGGAGCTGAGCGACCAGGCGACCCGAGGGGCGAGCCCCGGCAGCAGGTCTCAGGCGACGAAGAGATCCTCGCCCTCGACAGTGATGCTCCGGGCGCTCAGCGGCTCCTCGGCCGGTCCGACCACCGCCGCGCCGGTGTCGATGTCGAAGCGGCTGCCGTGGCAGGGACAGATGATGGCGCCGTCCTGGACTGCGGTGACCGGGCACCCCTGGTGGGTGCAGATGCTGGAGAAGGCGCGGAACTGCCCCTCGGTCGGCTGGGTGATCACGAGCTGTCGAGCCGGCACCACCACTCCCCCGCCTACCGGGATGTCCCCGGTGCCGGCGACCGGGGAGACGGCCGCCTGCTCCCGGGCGGTCGAGGCTGCAGCATTGTCAGAGGCTGCCACCTCCGCACGGTCCGCCGCGCTCGAGCACCCGGCCAGAGCAGCGCCTACGAGCAGCACGCCGGACCCGCAGAGCACCTCACGGCGTCCGCAGCAGGTCGGGTCCTCGCTCATCAGGGTCCTCCAAACCGGGCGTTACCCGTAACGGTTCGCTAACAACCGGTCATGTTAACGGTCCACTCCGCGAATGGCGTTCTAGGTTGTCACTCACGCCTGGCCCTACTTGGGGCGCAGGCGGGAGACACACACCCATAAGAAAGGTTCACGTCGTGATCCGACCCAAATCAGCCCTCTGGCTCAAGACGCTTGCGGGTGCCGCGGCGCTCAGCCTGACGCTCGCCGCGTGCGGCGACGGCGACTCCACGGCAGGGGAGACCCCAACGGCCGACGACACCACCACCTCTGAGGAGACCTCAACCGACGACGACACCGCGGCGGGCGAGTTCACCAACGACGAGTGCGCCAGCGACTCGACGAGCGCGGACACGTTCAAGGCAGCCGGCATCCTCCCCCTCACCGGAAACCTCGCCTTCCTCGGCCCGCCGGAGGTCGCCGGTGTGGGTCTGGCCGTCTCGGACATCAACGCCGCGGGTGGCGTCAACGGCGCCGACGCCTGCCACTGGATCCTCGACTCGGGTGACGCGACCGACGCCTCCGTCGCCAACAACTCCGCGCAGCAGGCCATCCAGGGCCAGGTCTCCGTGGTCGTGGGTGCGGCATCCTCCTCCGTGACGCTCAACATCGTTGACGCGATCACCGACGCCAGCATCGTCCAGATCTCGCCGGCGAACACCGCGGTCGCCCTCTCGGGCTACTCGCCCTTCTACTTCCGCACCGCTCCGCCGGACGGCATCCAGGGTGACGCTCTCGCCAACCTGATCCTCCAGGACGGGTTCACCAACATTGCCTTCATCGTCTTCAACGACGCCTACGGCACCGGCCTGCGCGACGTCGTCCAGGACGTCCTCGAGGCCAACGGTGGAAGCGTCACCTACGGTGGCCGCGGCCAGGGCCAGGAGTTCCCGCCCGGACAGACCAGCTTCTCCGCCGAGGTCAACGGTGCGCTCGCCTCCAACCCGGACGCGATCATCGTCCTCGCCTTCGACGAGACCAAGGCGATCGTGCCTGAGCTCGCGAACGCCGGCTGGGACATGGCGAAGACCTACTACACCGACGGCAACACCTCCAGCTACGGCGCCGAGTTCCCCGAGGGCACCCTCGAGGGCGCCAAGGGCACCATCCCCGGTGCGGACGCTGAGGACTCCTTCAAGCAGCGCATGAACGGCTGGTTCAAGGCCGCTGAGGGCAGCGACCTCAACGACTACTCGTACGGCCCGGAGTCGTACGACGCCGTCATCCTCGCCGCGCTGGCTGCCGTCCGCGGTGGCGCGACCGACTCGGTCACCATCCAGGAGAACCTGGCTGCCGTGTCCGGCGCCGAGGGTGGCACCGAGTGCTCCACCTACGAGGAGTGCGTCGCAATTCTCGAGGGCGGCGACGAGATCCAGTACAAGGGCCCGTCGGGTATCGGTCCGTTCGACGACGAGAACGACCCGTCCTCGGCCTACGTCGGCATCTACCAGTTCGACGCGCAGAACAACCTCGCGCGCGTCGACACCGTCGAGGGTTTCAAGGCTCAGGGCTGATCCACTGAGTCGCTGAGACAGAGCGAGGGCCCTGGACCGATGACCGGTCCAGGGCCCTTTCTCATGCCTGCGTCCGGTTCAGCAGACCAATCCAGCGCGAGGAGGTCATCCGCCGACAGTGACCCCCACCCCACCCCACCCCACCCCCCCAGACAAGGCGAGGGCCCGGGGTTCTCAACCCGGGACCCTCTCCCCTGGCTTGGTGGGACTGCGTCCCTACTGGGATTCCTTGGCCGCCTCGACGTCCTGCGCCAGGGTCCCGAGGTACAGCTCGATGACCTTCGGGTCGTTCGCCAGCTCCTTGCCGGAACCGGTGTATGCGTCGCGACCCTGGTCGAGCACATAGCCGCGGTCACAGATCTGCAGGCAGCGGCGGGCGTTCTGCTCGACCATGACGACGCAGACACCGGTCTTGTTGATCATCCGGGTGCGCAGGAACGTCTCGTCCTGGCGGACAGGTGACAGTCCCGCCGACGGCTCGTCGAGGAGCAGGACAGACGGCTCCATCATCAGAGCACGTGCCATGGCGAGCGACTGGCGCTCACCACCGGACATTGCGCCTGCCCGCTGGTTCTTGCGCTCATGGAGGACGGGGAAGAGATCCCACATCGCCTCGAGGCGCTCGTTGATCTTCTTCGCTCGCAGGAAGAGACCCATTCGCAGGTTCTCCTCCACCGTCAGGCTCGGGAAGACGTTGTTAGTCTGCGGGACGAAGCCGACCCCCATCTCGACGAGCTTGTTCGTCCGGAAGTTGGTGATGTCCTTGCCCTCGAGCTCGACAGTCCCCTCGTGGACCTTGACCAGCCCGAAGATCGCCTTGAGCAGGGTGGACTTTCCGGCGCCGTTGGGCCCGATGATGCCGACCATCTCCCCGGGGTAGGCGACCAGGCTGCAGTCGTTGAGGATGTTCACCCCTGGCAGGTAGCCCGCCACGATGTTCTTGGCCTCGAGGACCGGCGAACCGAGGTCCTGGTGCGGGGAATGGGTGCTGCTGGTCACGGGGTCTCCTCCTTGCCCGCTGCCGGGGCGTCCCGGTGGGCCCGCTCATCGGCGATCTCAGCCTGGTAGAGCTCGGCCTCGTGGAGCATCTCCTGGGATCCGGGCAGGTCCTCGAGGAGCGAGTCGTCGCTCAGGTCGGTGTCGTGGTGGGCGCCCAGGTAGGCATCGATGACCGCGGTGTCGGACATGACGACATCGGCCCGGCCCTCCGCGATGATCTTGCCCTCGGCCATGACCACGACCCAGTCCGAGATGTGTCGCACCATGTGCATGTCGTGCTCGACGAAGAGCACTGTCATGCCTTCGTCCCGAAGGGACTGGATGTGTCCCAGCAGCGACTGCGTGAGGGCTGGGTTCACACCCGCCATGGGCTCGTCGAGCATGATCATCGTGGGATCCGTCATCAGAGCACGCGCCATCTCGAGCAGCTTGCGCTGACCTCCGGAGAGGCTGCCGGCGTAGTCGTCCTTCTTGCGGAGAAGCTTGAAGCGAGCGAGCAGCTCCTTGGCCTTCTCCTCGATTTCCCTCTCCTGACTGGCCCAGGTCGGCTTCAGCCAACAGGTCAGGAGATTCTCACCGGTCTGTCCGCGGGCCCCGAGAAGCATGTTCTCCATGACCGTCATCCGGTTGAGGGACTTGGTCAGCTGGAACGTGCGCACCATGCCGGCTTTGGAGACGGCAGACGCCGAGGTGTTGCTCAGTGGTTGACCGTTGAAGGACCAGGCTGCGGGCTTCTCCGGGCGGTTGAAGAGTGAGGGGGCGGAGGACGGCTTGTCGAACCCCGTGATGAGGTTGAAGAACGTCGTCTTACCCGCACCATTGGGGCCGATGAGGGCGGTGATGATGCCGCGCTGGACCTCGAGATGATCCACGTTCACCGCCGTCATACCACCGAACTTCCGCACGACGTTGTCGACGCGAAGGATGGGGTCTGGCTTACTCACTCCCGGGACGGGGTCGATCCCGTCGACGAGGGCTCTGCGGGCTGCCGGATCCGCCAGCGGATTGTCGGTGCGGCCGCTCCGCGACTGCGTCGTGGTCTCAGGCATTGAACTGCAGCTCCCTCTTGTTGCCGAGGATTCCTTGCGGGCGGAAGATGACCAGCAGCATCAGCGCGATACCCACGACGACCCAGGAGAACTGGTCGGACTGCTGGGTGTTGAGGATACTCGCCGGCACCACCTCGCTGGTGACGCCGCGGATGAGGATGCGCACCGCGAAGAACAGGATCGTGCCCAGGACGGGTCCGAAGATCGTGGCTGCGCCACCGAGCAGCAGCGCCGTCCAGATGAAGAAGGTCATCGCACGGCCCATGGAGTCTGCCTGGACCGAGGACGGCAGCACGAAGATCATGCCGCCGAGCGCACCGAGCACACCACCGATGACGAGGGCCTGCATCTTCACTGCGAAGACGTTCTTGCCGAGGCTGCGGATGGCGTCCTCGTCCTCGCGGATGCCGCGGAGGAGCCGGCCCCAGGGGCTGCGGACGAGGAGGAAGACGAAGGCCGTGCAGATGAGCACGAGCACCCAGGCGACGACCCGGATCCACCAGCCGTTGACACCCGTGTTCTGGTAGCTGAGCGGGCCGATCGTCGTGTTGCCCTCCGGGAAGAAGGACAGCGCGACGAACGGGTCGCGGTACTCGCTGCCCGGGAGGCCCTGTGATCCACCGGTCCAGCTCGTCAGCTGGGAGAGCCGGCCCACATAGCGAAGGATCTCCGCTGCAGAGATGGTGACGATCGCGAGGTAGTCACCCCGCAGCTTCAGGGTCGGGATGCCGAGGAGGAGGGCGAACACCGCGGCCGTCGCGATCCCGAGGAGGATCGCGACAGGGAGCGGCAGCCCCCTTGACAACGAGATCGCGAACCCGTATGCGCCGAGCAGCATGAAGCCGGCCTGGCCGATGTTCAGCAGTCCGGTGAATCCGAAGTGGATGTTCAGGCCGATGACTGCGATGGCCACCGCAGCCGTCTGCGGTTCGACGGCCGCGCGGATCACGGAGGCGAAGATGTTGGCGACCGACCCGGACGTGGACGTTGCGATGAACCACATGATCGCGAACAGCACCAGGACGCCGGCGGTGACGATCAGCGATCTCCGGCGGCGCTGCCGGCGCTCGGCCTCGACGTCGGGGGTGTCCGGTTCGATGCTGTCGTCCTGGTGGACGACCTCGGTGGGGCTCTCGGGAATGGTCATCGGGTCCACCTACCGCTGGAGGTTGTCGTACCGCTGGAAGTGTTCGTACCGCTGGTTGTCGTCTTGCTGAGGACTCCGGTGCCCCTACGGGCTCTGAACGGGTTGCGCACGGACCTCACCCGACCCTCGCAGCCTTGCCGAGGAGTCCCTGCGGCCGCACGAGCAGCAGCAGAATGAGGATGAGCAGCGCCATCGCATACTTCAGGTCGCCGGGGAGACCGAACACGGGAGTGAGCTCGACGACCAGTCCGATGACGATTGCACCGATGAGGGCTCCGAACGCGGTGCCGAGGCCACCGAGGGTGACAGCGGCGAAGAGCAGCAGAAGGATCTGCATCCCGGAGTCCCACTTGATGCCGTTGAGGACGAGCGCCAGCATGATGCCGGCCAGGCCGGCGAGGGCCGTCGCGATGATCCAGACCAGGCGCACGACCTTGTCGACATCGATGCCGGACGCCTCGGCGAGGGCCGGGTTGTCCGAGACCGCTCGGGTCGCCCGCCCCAGACGCGTTCTGAGAAGGGCGAAGCCCACTGCAGTGAGGACGATGACGGCGATGCCCATCGCCCACAGCGACTGATCGGTCAGGCGTACTCCGCCGAAGGTGACCGGGGTGGGTGCCTCTCTGATGACCCGCACGGTGCCCGCACCGACAAGGACCTGGAACATGTACTGCATCGCCAGCGAGAGTCCGATGGTGACGATCATGAGCTGCACCAGGCCCAGCCCCTTGCGACGCAGCGGCTTCCAGAGGATCACGTGCTGGATGTAGCCGGTGAACCCGCACACGAGGACGGTGAGCACGGCTGCGAGCAGGAATGGCAGCCCCCACCAGTTGACCATCATGAACGCGACCATCCCGCCCAGCGTCACCTGCTCTGCGTGCGAGAAGCTCGAGAGGCCGGTGGTGCCGTAGATGAGCGAGAGTCCGACGGCGGCCAGTGCGAGCAGGAGGCCGAGCCGCAGACCGCTGACGGTGCTCTGGAGGAACAGGTTGCTCCCACCCCCGACTGCTGCACCCTCGACGGTGCCCTGGAGACCGAAGTTGACCGCTCGAGGGGTGAACTGGATCGTGTCGTTGGCCGCCAGCGCGGCCTTGAACGTCAGCTCGGCGTTCGTCGCAGTGACGCCCTCGGGAAGCGTGTCCTCGACCAGCCGGAGGACGTACTCACCCTCCTGACCGACCTGGAGGAGGAAGCCACCATTCTCCCCCGTCGTGAGGAGCTGGTCCCCGTCCGGTCCCGACACCTCGATGTCGATGCCCGACAGCACCTCGCCTGCGCGCAGCGTGCCTCGGAGGCAGCCGGTGTCAGGTCCTGGGGTGCAGGCGGCTTCCGGCTCCGTGACGACCGCGGCCGGGAGCGGCGCTGCGTGTGCAGACCCAGCCCCGATCAGGGACAACAGGGGAACCAGAAGCGCGAGGGCGAGCAGACCAAGAAGCGCTCTGCCCCCGGGTGCCCGCCCGCGGGCGGCGAGTGGTGGCTGCAACGTGGGCATCCTCTCGTTGGCGTGCCGCGCCGGGTCACGGCGCGACGCGAGTGCGTCGGTACTCCGGGCGCAACGGTCAGCGGACCGTCGAACCCGGCGGCGACCAGGCGCCGCAACTCACGAGCTTCGGGGCAAGCGAGTCTGTCGCGTGATTCTAGGCGGATGAATCACGGGATCGGCGTAAAAACGTCGATCGACTCCGAACCGATACGTGCCCGAAACATTCCGGCCCTGACGACCTTGCCCGGACTCCTCTCCTTGACAAGCCCACTGTCATCAGGACGACACCGTCGGATCAGGCGCTCGCTCGACGACGACTCGAGCCCTCCTGCGTCTCCCTCGCAGCCTGTCCCCGCCCACTGCTGCGTCGCGGTCTGGGAGCCGGCTTGCGTGCAGTCCGGGCGAGGATCGGCCGAAGGAACCGCCCGGTGTGCGACTCCTCGACCTCCGCGACCTGCTCGGGCGTGCCGGACGCGATGAGCTGCCCGCCGCCACTGCCACCCTCAGGGCCGAGGTCGAGGACCCAGTCGGCATTCTTGATCACATCGAGGTTGTGCTCGATGACGATCACCGTGTTGCCCTTCTCGACGAGTCCCTGCAGGACGAGGAGGAGCTTACGGATGTCCTCGAAGTGCAGGCCGGTCGTCGGTTCGTCGAGAACATAGATGGTCCGCCCGGTCGAGCGCTTCTGCAGCTCCGAGGCCAGCTTGACGCGCTGGGCCTCACCGCCGCTCAGGGTCGGTGCCGGCTGGCCCAGCCGCACATACCCCAGGCCGACGTCGTTGAGTGTCTTCATGTGCCTCGCGATGGCAGGCACCGCCGAGAAGAAGTCGGCGGCCTCCTCGATGGGCATGTCGAGCACGTCGGCGATCGTCTTGCCCTTGAAATGCACCTCGAGTGTCTCCCGGTTGTAGCGGGCCCCGTGGCAGACCTCGCAGGGGACGTAGACGTCGGGGAGGAAGTTCATCTCGATCTTGATGGTGCCGTCACCGGAGCAGTGGTCGCACCGTCCGCCCTTGACGTTGAACGAGAACCGTCCGGGCTGGTATCCACGCATCTTCGCCTCGGTCGTCTGGGCAAAGAGCTTGCGGATGTGGTCGAACACGCCGGTGTAGGTCGCGGGATTCGACCTCGGTGTCCGTCCGATCGGGCTCTGGTCGACGTGGACGACCTTGTCGAGGTGCTCCAGCCCGGTGACTCGACGGTGCCGACCGGGCACGTGTCGGGCGCCGTTCAGCTTGTTGGCGAGGACGTGGTAGAGGATGTCGTTGACGAGGGTGGACTTGCCCGAACCCGACACTCCGGTGACGGCCACCAGGCAGCCCAGCGGGAACGACACATCGATACCGCGCAGGTTGTGCTCCTCTGCCCCCACGACCTTCACCTGCCGATCAGGGTCAACGGGTCGGCGTACCTGGGGGGTCGGGATCTCCCGGCGTCCCGAGAGGTACATCCCGGTCAACGACGTCGGGTGCTCCAGCAGGCCGGCGACCTCGCCGCTGTGGACGACCTCGCCGCCGTGCTCGCCGGCGCCCGGGCCGATGTCGACGACCCAATCGGCGGTGGCGATGGTGTCTTCGTCGTGCTCGACGACGATGAGGGTGTTGCCCAGGTCGCGCAGGCGGGTGAGGGTCTCGATGAGGCGGTGGTTGTCGCGCTGGTGCAGACCGATGCTCGGCTCGTCGAGCACATAGAGAACCCCGACCAGCCCCGACCCGATCTGGGTGGCCAGCCGGATGCGCTGCGCCTCGCCGCCGCTGAGGGTGCCGGCGGGTCGGGACAGCGAGAGGTAGTCGAGTCCGACGTCCAGGAGGAAGCCGAGTCGGCTGTCGATCTCCTTGATCACCCGCTCGGCGATCTGCCGCTCGCGCGGCGAGTAGTCGACGTCCTTGAGGAACCGGGCGCAGTCGGCGATGGCGAGGTCCGCGACGTCCGAGATCGAGCGACCGCCGACGAGGACGGAGAGACTCTCGGGCTTGAGCCGGGCTCCCTTGCACACCGGGCAGGGGATCTCCCGCATATAGCCTTCGAAGCGCTCCCGGCTCCAGTCGGAGTCTGTCTCGGCGTGGCGGCGTTTGACGAACGGGATGGCGCCCTCGAAGCCGGTGGAGTAGGACCGTTCCCGACCGAACCGGTTGCGGTAGCGCACGTGCACCTTGTGGTTGCGGCCGTAGAGGACGGCGTCCTTGGCCCGCTTGGGCAGCGAGCGCCACGGGGCATCGATGGAGAAGGACATCTCGTCCGCGAGGGCCCGCAGCACCCGGTCGAAGTACTCGCTCACCCCGCTGCCCGACGCCCACGGAGCGACCGCTCCCTCGGCGAGCGAGAGCTCGTCGTCGGGGACGATGAGGTCGGGGTCGATCTCGAGCTCGGTGCCGATGCCGGTGCAGGCCGGGCACGCGCCGAACGGGCTGTTGAAGGAGAAGGAGCGGGGCTCGATCTCGTCCATGGTGAGGACATGGTCGTTCGGGCACGCCATCCGCTCCGAGAAGCGTCGCTGGCGCAGGGCGCCCTCAGCCTCCTGCTCCGGGGTGACGTCGACGAAGTCGACGACGACGACTCCCCCGGCCAGCCGGAGGGCGGTCTCGACGGAGTCGGTCAGACGCCGCTTGGCGGAGGAGTCCTGACCCTTGGCGACCAGTCGGTCGACGACGACGTCGATGGTGTGCTTGATCTGCTTCTCGAGCTTGGGGGGCTCGGAGAGGGAGACGACCTCCCCGTCCACGATCGCCCGGGCGAACCCCTGCCCTTGCAGCTCGGCGAACAGGTCGACGAACTCGCCCTTCCGGGCCCGGACAACAGGAGCAAGGATCTGGAACCGGGTCCGCTCCGGCAGCTCGAGAAGACGGTCCACGATCTGCTGCGGGGACTGACGGGTGATCGGCTCCCCGCAGGTCGGGCAGTGCGGCCGGCCGGCCCGCGCGAAGAGCAGCCTGAGGTAGTCGTAGACCTCGGTGATCGTGCCGACCGTGGAGCGCGGGTTCCGGTTGGTCGACTTCTGGTCGATCGAGACCGCCGGCGACAGCCCCTCGATGAAGTCAACGTCCGGCTTGTCCATCTGTCCCAGGAACTGCCGGGCGTATGCCGACAAGGACTCGACATAGCGGCGCTGGCCCTCGGCGAAGATCGTGTCGAACGCGAGCGAGGACTTGCCCGAGCCGGAGAGGCCCGTGAAGACGACAAGGCTGTCGCGGGGCAGCTCCACCGACACGTTCTTGAGGTTGTGCTCACGTGCACCGCGCACGACAAGGCTGTCGTGCGCTGGCCTGCGGGCAGGTCGGGCAGGGGAAACGGTCACGTCGTCCATCGTAGGTGCGCGTTCTGACAGACCTTGACCATGACGGGGAACCGGCAGCACACCCCAGAGTCCTGACCACGCGATCCAACCTGCTGCGCTAGCGTCGCACCATGAGCTACACCGGTGATGTGACCCCTGGCGGGCCGACGGAGGTCCGCGAGCTGTCGAGGCTGACCATCCGCAAGATCTCGGTCAGCGCCATGCACAACAACGTCTACCTGCTGACCTGCTCGGCGACGGGCGCACAACTCCTCATCGACGCCGCCCACGACCCGGCCCTGATCCAGACCCTCATCGCCGAGGGCACCGGGCGTCTCGACGCCATCGTCACCACGCACCAGCACTGGGACCACACCCGCGCCCTGGCCGAGATCGCCGCCGCGACCGGTGCGCGGACCTACGCCGGCGCGGACGACGCGGACGCACTCCCGGTCCCTCCCGACGTGCGCCTCTCGGACGGCGACACCGTCACCTTCGGGGAGATCACTCTCGACGTCATCCACCTGCGGGGGCACACCCCCGGATCCGTGGCCCTGTCCTACCCGGATCCTGACGGACACGCACACATCTTCACCGGTGACTCGCTCTTCCCCGGTGGGGTCGGCAACACCAAGAACGAAGGGCAGTCGTTCGAGTCCCTGTATGCGGACGTCACCTCTCGGATCTTCGACCGGTACGACGACGACACCTGGATCTACCCCGGCCACGGGGCGGACACGACGCTCGGCGTCGAGCGTCCACACCTGGCCGAGTGGCGCGAGCGGGGCTGGTGAGGCGGCCGGCTCCCGACCCGTCATCACCAGCGCCCCGGCGGGCGGTGCCCGCCCCCTTGCTGGTGCTCGGATCGATCGTCTCGGTCCAGTTCGGCGGGGCGCTGGCCGCGACCCTCGTCCCCCTCATCGGGGCAGGTGGTGCGGTCGTCCTGCGCCTCCTTTTCGGCACCGCGGTCCTGCTCGTCGTCGTCCGCCCACGGTGGCGCGGGCACTCACCCCGTGCCTGGCGATCGGTCATCGGCTTCGGTGTCGGCCTAGGGCTGATGAACTACACCTTCTACGCCTCGCTGGCCCACCTGCCCATCGGGGTCGCCGTGACGATCGAGTTCATCGGGCCGCTCACCCTCGCGGCCGTGCTCTCCCGACGCATCACGGACGGGGTGTCCGTCCTGCTCGCTGCCGCTGGGATCCTGCTGATCAGTGAGGCGCTCACCGTGCCACTGAGCGACCTGCCGTGGCGAGGACTGCTCCTTGCCGCGGCCGCTGGGACGTGCTGGGCCTCGTACATCGTCTTCTCCGCCCGTACCGGCGCCGCGTTCGAGCGCCTCGACGGCCTCGCGATCGCGATGGTCATCGCCACCATCCTCACCCTGCCCCTGGGAGTGTCGTCGATCGGGTCGTGGACCCCCGAGATCGTCGTGAAGGGGCTCGGTATCGCGCTGCTGTCCTCCGTCCTGCCCTACTCGCTCGAGCTGCTCGCCCTGCGCAGGATGACGGCTCACGCCTTCGGGATCATGCTCAGCCTCGAGCCGGCCTTCGCCGCCCTCGCAGGCCTCGTCATCCTCAGCCAGCGGCTCACAGCCGTCCAGCTGGTCGGCATGGCGCTGGTCGTCGTCGCATCGGCGGTGGTCCTCGGGTTCGGTGCGCGGAAGGAGCCGGCGCAGAGTACGTCGACCTGATGCCGTGGCCACGTCCGGTGCGCTGCTCGCGGGGGCAAAGACCGCCGGGGTTCTACTCCGACCCTCGGCGGAGCGCGTCGTAGCGCGCATCACGGCGGGTCTTCCACAGGCTCGCGAACGTCGTGACGGCGAGGATGCCTGTGATCACCGCGAGGCTGACCCCGATCGAGAGGTCCGGGACAGGGACCATCTCACCGTTGTTGATGAACGTCAGCTCATTCTCGTGGAGCGCGTGGAGCACGAGCTTGACCCCGATGAAGGCGAGCAACACCGAGAGCCCGATGTTGAGGTAGACGAGACGCTGCAGGAGACCACCGATGAGGAAGAACAGCTGACGCAGACCCATGAGCGCGAACAAGTTGGCCACGAGGACGATGTACGGCTCGCGGGTCAACCCGTAGATCGCCGGGATCGAGTCCATGGCGAAGAGGAGATCAGTCGTGCCCAGGGCCAGGATGACGAAGAACATCGGGGTGGCCAGACGTTTCCCGTTCTCACGGATGAACATCTTGATGCCGTGGTACTGCGAGGTCGACTTGAACCGCCGTTCCATGAGCAGCATGAAGCGGTTCTCCTCGAAGTCCTCGGACTCCGCGTCACCCTGCGTCGCGAGCTTGACGGCCGTGTAGATGAGGAAGGCACCGAAGATGTAGAAGACCCAGCTGAAGTTGTTGATGGCCGCGGCGCCGAGCCAGATGAAGATCCCTCGGAGCACGATCGCGATGACGACGCCGATCATGAGTGCGAACTGCTGGTACCTCTCCGGCACGCCGAACTTCGCCATGATCAGGAGGAAGACGAAGAGGTTGTCCACCGAGAGCGACTTCTCCGTGATGAACCCGGCAAAGAACTCGCCCGCAAGCCGCCCATCGGCTAGGTACCAGAGGCCGAGGCCGAAGACGATGGCTCCGCCGACATAGGCGATCAGCGACAGCCAGAGCTCTTTGGATGTCGGACGGTGCGGGTTTCGGGCAATCCACCAGACGTCGAAGGCGAAGATCAGCGTCGCGATGCCGATGGTGATGCCCCAGATCCATGGATCGATGTCGAGGGTCCCGGTAGTCGAGGGCGCAGCAGCGTTGGGGAGCAGGATAGTCATGGACACCTTGAGGAGAAAGAGACCAGGTCCGTAAGGTCTCCCCCATCTGCTCACGCAGACCGGCTCCCCGGGCACTGCATGGGCAGCGCCGTGATGACGAGGTGGCCGAGGGCTGGGGTACTCCCCTCGCGGCGAGCCTCATCCTCTCACACTGTGGAGTGACCCGCACGAGCCCTGGCTTCGGTGCGGGTGGGCCACGCCACGCCACGCCACGCCACGCCACGCCACGAGGAGCAGTACGTCCGGGAGACTGCACAGAGGGCCGGCAGGAACCTCGCGTGGTGGCTCAGGTGGCGGCACTCATCTGCCGCAGCTCCTTTCCTTCTTGAGGTCGCTGATCTCGTCGCGGAGCCGGGCGGCGAGCTCGAAGTGCAGCTCGGCGGCTGCCGTGTGCATCTGGGTCGTGAGCTCCTGGATGAGTGAAGCGAGCTCGGCCGCCGGCAGGTTCTCGCTGCGCCGACCCGCGACATCGAGGTCGGCAGCGATCGCGCCCCGACCGCTGCGTCCACCGCCGTCGGCCTTGCCCCGCGAGCGCGCCCGGCCGGACCCGAGGAGAGCCTGGGTGTCCGCATCCTCGCGCTGGAGCATGTCGGTGATGTCGGCGATCTTCTTGCGCAGCGGCTGGGGGTCGATGCCGTGCTCCCGGTTGTAGGCGAGCTGCTTCTCGCGCCGGCGCGCCGTCTCCTCGATCGCCTCGTGCATGCTCGGAGTGAGGTTGTCGGCGTACATGTGTACCTGGCCCGAGACGTTGCGGGCAGCACGACCGATGGTCTGGATGAGCGAGCGTGCGGAGCGCAGGAAGCCCTCCTTGTCGGCGTCGAGGATGCTCACCAGCGACACCTCCGGCAGGTCGAGGCCCTCACGGAGCAGGTTGATCCCCACGAGGACGTCGAACTCTCCGAGCCGCAGCTCGCGGAGCAGCTCGACCCGGCGCAGGGTGTCGATATCGGAGTGGAGGTAGCGGACCCGGACGCCCTTGTCGAGGAGGTAGTCCGTCAGGTCCTCGGCCATCTTCTTCGTCAGCGTCGTGACGAGCACTCGCTCGTTGCGCTGCGCGCGCACTGAGATCTCGTGGAGGAGGTCGTCGATCTGCCCCTTCGTCGGCTTCAGGACGATCTCCGGGTCGATGAGCCCGGTGGGGCGGATGATCTGCTCGACGACACCGTTGCTCCTCGCAAGCTCGTAGGGGCCCGGCGTCGCAGAGAGGTAGACGGTCTGCCCGATGCGCTCGAGGAACTCCTCCCACTTCAGCGGTCGGTTGTCCATCGCGCTCGGCAACCGGAACCCGTGCTCGACGAGGGTGCGCTTGCGGCTCATGTCTCCTTCGTACATGGCCCCGATCTGCGGCACGGTGACGTGCGACTCATCGATGACGAGGAGGAAGTCCTCCGGGAAGTAGTCGAGCAGACAGTTCGGCGCCGATCCGGGCATCCGACCGTCGATGTGCATCGAGTAGTTCTCGATGCCGGAGCAGCTCCCGATCTGCCGCATCATCTCGATGTCGTAGGTCGTGCGCATCCGCAGTCGCTGCGCCTCGAGCAGCTTGCCCTGCTTCTCAAACGTCGCGAGCTGGTCGGCCAGCTCGATCTCGATCCCCCGGATCGCCCGCTCCATCCGCTCCGGACCGGCGACGTAGTGGGTGGCCGGGAAGACGTACATCTCCTGCTCCTCGCGGATGATCTCCCCCGTCATGGGGTGCAGGGTGTAGATCCGCTCGATCTCGTCACCGAAGAACTCGATGCGGATCGCGAGCTCCTCGTAGACCGGGATGATCTCGACGGTGTCGCCGCGGACCCTGAACGTGCCCCGGGTGAAGGCCAGGTCGTTGCGGGTGTACTGCATGGTGATGAACTGCCGGAGCAGCTCGTCCCGGTCACGCTCCGCCCCCACCCGCAGCGAGACCATCCGGTCGACGTACTCCTGCGGCGTCCCGAGGCCGTAGATGCACGAGACAGAGGCCACGACGACGACATCGCGCCGCGTGAGCAGGGAGTTCGTTGCCGAGTGCCGGAGCCGCTCCACCTCGTCGTTGATCGAGGAGTCCTTCTCGATGTAGGTGTCGGTCTGCGGGACGTAGGCCTCGGGCTGGTAATAGTCGTAGTAGCTGACGAAGTACTCGACGGCGTTGTTGGGCAGCAGCTCGCGGAACTCGTTCGCCAGCTGCGCCGCGAGGGTCTTGTTGGGCGCCATGACCAGGGTGGGCCGCTGGACCTGCTCGATCAACCACGCCGTCGTGGCCGACTTTCCGGTGCCGGTGGCGCCGAGCAGGACGATGTCCTGCTCGCCGGCGTTGATGCGACGGGTCAGCTCCTCGATCGCGCGAGGCTGGTCTCCGGCCGGCTGGAACTCGGAGACGACCTTGAACGGCGCGACGCGGCGCTGAAGCTCGGTGACGGGACGCATACCTCCACGGTATGCGGTTGCACCGACAGTGGTGAATCGGGAGAGGTGAATCGACAGAGGTGAATCGACAGAGGTGAATCACCGACCTCCGGCAGGGGCCTTCCGCTGCCGAGGCCGTGTCATCGCGAGGGGTCGGAGAGCAGCCGTCAGGACGGCGGCCGCCACCCGCGCGCCGATGCCCACGAGAGGGCATCGGCCTGCGCCTTGGCGAACCAGGGCTCCTTGGCCGCCGCGTAGTCCGCCGTCCGGACGAGACGACGGGCCAGATCCCGCTTGAGCGACGCATACCTCTGCCGGGCCTCGGCGTCGTCGCGCATCCAGTCGCGGAACCGCAGGGCCCAGACCCAGCCGGCGCTGCCGTGCTCACGGACGTGGATGTGCGCCACCCGACGTGGATCGGCGTTGCCGTGCAGCCGTTTCGGCCACTCCTTGCCGTCCGCGCCGCTGTCCCACCACACACCCGGTGCGCGGGGGAACCCTGCTGCCGTCATGGCATCGATGAAGCTCGGCTGGTCGGCCACGGCGAGGTCGGCCACGCCGATCTGGAGGTCGATGACGTCCTTGGCGATCAGCCCCGGGATGGCTGTCGAGCCGACGTGCTCGATGCTGATGGCCCGCTCCCCGAGCGCCTTGTGCAGGCGTCCCATCAGCCGCGCGGCGTCGTGGCTCCAGCGCTCTTGGGGCTCGGACAGGGTCTGCTGCAACTCGTCGGGACGGCGGGAGACGACACCGAGCCGAATGTTGGTGTCGAACGGCACCAGCCGGTCCGTCCACAGCTCGTCGACGGCTGCGGTCAGCTCATCCACCGATCCGGTGTTGGTGATGACGGCGTCGGCAGCCGCATACCGCTGGGGGTCGGTCGCCTGGACCCCGATCCGGCTGCGCGCGTCCGACTCGCTCATCCCCCGGCTCTCGACCAGTCGACGCACGCGTTCCTCCACCGGGGCGTCGATCACGAGCACGAGGTGGTAGTCGGAGGTGAGAGCCTTCTCCACCAGGATGGGCATGTCGTGGACGACGATGCCGTGCCGCCGGGCCGCCGCCATCCGCGTCGCGGTCAGCTCGTTGATGGCCGGGTGCGTGATGGCCTCGAGATCGGCCAGGGCGTGGGGGTCGTTGAAGACGATCTGAGCCAGGCCCGCTCGGTCCAGACTCCCGTCGGGAAGCAGCACCTCCTCCCCGAACCGCGCGACGATCTCGCGGAGCGCATGGG
>Ga0209613_1000295_pt1 | contig 63048 bp, 46 predicted proteins | sample BioC13SIPDNA_2_FD_185747 | JGI IMG/M metagenome (GOLD analysis project Ga0209613, IMG submission 185747) | Anaerobic biogas reactor microbial communites from Washington, USA - Biogas_R2_A C13 SIP DNA (SPAdes) (version 2) | ecosystem: Engineered > Bioreactor > Anaerobic > Unclassified | place...
GCTGTCCCCTCTCGCCCAGCGGATGGCAGGCGATATGTGTGTCCGCAACCTCTCGCAACGGACCATCGACGCCTACACCTACCACGTCGAACGCTTCGCCCGCTTCTTCGACAAGTCCCTCGATCAGCTCGGCCCCGAAGAGATCCGCACGTACCAGCTGCACCTGATCGAGGAGCGAAAAGCCTCCTGGAGCGCCTTCAATCAGGCCGTTTGTGGCCTACTTCAGTCTCTTCGTCCGCTTCTTCGCCGGCACTTTACGCTTGCCGGGCCTGCAACGCGGTGAAAGGCGACCAGCGCGTCCCCGACCCCTTGCGAACCTTGTTGGGCGACGCGGTCGCCGTCCACGAAGACAACCACATCGAAGGACTCTGCCGCCCCGCACGCCGCTTGATCGACATGATGCAACTCGATCGGCCGGCCTACGTTGCACGACGGCGTCTCCTGCAGCGCATCCCAATCGCGATCTCGACCTGGAAAGCCCGGCTCGATCAGTCGGCCCCTGTCCCCGCGGCCCATGAAGACAAATGAGACCCGATCCCAGCCTGCATTTCTGCGAGCCCTACGCGGGAAGTCCGCCATGCTGGTAGAATTGCAGTCGCGTCTGTGGTCGCGTGAATCCTAACCGTAGAGGAGAATTGGAGGGAGAACACCATGCAACCTGCCACGACGACTTCAATCGCCGGCAGCGTCACGCGCCGCGGCTTCCTGCGCAACGCCGCCGTGGCCTTGGGCAGCGGATTGACGCTGCCCCGGTTCGTGACCGGCTCGGCCTTGGGACTCGACGGCAGAGTCGCGCCCAGCAATCGCATCGGCATCGGGTTCATCGGCTTGGGACGCCAGGCCGTCCACGCGAACATGTCGGTCTTCCTGCGCTCCGGCTATTGTCAAACCGTGGCCCTGTGCGACGTCGATCGCTGGCGACTGGCCATCGAGGGCAACCCGAGTGCGGCGGCCGTGGCGAAAAAGAACCAATGGGATCTGGCCTTGCTGAAGGACACCTTCCGCACCACCGACTTCCGCGAGTTGCTGGCTCGTGAAGGCGTCGACGCGGTAATGATCAGCACGCCCGACCACTGGCACGTACCGATCGCGCTGGCTGCGATCAAGTCCGGCAAGGACGTGGCCCTGGAAAAGCCGATCGGGCTGGCCATCGCCCACGGACGAGTGCTGGCCGATGCGGCGGCCAAGGCGAAGACCGTCTTTCGCACCGACAGCAACTTTCGCTCCGAGCCCGAGTTGTTCCGCGCGGTGAGCCTGGTCCGCACCGGCAAGATCGGCCAGTTGAAGACCATCCGCATGTCGGTGCCCATCTACCCCGTTCCTGCGCCCCACGAGGCGCCGATGCCGGTGCCCGCGGATTTGGACTACGAAATGTGGCAGGGCCCGGCCCAGCGGCAGCCGTACACCGAAGACCGCGTTCATCCGAGCGGGAAGTTTGGTCGCCCCGGCTGGTACAGCAACCGCCTGTATTGCGATGGCATGATTTGCAACTGGGGCCATCACCCGGCCGACCTCGTGCAGTGGGCCAACGATACCGAGCGAACCGGGCCGGTCGAGGTGGAAGGCCGTGGCGACTTGCCGCCGGCCCAGGGGCTGTACAATACCCTGGGCGAATTTCAGGCCCGCTACCGCTACGCCAACGGCGTGGAACTGCACTACATCGGCCGCAAGGACTACCAGGAAGGCGAGTCGTACATGCTGTTCGAGGGAACCGAGGGCTGGGTCCGCGCGTGGCGCGCCCCGAATCGAATTGAGGCGGAGCCCAAGTCGATCCTCTCGGCCGACGTCAAGTTCGAGGACTTCCCCTTCCTCCTGCGGAACGAGAAGACGGACTTCATCGAATGCGTGCGCGCGCGCAACCCCCAGACGCTGGAAGACGCCGAAGTGGGCCACCGTTCGAGCACCGTGGTGCAGTTGGCCTACATCGCCTGCCTGTTGGGCCGCAAGCTGAAGTGGGACCCCGTGAAGGAAGAATGCCCCGGCGACGAGAAGGCCAACACGCTGGTGCGCGGTCAACCGGGGCTGCCGCCATGGACGATTCAGTAGTCGATAGATGAGACGCGACCCCGTTTCCGCGCTGGGCCGACAGGGGCCCCCGGTTGTTCCTTCTTTGGGAGGCGTATGAAGCGTACCATCATTCTACCGATGATTGTTGTCTCCAAGCTTTGGCTCGTTGCGGCAGTCGCTGCGGCCGACTCGTATCAGGTCGGAAAAGGAACGAGTTGGTATGACGACGTGCGGATTGCGTCCGAAACCTCGTAGGCGAATCTGCTGGGCGATTCCGGCTTCGACGGTGTCGAGAGCTGGCGCGTGCTGTGCCGGAAGAAAGGCGAGGCCGATTGGCAGCCGATCGATGCGTTCGTGTTGGAGCGGTTCCACAACGTCATCTTTCTCGAACCGGCAACCGAGTATGAATTCCGGGTGCGACGAGTTGCTCCGGACGGGAGCGTCCGGGCGGAGAGCCAAGTGCTGGCCGCCTCGACCAAGACGGCGGAAGGGCGCGTCTGGAACCGCTTTCAGATCGCGCCGGACCAGCGGCTGGCGACGCCGCCAGCCGTGTACCCGAGCATCGAGAGCGTCGACGGCAAGCTCTACTACACCGAGTGCCGCGGCGGCACGATCTGGCTGAGCCAGTTGGACGAGAGCTTTCAGCCGGTCTGGACCAAGCCCTGGGTCGAGGCCTTCGTGGTCGACGACATCAAGTACAACTCCAGTCCCGACATCACGTGGCACAACGGCTGTCTGGTGTACGTCTACAACAAGTTCGAGCATCTCTACGGCGGCCGGAACGATCCGGGTAGATTGTACGGGTGCTCTATCGGACGCCTTCGGCCGACGGTGGATTGACGGACCAACACCCATCCCCTTGCAAAGCCCCAACGCGATTCGCGGGCGGTCAGGGGGCGAGGGGGAAGTGGGCGGCCGTGGCCGCCTACTTCCCCCTCGCCCGCTTGCTTCCCCAGGCTTTCTCGCCTATGCTCAGTCTGCGGTCAATCCGCGCCAACCTTCCAAGATCGACCCGTAAGGAGGTAAAGAACATGGTCCACTACCGCCGTGTCACGCAAGCCGTGATTGCCGTTGCCGCATTGTGCGTCTTGGCCATGCCCAACGTCTCTTTGGCCGCCGGCAAGGCTGAAGAGGGCTTCGTCAGCCTCTTTGATGGCAAAACCCTCGATGGCTGGCATCTCATGAACGGCGCGAAGTTTGTCGTGGAGGACGGCGTCCTCAAACACGATGCGGGCCTCGGCTGGCTCCGGAGCGACAAGGAGTATGCCGATTTCATCCTGCGTCTGGAATTCCGCTTCCTGAAACCCAAACAGGACGGCGGCGTCTTTCTGCGGTCCGTCAAGGCGGGCGAGAACTGGCCCAATCAGAAGTACGAAGTGCAGATTGAGAACACTGCCCGCATGGCGATGATCTTCGGAGCCCCACAGGATCTCAATGTCGAGTTGGTGCAGAAGGTGCTGAAGCCCGACGGGGAGTGGAACGCCTATGACATCAAGATCGTCGGATCAAGACTCGAAGTTCGCCTGAACGGCGAACTGGTCAACACCTCCAGCTCCGCGGGCACGTTGCAGCGGGGCTACCTAGGTCTGCAGGCCGAAAACGGAGTTCACGAGTATCGCAATCTCCGCATCAAAGATCTCAGCAACTAGCGAACATGCTGAACTCAGGCAAGCCATCGAGGCAGCCGAGCCCTTCTCCTGCAAGCAGCGCTGCACCGGTCCCTCCTGTCACCAACTGCGGAATCCTAGAGCGTCGCGCTAGTTTCTCGAACGGGGCTAACGCTCACCGCCGGGGTCACGAGACTTTCTTCCCCAGGAACGTGGCGTTGACTCGCTGCAGGCGTTCGGGGTATTCGTGCCAGACGGGGTCTTCCGGTCCGGAGTTCGTGCGTGCGACGGCGCCCCACAATCCGTGCTCCCGGTAGGCGCGGGCGGCGTGCTCGACGACTTCCCAGTAGGCGTCGCAGCGCTCCTCCCAGCGGAGACGGTGATCCGCACAATAGCTGACCCCCTCGCCCAGCACCAGCGGGATGCCGGGGAAAACCTCGTCACGCAGTTTCACGGCCTGCTCGACCGCGTCGGTGGCCTTTCGTTTGTACTGGTCGACGTGCTTCTCCAGGTTTTCCTGCAGCAGACGCTCCAACTCCGGCATGGCGTTCGGATCGAGGTTGCGATACAGCCAGATGCGGCGGTACCAGCCGGAAACCATGGGCGGACGCCCCTGACGGCTGTCCAGGATCGCCTGGAACGGCACCAGATCCCGTCGCAGGAAACGGCGGATCGGAGCGTAGCTGGCGGGGTCGGTCAGGTCGACCTCCCTGCCGAGCAAATTCTGCTCGAAGACTTTGTAGACATCCCACAGGTAGTAACTGTGGAACGTCCAGACCTGCGCGTTACGCGGGACGAAGTCGGGATTGACCGATGCCGTGCTGGTGTCCAACGCAAACCGGATATCCGGGTGCCGCGCTTTCAGAAATTCCAAAGCCTCTTCATGCAGGTTCCGAAACTTGTGCAGCACGTCAACGGGTTTCTTCTGCGATCCGTAGCCGCCGGAAAAATCCATTCCGTTCACCTCGTTGAAAATCTCGGCGGCGATGATGGTGTCGGCCAGGCCACGCTGTTTCAGCTCTTCGAGGATCCGGTCCAGCCCTTGGGCAAAGCGGATGAAGCGTTGTTCCGGAGGCAGGCCCAATAACTCGAACGTCACACTTTTGTCGGTAAACCAGAACGTGTGCAGGTAATACCAGCTCGAGAGGATCACTTTGACCTGGTGGCGTTTCGCGACGGTGCAGAGTTCGATCAGTCGCTGCATCAGATCGACGCGACCACCGGTCATGTGCTCCATCTGCCGGGTGAAATGGGCGTGGCCCGGGACCGCGGGACAGAACATCAGCTCCCCACGCGGCTGGCCCTGGGCGTCGTGCGTGATTCCGGCCCCCCCTTCAATGCGAATGCAGTTGAAGCCGCGCTCGACCAGTTCCGTGATGCGCAGCTCGAAATCGTTGAAGAAACCATGGGTTCCCGTGTCCCACAACGCCCAGATCCAGAAGGAAATGGCCAGGCGTTCTCGTTCGGCTGCTTCCGCCGCCGGCGCGCCGGCGGCCGCAACCGCGGTATTGAAGATGGTTCCGAGTCCGATCTGCATTGCCTCGCGGCGAGTAAAACCGCTGGACCGTTGCTGTGCATCCTTCATGTCGATGCTCCTTGGTCAAAGTGGATGATTAGCTGCCATGATTGGCAAAGGACCAGAACGGAGGCGATTTCAAACAGTTCCATCGGAAATCTCCGGGCTCTGCGAAGCGATCGGCGGCGAATGCATCGTAGCGGGACTCCGCGCCGGTCACAAGCGGCGTCCGCGCCGGCGTTGTCGGCGTCCGGCCAGCCGCGAGGCTCTAGCACTTTCCAGTTGCGTGTCTGGCACGGCGGAGCGTAAGGAGTGGGTTGTGTTCGGACGCCTTCCGTAACCCGACATCTCGGACAAAAGGGGAGTGTCGCCGTCTTGTTTTCCACACTCGAGAAGGAGCCTGCCATGCGCGTCCTGCGTCACATGTTCCCTTGCCTGTTCGTGATCGTCGCGGTTCTTTCCGCGGCGCATGCCCAGCCGAGGGTAGCAACGCTCACGAAATAGCTTCCCCTTTCTTTCCAGGGCGTCACGAGTGCTGGCCGAGACGGCTGAATTTCGCCGGCGCGCTCGTCGTCGTGATTCATGAATCCCGCTGGCTCGCCCAGCGGATCGTTCGGTTTTTCGCCACACGCGGATGTCCCCCGCCTCTTTCCGCCTCTCCCGCGGCGGCTTCGTCGCTGCGGCAGAGGCGGATGAGGAAGGAACGTCGAGGGCCCGCCTCCTGTAGCGAGAAACGGGAGCCTCCGCGGGGCAAGCCCGCGGCAGCCAATTCCACGAACCGGACCCTTTGGCGACCAGCCAACGGGGGCTTGGTTGGAACGAGGAATCTGTTTCGTGAGCTTTGCCAGGCGGGAATCTGCTTGTGGGCATCGCTGTAGCAACGGTGGCCGAAATAACTTCCCGGATTTCGGCCCCCACACTGCTCGCCAGCGTGGAGCCGTGTTCAGAACCAGCCGTCGTCCCGCCACTGCGTCTAACCATGTCCGGAGCCCAATCGAGCAGGTGCCTGACGAACTCGTCGGGGTGTTGTGCTTCGACTCCGTACGCGGCCAGGATTTCCGTGGGGAAGTCACTCAGATTAAACGTGACGATGACCTCAGCCCCGGCTCGAATGGCCGCGGCAAGCACGTGACGGTCATCTGGATCGGGGAGCGTGACCGTCTCGATCAATTCCTCGTAGCCGGCAACCAGACAATCCCGGACAGCCGCATCCATGAGCGTCCGCGTCCGCTCTAATCGTTGCGGCGCGATAGCGGGGTTGTCGCGCAACACGTTCCGCATCCACTCGTCGTGGATCTGCTTTGTCCAGCATGCTCGGACAAAATCTGCCTGCGCCAGGCGAATCAGAAGATCTCGGAGCGGCGCGGGATACAGAACGCACGCGTCGTAGATGGCGGTGACGGGGAAGCGCATCAGTATCCCATTCCGAGTTCTTGGGCTTCGGCCGTGAGGGCGTCGGCGATGCGGCGACGCGCTTCATCGTCCTGACGCTTGTAGGCCGTCAAGTCCTCCAACAGAATCCGCCGATGGGTGCCGACTTTGCGGAAGGGGATCCGGCCCTTCTCCAATTGCTCGATCAGGAACGGCCGGGACACGTGCAGCAACTCGGCGGCCTGTTGCGTCGTCAGTTCCGCGTGGACCGGCATGAGCATGACGGCTTCCCGAATTGGAGAAGGTCTGGGAATTGTGCCGGCAGTTCTACTTTTTCCCGGCCGGGGTCGCGTTGCTCAATGCCTTCAGTTTTTTCTCCGCGTCGGCTCGCCAGGGGGCGTCTTTGGCCGCTGGCTCTTGGAGCGACTTGGTCAAATGCTGTTTGGCCAGTTCGGCTTTGCCCAGTGCCTGGTAGCACACGCCCAACTTGTAGTGCTCCCACGAGTGATCGGGGTTGTGGGGGCGGCCGGTGCCCAGATTCTCGGGCCACTCCATGGCCAGTCGCAGATCGGCGACGGCCTTGTCGTGATCGCCTCGTTCCAGGGCCCGCTCCACGCGCAGCCGCAGCGTCCGGACGTACAGTTCTCGGGCGCCGGTCCAGCCTTCCCACGGATGGAACGTGTGGCGCTGGAGGATGTCCAGGGCTGCGTCGTATTGCCCCACGTCGGTGTGGTAAGCCGCCCGCGCCAGCAACACTTGAAAGTCGGCTTTGACCTTAGGGGACGCTCCCTGGAACAGCCGGTCGCGCTTTGCCTGGTCGCCCTGGAGACCGTACAGGCGGTCCAGGGCGAGGTGGTACGCGCTGTCGTTCGGCTCGAGGGCGTGTGCCTTTTCGTACTCCGCCTGCGCCCGAGCGTAGTCGTTCAATTGGTGCCAATAGATCTCGCCCAGGTTGCGATACAGCACGGGATATTCCGGCTTCGCCTGGCGTGCGGCCAGCAGCTGTTCCAGGCCCTCGCGCCACTGCAGCTTGGCGGTCAGCAGCGTGCCCAGGTAGTACTGAAGCTTCCAGTCGCCGGGCAGGTGGCGCAGGCCCGTTTCCAGCACGGCCAGGCTTTCGGTGCGGAACGGGAAGACATAATCCGGCGAGAGGGCCGCGCCCTGGGCGTAGTGCGTCTTGGCCGCTGCGGGCTTGCCGGCCCTGTCGGCCAGGAAACCCTGATAAAAACAAACGAACGGATGCGGCACCGCGCCGGGCTGCCGCCCGTATTGCTCCAGCACCGCGGCGGCGTCCTGGTGCAGGTTCATCTGCAGATAGTCGCAGGCCACTTCCAGATAGGTTTGCGGATCGTTCCGCAGCACGGCCAGCGATGCCGGTTTCGCCGCTCCGAGGAAGACCTTTTCCAGCAGGGCGAGGCTGTCGAGCGGATCGCTGGCCAGCACCTCGTCGACCATCCGGATCGCTTCCTCCGCGCGCCCCTGACGCCGACCGACGCAGGCCAGCATGACGCGCGCTTTCAGATCTCCGGGATTCTCTCGCAAGGCGCGCCGGAGCCGCTCTTCCGCTCGGCGGAAATCGCCCGCAGCGACGGCCAGCGAAGCCTGGACGAACGGGGCGATGTGCCGATAGGCGGCTCGGCGTCCCACCAAGTCAAGATCATCTTCCACGCGGTCGGAACTGCCCAACGCAAGGCGGCTCAGCGCCCGGTAGTAGCGAGCGGTGTGGTCGTCGTCGTTGCGGCGGAGCGCCAGGTCGGCCAGACGTTGGGCTTCCTGGAACCGGCCCGTCTTGTAATGGACAATCGCCAGCCAGCGCAGGGCGGGCGTGAAGCCGGGATCCTTTTCCAGCGCGCGGTTGAACAATTCCACCGCTCCCGGCAGGTTCCAATGCTTCATCGTAGAGTAGCCGGCGAGGCAAAGCTGCTCGGCTGTCGCCGCGTCGTCCGTCGGCATTTCCGGTTCCAACTCCGGCGGCGGAACCTTGTCTTTGTCGTGCCGGGGGCTGTAGCTGAGGATTTCGTTTCGCTGGCTGTCGAGCAACGCGACTTGGCACGCCTCCTGGCCGGCCGTGAACGGAATCTCTCGGCGCCAGCTGTCGCGGGGCGTCAGACTCAGCGTCTCGCGGTGGATCTCCTTGCCGCCCGCCAGCACTCTGACGGTGGCGTCGTGCAAGGGTCGAGTTACGTTGAGCGCCACGAGGAGTTTCTGATCCCGGACGGCGACATTGACCGCCGCCTCCGGACTCCCCTTGACGAATCCGTCCAGGTTCTTGATCGGATACCAATACTCGTCCCAGCTTTCCTGCAGGTGCGGCTCGAAGATCCAACTGTCGCCCTGGGTCAGCAGCCGGCCCGACTGCAGTTCGATGTACTGCCCGTCCTGGTCGGTGAGGATGTCTTCCCAGATCAGCCCGCTGCGGGCGACTCCCCAGGTCCAGAACTTCTTGCCGAAGCTGTCGTGCCGCGAGGCAAAATGGACGCTGCCGGACTGGCGCTCGTGGTTATAGGCGGCCACAAAATCGGCGGGCGTGCCGCAGAAATAATCGAAGGCGTGGGGCGTGTTCCGGTACCAGCCCAGGTGCTGGCCTTGGTAGTTCGGCCACGGCTGCGGATTGCGCCGCCGCCCGGCGTAGGTGTACTCGGCCGGCGGAAAAATCACCTCGGTGTCCGGCCAGGCGTGGACGGCGGCGTTGGCCCAGAAATAGCCGTTGTTGTCCGTCAACGTGGGGTTGTACAGCAGAATCCGGTTTTGGAAGTACGAGCGGTCGGGATACACCGTGGTCGCCACCGCCCATTTCATCCGCCGCACCCATTCCCGCACACCCACCACGCACGTCACGCTGCCGTCGTCGCCCCGGAGGATCTGATACTGGACCGGGGAGTACGTGTGGACGGTGTGACCGCGCGTGGGGAAGTTCCACTCGATCCCGCCGGAGAGCCAAGCCCCGCGCAGGGCCACCAGGCCCGGCTTGATGACGTGGTTGTGGTAGATGAAGTCGAAATCGCCGTTCGTCTTGTCGTGGGCCGCATAGATCCTGCCGCCCACGTCCGGCAGAATGACCACGCGGATGTAGTCGTTTTCCAGAACCACCGCGCGGTACGACTGGACCGCCTGGTTTCGAGTGATGTCCGTCTGCATCGGATATGGATAGACGTTCAGGTTCCACAGCGGAGGATTCTTGTCCTCCGGCCCCAGCAAGTAGGTGGGAATCTCCAAGGTGGTCTCGCGGATCGAGACGGTATCGGCACGAGCCAAAACGGGCACGAGTGTTCCCCCTAGCAAAATCAGCGTGGCTGCCAAACGCATCGCATCCTCCTCGAGATGATAATTCAGTCTGTGGTCGCTCCACTTGCTACCGCGGCAGCTCTCCCGGCACGGGCTCATCGCGAATGCCGAGGAACTGTTCCAGTTGCTGTTCGATGTAGAGCGCCTGTTCGGCCTCCGTCAGGCCGCCCACGAGCGTCTCGCGGCGGTCGTCGGCCATGATAGCATGGATTGTATAGGCACACTGAGTCCCGTTCTTGCCGTGCTGGACCTTTTCTTTGCTGTACAGTTGGGCGACTTCGTGCGCGACGAATTCCTTGTTGCCGGGCCAAGGCAAAGGGCCGTGGCGGATCTCGATCAGGCCCTGGCCGGCGCGGATCACGGTTCGATTGACGAATCCGGCGACCGTGTAATAGGTCAGCCCAACGCCGACGGCGGTGTGGAGCAAGCCGAAGGCCGACATGAACCAGGCGCCGGTGCTGAGTGCGATGGCGTGCCAGGCAACCATGAAACCGTCCCAGAAAACGCAGAAGAAGGCGAGAAAGACAAACGGCAAGGCAAACCACCGCCGCGTGATTTCCAGCGAACCACCGAACGGGCTCACCTCGATTCCCGGGGGCATCGGCACCGGAGCCCGCTGACGCGACGCCTGAGCCTCGGAGGATAATGGCAGACCCTCGATTCCAAACACGGCGCCGCAGTGGTCGCAGCGGGCCATCGCCAGCCGCTCGACCACGTTTTCGGGCTTCAGCGTTGCCCCGCACGATTTGCAGTGCAATTCCACGAGCTTCATGGGCCATCCACTTCATTCTCGCGAAGTCCCACGCGCGCCCAGGGCGTCGCAGACTTCGATGGTGAGATGCACTCTCACGGTCGTGCCGGCTGCCTGCGGGAGTCACGGCGACGCGGTCTGGCCGGTCTCGGTTTCGCCCACGTCGAGCTTGGACCATTTCTTGCCGGCGAGTTTCTTGAGGCCCTCGGCCGTCACATTGCCGTTCTCCTTGAACGTCAACGATTGCAGGTTCGGCATCGCCAGCAGTTTGTCCACCGCCGCATCGGTCACGTCCGTCGACCGGATGGACAATTCCCTCAAATTCGGCAGGGCGGCGATCACCTCGACAGCGGCGTCGGTCATCTGGGGCACCGTCCAGATATCGAGCACTTCCAGCGACTTGAGCGACTGCAGGTTCTGCAGTCCGGTATCGCTGACGGATGCAAGCTCGTGCAAGTACAGTCGTTTCAGTTCGGGCAGCTCCGTGAAAACCTCCATCCCCATGTCGTCGATGGCCGGCAGATCGCGGAGTGTCAACCGGGAGAGCTTCATGCCCTTGATCGCCAGCAGGCCGTCGGAACTGAACCCTTGACAGCGAAAGACTTCCAGTTGCGTCAACTTCTCGAGTTTGGCGAGGTGTTCCCCGGCCTGGCCGGTCACAGCAAAGTCGTGCATCAGCAACGATTCGAGCGTTTTGCTGCCCGCCAGATACTCCATGCCGAAATCGCTGACCGCCGTGCTGCGATGCTTCAAGGCAGCGAGTTTCGGCAGCGCCGCGATGACCTGCATCGTCATGTCGCCCGCTTCCATGTTGCCGCGGAGGTCCAAGAACTGCAGGTTCTGCAGCTTCGACAAGTGACTTGTGCCCAGGTCGTTGAACCGGTTCTGAACGAGCGTCAACCGCTGCAACCGGCCCAATTCACAGATCACCTTGAGCACGCTGTTGGTCAGATTCGTGTTCGACGACAGATCCAGATCGGTGAGCTTCGGAAACGACTTGGCGATCATCTCCACCGTCGGATCGTTGACGACCGAATTGGTCAGGGCCAACGACCTCAGGTTGTTCAGGCCCGCCAACTGCGAGGCCATTTCGTCGTTCAGTTCGCGGAAATTGTAGATCTGCAGCGTTTCCAGATCCGCCAGCTTTCCGAACAGGCCGATGTCCTCGGCGGTCAGGAGGGAGCCGTCCTGAATCACGATCTCGGTCAGCACATCGCCGGGCAGCAGCGTGTGTTTGGCGTTGGCGCCGAGACCGTCCAGCAGCTTTTGGGCGGCGGCGACGTCCTCCGCTTTGGCCGTCGCCGTGCGGGCAGGGGCCCCCGGTTGCGGGCTTGCGCCGCGATCTGCGACGGCCCCGCCGCCGCTGCTCGCGCCCGCGCCGCCTTGCGGCGCAGGGCATCCGGTCAGACAAACCAGACCAAAGACGAGACCAACCAATCCACCACGGGTCACAACGCTGATGTTCATTATTACTCCTGCACGTTGCCAACAAACTAACTTCGCAGTGCCGCCTCCGGGCGATGCGGCCAGCTTCGATTGTCTCCTTGGCCAGCGGCGGACATTGGCCCGCCGGTACCCCGTGGCGTTGGCAGGCCACCCTTGGAAGGACCGCTGGGCTGGGGCCCGACGTTGGCCAGGCTGCGCGGCGATTCTCTTGAGCCCAGATCGGCGTCCCAAACTAACGCAAACCAAGACCGCCTGAAGGCGGCACGACGACTCCTTGAAGAAGCCCGGCGAGCAGCACCAGCCGGGCTTCTGTTCCTGTCAACAATCGGAGCGGGACCGTCAGTCCAGCCGGTAACCTTCCGGATACTTCGGCTTGACCAAATCGGCCACGCCCGGCGTCTTGAGTGCAGCCAGGTTCGTGACCTTCAGGTTCTTCGCGTCCCACTCGACCTTTTCGCCCCAGTCGCCCATTTCCCCGTTGGCTCCACCGGTGGCGGCAGCCCACACCGCCAGGTTGCCCAAGAGGATCGTCTCGGTCAGCGGGCCGGCCCGGTCGACGAAGTTCGAATGGCAGATCTTCGGATTGCCGGCCGCCACCGCGCGGAACAACTCGTACATGTTGTTCAGATCGTGGTTGCCCTTGCTCTCGGCCTTCTCGTACTCCACCTGGACCTTCTCGACTCCCTTCAATTCGTACCGTCCGCAGTAGTCGTCGCTGCTGTAGAAAGCGCCCTTCTCGCCGACGATCATCACGCCGCTGTTGGACACCTTCTCGATGCCCCACTTGCTAAACACCTCTTGCGGCGGCTTGTTGCCCAGCCGGTCATACCACCAGAACGGAATCGCAGGGCGCTCGGACGTTTCCGGGAACTCGAACTTGATGATCGAACTGGCCGGAAAACTGTCGTAGTCGTGGCCGGTGCTCTTGGCCTGCACCGAGATCGGATCCCGCAACCCGCACGACGCAAAGGGAACGGTCAGCTGGTGGCAGGCCATATCGCCCAGCGCGCCGGCGCCGAAATCCCACCAGCCACGCCACTGGAAGCTGTGGTACAGGCCGGGCCAGTATTCGCGCGACGGAGCGACGCCCAGCCAGTTCTTCCAGTCGAGATGTTCGAGGGCGCGTTCGATCTCCTTCTTTTTCGCTTCGATCAGCCTCTCCGCATCGGCAGGATTCTCTTTCTTGGCCTGCGCGGCAAACTTCTCCATCGTCATGCGGCGGCCGGGCCCTTGCGCCCACACCGGGCGATTCGACCACGCATACACTTCCTTCAGCGCGCCCAGTACGCCGGTGCGGAGCTGTGCGATGGCTTCGCGCGAGGAATCCAGGGCCGTCCCCTGGTTGCCCATCTGCGTGCAAACCCCCGTTTCCTTGGCCACCTGGGCCAGCAACCGGGCTTCATAGATCGTCCGCGTCAACGGCTTCTGCGTGTAGCAACTGAGGCCCATCCGCATGCAGGCCAGCGTGGCGGGCGCGTGCATGTGGTCCGGCGTGCTGATCGTCGCAATCTGCGCGTTCTTGCCGTGCTTGGCAAGCATCTCGCGATAATCCGTGAACTGCTCGGCCTCGGTGAAACCGTTGGCCTTGCCTTTGCTCTCAAGCCTGCCGCGATCGACGTCGCAAATCGCGATCACGTTGCCGAACTGAGAGGCGTTATTGGAATCGCTGCCGCCCTTGCCGCCGATGCCGATGCAGACTACGTTGGGACGTTCGTTAGCAGACCGGCTGAGCGCCACACGGTTTTCCGCGGCTACCCAGAAGCCGACGCCCGCTGCGGCGGTCGTTTGCAAGAACTGACGACGAGTGGTTCGAGCCATCGATAAATTCTCCTTGTGTTTAGAGGGCAAAAGGCGGCCTGCGGCCGCAACCATCGTGAAGGGCCGCGACCGCCGAATGCGGCTTAACCTGGCTGGCAACGTCGAAATCCGATCCGGTTCCGTTCGGCGCCGGAACCCACCAAGACGCGTCTACACCGCGCAGGGTACGGATTGAAGTTCTGACTGCCGTTAAACTTATACCAGAACTCGCCGTCGTTCAATTCCCCGGTACGGGATATTTGGGCCAACTTTTCCGGGAAAACGGGTGCCGTAACGTCCCTGCCGGGCCAGGCATGCGGATCCCACTCGGCCATTGCGTCAGGCAACGTCATTGGCCCGGAAGGATCTCCGGTCTTGCGGAGGCCGTGTTGGGGTCAAAATATGGCGTGCGGCTGGCAGGTTTCGTACGCTAGTGAAGGTGGAAGTCAATTGAAGCAACGACAAATCGCTGACCGGCGCGACCGCGCCGACAGCCAGATCTGGATTGCCCAGGTCCGCATCCGTCAGCCGTAATCGTGCGCGACGCCGGCGATCGCGAACATGCCGCAACGGCATTACACGCCAGCCGCAGTTCTTGCTCGTCTTGCCAACTCCCACTGCCACCGGTTTGGCGAGCTACCAAACGTCCGTCTTCCCCCCGTGGCCTATCCCGCAGGCGCCGCAACCGCCCCTTCCGCGGTTAGCCGACAGCGGATAGGATCTGGCCCCATGGCTGAACTGAACCCCGCACAACAACACGCCGTGAAAATGCTGTCTGGACCACTGCTGGTGCTGGCCGGCGCCGGCACGGGCAAAACCCGCGTGGTGACCTTCCGGATCGCCAATTTGATCAAGCACGGGACGCGCCCAAGCCGGATTCTGGGCGTGACGTTTACGAACAAAGCGGCGGACGAGATGCAGGAGCGCGTCGGCGCGTTGATCGGCAAACGACTGAAAGACCGCCCCTTCATCTCCACGTTCCACGCCCATTGCGTGAAAATCCTGCGGCGGCACATCCGCCGCCTGGGCTATCCTGAGAAATTCGCCATTTGCGACCGGGGCGACCAGGAGAGCATCGCCCGCAGCGCGCTGCGCGAAATCCGGGTGCCCAACGAGTCGCTCCGGCCGGGCGATCTGATCCATTTCATCAGCGGCTGGAAGTCCCATTCAATCTCGCCTCCCGACGCCGTCCGCTTGGCGCAGACCGACAAAGAGCATCTGGCCGCCATGGGCTATCGCCGGTATCAGCGCACGCTGAAAGCCACCGGGGCCGTCGACTTTGACGATCTGCTGCTGTGTACGGAGGAGTTGTTTCAGCAGCACCGCGACGTGCTGGACGAGGAAGCCGGGCGGTTTGACCACGTGCTGGTCGACGAGTACCAGGACACCAACGGCAGCCAGTACCGGATTGTCAAGGCCCTGGCCTCCCGCCATCGCAATCTGTGCGTGGTGGGCGACGACGACCAGTCGATTTACGGCTGGCGGGGCGCGGAGGTGGAACATATCCTGCGGTTTGCCGAGGATTGGCCCGACGCCAGGGTCGTACGACTGGAGGACAACTACCGCTCGACGGCCGAAATCCTCGAACTGGCCAACCGCCTGATCGCCTTCAACCGGACGCGGCACCAGAAGGTCCTGCGCGCCTCCCGCCGCGGCGGCCCGAAACCCCTGGTCCGCCAGCACGAGGACGAAAATGCCGAGGCGCGGGAAGTGGTCGACGAGATCCGCCGGATGATCCAGCACGAGCACCTGGAACCGCGCGACTTTGCCATCCTGTTCCGCACCAACGAACAGCCGCGGGCCTTCGAGACCGAACTGCGCAAGCTCAAGCTGCCGTACGTGCTGCTGGGCGGCATGTCTTTCTACGACCGCAAGGAAGTCCGCGATGTCGTGGCTTACCTCAAGACGCTCGTCAGCCCTCAGGATGAAACCTCACTGCTGCGGATCATCAATGCGCCGCCGCGGGGAATCGGCCAGAAGGCGGTCGAGTCGCTGATGCAGCAAGCGGTCTCCCAAGGCCAGCCGGTGTGGAGTGTGATGCACTCGGGCGGCGGCCTGCCCGAACCGGCCAGATCGTCGGTCCACAAGTTCGTGGCCATGGTCAAGCGGTTCCAGGGCCGGGTGCAGCACGGTCCGCTGCTGGCCGCCGTGCGGGACTTGATCTCCGAGGTCGGCTACGAGGCCGAACTGCAGCGGCTGTACAGCGATCCGAGCGAGTTCCAGTCGCGCTGGGACGCAGTCCAGGAAGTGATCAACGCCCTGGCCGCTTACGAGGCCAAGTCCAAGAAGCCCACGCTGTCCGGATTCCTGGATGAGATCGTGCTGGGCGACCGCGACATGGACAACGACAAGGAAAAACAGCTGCAGCGGAACGCCGTGGTGCTGATGACGCTGCACAGCGCCAAGGGCCTGGAGTTTCCTCACGTGTACATGGTCGGCATGGAGGAAGGGATCCTGCCGCATCACCGCAGCCTGGGAGGGGACGAGACGGGCGTCGAAGAAGAAAGGCGGCTGTGCTACGTGGGCGTGACCCGCGCCCGCGAGCGACTCACGCTCTCCTTCCCCCTGACACGCATGAAATGGGGCAAGGCCCGCGACACGATCCCGAGCCGTTTCCTGTACGAAATGACCGGCCAGGCGGAGAACGCCCAAGCCATCGCCCGGCGGCAACAAGCCCTCCGCGAAGCGTCCCGAAGCCGCCGCCCCAATCCGGCCACACGCGCGGCGTCGGCAGCCAAGGAAGTCCGCCCGGCACCGCGGCGGCGTCCTTGAAGCCCTCCCGCGCACTTCTGCCGGACTCGGACTAGACTGAAACGGGGCAGGTAACATCGCCCCGGATAGCTGGAGTGTGGTTCCCTGGATTCCCTGCCTGACGTCTTGCCGCCGCAAGGGAGAAAAGCGATGGACGCGGATCAGAATGCAACCGATCAGGAAATCACTTTCGAGCCGTTCGCCGCGCAGAAGAAAACCGACCGTGCTGAACTCCTGGCCCTCCCGCCTGACGAGGCTCAAGTGGCGGTGGAACAGGTCTTGTACCCGCCTTGCGATGCTTTGGGGCGTGAAATCAAGCTACCGCTTCGCGCCGTCTTACGGAGAATGTCCCTTTTCGCTCACTCGTGATGGGCCTCCGTACAGACGCCCGCGAATCCTCGTCGCCGCTCAACTCGCGGTGGCTTCTGTGGCCTCTTGTTCCGGAACCAGGCGTCGAATTCGTCTCGTTCCATCAACCCGCTCAACTCGAGCACCCCGCGCAGTTTCACCACGTCCCGTTCCAGCATCGGTTCGTCCGGCTCATGGTACGCCATACACAACAGCGCATTTCTGACTTCGGGATGTGTCAACGCCAGATAGTCGCCGGAACGGTCCTCGAACCCCAACTGCAGCAAGAACTCACGCAAACGGCCGCAGGCCGCAAAATGGTTCATCACGCTGCTCGCCAGCGTGGAACGGTGTTCAGGACCAGACCGTCCCGCGCGCCCCCGCCCTCCCACGTCACCACGCTGCTCGCCAGCGTGGGACGATGTTCACAACCAGAGGCGATGACCACCAACAGCTCGCCACCACGGAGGTTGCCTCCGTGGAGCGGTGTTCGCACGGAGGAAACATCATCCCACCCGGACCAGCCGGGCGGTGATGGCAGGATGCGAAGAGCGACTCGGTCTGGTGTTGAACATGGCCCCTCGGAGGCAAGCTCCGCGGTGGCCGGGACGTCGGTCGCACCGGCAAGGTTGGGGATAATTCAAGTCTGAGTCTTGGATTTATTTCGGATTCTGAACTCCGAAATTGGCTGCTGCCCTGGACTTCGCAGGAAAACAGGATATACTTCCTGCACGTTTGATCCTCTCGGTAAGTGCCCATTGGATCACTGCCAGGTCCAATGGTTCTCTGAGTACGCGATGCATGCTGCTCGCCTTCGGTCCTGGAAACTCGATACAGGACCTCGCATGACTTTTGAACGACTCGGTCTAGCTTCGCCTCTCCTGCGGGCGGTTTCTTCGCAGGGCTACACTTCTCCCACCCCGATCCAATCCCAAGCGATTCCCCATGTGTTGGCCGGTTCCGACGTGCTGGGCTGCGCCCAGACGGGGACCGGCAAGACGGCGGCCTTTGCGTTGCCGATCTTGCAGCTTTTGACGGCGGCCGTTCAGCCGCCGCGGGAACGCGACCGGCCGATCCGCACGCTGATCCTTTCCCCGACTCGCGAGCTGGCCGCGCAGATCGCCGACAGCTTTCGGGTTTACGGGCGTCACACGGGACTGCGGCACAGCGTCGTGTTTGGCGGGGTCAGCCAGCGGCCCCAGGTGAATGATCTGCAGCGCGGCGTGGACATCCTGGTTGCCACACCGGGCCGGTTGGTCGACCTGATGAACCAAGGTCTGGTCAATTTGCGTTCGGTCGAAATCTTCGTGTTGGACGAAGCCGACCGCATGCTGGATATGGGCTTCCTGCCCGATCTGCGCCGCGTGCAAGCCAAATTGCCTGCCCGGCGGCAAACCCTGCTGTTCTCCGCGACCATGCCGAAGGCCATCCAGCATCTGGCCGATGCGCTGCTCCGCGATCCCGTGCGGATTCGTGTGGCCGCCGTGCAAGCGACGACGGACCTGATCGCCGAGTCGGTGTGCTTTGTGGCCAAGCAGCAGAAGCCGCAATTGCTGGCCGATCTGCTGACGAATCAAGCCGTGGCCCGCGCTCTGGTCTTTACGCGCACCAAGCACGGGGCGGATCGCGTCGCCCGGCAGTTGAACAAGGCCGGGATTCGGGCCGAGGCCATGCACGGGAACAAGAGCCAGGCGTCGCGGCAACGCACGCTGGCCGGTTTCAAGTCAAATCGGCCCCCGGTGCTCGTCGCCACCGACGTAGCGGCCCGCGGCATCGACGTGGACGACGTGTCGCACGTGTTCAATTACGACCTGCCGCACGAGCCGGAGATGTACGTGCATCGGATCGGCCGCACCGGCCGCGCCGGCGCATCGGGCATCGCCGTGTCGTTTTGCGACCACGAAGAACGAAAGCTGCTGTTGGCGATCGAGCGGCTGATCCGTCGCAAGCTGCTCGTCGATCGCGCCGTGACGGTGCAGGAGGCGGACTCCGTTTCGGCGCCTCGGCCGTCCGTGCTGCAGGATTCCGAGCCGCGGGCGCCCGCTCGCCGCTGGCGTGCCGCGAAAGCGAAGGGGCCTCGTACCAGTTCTCGCTACGCAGGCGGAAAGGGACGACGCTGGTAGGGCGGGCGGCTCCTGACACCGAACGGTAAACGGACGCGATACGCGGGCCTTGATGATGGCACGCTCCGCACGAAAGGGGTCAGGCTTACAGAATTCAATTTTGGCCGAGCGACGTCGTTCCAAATGGTTAGACTTGCCATCGGCCAAAATTGAATTCTGTAAGCCTGACCCCAGCCGCGAGCCGGGCTGCGGTCGCTGGCCACTTCACGACCACATCGCCTGAATCTGACTGCGGATTTGGCGGCTGGTGAGCGAGGCGGCGGCGGGCTCGGAGGGCGGCTGTCCCGCGTTGCAAGGGTTGGCCAAACGAGCCTCAAAAAACGTTCTGAGCGGCGGCGGCAGAAACCGCGTCAGCTGGGCGAAACTGTGGCGGTCGGTGAATCCGCCGCGGTTGGCGTGGTAGTAACGCTGTGGCTGGCAGACGTACAGATGGTTCTTGGCCCGCGTCAGGGCGACGTAGAACAGCCGCAACTCTTCCTCGATTTCTTCGTCGCTGCCCGTGGCCATGTCGGAGGGGATATTGCCATCGGCCGCGTGGATCACGAACACGGTGTCCCATTCCAACCCCTTGGCGGAATGGATCGTGCTAAGGATCAGGTAGTCCTCGTCCAGCAGCGGCGGGCCGGCGAAATCCTCGGTGCTTTCCGGCGGGTCCAGGGCTAATTGCGTCAGCAGCGACGGGCGGTCGGCGAACCGCGCAGCCAACTGCTGGATCTGCTCCAAATCCCGTTTCCGCGGCGCGGGGTTGTCATACTTGTCCTGCAAGATCGGTTCGTAGAAGCGGCGGGCCAGCGAGACTTGCGACGCGACGTCCGCCACGGGGTGACGGGTAAGCTGCCGGAGCACGTCCAGCAGTTGGGGCCAGGTCGCGGCGGCGGCTTTGCCGGCCGGGGCAGCCTCCCAAACCCGCCAATCGCCGCGCGACGAAGCGATCCGTTCCATCAGTTGTCGAGCACGCTTCGGACCGATGCCGGGCAGCAACTGCAGCACGCGGATGCCGGCGACCAGGTCCCGCGGGTTTTCGGCCAGCCGGAGCAGCGACAGCAGGTCCTTGATGTGGGCCGCCTCCAGGAACTTGAGGCCGCCGAACTTGACGTAGGGGATATTGCGGCGAGTCAGCTCGCCCTCCAACAGCACGCTGTGGTGCGACGTGCGATACAGGACCGCTTGCCGCCGCAGGTCGATGCCTTCCTCGCGCCGCTGCAGGATTTCGCGGATGACGTACTCGGCCTGGTCGTTCTCGTCCTGGCAGGTGACCAGTTGCGGCAACGGGCCGCCCTCGCGGGCCGACCACAGATCCTTGCGGAACCGCCGCTGCGCTTGGCCGATCACGTGGTTGGTCGCTCTCAGGATGGGCTGCGTGCTGCGGTAGTTCTGCTCCAGCTTGACGATCGTCGCTGCGGGAAATTCCGTGGGAAAATCGAGGATATTGCGGACGGTCGCCGCGCGGAACGAGTAGATCGCTTGCGCGTCGTCGCCAACGGCCGTCAGCCCCCGGCCGTCGGGCCGCAGCAGCTTGATGATCTCGGCTTGGACCCGGTTGGTGTCCTGGTATTCGTCCACCAAAACGCAATCAAAGCGGCCGCGGATCTGCGGCCCGACTTGTGGGTCCGCCAGCAACCCGCGCCAGAACAGAAGTAAATCGTCATAGTCCAGGATTCCACCCTGTTCCTTGCGTTCGCCGTACGCCGCAAACAATCGCTTCAGGTCCGCCGCACCGTCGCGGCACCAGGGGAACTGGGCCGCCAGGACCTGTTCCAGCGGCTGCTGGGCGTTGACGCAGTGGCTGTAGATCGCCAGGCACGTGCCTTTGCGGGGAAAACGCTGGTCCGTCTTGGACAGTTCCAATTCGGTGCGGACGACGTCCAGCAAGTCTTCGGAATCGCCACGGTCCAGGATCGTAAAGGCCGGTTCCAGTCCGGCGGCGGGGGCGTACAGCCGCAGCAGGCGAGCGGCGATGGCGTGAAAAGTGCCTCCCCAGACGGCTTGAATGTAGGATCCGCCCCGCTGCGAGTGACCGCTGCCGTGCAGTTGCCTGAGCAGTCCGTCTACCCGGCGCAGCATTTCCGCGGCCGCGCGGCGGGTGAAGGTCAGCAGCAGAATCCGCCCCGGAGGAATCCTTTGCTGGATGTGATGCGCGACGCGGTGGACCAGGGTCTTGGTCTTGCCTGTCCCGGCTCCGGCGACAATCAGCAGCGGACCGGCGCCGTGCTGGACCGCCTCCCGCTGTGGGCCGTTGAGTCCTTCCAGGATCAAGCTTCCGTTCTCTTCCGCCGGCATCGAATTCGCCCTTCCGTAAGCCTGCAAATTGCGCCATCAGTGTAACAACTGCTGCGTTTCGCGTATACTCGGCAGTCGCCGTTTTGGCGTGCGGCGACTTGTCGCCGCTTTGGTCTATGGCCTGGAGGAACACACGAAATGGCAAAGCAACTCGATCTCCGCGGTTTGGTCTGTGCCGACCGCGCCGAACACATCCGGGCTGCGCTGGCCGAATCGGGGCTCGAATCGTTGGACATCGTGGTCGACGACGATGCGAAGGCCGATCACGCGCGAGACACGGCCGCGCCGCTGGGATGGTCCGCCGCCGTCCCGCGGCAAGGAGCCGAAGTCCACGTCATTTTGACTCGCGACAGGAGCGCGACGCCCGTCCCAACGCCGGCCGCCGCGCTGCCGACCACTGGCCGCTCTCCGCGCGTTGTCGGCTACATCGCGTCCAGCGTGCTGGGCGTGGGCGACGAGCAACTGGGCCGCGTGCTGATGCGGGCCTTTGTCAAGACGCTGAAAGAGTTGGACCCGCTGCCGGAGCGGCTGATCTTCGTCAATAGCGGAGTGCGACTGACCACGAAAGGGTCCGAATTGATCGCCGATCTGCGCGAATTGGAAAGCCGCGGCGTGCGGATCCTGTCCTGCGGCACGTGCCTGGACTACTATCAGCTGAAGGACGCTTTGGAGATCGGCACCGCGACGAACATGCACGAAACCGTCACGGCGCTGGCCGAGGCCGACCGCGTGCTGAAGCCGTGACGGGGCCCCGCTGACACGTGACCGGCACGGCGCTGGAACCAAACGGGAAACGGCTACGGGAAGTCGCCGTCGATGATGGCAAGGTCGCGCGACATGGGGTCAGGCTTACAGAATTCAGTTTTGGCCGAGTTTGGTATCAGCCACATGGTACGACCTTGCTCGGCCAAAACTGAATTCTGTAAGCCTGACCCCAGCGCCGGAACCGTGACCTCATCAACGGCGCAGAGAAGTGCCGAAATCCCGTTCGGTACTAGCCGCCGGTCTTGCGGACGAATCGATTGCGGGCACTAGCACCCAACGCTCACTCATTTGTCGAACGGTGCGGAAGTTGATTACGAAAGAAGCTGGACGATGCCGGAACCGGAACTTGACGAACGTTGGATCCTGGTGTTCGACTCGATTCACCACGTGCTGGCGGCGGAGCGCGCGTTGCTGGCTCGCCAGGTGCGGTGCGACTTGATCCCGACTCCGCGCGACGTCAGTTCCGACTGCGGCATGGTCATCGAACTGCGGCCGACGGACTGGACGGAAGCCCGCGGCGTGATCCGCGCGCTGGTGACCCCGCCGAGGGCGACATACCGCCGAATCGATCGCGGGGAAGGAAAGGCTGCCATCCTGCTTCTTTCCGACACGACGGCAGCGACGCCTGACCCATCCCCTGCCGTCCCGCTCGACGCGCAAACCCGATAACGTCGTCCCCATGCGGGAGCCCCGTGGAGAGGCACGGCGCTATGTCGAGTGCCGAACGCCGGACCAGGCACCGTGCGGCACGCGCCTCGGATCGACCAGGCTGGCCAATACGGCACCACCACACGCCAAAGACCGTTGGCGCGTCTTTCGGTACCGACGGTTTGTGCGTCTTTTTTTCAGCTGCCTCACGGCGGCCGCGCTAGAGATGCGAGCTAACCCGTAATCCCGCCAAGCACCACCTGGCCGCTTTTCCGTTCCCTTACGGTCGGACGGCTGGGGCTGCGGCGGTGTCCAGGCGGACCAAGACGGGTTCGCCCCAGACGGCGTGATTGGCTTCGTTGCCGGTCGGGCCGGGGTGTCCTTCGGAGAGGAACTCCAGCGTGCCACCCGCGGCGATGGGGAGGGCGACCTTTTGGGCCGGCGAACCGGCCTCCAGCACGCCGCTCTGAAACACGTCTTTGCCGCCGAACCGAACGGTCAGCCGCAGCTTGGCGCCGGACGGGTGCTGGCACAACTGCGAATGCAGGCCGGCTGTACAGCGGAACTCCTGGAACACGCCCGGCGGGATTTCGTAGCTGAAGCGGCAGCAACCGGTGCCGATGCCCTTCGGCAGGACGACTTCCCGTTTCCGCCCGTCGGCTTCCTGGATCCACAACTGCAGCGGGACCGGCTGGCGTTTTACGCTGACACTGCAGCCGTAGGCCAAGGGGCTGAAGCGATAGGGGAAGTTGATCAGCGCCGGGGCCGTGATGGGGACCAGGTCGGTCAGGTCCAACGTCTGGAGCGCCTGTGCCTCGGCGGGCTCAAAGCGTTCCGCAGCCAGCGCAAAGCAGGTGGAGAACATGTCCGCCACCAACTTGGCGTCTTCGACGGCGGGCGGGATCGCCGCCTGGACCGCGCCGCCCTCGTCGCCGGCATAGACGCGCGCCAGCATGGCGGGCAGGGCTTTGCGGGCCATCCGCCGCAAGCGGCAGGAGCGGACGTACAAACGGAAGGCGACTTCCTGCGGGCGCATCCCCAGCAATTGCGGACGGTAATCGTCCAGTTGGACCACGAAACGCGGGTCGCTGTCCAGGCTGATGATCGACTGGGGCGCCCGGTTCCAACTCTGGTCTTCCGGGGTGAACAGTTCGTCCAGCACGGTCCACGGCATGCCGTTGACGCCCTCCAGGGCATGGCACTGCGGCTGGCTCAGATCCTGGAGTACGTGGGCGAACGCGCCCGCGAACTTGGCCGCCTCCGCATCGGCTCCGGCCCGCAACTGGTCCACGATCAGCCGCACGTAGCGTTCCGCGCCTTCCATGAACACCTGATAGTCTTCCCGGTTCTCCCGCGGGAAGTAATGAAACAGCCGCTTGTTGACCACGATCAGATACGGCTTCGCCTCGGCGTTGTCCAGTCCCATGTCGACATAGACGCAGTATTTCTGGAACCCGGCTTCGCTCTCGCGCCAGCGGGCCCGTTGCCACTCCGGCAGCGACTCCAACGCGGCCTTGGTGATCTTCCCATGCGCGCTGCCCCAGCCGTAGCAGAGACTGCAGCCGAAGAACAAGCCGGCCAGCAGGGCGGCCAGCGACGGGACGATGCCGACGAGTTTTCCAGGACGAATCATGGCTGTTGCTCCTTGATCTGGTAACCACCCGGCTGTGGACAGCCCGGCCCCACGCGATCACTTCTTCACCGGCAGAGTCACCTGGATGGCCGGGGATTTGGTCGAGTCGGGGAAGACCGTCCCCTCGTAATGCGGCCAACCGCTGCCGCAACTGCAATACACGGTTTCGGCGCGGTCGCTTTCCACCCAACTGCCGTCGGGAAGCTGCACGGCCAAGGCGACGTCGCCGAACTTGAATGAGTCGCCGCCACAGTTGGCCACGACGAGCACGTTCTCGGCCGCCAGAGCGGTCAACATCTCGGGCGGAATCTCCATCGTCCGCTCGACCCACAGGTCGGTGCGGTGGCGGACGTTCGGCGGCAACGTGCCGATCGTGACGCCATTCAAGGTGACCGGCTTGTCCGCGTAGCGTTCCTCGGGATTGGCGCCGAACACGGCCAGGTGCAGCCTGGCGGCTTTGATGGTCTTCAGTTCGGCGGCCGAGATCGTCGGCAGCCCGCCGGGTGGCGTTGTCGTGATTTCGCGAGGGGCCTGAACCGGCAGCAGTTCCGTGTGCAGCGTTGCCAAGGGCGTGGGCAGGGCGGGACTCGCCGGCCCCAGCGCCTCCGCCAGCCGCACGGTGATGCGCTGGACGCCGAGCGGGCGGCGGGCCGCGGCATAGGAACTCATGACGAACGACCGCGTGGCGAACGGCGTCTTGGGCCGAGCGCTCACTTGGACTTCCCACGCCACCGTGCTGACCCGCTCCTGAAGCGGTACGCGGAAGGTCTTCCAGCGGTCGCCGCTCAACAGGCCCGTCTCCGCCGCCCGGCCGTTGACCGTCAGCGGGCTCAACGGCAAGACGCTCGCGGCGTTCTCACAAACCAGGAAGAAGCGGCCGTCACGGGAGCCTTCGGGCAGCGTGATTCGGACCGCGTTGTGCAGCGGAGCCGCCGTCCCCGAAACGTCTTCGATGTGCAGCGACTGCGGCGCAGGCGGCAGGGTCACCGAGAGCGTCGCCTCGCGGCCATGCCGTCCAGGCTGCGGCGCACCGTCGACCAGGATCTCCGCGATTTCGACGGGAGCGCTGACGTGCGCCGCGACTTGTTCCCCGCCGGCGCCGATCAGGTCGAACACGACCTCCTTACTGGACTCCGAGACCAGCGCATATCGACAGCCCGCAACCACGGGCCGCCGCAGTTCGGCCGCGGGCGACGCCTCGACGGCCAGCATTTCGTTTGGTGCCAGCACGATCTCGACCGGCTGCGCCGGGTCCGCATCGCGGGCCAGGACCTGGCGGTACGGGTACACGATTTCGACCAGTCGCCGCGCGCGGTTGCCCTCGGGCGGCGCAAGATCGAACGCCGCCGTCTGCGGCCGCAGCGACGGATTCCGCACGAACACGATGGTCCGGTCTCCGACCGCGTGCTTGTAGCCGGTGACCTGGCCCAGGTGCGGGTTTCCCGGCAGCATCTGCGTTGCGACGAGCGTGTCCTTGTTCGCCTCCGCCCAGCGGAGCGTCTTGCCCAGCACGTCCCAGTGGTCGTCGCTCAGCAAGCTGGGCGTGAGGTACAGCTCCTTCATCATCAGTCCCAGGCACATGGACCAGACCGCGTTGTCGGTCCAGCTTTCCAGGGCCTCGCCGCGCCCGCCCAGCATGTGCAGTCGCCCGTACACGATGCCGTGGACCATCAGCGCCGAGACGGGGAACTGGTAGCGGTGCTTGAGGAAGTTGTCGTACAGCACTCCGTCCACGTACGAGATGGCCTGCGCGCGCTGGTCCACGAACGGGTGCGCCCGCTCGTAGCCCGTATCGCTGGCCCCGCGCCAGACGGTGTCGCAGTACATCAGCCACCACGGGCTGAGCCACATCCCGCCGGTGCAGTTCAGGAAGATGTCCGGGTTCACTTGCTTGAACAGCTTCAGCATCTCGAGATAGGCGTCGACGTTCGCCTCGAAGCCGTACGCCGAAGCCGGCAGGTGCCCGTGGCCCTCGGCGTCGCAACTAAAGCTGTTGAAGTCGTGCTTGAAGTACGTGATCCCGTACTGCTTGATGTGCCGCGTCATGACTTCCCGCAACTGGGCGTTGTGCTTGGGCGCCGACAGGCAGACGTGCGACCCGGCCGGATTCGTCTCGTAGCCGTGCTCCCGGCACCACGCCATGTCCAAGTTTCCTTCCACGGCCGTCAGCGGATGCCAGAGGCCGAGCGAGCTGCCGCCCGCCTTCAGCCCGGCGGACAGTTCGGCGAAGCCGTTCGGGAACAGCGTCCGGTTGATCTCCCAGAGCGACTGGCGGTCCTGCCAGCCGTCGTCGGGCACAAACGAATCCAGACGCACGCCGTACTTGTCGCAGAGGTTTTTCCGGAAGCCGGCAAAGGTCTGCAGGAACGCCTCCGTGCTCATGTCCTTCTGACGGATGTCGTACCAGCTGTTGTAATGGACGTGCGTGCGGGGCGGGATGCGGATCGCGGCCAGGTAGTCCGCAAACCCGCGTTCGACAGCGCCCGCCGCCGCCACGCCCAGCACGGCCGGTTTCGATTCGAGAAATGCGGGCGTCAGCCGCTTTCCCGGCAGATGGCTCAGCGCGACGCTGAATCGCGGCGCGGGGGCCTTCGCCTGAACGTTCTCGCGGGCCTGGTTCTGGGCCGCCGGGTACTCCAGGCCCGTGAAGACACTGCCGGCGATGAACACAGGCTGACCCAGGCCGCCCAAGTCGCAAGCCGCGTCCGTGGCAAACTGTTCGACCTCGATGCGGTTGAGCAGCGGCCGGGTCTGGCCGACGGCCCGGACGGCCAGCACCTTGCGCAGCCACGGAACGTCCGGACGGACTTCGTAGCGAAGTTGCACTTCGATGCCCAACGGTTCATGGTCCAGCGTCAAGACGAGCCGTTTCGCCCCCCGGTCCAGGGCCTGCGTGTGCTGGTCTCGCAGCGTCAAATCGGCGGCGGTCAAGACCGTGGTGTCGTTGACGGTCAAGGCCAACTCGGCACTGTCCAGCGGGATCGTCTGCTTGGCAAGTTGATTTCGGATCGCGGTCGTCCGCACCTTGCGGCCGGCCAGGCAGAGGGTGCGTTCCAGCGCGGCGTTGCCGATCACGCACTGGTCGCCTTGGAGGCGAACGTACGCGCCGTGGTCGTCGGCAGCCTGGGCAGTCCCGCCGCCGGCTTCCGCCTGGCCACGGGCCGTCGCCGCCGGAACGACGGCGGCCAGGATCGAAACAGCGGCCAGGAGCAGGAACGCGGACGGTCGGGTCTGGAACATGGAGTGGGTCCTCGATTTGCGAATTCAGGAAAGCACCGTGAGTCGGTCACGCGGCCGCCGCCAGACGGCAACATGCCGCCGACGAGATTCAACAGACCTCATCCTGCGACGGACGCGGCGACCGGTTTAAGCAGCACGCCGTGGAACATCACCGGTACCGCTGGGCTGGCACCCACCGCGGACCGGTCGTCTTAACCCAGTTTCGTGATACCGGGCAGGAACGCGGGGTAGTGGCCGTCGGGACCTGGCTTGATCGGCGGCTCTACGTCCCAGCCGTAACTCGGCAGGGCGAAACTGAATTCCGACTTCAACACCTGCTCCCAGGTCGTGCGCTGGCCGGTGCAGCAGACCATCTCGCCCAGGATCGCGAGCATGGAGCTGTGGCACATGGTCCGGCCGTCGTTGACGGGCTTGCCGTCGCGGATCGCCTGGAACAGCACTTTGTGTTCGTTGTCTGTCATGGACGAGGCGTCCTTGGGAGCCTCGAACCGCCAGGGTTTTTCGCCTTCGATGTACGGCTTGGCCGGCATGTACGCGCGGCCCTTGGTGCCGTTGGCGATCACCGCCGCCTGGTTGAAGCAGCCGGGGATGTGGCGCCCGTGGGCGAACAGCCGCTTGCCGTCGGCGTATTCGTAAACGATCGCGTGATGGTCCAATTCGTCGCCGAACTGGTTGGGATCGGTACACACCTGGCGTCCGCCCAGGCCCCACGCCGCGTCCGGCGCGACGTCGTCCAGCACCCACGAGGCGTTGTCGATCTGGTGCACCAGATTCTGGACAGGATCGCTTCCGGACAGCCAGGTGAAATGGTACCAGTTCTGGAACTGGTACTGCATTTCGCTCCACTCAGCCTGGCGGGCCCGCACCACGTACGGCCCGCCCAACCGCGTTGCCTGGACGGTCAGCACGTCGCCGATCGCGCCGTCGCGGACCCGTCGGATCGTCTCGCGCACGCCGTCGTCATAACGCCAACAGAATCCGGACACGACGCTCAGATTCTTCTTCCGGGCATCGTCGCTGGCCGCCATGGCGATCCGGACGCCGACCGGGTCGACGGCCACCGGTTTTTCGATGAAGACGTGCTTGCCGGCGTCGATCGCCGCTTTCAGAAAGACCGGATGGAAGTGCGACGTGCAGGCGATCACCACGGCGTCGACGCCGCTGTCCAGGACCTTCTGATAGGCGTCGAAGCCGACAAAGGCGTGCGCCTCGTCCACCAGGAATTGATCGGGGTACTTCGTCTTCAGTTGCAGCCGCGCGGCTGCGATCCGTTCGGCGAACACGTCGGCCATGGCCACCACGTGGACGTCCTTGCCGGCGTTCATGGCGTTGGCGGCCGCGCCGGTGGCCCGGCCGCCGCTGCCGATCATTCCCACCTTGATCGCGCCGCTGCCGGCGGCATGGGCGCTGCGGGCCAGGGCCAGGGCGCCGCAGGTCGTCGTTCCCAGGGCTGCCGCTTGCTGCAGAAAGGCCCGCCGCGACACGTCGGCCGCAGGGGCCTTGCGGTTGTTTGTTGTCATGCACGTTGTCTCCGAGTGAGGATATTGAGAGGCGTCAAGCAGACTTTGCGGCGGGGCCTGGTTGGACGTGCCCGACCCCGGCGCGGTGTTGCTACAGCGGCTTGACGCGGATATTGCGGAACTGCATCAGGCTCGACGCCGGCCCGTGCTCGCCCGTCTTCTTGTCGATGCCCCCGTGGTGCTGCAAGCCGATCGGGCCCGTGGCCGGCATCTCGGACAGCCGGACGTTGTCGATGACTTTTTGGCCGTTCAGTTCCACGCTCAGGCGGTCGCCGCGGGCGGTGATCACAAACCGGTTCCACTGGCCCACCGGCTTGTCGGCCGCCACCTTGGGCACACAGCCGGCCCGGACTTCGGCGGGCATTTTGGAATCGTTGCGATAGCCCCAGATTTCCCCGGAGCCGATGGGCCAGCACCAGATGTTGACCTGGCCTTTGCCGTGACCACGGACGAAGACGCCCGAGTCGGCGTTGGGGGTAGGCGTGATGATCGGCTTGCCATCCGGCCCCTTCTTCAGCGAGCCGTCCGGCAGGACCGTGGGCACGGGATACAGCCCGTGGACTTCCTTGATCCGCCATTCGATTTCCAGGATGCAATCGCCGAACGACTCTTCGGTCCACAGGTTCTTGTCGCCCTTGGCTTCCGACCGGGCGTCGTAGTCGATGACGCCGTCGATCACTTTCCAGTGGCCGCCGTCGCCCTCGGGAATCTTCCAGCCGGAAAGGTCCCGGCCGTTGAACAGCGGCCGCCAGCCGTCGTCTTCGGCAGCCGCCGCGGTCGCACCGACCAGAATCGCCAACAGGATTGCCGTGCATGAACGTTTCATCGTCGTCGCCTCAATCAGTGGTGTCCAGAAACCGTCCCGAAACGCTGCCTGGCAATATACCGCTCCCCTCACCGGCGAACAAGCAAGCGGCGTGACGCACGTCCTTGGCGGGCGACGGATCACAGATCCTGGCCGTACACTTCCAGTTCGGCGATCCCGTTGTCCGTCAGCGGAAAGCGTTCCTGGAAACCGGACAATTGGAGCCACTCGCAGGTCTGCTTCGGGAACGTGAACGCTTGCGGCTCGGACGTGTTGCGGAACTCGATCGGCACCCGCTGGCCGTTGGAGAATTCCAGCGTGGCGCCGGTCCATGTCTTGCTTTGGCCGTCGTGCCGCTGCAGCACGACCACCACCCGTTCCGCCTGCACCTCGCGTCCGAATTCCACCTTCAGCCACAGGTCGGTGCGGCGCGCCGGCCGCCAGTATGCGCCGGAGGCCCGCCGTCCGTCGATGGCGTGGTTGGGCGAGAACTCCGGCCGGTACCGATCGTGCGAATTCGACGTCGCCCGCGGATAGGAACGCAGGTGATACGTGTAGGCATCCTCGTTCACGGCCAGGTTCCGCACGGGGTTGCCGGCCACGTTCGAGCCGCCGCGGGCATTCCTGCCCTCCGCCAGGCCATAAAGGGGAACCGTCGCCGGCAGCCGGTCGTAATCGTCGATGAACTGCTTCTGCACCTCGCGGCCGCCGAACGTGTAGTGGGGGAAATCGGCCGGCGCAAAATCCACGCCGCGGTCCCGATGCTGCAGATACTTGTCCAGGTGCTCCAGTTCCAGTTCCGCGGACTTCAGGCGTTTGGTCTCAAAGTACAGATACGCCTGCCGCATCTTGTCGCGATACACATACCACGGGGTCAGGCCGGAATGGGTGGCATGATTGAGCTGGTCCCAGTAATTCAGTTCCATCCACGAGCCCGCGAAGGGCACGTTCAAATCGATCCAGCAGGCGACCCGTTCCTTCTCTTCCGGGGACAGCTGCACGCCGTAGTGCGACGGTTCCAGGTAGTCCATCAGCGGACTGGACGTCGAGCCGTAGGCGTACGGGGGAAGCAGGGCACAGGCGCTGGACACGTGCAGCCAGTTGATGATTCCCCGGCCGGCGTATTCATCAGCCGAATATCCCAGCGCGTCCGGATGAGGGACGTTTTCGGGTTTGCCGCCGAACTGGGCGAGATACGTCGTGTCGCGACTGGCCTGGGCTTTGCCGCCTGCCCCCGCCAGCGGGATTTTGGCGTTGTAGCCGAAGTCGGTCAGGTTGATGTACGATTCGCTGAACGCCCGGCCCGGATGCCCCTTGGTGCTGGTCGCGTAGATCCGCTGCGTCAAACGCCATTTGGCTCGACCGTAGATCTCCGGATTCGTGATCGGGCGGTAATCGCCCAGCAGGCTCAGGGGCACGTCTTTCTTCGCCGGATTCTTGCCCCCGGCGTGGCACTGGATGCAGTGCCGGTCCCAGATCGGCTGGACTTCCCGCGTGTAACTGAAGCCGCGCGGCACGTCCATCGCCTGGGGCGCGTTGGTACCCAGGTACGCCGTTGCGCGTTTTTCGACAGCGGTCAAAAATCGCTCCATCTCCTGGACCGGCTCGTCGCCCTGCGCAAAAAACGGCCTGATCTGCTGCGGCTTTCTTTGCAGCGCCTTGGTCAGCGGGCGGGAATCCGTATAGGTGCTGTGCTTGTCCTCGTGACAGCCGACACAGGCGAACGTCTCGCCCGGCAGGACCATGGTCCAGCTCCGCATGGTCTGCACCGCGCGGCCTTTCTCATCCAGCATCTGGAAAAAGACCGGCACCCGCGACGGGCACTCGAAACAGCAGCTGCCGTCCTCCTCCACGTCCACCGTGCCCAGCACGTGTTTGACGTCGTAGCTGCCGTTGTTGATCGCACAGGGCGAAGTCTGATGCCCGCCCCAGGGATGCAGCCCCAGCGCGACCGTGCCTTTGGCCCGGTAATCCAATCCGACCACGCGGATTCGCTTCACGGTCCCCGGCCGCACGCCTTGCAAGCCGGGGCCGTAGTAAATGTCCTGCACGTAGAACCGGCCGTGCGCCAGTTGCTCGTCCACCGTCGAGGCCTTCTGCACCGGCGAGGGACGTCGGGCCAGCGGCACCTGCTGGCCCGACGAAATCACGGGGTCGTAGATCAACAGCTCGCGCTGGCCGCTGCGATGCATCCAGTAAATGCCGAAAGCCGGACTGCCCGCCTTGCCGTTCTGCAGGCCCTTCAGTCCGCGGATGGGACCGCCCTCCGGGGAATAACAGACGACGTAATTGTCCTCGTCCAACGGGTACGGGTACTGAAACTGTTCGCCCTCCGTGTCGTGGACGATGTTGCCGCCGGTCCCCATGCTCTCCCGGAACGGATACTCGCGTTCCGGAGCCAGCAGTTTCACTCCGACTCCGGCCTGCGTCCCCGCCTTCCGGTCGATCATGATCAGCTTGCCGCGCTGGTCGATGTGGTGGGCCCCGGCGATCGCGATCACTTGCGTCGAGTGGGGGACGCTGCGGGCGTGCAGCATGGCGGCAGGGAATTGGGAATTGTTCCCGTAAAACTCCGTCTGGTTCGTGCCGTCCGGGTTCATGACGAACAGACTGTGCAGATAGCCGGCCGTCCTGTCGGAATACTCCCAGCGGGTATAGATGACTCGCCCGTCGTGCATCACGTGGGGAAACACCGTGTGGCCGTGATCCGAAGCCAGTCGCCGTAGGTAGCGCCCTTGGGCGTCGCAGGTGTACAGATTGCAGACGCTCGACCACCAGCACGGCGCGGACAGCACGCAACGGGTGGACGTGAACAGCAACTGGCCGCTGGGCAGCCATTCCGGCTCCATGTCGGCCGTCCCGGCGCCGAACGTGATCTGCCGGACGCTCCGATCGCGCAGGTCCATCAGGTACAAGTGGAAATCGTCGTCCCCGTCGTGGCTGGTCTGCCGCATCGAGAACGCCACCGTCTGGCCGTCGTAGGACACGCACGGATCGCGCACGACGCCGTCGGGGCAGTCCAGCAGCACCTCGGTGGACACCGCGCCGTCGGCGTTGACCGCCAGCCGGCACAGCTGTGAGTTCATCCGATAATCGCGGCCGCATTCGCGAAACACGGCGTCCGTCAGATGATCCGTCATGGCGAACATGGCCTGGCAATCGCCGAACACAAAGTGCTTGGCATACACGAACTCGCGCGGGTAGCGGTCGAAAACCTTCAGACGTTCCCGGCGGCGCAGCTGACAGGCTCGGAGATACAGCTCTTTCCAGGCGGGATCGTTGCCGGGCCGGTGGCCTTGGACGAGCACCGCCAGCGATTCCTCCAGGTCGCCGGTCGCGACGCCGCGAGTTTGCAACTCGGCGAGCACCTTGCGGACCATCGCTTGTTCCACGCCGTGGGCGTCCGCGGCCACAAAGCAGTCGCCGTGTTTCAAGCCGTGATCCTGATAAACCCAGTCGCGGTGCAGGCGGGAGACCGGATACGGCGCGGTGTGCCGTTTTCGGACGTCGTCCTCGGTGTAGTCCTGCGCGAACGCGGGCAGGCAGGTCAACATCAGCAGGATGCACGACGGCAGTAGTGGATGCATGAGACAGCCTCGTGTCGTCTGAACAGGAAAGCGAACGCCGCGCTGGGCCGCGGTTCGGACTGGCATCCATCCAGAATAACGCCTTGGCCCGCATCCGCAACCCGTTCCGTGCAGCCCGGCCCGCTGGCCGCTTTTGGCCGGCCCGGTTCCGGCCAACGGTTGACGACGCCGCGCCCGGCCGGTAGGCTGTCCCACAGTCTTGACCCCGCCCCCGTAAGATGGCTCTCCGAGCCGTCCCGTCCGAGCCGTCCGGTCCGGCGCGCGAAGGCTCGGAGCTCCATCCTACGCGGTGCGTCTTTTGCCTTGGAGGAAATCATGATGAACCGTTGTCTGTTGTGGATCGTCGGCTGTTTACTGAGCACGCAACTTCTGGCCGCGGAACCGGCCCAGCCCGTGTTTCGCGCGGGGGCGGCCACGAGCAACCTCACGCCGTTCCTGGGCGGCGCCGTCATCGGCGGCTTCGTGCCCTTTCCCGCCACCAACGTGCATGACGAATTGCACGCCCGCTGCCTGGCACTGGACGACGGCAAGACCCAGCTGGCACTGGTGGTCTGCGATCTGCTGGGCGTCAGCCACGACGTGAGCAACGCCGCTCGCAAGTTGATCCAGGAGAACACGGGGCTGCCGCCCGAAAACGTGCTGATCTGCGCCGTACACACCCACTCGGCGTGTACCGCGTTGGGCAAAGCGCCGTTGGACGAGTACCACACGTTCGTCGCCCGCCGGATCGCCGACGGAGTGCAGAACGCGCTGGCCACGCTGCGCCCGGCCCAGATGGCGTGGGTCACGGCCGAAGCGCCGGACCACGTCCACAATCGCCGCTGGGTCATGAAGCCCGGCACGGCTCCGCCCAATCCGTTCGGCGTGGTCGACCAGGTGAAGATGAACCCGCCCGTGGCCAGTCCCGACCTGGTCGAGCCGGCCGGCCCGACCGACCCGACCGTTTCCGTCATCGCCTTCCGCGAACCGGACGGCCGCCCCATCGCACTGTTCTCGGCGTATTCGCTGCACTATGTGGGCGGCGTCAAGCACGGCGACATCTCCGCCGACTACTACGGCATGTACTGCAACGAAATGGCGCGGCGGCTGGACGCCCAGCGGCTGGACCCGCCCTTTGTGGCGATGATGGCCAACGGCACCAGCGGCGATATCAACAGCATCAACTTCCGCGAGCCCCGGCCCTCGCTGCCGCCCTATGCCAAGATGCGGATGATCGCCGAGGACCTCGCGGCCAAGGTTCACGCGGCGCTGGCCAAGGCCGAATACCGCGACGACGTGACGCTGGCTGCCCGCTACCGCGAGCCGATGCTCGACAGGCGGCAGGTCAGCGAGGAACAACTGGCCTGGGCCAAACAGAAGCTGGCCGCCGCCGAAGCGGCTCCGAAGTCCGACAAAAAGCCCGTCCGGGCCGACCTGCCGACGATCTACGCCGGGCGGACCTTGCGGCTGGCCGCGGCTCCCGAAAAAATTCCCGTCCCCTTGCAGATCCTCCGCATCGGTTCGGTGTGCATCGGGACCATGCCGACCGAAGTGTTCTGCGAAATCGGGCTGGAGTTCAAGAAACGCAGTCCCATCCAGCCAGCGTTCCTCCTGTCGCTCTCGCACGGCTACCTGGGCTACCTGCCCACGCCGCGGCACTTCCCGTTGGGCGGCTATGAGACCTGGACCGGCACGAACCAGCTGGAGCCACAGGCCTCCGTCAAGATGCTCGACGCGCTGTTCGAAATGGCCGCGGAAGCCAAGAAGTAGCTTCGCGCCATCGCGCCACGGGGGGTCAGGCTTACAGAATTCAATTTTGGCCGAGCAAGGTCGTTCCAGATGGCTGGACGCTCGATCGGCCAAAATTGAATTCTGTAAGCCTGACCCCAACGCCACGGCCCCCAACGCCACGGACACACTGTCTCCGACCGCAATCCGGAACCGCCACAGGACCACCACCATGCAACACATCGTCATCGCTCTCGCCGTTCTGCTGGGCTTCTCGTTGACGACTTTCGCCGACGACGTCCGCCTGCAGCCGCTCAAAGACCTGAACGGCTACTTCCCCTTCACGCCGCCGAAATCGCTGCCCGCCTGGGAGCAGCGCAAGGAGTCCGTGCGGCGGCAGATCCTGGTCGCGGCGGGCCTGTGGCCGATGCCCGCCAAAACGCCGCTGAACGCGGTCGTCCACGGCCGCATCGACGGTGGCCAGTACACGATCGAAAAGGTCTACTTCGAGAGTGCCCCCGGCTTCTTTGCCACGGGCAACCTGTACCGCCCCAAGAACCCTCCCGGCCGCGTGCCGGCCGTGTTGTTCGCCCACGGCCACCGGGAAAACGCGCGGTTGTACCTGACGCCCGAAGCCACCTTGCGCAAGAGCATCGCCGACGGCGCGGAACGGTTTGAACAGGCCGGGCGCAGCACGTACCAGTCGCAATGCCGCCAGCTGGCCCTGATGGGCTGCGTGGTCTGGCAGTGGGACATGCTGGGCGACTCGGATTCGATCCAGTTGTCGCGCCAACTGGTCCACGGCTTCGCTAAACAGCGGCCGGAAATGAACACGACGGAAAACTGGGGCTTGTTCAGCCCGCAGGCCGAGGCCCATTGCCAGAACGTCCTGGGCCTGCAGACGCTGAACTCCGTCCGCAGCGTGGACTTCGTGCTCAGTTTGCCCGAAGTGGACCCGCAACGCATCGCGGTGACCGGCGCCAGCGGCGGCGGCACCCAGTCGATGATCCTGGCCGCGATCGAAGACCGCCTCCAGCTGTCCTTCCCCGTGGTCATGGTCAGCACCGCGATGCAGGGCGGCTGTACGTGCGAGAACGCCAGCCTGCTGCGGGTGAACACGGGCAACGTCGAGTTTGCCGCGCTGTTCGCGCCGAAACCGCAAGGCATGAACAGCGCCGACGATTGGACGAAGGAAATGGCGACCAAGGGCTTCCCCGAACTGCAGCAGATGTACGCGCTGTACGGCAAGAAGAACAACGTCTTCCTGAAACGGGGCGAGCACTTCCCGCACAACTACAACGCCGTCACGCGGTCCGCTTTCTATACCTTTCTGAACCAGCATTTCAAACTCGGCCAGGTCTCGCCGGTGATCGAAACGGATTTCGATCCGCTGCCGCCGGAGCAGCTGACCGTGTGGGACGACCAGCACCCCGCGCCCAAGGCCGCGGACCCGGATTTCGAACGGCAACTGCTGGCCTGGTTCACCGCGGACGCCGAGCAGCAAATCCGCGCCGCCGCCGCCACGCCGGAGGGCCTGCGGGACGTGATCCGCCCGGCGGTCGAAGTGCTCATCGGCCGCACGCTGGCCACTGCGGGCGATGTTACGTGGAAGCTGCAGGACGAGCAGGACTGCGGCCAGTACGTGCAACGGACCGGCACGCTGGTGAACGAGACCTACGGCGAGGAAGTGAACGCCGTCGCGCTGTGTCCCAAGCAGGCCAGCGGCCGCGTTGTGATCTGGCTCGCTGACCAGGGCAAGTCCGCCGTCCGCAGCGCCGACGGCAGCGTGCCGTCCGCGGTGCTGAAGCTGGTTCAAGCCGGCGCGGCCGTGGTCGGCGCGGACTTGTTCTTGCAGGGCGGCGAGCCCGTCACGCAGACTCGCGTGGTGGCCAACCCGCGCGAATTCGCCGGCTATACGTTCGGCTACAACCACGCGCTGTTCGCCCAGCGGACGCACGATGTGTTGAGCCTGGTCCTGCTGGTCCGCAGCGCGAAAGACGGCTTCTGTCCGAACGCCAAGACGCTGGCCGTCGCGGGCTGGCAGAGCGCCGGGCCTGTGGTCGCCGCCGCCGGCGCGTTGGCCGGCCCGGCCATCGACCGCGTGGCCGTGGACACGCAGGGATTCCGCTTCGGCCGGCTGCTCGATTACCGCCATCCGATGTTCCTGCCCGGCGGGGCCAAGTACCTGGATGTGCCCGGCCTGCTGGCGCTGCGCGCCCCCCGCCCGCTGTGGCTCTCCGGCGAGGGTCAGGAACCGGAGGTCGTCACCGCCGCGTATCGCGCCGCGGCCCAGACTGAGGCGTTGGAGACGTTCACCGGCGACGCCGCACAACCGCAGGCCGCAGCCGGCTCGTGGCTGTTGCAGTAGCCGCCCGCCCCGCACGAAAGTAGCTGTCTGCGGCACCCCCTGGGTTCCGGTTTGATTCTTGACAACGGCGAGGAAACCCCGACAATTCAAGGATGGCTTGGCGTCCCGTCGTCATGGGCGGGACGAGGCGTGTTCGTGGCAGAGTCCAGGGCGCGCCGAAATCAAAACTCGTCGGCTTCATTCCTGGTTTTTCGCGAGGGAGAAAATGCCATGAATCAATCCAAGCGAAACGCGTTCACGCTGGTCGAATTGCTGGTCGTGATCGCCATCATCGGCATCTTGGTCGCCCTGTTACTGCCTGCGATCCAAGCGGCCCGCGAGGCGGCGCGGCGGGCCCAGTGCTTTAACAACCTGAAGCAACTCGGCCTGGCGGTGCAGCACTATCACGACACGCATCAGCGTCTGCCGGCGGGTCAGACGTACTACAGCAACACCCAGTTCAATGACAAGTTCACCTGGACCGTGTTTCTGCTGCCGTTTGTGGAACAGGACACGCTGTACCGCGAGGTGAACTGGAACAGCGACATGGGCGGGTGCGGCCCCAACGCCAACATCAGCAACAAGGAAATCCCGACCTTCGTCTGTCCCTCCGGCGGCGCAGAAGGCGACTTTGGACATACCTGCCGCGTCCGGCACAGCTATGTCGCCAACGCGGGCATCGGGCCCCTGCGGGCCGCCTGGCCGCCTCCCCAGAAACCGGGCGTGTTCATGCAGAACAAATGGCTGCGGATTTCCGACTTTACCGACGGGACCTCGAACACCATCGGCCTTTCCGAGATCATCAAGGTCCGCGAAGGAGCCGATTTCCGCGGCACCTGGAGCTACTGTGAAGGCACCTTGTACCAGCACGACCGGACGCCCAATACGCGGATCCCCGATGAAACCCGGCCGACGTTCTGTCCGGTCGCGGATGCCAATCACCCGCAGGCCCCGTGCATCGGCACCTATACCGCGTGGAATGCGAGAAGGAGCATCCTGTCGGCGCGAAGCGAGCATCCGGGAGGCGTCAATGCCGCGCTGATCGACGGCTCGGTGCGGTTCGTCACCAACAACATCGATCTGGAAACCTGGCAAGCCCTCGGCACCCCCTTCGGCGCCGAAGTCCTGCGCGAGTTCTAGCCGCCGTTCCAGTCACCCTGGCGCCAACCAAGATTCCGCACTGGGGCAGCCTGCAGAAAATGGACTCCCCAAGGCGAACCGGCGTGGCACGGCTCACTTGTTAGCCGTGCTGCACTGTCTGCACTGCCAACAAGTAGGCAGTGCCACACGAACCCGGCAGACCGGTAGGTCATTTTCTGCGGGCTGCCTGACCCCTTTCCGCAGGCGTCCGGAGCGGGCGCGGAAATTGCCTAATCTCACCGGTCCCTGACGAGGGCGGAGAATTTCCCGGCTTTTTTGCTGCTTCTGGCCACCTACAGTTGATCGGTTAGTCCGCTTGGGGTACGCTGAACTGCAGCGAAGCGATTCTTAATTCTTGTCCAGTCTTTTGTTTGTCTTCTCAACAGGAGGATTTGCCATGAAGCGAATTCGGTCCCGAAACGGTTTTACGCTCGTCGAGTTGCTGGTGGTGATCGCCATCATCGGGATCCTGGTTTCCTTGCTGTTGCCGGCCATCCAGGCGGCGCGCGAGGCCGCGCGGCGAACGGAGTGCAGCAACAACTTGAAGCAGATTGGCATCGCGCTGCACAACTACCACGACACCGTCCATGCGTTTCCGATGGCCAATGTCGTGCGAAGCGTTACCTCGGCAACGCCGTACGGCGACGGTTGGACCTGGCACGCCCGGCTTCTGCCGTACATGGAGCAGGGCGGACTGTACGACCAGATCAAGCATGTCATGGGAACCGACAGCGGCACGTACACCTCAACCGAACAATCGCTCGCCGGCCGCGACACGGTGTTGAAGGTGTTTCAGTGCCCGACGCATCCCCGCGGCCCAATCAATACGGGCGTTGGAAAGTACGGCTATCAGATCAGCACCTACAACGGCGTCTGCGGAACCACCACGTTCAACGACGATCAGCTCGATCAAGGCACCGACGTCGGTTACAAGGGCAACGGCATGTTTTATATGAACAGCGATGTCCGCATCGAGGACGTGACCGACGGCACCTCGAACACCTTGATGGTGGCCGAGGTTCAGGACGATTTTGAAGACGGAACCAAGCTGCCCGGCAGCGACCGCAAATACTGCTTTGCCAAGGACAGCGACAACAACCCGCCGACGGACATCACCGAGTATCTGGTGGGAATGGAATCCAACGATCCGATCAACGCCAAGACCAAGGATGCCAGCGGCTATACCAATAACGGCGAGTACGCCGGCAGTTTCCATCCCGGCGGGGCCCAATTCCTGCTGGTGGACGGCTCGGTCCGCTTCATCCAGGAGAGCATCCTGATGACCACCTACCAGGCCTTGGCCACGCGCCGTGGCGAGGAAACCGTGGGCCAGTATTGAGTCGCGCAGGCCGCAGAACGTCACGCAATCCTCTACGGGTCCGGAGAACGATATGTCCAGAAGCTTGTTTCCCGCCAAGGTCTCCATCCCCGCGTTCGTCCTCGCCTGCGCCCTGGCGCTGTTGCTGTCGGGGTGCGGTGGAGGCAAGGCGGACATCGAACCCGCCAAGGGCAAGGTGGTCTGCGGCAGCGGCCCCGTCACCGCGGGCACCGTCACGTTTGTCCCCCTGGGTGAACCCGGCAAAGACACCGACGGCCGACCTGCTATCGGCGCCGTCGGTCCCGATGGGACTTTCGTCCTGACGACCTACGAAGACGGCGACGGCGCGATCGTCGGCAAGCACCGGGTCGAATACGCCGGGCCAGGGGATGAAGCGGCAGAAGAGACCGAGGACGAGGCCCCGCCCGAAGGCTCGGCACAAGAGCGCGCCCTGAACGCCCAGCGACTCCGCGAGCGCCAGGCAAAACAAAAGTCGCAGTGCGTGCTGAACGGCGAACTGATCCTGGAAGTGACGGCCGGCGGCGAAAATGATTTCACGATCCAGCTGTCACCCCCAGGGATTGGCCAAGGGTCCGGCAGGGGGGACCAGGAATTCAATCGGGAAGAACAGTAAGCACCGCGGAGGGGCAGGCACTTCAAACTTGAATCTTCGCCGCCCCATGTCTTGCCATAGGCAATCTGTTTTCGCGGCCAAGATTGAAGTTTGAAGTGCTCGAGCCCTTTGAAGCGTTCAAGCAGCGAGCAAACCGGCACGCAAGCGGTCACATCAAGGCTCACAGCGAACCGCCACTGTCGGCAGAACGAAGCTACGGACCTTTGTCTCGCCGGGCTTTCTCAGCCGCTTCGACTCGTTGCCGTTGCTGCTCCATTTGCTGGATCTCTTCTTCGCTTAGGGTGTCGGGCCGAATGGCTTCGCCGCCGCCCTCTCCGCCGCAGCCACCACAACCACTGACTGCCAAAAAGACAACGACAATCGCTAGGAACGCTGCATTTCGCATGGGTCTTCCTTCAGGGAAATGAAACGGGCGGCCAGGTCTCCAAAAGCCAAGCCTTTTCTGAAAACCAGAGCGTCTCGGAAGAGCGTACGACCGTCGCTAAAACCGGGATGGGACGGGTTGCCCGTCGCGAATCGTGCAGAAATGTTCCCAGACTTGGGGATCGACTTCGAACGACACAATATCGACGGACCCATCGACTCGCACGGCCATTAACCCACCGGGATGCCCACCACCGAATTTCCGCGAGTAGTACTGATTGGCGGGGTCATGCTTGGGGTGATACTTGTCCGCGGCAGGCCCCAGCCTCCCATCAAAATCCGGAGCGATGCCAAAGCGAACGACATCCTCGTCCCAACCCGCATTGTTCCAAGGCTCATCATCGCCGCCAGTGAGGCCCCATCCGCTGAAGTGTAGTTGCTTTTCGGCCGCCAGCAGGGTATTGGAAGTTCCATCCTCGACATCTGCCATGCGACGCCACTCGTCGGCGCGAGTCTCGATATTGTCGTCAGCCTTCAAACTCGTCCATTGTGAGACGAACACGCCTTGCCTTCCTAAGAAATCGAACGCGTCTCCACCATTGCCGGCGTAGTCGCACTTCCCAAAACCTTCATACTTCTTGGCGGCCCGACGCGTCGGGCAATAGTAACTGGGAATAACCGTCGCGGCGATGACGTTTGCGTCCTGCTCATCAAAGACCGCATTCTGCTCCATGAATGGCGTGAGGTGAAAGGACCAACTCCAGCCGGTGCGTTCAGTCGCATAGCCAACATCAAGGTGCGGGCCATTCGCTCCGGCGCCGGGCAGGTACTGGAACGTATCGTGGTGGTTATGGCAGGCCACCCCGATCTGTTTCAAGTTGTTGGTGCATTGGGTGCGCCGGGCCGACTCGCGGGCGGATTGCACGGCGGGCAGCAGCAGCGACACCAGGACTCCGATAATGGCGATCACCACGAGGAGTTCAACCAAGGTGAACCCCACTCGTTTTCGACGATCCTTCATGGAATTACCCTTTCGTATGATTGCGGGTGAAAAACGGAACAAGACGAGGTCATCCAGCTGACTAACTAAATTTTCGCAGGCTGGCCCGCTTTTTGCAACCCCTGCCGGGGTAAAACCGGCGGGCGGATGTCGGTCGAGTGAGCGGCAAGGCGCTAGCCGCCGGCATGTGCGGACAGCCCGTCACGGGTGGCTAGTGCCATTCCGCTCACTCCGGGACGGGCCTAACGCGTGCAGTTCCGGCGCGACCGGTCACAGATACATGCCGATAAAGCCGCCTTCGGCGTCGGCCGCCTCCTGCAGTTTCTCGATCCGCTGGCGGGCTTGCTCCAGATCGCCGGCCTGGATATAGCGGTCGAACTCGACGCCGACCGCTCGCAACACCGTCTCCCGCAGCCAGTCGACGATCGGTTCGGACAGCCAGTCGCAGGTTTCGCGCGTCAGGCTGACGTCCAGGTCGCAGCCCACGGTGTGCCGGTCTTCCTGGTCGGTCAGCACGGTGCCCTCGAAACGGAACTGGACCATGCCCAACTCTTCGCGGTTGGTCAGGTGGTAGGTACAGCGGCCGTTGTACAGATAGAACGAATTGAACTGGCCGTGCTTGTCCAGGGCCGCCTTGATCCGTTCGCAAAACGCGACGAACGCGGGCGAAGCGTCCAGCGGCACGTCCCGGCGGACGACGGTCCGCAACGGCAGGCAGTCGAACGTGATTTCCACCCAGCGGTTCATGGGGCGTCCTTCGCTCCTGATCGCGCCACGCGACGCGCTCGCGTGCCTGAATTCCACGGTTTGCCGGTAGAGCGGACTTCCGTCCGCTGGGGCGGACGGAAGTCCGCCCTACGAATTGGTTGCAAAACCAACGCGGTACCGGCGTCAGTCCAGGCTGGCCACGCGCGTCTCGTCGGCCGCGGGCGGGGCGGGCGGCTTGAGCCAGCCCAGCGCGAGCCAACCCTTGTCGCACGTCAACTGGTCCAGTTTCAGTTTGCCGAGGCTCTTCCAGCGTTCCGGCAAAGCCAAGCCCTCAGACACGATCTCCGGCTTGAACAGTCCCTCGAACTTCTTCTTCATAAAGGTCTTCATCGCGATGTCCGAGGTGCTCAGCTTGCTGCGGCCGGCAAACTCGATCTGCACGTCGCCCTGCCGCACCAGCCGGGCCCGGTCGGCCAGTTTTTCAAGGCTGTACACGGCGGCGATCTCCACCGCCTTGCGGATCTCCTGATCGCTGCGGGTGAACCGTTTGCCGCGGATCATGATCTTGACCGTCTTGTCGTGGAACCGCACGTCGATCGGCGCTTCGGAATCGAAGGTGATCGACCAGGGATCGTCTTCCTCTGTGATCACCAGTTCCGGCGGCACCTTGCCCGTCGTTTCCTTGATGATTTCGACCAGCCGTTCGTCCGTCAGCGTGACGCCGCCCAGGACGGCCTGGGACATGTTGCCGGCCAGCGACTCGTGCATGCGGACGGCCAGATCGAACTTGCCCTTCAACGCGGGCGGCGCGTTGGGCGCCGCCAACTGGTAGCGGCCCGCCTGGAGCATGGTCACCAGCAAGGCGTCGTCGGTGGTCCGGAACCCCAGCGACTGGGGAAATCCGCCGCGCCGCACCAGCGGCGTGCGGAACTTGTCCTCGAACTTCGCATTGGCGTCTCCGACCAGGTCCACCGCCCGCGCGTCCACGCTGGCGGCGATCCGGCCCGCCGCGCGCCGGCTGGCAATCGCCTCGGCTTCGGGCTTGGACTCGTTGATGCGTTTCATGGCCACGTGCCGGACCAGGCGGCCGGCATCGACGCGGCCGATTCGCGTACGCGTGCTGCAGCGGGCCGTCGCCCGGTAATCATGGAGCCCCGCGTCGTCCAATTCCAGCCGTTTCCGAGCGGCGACGCTCGTGAACCCTCGGCTGAACACCCGCACCGGCCCGTTGTAGCCCACGCTGTCGGAGACGGTGGACCCGTTCAACAGGATGTCCATCACCGCGTCTTCCTCGCTGGGGATCAGATCCAGCGTGACCTTGCCCGTCAGCCGGGCGTTGCCGCGGATGCGCGTCCCCAGGATCACCTCGTTCACCGCCGCGCTCTCGTCCACGTTCTGGTCGATGCCCGCCTGCATCAGGGCTTCCGAAACTTCCAGGAACAGGTTGGGATGCGAATGAGCCGTCCGGGCCGCCTCGACCAAATCGCCGGCTTGTCCGAAACGCTCCATCCAACCCAGCATCTTGCCGATCACCACTGCATCCTCGGTCTTGGGATCCTGGGCGTAAGCCGTCAACCGTTCGGCCAGCGTGTCCAGGTAGTTCTCATAGAATTTCTTCGAGTCGGCGCTGGACGAGAACAACGCCATGCTGACGTATTTGTCCAGGGCCTGGCGGACCCCCATGAATTCGTCGCGTTCCAGCCCGGAGATGTCCTGGTAGTACAATTCCGAGATCGCCTGCAGCGTCTTCAGGTCCGGGCGGACGTCCTTGGCCGCCAGCTGGGTTTCCAACTGGTCCCACTTGACGGCTTCTTTCCAGCGCGTCGCGTCTTCCTCGCCGGATCGCTTCAGCAACCGGCTCAGTCTTTCCACGGCCGCCGCCAGACTGACCCGCTGGCGATCGACGTCGGATTGCGCCACGACGACGAACTGCGGTTTGGCCTCGCGGGCCGCTTTGGGCAACTGGTCAGCCGACAGCGTGGGCAGCGTATCGAACCAGGCGTTCAGCGCCCTGCGGACGGCAGCGAACCGGCGCAGATCCAAGCCGGGCTGGTCGCTGGCAAAGCGTTCCAACGCTTTGCGGACCACCAGCCGATCCGCAGCGGCCCCCTTTTCGATTTCCGCGGCCAACTGTTCGGTCTTGAGAAACTTCCGCCAGCCCGGAGCATTCGGGTCGCTGCCCAACCAGCGTTCGAGGTCCCGCATCGTCCGTTTCAATTCAACGTCCGCCTTCTCGGCTGACTCCGACCACCTCGCCCCGGCGAGCATCACGCACACGCCGACCGCGATTGCAAACCATTGCTGATAGACCCGCCCCATTGCACCACTCCTTTGCTCTCTAGAGCCGCCCACGCTAGCGTCGGGCTTAGCCATTTATCGTATCCGTCCAGGTCAACCCGTTTAGAAAAGCTCGCTCGGCTGTATCATCCACCCTAATCGCTACATCCGGAACTGCCGGCGAGGTGGCCCCATTTTACCGCAGAGCGATTTTTTTGCCACGTAGAAACGGTAAAAATCTGGGGCGTGTTCAACACCAGACTGCCTGCCCGCAAATGTCCACCGTCTGGGGTCAGGCTTACAGATTTCAATTTTCGCGGGGCAATCGCTTTCCAAGTGGGAAGTCTTGGGACCGCGAAAATTGAAATCTGTAAGCCTGACCCCAGACACTCGAACGCGGCTCACTTTTTTCCCAGCCGGCGTTGGGCCTGGAAAAAGTTGCTGAGCAGTTGGCCGCACTCCGGCCCGCACACGCCCGGCACGACCTGGGCGCGGTGGTTCAGGCGGGGGTCGCTCAGCAGCTGGTACAGCGACTGGACTGCGCCGGCCTTGGGGTCCGTCGCCCCGTACACGACGCGGGGAATGCGTGCCAAAACGATCGCGCCGGCGCACATCGCACAGGGCTCCAGCGTCACGTACAGCGTACAATCGTCCAGCCGCCAACTGGTCCGGGACGCGGCGGCTTGCGTGATGGCGATTATTTCGGCGTGGGCGGTGGGGTCCTGCAATTGCTCGCGCTGGTTGTGGGCCGACGCGATCACGCGCTGCTGGTAAACGATCACGGCGCCGATGGGCACTTCGTTTTCCGCCAGCGCCTGTTCCGCTTCCCGCAGCGCCAGCCGCATGAAGTGTTCGTCCATGGCCGGTTTTACCTTTCGCCCTTGGGCAAGTGGCGGAATTCGATGTTGCGGAGCGCGGCCTTGGTCTGCCAAGCGGCAATTCCCAGCGGCTCGGAGGGCTGCACTTCGGCCCGCGTGCTGACGCGGTGTCCGGCCAGCGGCTGATCGATCGCGCGGCGGTCGTCGATCCAGCATTGGATCCGCTCCGCCGTGACGCGGACGCGGATGGCGTACCAGCGGCCGTCCTCGAACTTCATGTACTGCGTGGTGGCGTTTTCCGACGCGTCGCGTCCGTCGATGCAGGACAGTCCCACGACCGCCCCGGCCCAGCCGCCGACGATCAAGCTGCAATGCGATTGGGCCACGGGAAACGTCAGGCCGCAGAAAAAGTCGATGCCGTCGATGCGCATCGCCTGCAGCCGGAGTTCGTAGTTCTGCTGGGGAAAGGGCTTGGTATAGACGATCCCCGTCAACGAATCGCCGAACTCCATCAGAATTGTCTTGTCGGCGACCGTCACCGGGCCTTCGCCCCCGAAATTCGACGGCTTCCAGTCCCCCAAGCTCCGGCCGTCGAACAGCGGTGTCCAGACGGGCGGCCGAGCGGCGCTGGCCTGGTCCTCGCCCGCGCGGGCGGCAACCGGCCCGGCAAGGCTCAGCCAGCCGGCCGCCAGGAAGACGAGGCACGAGCGCCATTCGAGCTTGACAGACGCCGCGGATTTCCGGAAATTCGCCGCTGGCCGCGGCAGAGACGCACAGGCAAGTGACGCACGATGCATGACAGCAGGCTCCGATCTGGCGTTTTAGCAGGAGGAAACGGAGGCAACGGAGAACGAACCGACGCTTTGTTCCGTCGGTTTGCTTCTGTTTTGTGATGGGGAATAGCGTACTCGCAGCGGGGCCGGCAGGAAAACGGGGGCGCCGGCAAAAAACGGGCAACACACGCCGGCAACCGGCAAGACAGTCACCTTGAGGTTCTATCTTGGAAATCGTGGAAGACGTCCGACCGAGGACTTGGCCGCGGGCTCGAACGCAGATTCTGGCCGTGATGTTGATCGTTTACTGGGTTGCGCTGTGCCTGGGCACGCACCTGCCGGACCGCATGGCCGTCGCCGTGACTCCGCCGGTGTCGGACAAGCTGCTGCACCTGGCCGCCTATGCGGGACTGGGTTTTCTGCTGGCACTGCTGGCGGCGCGGCTGGGCTGGCGAGGTTGGCGCACGTATGCGGCGGCGCTGTTGATCTTGGGCGTTTACGCCACGCTGGACGAATTGGCGCAGATTCCCGTTCCGGGGCGGCGTGCCGAGTTGGCGGACTGGGTCGCCGATCTGCTGGGCGTGGCGACGGGCCTGGGCTTGCATTGGCTGGCGGTCAGCGTCGCGGCCCTGTGCGGGAGGGGCCGGGCGGAAAAGTAGAAGAAGCCGAGTCGGCCCTGACTCGGCTTTCCCCTTCACGCTGTGGGTCTGTGGTGAAGTCGGGTTAGTCGTCCCAGCCGTCGATGCCCAGGTGCGTTTTCAGTTCCTCGAATTGCCGCCGGAATTCGTCGCGCGACGAATGCACGTGTTCGGCTTCGGTGATGAACCGCAGGCCCTCGACGGGGCGGAGACCGTGCGAGCGCAACACGTCCTCGAACGCTTCCAGCGGCTCGCCGTAGTAGATCAGCAGCTTGTGTTCGTCGAACTGCACTTCCTGCGGCGTCTCGGGATTGATCACCGCCAGGCCCGTGCAGCCGTCGTTCAGCAGCATTTCTTCGTAATCGTACAGGACGCTCTTCAGCACCGGCAGGTCGATGTGTTCGCGGTACAGGTCGCGGTGTCCGCCCTGTTGCGTATGGCTGGTTTCCAGCACGGCGTCGACGTCGCAGCCCAGCGGGTCGAGCGAGTCCAGGAGCAGATCGAAGAGGATTTCCGACGAGGCGGAGGCCATCAGCACGGGCACGTCGACTTTGTTCTGTTCGTCCCGATACTTGTCGAACCGGTAACCCTGGACGGGCGTCACGCGCAAATCGTACGACGGCCGCACGGCTTCGGTCAGCCGGAACTCGCCGTACTGGCAGATTCGCATGTGGGCTTCCAGTTCGTCTTCCGACAGGCTTTCAAAGCTGCTGGGACGGCGGTCCTTGACTTCTTCCGGCCGCAAGACATTCAGCAGAAATTGCTTCAGGAAGCTCATCTTCGTCCTCGTAGGGTACGGCTTGAACGGCCGGCGGCAGTCTCCGGCGACTGCGTTTTCCGTCGCGTCTCTAGTGCTAATCTAGGTCACACTTCTTGCGGCTACCGGCCGGCGTGGCGTTTTTTTTAAGCTGCGGCGCCCGGCCGTGCTGGAGTCTCCGTCTGCAGCGGGCCTCTTGGCGGGTCGGGACCGAGTCGTAACCGACTTGGACGCCGGCCGCGTCAAGCAAATCTAGCATTCGCGGGCAGCGCTCGCGGTCTGCCGCAGCGGGTTTGCCGGGAAAACACGCCCGGCGACTGTCGCGGCTGCAGATCGGAGAAACTGTGCGCCGCAGGTTGCCCTTGCCGCGCCGGGGCGGAGAACTGCTATATTGCCCCCAGCGGACAACCGGTGCGACCGTTTTTTTCTCACCAGCGGACCGGCCGCCGACGGGGTGATTGTTCGAGAAGTGCCCGTGCGACGACCCGTGAGCGGCACGGCGCCAGCCGCCGGTTTTGGGGCCGAACCGGCTAGTGTTCCTCCGCTTGCTTAGGCCTCGAACGGTGTTGGGCGTTGGTTGCCCGGCCACTGCCCGGTGGCGATCCGCGTCCGTTTGCACGCAGGAGTCAAATCGAAATGAGCAGCGGTTATTCGCAACGGTTGATGGCGGCCGTCGTCGTTCTGACGCTGATCGCCAGCGGTTGTTCGCCCTCCGCTACACCGCCAACGGAAGCACCCGCCGCAGCCGTCGCGGACCCGACGGCGACGGAACCAGCGCCGATCGGCATCGGCGGCCAACGGGAAGAGGTCTGGATGGCGTGCTACATCAACGAGGGCAGGATCGGGTATACGCATCTGATCGTGGAGCCGGTGAACGAGGACGGCCGGGCGTGTCTCCGCTGGACCTACGAAGACCAGCTGACGTTGCGGCGGTTCGACGCCGAGACCGTGGTCCGCACCCGCTTGACCAGCCTGGAGACCCGCGAGGGCGAGTTGCTGTCCTTCCGCAGTGAAATGAACACCGGGCCGGGGACCACGACCACCGAGGGCCGGTGCAAGGACGGCCGGTTGGTGGTTCGCGAAGCGACACAGGGCAAGGTCCAAGAGCGGACCCTGGAGTGGGACCGGCAGACCGGCAGTTACTTTGCCGATCATTTCTCCCTCCGCCGCAAGCCAATGCGGCCGGGGGAAAGCCGCCGCCTGCAAGCCCTGATGCCGGTGACCAACCAGGTAGGCGAAATCCAGCTGCAGGCGGAGACGCTGGAAGCCACCGCCTTGGCCGGGGACACGCAAACGCTGCTGCGGATCAGCGTCACGACGGACCTGGGACCGGCCCAGCTGAAGTCGGTGGTCTGGACGGACGAACAAGGGCGGCCGTTGAAAGTCAAGGATCTGCAGCTGGGCATGGAAGCCTTTGCGACCACGCGCGAGGACGCCTTGCAGCAGGCGACCGGAGGCAGCTTCGACCTGGGCTTCGATACGATCGTCCGCGTCGATCGACCGCTGCCCAGCCCGCATCGCACGCGGCGGATCGTCTATCGAGCCCAGTTGAAGGAGGGCGACGTCAAGTCGTTGTTTGCCACGGGGACGTCGCAGACCGTCCGGCCGCTGGACGACGGGACCGTCGAAGTCACCGTGCAGGCCGTGCGGCCCGACCAGCCGCCGAAGGCCGCCGACCAGCCGCAGGACGCCCCCACGGACGCCGACCGCCAGCCCAGCACGTTGCTGCAAAGCGACGATGCGGCCGTCGTCCAGATGGCCCAGGCGGTCGCGGCCGGCGAGTCCGATTCCTGGACCGTCGCCTGCGCCCTGGAACAGCACGTCAAGAAGACGATCCGCCTGAAAAACTACACGACGGCGATGGCGACCGCGGCCGAAGTGGCCCAGTCGCTGCAAGGCGATTGCACCGAGCACGCGATGCTGCTGGCGGCCTTGAGCCGCGCCCGCCAGATCCCGGCCCGCGTCGCCATCGGCCTGGTCTACTATCCCGCCGCCCGCGGTTTCGCCTATCACATGTGGACCGAAGTCTGGATCAAGGACCGCTGGATTCCGCTGGATGCAACCCTGGGGTTGGGCGGCATCGGCGGGGCGCATCTGAAGTTCACGCACTCCAGCATGCAGGGCACGGCGGCCTACGCCGAACTGTTCCCCGTGGTGCAAGCCCTGGGACGCCTGGAACTGGAGATCGTGAGCGTCGAGTGAGCGCGGCCGCACGATGCGGACGCTTGCGCTCCGCCGCCGCGTCTTACGGAACGGCTTTCGAGCCGACGGGCGAACTCAGATTGCGGACGACGAATAACAACTCGCAGGGGAAATCTTCGTCCAGTTGCGGTTCGCTTGCGGCGTCCGGCGGGAGTTGGGCGTCGCTCTTGAGCGTCTGGTCCAGGACCGATTCGCCGGGCGACATCGGCGGCGCGAGCAGATCCATCTCGACATAGCCGACCGTGCCAAACGTGCCCAGCTTGCGATGCGCACGGCTGGCGGCGAAAGCGGCGTCCAGGTGTACCGCGCTGCCCGACGTCCGCGCGATGCCCGCGGCTTCACACAGCCGAGACAACGCGCCGTCGCCTTCGCGGCGCGTGGTCAGATTCAGAAAGAAGCCTCCGAACCCCTCCGGACGCTGTCGCAGTTCGTCCCACATCGCGTCGGCTTGACGCGCGGAACAGTACACCAGGTACAGCCGGATTTCGTCCAGGTTGGCCGCCGTTTCCGGGCTGACCAACTGGGCGTCATCCAAAAACCGACAACGCAACAACGACCGCTGCTCCCGCTCCGAAACGGGAACGGTGTCCAGCACCTGAATGCCGTGCCGCCGGAGCAGCTGGAAGAAGTCGCCTCGCTCGACGCCGGGCTGAGTGACCGTCACGTCGTACACCAGCACCAGCCGGCTCCACAGCTTGTGATGGACCAGCGTCAGCGGCGATTGAAACGGCTTGGGCGGCCGGACGGGGTCAACTTGCCCAGGATAGAAGTACACCATCAGGACGACCGCGGCCGCGACGGTGACCGCCGTCCAGACGAATCCGCGCCACTGGAAATGTCTGGCCGTTGCCCGCGGCCGCCGCGCGGGCGTTACCTGCGCAGCGGGGCTCAACGTTGCCCGTTCGGCCTCGGCGGCTGTCTGCCCGATTCGCCGCAGGACACGATCCGCAAAACCGCCGTCCAGATGGTAGTCCGGCAGACTGCGCAGCTGTGCGTCCAGCCCGCGCAACTCCTCCACTTGGCTCCGGCACGTGGGACTGCCGGCCAGGGCATGTTCCACTTGGCGGCGTTCTTCCTCAGAAACCTCGCCGTCCACATAGGCACTCAGCAACTCGGCCTCGATCTCCTCCTCGGACGCCTCGCGTGCTGAGCCCGCGGCCAATCGCTCGATCTCTTGCCCAATCCGTCGGCCGATTTCCGGCGACAAACGGTAACGGGGCAGATCGCGCAAGGCGTCCTGCAATTCCCGCAAAGCCTCCAGACGGCTTGCGTACTCGGCGTTCCTCGCCAACCGCTGCGCAAGCTGCTCGGCTTCCTCGGACGACAATTCGCCGTCCAGGTAAGCGCTCAGCAGTTCGTCAGCGTAATCATCCTGCCCGATCATGGTCGCATCGTTTCCGGCTTCGAGGGGAAATCACCCCAGTCAACTTCTTGAGCACAGTTCCGGATTTCCCGCTCCGGATGACACGTTCTTCAAACCCCTGAAATTCGGTCCTGCGACTGGTGCGCCAAGGCCTCAGCTCGCAAGCCGTTTTCAAGCCGAACGCCTCCACCCTGTCCACAGCCATCTGACGCAGCTGGAAATAGGAAAGTTCCTGAACCGTTGCGATTCGGTGGCAGTCTGGCGATCGCACGCCGCAGCAGGGTATCAATTCGCCCAAAATGATTCAAGTTGTTTTCGCAACGAGACTTGCAGCCCCACCGAGAGGCCCAGTTCGAAGTCTTCCGGGTACATCTCAACGCCCACCAAGCCTCCGCAAGCCCCCCCGCTGATTCGCACGTCTGCTAGCGCCAAACGGGAAATGGGTATGCCGCGTTGCCGTTCATGATCGCACGCTTGCACGCCAAGGGGTCAGGCTTACAGAATTCAGTTTTGGCCGAGCCATGTCGTTGGCTACAGCTGGAGCCATCATCGGCCAAAATTGAATTCTGTAAGCCTGACCCCAGCGCCGAGACAGCCTCTTACCGTTTGCTGCTAGCGCCTCTGGCTCCCGCACAACAGCCACTGTCCAACCACCAATTCCCGACTGGCGGCACTGCGTCCTACGATCGCGAGACGGCGGCGGGAACGGGAACGCCGGTGAGCAAGGTGGAGATGGCGGTTTCTTCCGCCTGGTCGACCGTCAGGGGAGCACCGCACTTGAGGACGAGTTTCGTCAGTTCCGGGCGGCACTGGATTCGCAGGTTTTGCACGCCGGACAGGCCGCGGCTGACGTGCAACAGCGTCGGCGGCGCGTCGAACACGCCACAGCAGTACCGCACCCCGTAGCGGCTCTGGCCGATCAGCGGACCGATCATGGGCAACTGAATTTGCCCGCCGTGGGTGTGGCCGGCCAGCATCAAGTCGAAATCGCGAGTTCGCGCCCACTGGATTTGATCCGGCGAATGCGACAGCAGAATCCGCACTCCGCGGCGGATGTCGGAGTGCATCCGGCAGGTGCTCATGTCGGCGGGAGGAGCGAGCCACGGCAGTTCGTTGCCCGCGAGCACGATCGAGTGGCCGCGCAGGTGCAACTCGGACCAGCGACCGCCCAGGTAATGCCATCCGGCCCGCTCGATTTTCGCAGCCAGCAACGACATGTCTCGCATGCGGAGATCGTGATTGCCGAAGACGCAGAACGCGCCCAACCGGTTCTGCATCGCCCCCAGGATCTCCGGCACCCATTCCAGACATGCCGGTTGGTCGATCAGGTCGCCGGTGATCGCGATAAGGTCGGCATCCAGCTCGGTGACGCGATCCGCGACGAAGCGGAAGAAATCCTGGGTCAAACGCCCGGTGAAATGCAGATCCGACAGGTGGACGACCGTCAGTCCGTCCAGGCAGGCGGGCAGCCGAGGCAGCAGCAGTGTCTTGACGTTGATCTCCAGATCCAGGATTTGATTGCCGGGCAGGCGGGCCAGCAGTCGCGTCGCCGCGTCGCCGCAGGGCAGCCGGCCCAGGCGCTTGGCGATCGGCACGATCTCCCGTTGATACTGCAAGTACTGAACCGGCGGTCCCCTCCATTTGCGCCAGCTCCAGATCAGGCCCGCCGCCGCGCCCCAGACGCAACACAGCCAGAAATAGCACCACCCCAACGCGCCGCCGGGAATCAGTTGCCCCGGATCAAGCTCCGGCGGCGGAGCGTAGGCCAACCGCAACAGCACGGCGGCCGGCAGGCCCAGCAGGGCCAACAGAATCGGCTTTTCGACCAGTTCCAGCTGCCAGCGGCGCAGGCCCAGCGCGTGGATGCGGCTGAATGCTCCGAGCCACATCGCCAGATGGCCCAGGACCGCCAGCAGGCCCAATCCGGCGTGGCTCCAGATCGTGATTCCTTCTGCCATTCCCAAATCGTCTCGAAAGGATCGTCCGCCGCCGTTTCTGCCGATTATAGGCGGCCGCGCCAGAGCCAGCAAGCGCACGAGGCGGCGGCCCGGCTTTTTCAAAAAACCCGTTTCGATTCGGCTCTTGCGATGGGGCGAGCTCCGGTTCCCATCTGTTATAATCAGCAGCAGCCGTGTGCGTCGTCTGCGGATTCGACCGCCATCGGAGACTGTGATGAGTACCCGTCCCCCGCCGCTCCCAGGCCCGAACCGTCCTGCTTGGCGGGCTGACGCCGACGACCTGCTGCCGCCCGCACAGGAAGCGTCCGAAGTCACGGAGATCGTCGACGAGGAAGACTTGCTGGCGGATGAGTATGAGGAGGACGACGACGACGACGAAGGCCACGGTTTCTGGCACTTCCTGTACGGCATCAGTTCCTTTGGCGTCTCGCTGCTGTTCCACCTGGCGGCCATGATTGTGCTGGCCTATCTGACCGTGCCCCCTTTGGCGCGGCCGGACCTGGCGACGGTGGAAGCCGCCTTTTCGCCCATGATCGAAGACGAGCCCGTCGAGGTGGAGCTGGACGAGAATATCAGCCTGGTGCAGAACCAATCGCTGGCCCTGTTCAGCGCTGCGCCGAGCGTGGGCGAATCGGCCGATCTGCAAGGCAGCGCCGGCCCGCCGCAGCTGGATGCCCAGGTGCTGGAACAAACCCGCGCGGAGGTCCAGGTCGGGGAACTCACGATCGAGCATCCGTTGGCCAGCGCGCCGACGTTCGAGCGGTTGGTCGAAGCCGTTCCGGACGGCGAGTTCAAGGGCGAGCCGCGAGCCATCATCGACAACTATCAACAGGCCATGGACCGCATCGCCCAGGAGCTGATGTGGAAGATGGACCGGGGACCCGTGGTGGTGATTTGGCTCTTCGACCAGTCGGAAAGCATGAAGGACGACCAGCAGGAGATCCGCGACCGGGTCTACAACGTGTACGCCCAATTGGGCTTGCTGGGCCGCGACCGGCGTGGCTGGTTGACCACCGCGGTGGTCAGCTACGGCGCGGGTTACCAGTCGCACACGCGGTTGCCGACGGGCGATATCGAGGAGATCCGCAGCGCCATCGCGGCGGTGCCGGAAGACAGCTCCGGCCGCGAAATGATGTGCCAAGCCGTGGCGCAGGCCATCGCCCAGCACCAGGATTACGCCCGCTCGACGAAACACCAGATGGTCTTGATTCTGGTGTCTGACGAGAGCGGCGAGCGGGAAGACAACCGGCAGTACCTGGAAACGGCGATCGCCGAGGCCAAAGCGGCGCGGTGTACGATCTACGTCCTGGGCCGGGAGGCGGTCTTCGGCTATCCCTTGGCCTACATGCGTTGGGAGCATCCCCAGACCCACGACATCCACTGGCTGCCCGTCGATCGCGGTCCCGAGTCGGCGTTTGTCGAACAGCTGCAGGTGGACGGCTTCCGGCGGCGGTACGACGCCTTTCCCAGCGGCTTTGGACCCTACGAGCAATGCCGCCTGGCGCGGGAAACGGGCGGCGTTTTCTTTATGCTGCCCAGCCTCGAATCGTCGCTGGTGCGGGGCGAAAAACGCGCCTATGAACTGGAGATCATGCGGCCCTACCGCCCGGACCTGCGGGCCCGCGAAGAACTGCTTCGGGAGCGCGACCGGTATCCGCTGCGGTCCATCATGTGGCAGTGCATCTACGAGCTGGATCCGCTGCAGCGCCCGGAGTTGTCCAGCCAGATCGAAATGCGCGTCCATTTTTCGCCCAGCTTCGAACAGTTCGTCCGCCAGGCTCGCGAGGAGCAGGTCAAGGCCAAGAACTACCTGGTCTATCTGGCCCGCGTCCAGAGAGCGTTGGAAAAGGGCGTGCATCATCGGGAGCAGGAGGCCGACCCGCGCTGGCAGGCCAATTTCGACTTGATCTACGCCCAACTGGTCGCCTACCAGGCGCGGATGTGGGAGTACATGGCCTCGCTGGAAGCGTTCGTCAAAAACCCCAAAGTCGTGCCGCTGACCAAGGCTCCGAATCTGCGCTTGATCCACTGGAACGTCACCGTCCGCAAACAGACGCTGACGAAGGAAAGCGGGCCGTACATCGAACGGGCCGGCGAGTTGTACCGGCTGGTCATGGAAAACCACCCCGGCACACCGTGGGCGGGCCGCGCCCACGGCGAACTGAAACGCGGGTTCGGCGTCGATTTCGTGCCGGAATACCGGACCATCTACCCCCAGGTTCCGGAGGGCACCAAGCTGGTGCCGGTGCCCAAGCTGTGAAACGCGGCACGCCGTGGATTTGGCTCCCGCGCGTCCGTTGAGTAGAATGGACTGCGCGCGGTTGGCAACGGGCGTGGCGCCAGGGACGCCGTCGCCGCCGGCTCCACGGGAAACGAGCCCCCGCCGATCACGCTCCGCGCGGCAGATGCAAGCCTGGGCCGATGAAGGGCAAGCCCCAGTCAGGGAGTGAATGGATGACAGTAACGCGACGCAGATTCCTGAAATCCGTGGCGGCAGCGGCCGCAGGCTTGGCCGCCGCAGACCGGCTGGGCCGGCCGGCCGCTGCGGCAAAAAAAGACCCGCGCTGGGAAAAGGCGATCCAACGCGGCTTGAACTGGGTCGCCCAGACACAGTCCCCAATCCGCGGCAACTGGACGGCCGGCAACTACCCGACCGCCATGACCGCGCTGGCCGGAACCTCGCTGGTCTGCTCCGGTTCGACCACCGTCCAGGGGCCGTACTCCAAGAACATCCGGCGGGCGGTGGACTATCTGCTCAGCAAGTCCCGCACGAACGGACTGATCGGGGATCCGCAAAGCGATAACCGCTATACCTACGGGCATGGCTTCTCCATGCTGTTCCTGTCCCAGGTGCTGGGCGAAGAGCAGGACGAGGAAACCCGCCAGATGCTGGTCGAAAACCTCACGCGGTCCGTCGATTTCAGCTGCAAAGCGCAGACCAGCGCCGGCGGCTGGGGCTACGTCAGCGCCAAGGACGGCAGCGATTTCGACGAAGGCTCGACCACCATCACCCAGGTCCAAGGCCTCCGCGGCTGCCGCAACGCCGGCATCCCGGTGCCCACCGAGGCGATCGAGAAGGCCAAGAAGTACATCTACGACTGCAAGAACCAGGACGGCGGGATTTCCTACAGCTCCCGCAACCGCGGCAGCTCGCGGCCGGCCATCACCGCCGCCGCGCTGGCCGCCCTGTACAACGCCGGCGATTACGACAGCCAGCACGTGCCGGAAATGCTGGAGTACTGCAAAAAGGCGCTGAACAACATCGCCGACCAAACGCATTCCTACGGGCATTGGCACTATACGTACCTGTACTACTCGCAGGTCATGTACCGGCAGGGTCCCAGCGAATGGAATCCGTTCCGCGACAAGCTGTACGACAAGATCATCAGCGAACAGAACGACGAGGGCTACTGGTCGGGCAACATCGGCCCGATCTACGTCACCGCCTGCAATCTGATCATGCTCCAACTGGACAAGGCAATCCTGCCGATCTACCAGCGATAAGAGCGCAGAGAGTCTTTCTAATCAATATCGCGGCTGGCAAACGCCGTGCTGCCTCAGCGGCGATGTCCGGGCCTCAGCCTTGGCGTCCGGTTGCCGCGAGCGACCTCGCGTCAGGAAGAACCGATCAACTTCGCACGTCGGTGCTTTGAGCCCGATCGTGGCTCTTGGAAGTACCTGAAGTGCCACGAAAATCCCGATACGCCTTGCGTGCGAGATCGACGAGAGGCACGATCACGGCCGCGACCGATATCAAGGCGGCGAACGAACTGAGCGAGAGTACCAGGTTCTCGGTCATGCGTCCAACTCCGAAAGCGCTACGCACGCGGCACCCGAAATCACCGTGCCGCAGAGCAAATACAGCGAATTCCTCATGATCACGTTCTTGTCCGCATGGGGATTGTTCATCAGTCGTGTCAAGTCGCCAAGTGCCTTCTTTCGTGCGTCGACGTCCGCACGATCGTCGGTCAAGGTTTGGAGAAAGGAACTCAACTCGAGGTTTTTTTCCAGTTCATTTGCCGAGAGGTCAGACGAGTACCCAGCAGAAAGAGCCGCAAGGAAAAACGACATCCCACCAGCGACTATTTTCAGGAACACCCTCTTACGACCCGTCCCGATCAAGAGTCCGAGAGGACCCGCAGCCAATCCAACACAGACTAACGCCATTTCGCCCCGAGCGATGACGTCTGCGACCGTCACCTTGTTCGCACGCGATTCCATTCTGGCGTATCCAAGGAGAATGGGAACGAGACCGACCAGCACGGAAAAAGTGAGCCAAAGCGCCACGGCCGCCCCAACTCTTCCGAGAGTCTGTGCAGGTCGACGTTGACCGGGGTCCGCATCCATTCCCATTCTCCGGTTCGCCTGTCTGTACCGGCAAACAAGGAACCCTCAAACCGCGAAAGTGATACAACCGGGAGACGATTCTCAACCCCCGTCCAGCGCATTATTGGTCGAAAGACATCCAGGGTCAAGAACCCATAGGGACGCGGGGCGTTTCAGCCTCGCTGGGACCCGATCTGACCGCCAAGGTCTTCGATAGTCCGCCCCAGACGGTCGCCATCCACCGCGACAATCGCCAGCTTGTGCCGGTCGGCCAGTCGCACGACCTCGTCCTGGTCCAGTACGATCGTCTTGCCGGCTTCGATGGCCAGCGCGCCGGCACCGGCTTCGATCAGGGTTTGCACGGTTCCCGGCCCGATGGTCGGCACGTCGAAACGCATGTCCTGCTGGGGCTTGGCGACTTTGACCACGGTAAAGCCGCCCGCCGGGCACAGGTGTCCGGCGCGGCGGATGCACTCGTCGGTCCCCTCCACCGCCTCGACGGCCAGCACGGCCCGGCCTTTGACCGCCACGCTCTGGCCCACGTCGACGCGTCCCAATTCCTTGGCCAACTGCCAGCCGAATTGGATGTCTTTCCATTGCGCCGCGGACGGCGCGCGGTGCGTCAGATTGCCTGCTGTCACGAGCAACTCCGGGGCATAATCGGTCGCCGGGGCAAAGTGGATCCCCTCCTGCTCAAACGCCCCGACGATCGTGCCCAGGAGGGTGTCATCCTTGCGGTCTTTGGTTTTGGTAATCCAATGCGGATAGAAGGTCCAGAAGAACCGCCAATCGGGCAGGTGCTTGAGCCAATGGTACTTGCGGAAGATCAGCGTTTTGTGGATCTTGCCGGCCATCGTGGCCCGCGCGACGCCGTGTCGATGGAAGTAGCGGATCGCCGCGCCGAGTTTGGCCAGCCCCTGGGGCTGCCAGTGGTCACAGAACTCGCGCAAGGCCGGGTCGGCGTGATCCTTGATGGCCAGACAGTACACCGAGTGCCCCTGGGCACGCAGTGCCTGGGCCACGATCAGCGGATACCGCCCCCAGCCGGCCAACAGGCCGATCTTCTCCGATGCCGCGCCGCTCACGCCGCCTCCTGTCGCGTCAGCGTCCCCGCCGCCTGCTCCAATTGCGTCACCGTGTGCTGCAGCGCGCGAAGTTGCTTCTTCAGATCAGGCAGCTTCTGCAACGCCGCCAAGATCACCAGTTGTTGCCGCTCCGGCGTCGCCGGGATGCCCACATAGGTCGCCCCGGACGGGATGTCGTTCATCACGCCTGCTTTGGCGCCGATCGTCACTCGCTCGCCGATGTTCACGTGATCGCGAATCCCCACCTGGCCGGCCATCACGACGTAGTCGCCGGTGGTCGTGCTGCCGGCGATCCCGACCTGGGAGCAGATGATGTTGTGGCGTCCGATGCGGCAGTTGTGCGCGATCATCACGTGGTTGTCGATCTTCGTCCCCTCGCCGATCACCGTCGCCCCATAGGTCCCCCGGTCGACGGCCGTGCATGCCCCGATCTCCACGTCGTCGCCCAACTCGACGTGGCCCAGTTGTGCGGACAGCCGATGCCGGCCTTCGACCACGGTGTACCCGAACCCGTACGCCCCAATCACCGCCCCGGCGTGAATCAGGACCCGGGCCCCGACGACGGTGTTCTCGTACAGCACGACATTGGGAAACAGCACCGTCTGCTCGCCGATGCGGCAGCCGGCCATGATCTGGACGCCGGAATGAATCACCGTCCGGTCGCCGATCGTGACTCCGTCGCCAATCACCGCGTTGGCGTGGACGACGACGTCGCGGCCCAGTCGCGCCGTGGGACTGATCACGGCCGAAGCAGCGACGCCCACGCGGCGGTCCTGCTGCGGCGGACGGAAATAGGCGACCACGCGGGAAAACGCCTCCTGAACGTTGCTCACGGTCACAAAGGGCAAGCCCTGCGGTTGAATTCCGGGCGGCGTGATCACCGCCGAAGCGCGGCAGGCGGCCAGGCGGCCCAGCAGTCGCTCGCTGTCAGCGAACGTCACGTCGCCGGGTTGGGCATCGCGGATAATGTCGGCGCCGGTGATGGGGATGTTGCCGTCCCCTTGCAGCTGCCCATCGACCATGCGTGCCACGTCGCAGAGTGAGACGACCATCGTGCGGAATCCTTTCCAGCTAGAGCGAACCGACCGCTCCCTCGAAGCACATCCCTGCTTTCGGGGTTATCGCGGCGGTATCCTACCCGAACTCGGCAGTCAGCGGCAAGATGAATCCCCCCACGGCCCGCCTGCTTGCCTAAGTGTGGCACGGCCTACTTGTTGGCCGTGTCTATCGCCTACGTGTGGCACGGCCTACTTGTTGGCCGTGTCTGTCGCGGACACGGCCAACAAGTAGGCCGTGCCACAGGGCCTTTGTGCCAGCGGCAAACGACAGCATTGCTGTCACTCCGTTCCCGGTTACGGGCCGCCGCGCGAAGTTGCCGCGGGGCTACATTATCGGTCGCCGGCCAGCAGGGGCGCCAAGGCCGCGGCCCAGATCGCGTAGCCGGCTTCCGTGGGATGGCAGAAGTCGTTCATCAAGCTGCGCGGAAGTTCGCCGTCGGGCTGCAAAAACTTCTCGCCGATGTCCAGGAACGTAATCCCGGGAACCTGGCCCAGTTCCGACGCAAGCTTGTTCAACTCGCCAATCTTGCTGCGAAAAGGATCGCTGGCCTTGGCTCCGCGCGGCAGAACGCCCATCACGATCAGGCGGGACTCGGGGGACTTGGAACGGACGCGCAGGCAGATCGCGCGAATACCTTCGGCGACCTGTGCGGGCGTGTTGGCCCGCGCGTTGGCGGTTGTCGAGAAGTTGTTCGTGCCAATGTTGATGATGACCCAGCGCGGGTGCAGGCCGTCGAACTCGCCGTGGTCCAGCCGCCACAGCACGTTCTGCGTGCGGTCCCAGCCGAAGCCCAGGTTCAGCACGCGGCGCTCGCCGAACAGCGTTTGCCACGCTTGCGGGCCGTTTTGGATCGGCGCGCGAGGCGGCCCCGCCCAGAAGTGCGTGATCGAATCGCCGATCAAGACCACCTCGGGCGCAAGCTGGTTCTTGACCTTCAGCACCTCCGCGTGCCGCGCGTACCAGTCGTAACAATCGTTTTCCAGCTTGGGCACCGGCGCCAGCGCGGTGTTATCGACCGCCGCCGTGTCCCGGTTGCTGTCCCCCATCAACTGGCACAAGGTGGGTTCCATCGCGCGGGCCCAGGCCAGGGCGCCCTGAGGCGAGGGGTGCAGCAGATCCGGCATCCGTTCCGGGTCCAGCGAGCCATCCAGCCGCAGAAAGACGTGGTTGACGTCCAGGCAGTGGACCATCTTGCCGTCCGCCAGCCGGGCGACGAGTTCCGCAGCCCGCAGGTTGGTCTGGAACCGCCGGCGGGCACTGCCGAGTTCCTCGTTGCCTTTCCTGTACACATTCGTGCGGGGGAAGATCCGCAGCAGCAGGATTTTCGTCTCGGGCAGCTTCTCGCGCAGCAGAGCCACGATGGCTTGCGTTCCCTCCGCAATCTGTTCCGGTGTGTGAACGATCGGGTAGTTGGCGTCGTCGGAGTTGTTCGTGCCGATCAGCAGCACGGCGACCTTGGGCGATTGATTGTCCAGTTCGCCGTTTTGCAGATTCCAAAGAATGTTCTCGGTCCGAGCGCCGCTGTAGCCCAGATTGAGCGCCCGGCGGGGAGCGAAGAACTGGTCCCAGACCGCTTTGTAGGGAGGCAGGTCGAGGTTGTGGGTGATCGAGTCGCCGATCAGCAACAGGTCGTGTTTCTCGGCCCGCGCCGCCTTGACCTTCTCCTCGTGCCGCGCCGCCCAGCCTTTCTGCTGCGACGGAATTACCGCCGTGTTCGCGGGCTGCCGGCCCTGCGCTGTCGGCATGGCGGCGGCCGATAGCACGGCAGCCAAAGTCAGCCCAAATAGGATTTGATCACAGAAGGAAAAACGGTGTGTCATGGGAACGCTCCAGGGTTGGACGGTTGGAAATACACGACGCAGAAGCCCGGCTCTTGCGAACAGCGGGCCTTCCTTTCAGGTCTTAAGATCCTCCATCGCTCCGGCCACCGCCGCCAGCACGCGGTCCTTGTCGGCTTCGGTATGAGCGGCCGAGAAACCGTGGTGAGGCGACACGGCGAAATATACGCCGCGGCGATAGCAGCCGGCAATAAAGGCTTGTTCCAGGGCGCGATCCTTTGAGTGCTGCTTGGCGGTAATTGGTCACCTCGTCGCGGATCCCAAAGTACATGCCGAACCGCGGACCGGCGTACTGCAGTCGCACCGGACGCCGCTGCGGTCGAGGATCTCCTGGAATCGATGGTGGAAGTACTCGCCGACCGCGTTCAAACGGTCGTAGAAACCGGGGCGGGGGACTGCTCGATCGCGGCCAATGCACCGAGCACCGTCGTCAGGTGGGCGAGATAGGTGCCGCTCATCTCGGTCCCCGATCCGGCGAACCGCACGAGTTCCGCGCACGGCACCAGTTCCGTGACGCGCCGAGCCAGGGCCACATGGTGTTCCGTCTCGTGCGAGCAGATGATCCCCGGCCCCAGCGCCTTCGCCACAGCGGCCTTGATCCGCGGGTGGTTGTGGCCCAGCAGCGAGGCGCCGTGCGACATGCACATGTCGATGTGCTCGCGTCCCACGATGTCGTAGATCCGCGAACCCTCGCCGCGCGCCAGATACAGCGGGTGCCCGATGGCCGCATTGGCCCGTGCCGAGGCGCACACGCCGCCCGCCAGGTACCGCGGGGCCTGTTCGTACAACTGGCTGATTTCAATCAAGCGATCCTCCTCACGCGGCCAGCCGCCGCACCCCAATTGGCGAGCGGGGCGGCGTCAGCCCCCCCGGTTCTGAGTCGGGCGACTTGCCGGGAACCAGGGGGCTGACGCCACCCCGCTCGCCACGCCAAGATGCGCGCGCGGCGGTTGGGCCACCGCCTCGCATTCTACCTGAAATATGCTGGACTGACTCACACCGCCGTACGATTCGGCCGGAACGCCCAGGGGAAACGCGGCCAAAACCGCTCATCTGAGGCGTGTTTTGGCTGGATATAGATAATTGTGTCTGGCCAAAACCGCTGTCTTGAGGCATGTTTTGGCTGGATATAACGCCATCGAAACTACCGGCCTATGGGAGATGTTCCTCGTGCCACGGCGCATGCGGGCTGTCGATTTAATTTATACTTATTTATGGTAATTGTATTTACATCAAAATACGTATTTGGTATACTGC
>Ga0209613_1000300_pt1 | contig 62366 bp, 36 predicted proteins | sample BioC13SIPDNA_2_FD_185747 | JGI IMG/M metagenome (GOLD analysis project Ga0209613, IMG submission 185747) | Anaerobic biogas reactor microbial communites from Washington, USA - Biogas_R2_A C13 SIP DNA (SPAdes) (version 2) | ecosystem: Engineered > Bioreactor > Anaerobic > Unclassified | place...
TCCTAAACCTGCTTGGGTTAGCACCAAATCACTACGGCCAATGACTTGCCCCACCCGGGAAATTCCGAGAAAATCAAACCGAGATGTGCGGAAAGAAGGTTAAATATTTAAGCGATATCAATGATAATGGTAAGTTTATTGGCGTTGGTATTGGAAAAGATGATGGACTTGAATATGGGTTTTCTGGAAATATTGAGTCGTATACGGTCGATGAACCATCAGCAATTGACATCTGGACTTGTGGTGTCAGTGCAGGGATCAGGTACGTCTGGAAGATAGGGTCCAGGCGATTGAAGGGCATGTGAACATGTCCGTCGTTCCGGTATAGGTGCGTCACGTACCGGTATCGTCTGGTTGCTGCAGGAGCTGGCTCGCATGGTGGTCTACTACGGCCGGCGCCTGCGGCTGGGCGTTAAACGATTCTTGTTTTGGCCGGCGCCTGCGGCTGGGCGTTAAACGATTTTTTGGGGCCGGCGGGCGAGGGTGGGTGTCGGACACTAGTGGTAGGTGGTCCAACCGCCCTTGGGGATTCCGGCAAAGGCTGTTACGAAGGACCATCGTTGGCTTGGCTTGCCTTCCTTGACTGGATTGTCGTCCACATAGCGGATAGCGTCCTCAATCGCCTCTTCGGAGTCGAGATAGACTTTCCATTCGTGTTCCGCCCACATTCGTGGCGGGCGATTACCCGAGCTGGCGTGTGCCGCCAGCGGATGGGAGTTCTCTTTCAGTAACTCGCTCGTGGCAAAGCCCTTCAGCAGATTGACAATCTGCTCGACCTTGTAGGTGTGTCTGGCGATGACCAAGTGGGTATGTTCAGGCAAGATCGAGCAGGCCCAAATTGTGTAGCGGCTCTTGGCCGCCTTCGCTGCGAAACCACGAGCGACGACCAACGCCTGACGGCCGGTGAGAGCGACGGGCGGATAGGCAAGCGATTTTCTGGCTGCATCACGCTGGAAGAGTTCCTCGGGCGATAACTCTTCCAGCGATCGCCGCTCACGCGACCGAGTCGTCGTGCCGAAGCGGACGAGTTCCCATTTGCGAACCATGTCGGACCACGAGCCTCGCGGATCATTGGGGAGCCAGAACCCGTAAGCAGGTAGGATGACGTGGTATCCGTGAATCATGGTGGCGTCCTGACGACTCTTGCTCTGGCCGGCGCCTGCGGCTGGGCGTTAAACGATTGTTTGGGGCCAGCGAGGGGGTGAATTCAGTCGGCAATACACACACACACCACACCGCCGGCCAGGATGCAGGGCCGCCTGAAGGGCACAGGTTCCGATCCCTGGAACAAGGGAGGATGGCCCCGCTGATGGATGGTATCGTCTTCCCGGGGGCTTTTCAACCGCTGTTTGTTGGGCCGATCGCGCGGCACCGCGTGCCTCTTCGACTGAGAACTGCCCTTTTACACCGTTGACGGGTGGAGACGATGGCAGAGAATGTGATCTGGGTTTGTTCCTAGGCGATCTCCTTGACCGCCGGCCACGACGAATCGTCGAACCCGGGCGTCTGCCAACCGGCGGACTCGTCGGGGCACGATTTCCACGACTTGTCGATGCAGCCCTTTTCCGGCAGTTCTGCGGACGGCACGGCGGAGCGTGCCTGCTACCTTCTTTGGCGGACGGCACGGCGGAGCGTGCCTGCTACCTTCTTTGGCGGAGGGCACGGCGGAGCGTGCCTGCTACCTTCTTTGGCGGACGGCACGGCGGAGCGTGCCTGCTACTTTGCAGTTCCCCTGGGCAGGCTCCGCAGACTGTTGACGAGTGCCCCGACCTGAGTCAGACTGTCGGGTGAAAGCCGTGCCGAACGCCGGGGCAAAAGGCGACCTTTTGCCGCAGGCGGCCGGACCAACCGTCCGTCGGTGCCCGGTGCTTCGCGCACGAGTTGACAGTCACCGCTTTCCGGGCAACATCGACAAACCCTAACCGAGGTTGTGAGTGCCATGGCCAAGCTTCCCCATCTTCCCTATCACGGGTGCAACTGCTGCAGCGTTTCGCGGCGTTGCTTTGTCGCGTCATCCATCGCGGCGTTTACCGCCACGTCGTTCATGTCGGTCAATGCCGATGAAGGCTCGTCCGACGCTCCACTCGATGAACCGATCGAGTTGGGATCTCTCCGCCCGAAGCCGAAGGTTCGGATTCGGGAAGTGATCATGCGTCTCAAGCCACCCTATTGGCTCGGCTGGCCCGGCACGTCCTACGACCTCGACGGTCACCGCAAGGAGTATGAGGCCGCGTTTGGGGAAATGGCGGAGAGCACGGGAGTCACCCTGGAGATGGACCCCACGCCGATCGAAGCCCAAGAGAACGTTGCGGGTTGGGTGGCGAAGGCCAAGGCCGACCAGGTGGACGCCGTGCTTGTCCACTTGCAGGAGATCCACTGCTGGCCGTGGATCACGCCGATTATCGACGCGGGCATTCCGCTGATCGTGTGGGCGCCGGTCGGCACGGCCTTCACGCAGCACGTGCGCCGGGTTGCGCGGCTGCCCAAGGTTCACGTGATTTCGTCGCTGGATACCCGGGCGATCGAGCAGGCCTTCCGGATGATCCGCGCCAAGCGGCAGTTCGAGGAAACGCGGCTGCTGGTGGTCAAGGGCAAGGAACGAAAGGAGGCGGTCCTGGAGCGGCTTGGCACGAAGGTCCGCTACATTCCGCGAGACAACCTGCACGAGTTGTTCAACCGCATGCCGCTCACGGACGAGGCCCGCCAGATCGCCAAGACGATGGTGGCCAATGCGGAGAAGGTGATCGAGCCGACGGAAGAAGACATGTTCAACGCGGCCCGGGCTTTCCTGACGGCCAAGCGGATCTGCCGCGACGAGAAGTCGAACGCCATGACCTCCGACTGTCTCGGGATGGTGTCGTCGCGCGTAGTGCCGACTCCGCCTTGTATGGCCGTCTCGATGTTCCAGGACGGCGGCGTCACCTACGGCTGCGAGGCCGACGTGTTTGGGGCGATGTCGCTGATGCTGACCAGCTATCTGTTCGACAAGCCGGGTTTCATGAACGACCCGGTGCCTGAGACGGTCGAGAACCTGCTGCTGGCCGCCCACTGTGTTTGCGGCACGCGGATCGACGGTTTCGACAAGCCCCAGGAGCGTCATCGTCTGCGGTCGCATTCCGAGTCGGACCTGGGGGTGGCCATGCAGGTGCTGTGGAAGGAGGGCCGGCCCTGCACTCTGGTGCGGTTCAGCAATCCGAACGAGTTGATTCTCGACACGGGCGTGGTTGTGGGCAACCAGGACACGCCGCCCGCCGGCGGCTGCCGCACCGACGTGAAGATCAAGATGGATCGCGTCGAGGACAGCCGCGACGTGCTCGGCTTCCACCAGGTCGTGTTTGCCGGGAACCATCGCCGCGACGTGGAGAACTTCTGCCAGATGTGGGGCATCAAGGTCGTCAATTCACCGGAGAAGGCTCCGCGGGAGGGAGCGGTATGATACGGTTCAGCAGATTTCTGGGGATTGCGGCAATCGCAGCGATTTCGGTTGCCGTCGCCCGCGGCGAGGTCGAGATCCGCTCGCCCGGTTCGTCGCCCTCGAAGGTCGCTGACGACGGCACGCTTGTGGAGCCCTGGGGGGCTGTCCGTCTTCAACTCGTGAGTCCCCAGGACAAAGAGATTGTCTCGCATCGCGCCGAGCAGTCGCCCATGCCCATGGCGGTTACCTGTTTCAAGGCGGGCGAGGTGACGTTGACCGAGTCGGCCTATCGGGCCCCGATCTGGCCCTCGGGGGTCGACGTGCTCGAGGCCGCGGTTGCCAATACGGGCGAACAGCCAGCGAAGGCCGAGCTCGAGTTGGTGGTGCCCGAGGGGATGCAGATCGGCGAGTCGACGGGCAGCATCGGCAAGCAGCCGGCGCTGGTCCTGCCGGCCGGCCTGACGCCGATTCGCGAGGAGCGCGAGTGGGGCTGCACCGAGGCCGTCTCGGCACTGCCCGGCTGGGCCAAGCCGAGCGTGCCCTGCGACCCGGCGTTCAAGAACATCTCGGCCGGCATGGGCGGCGTGCCCATCCGCTACCGCTTCCAGGTGGAGCCGGGTGCAAAGCGAACGGTCGTGCTCGGGTTCTGCGAAAGCCATCACCCGGGCCCCGGCCTGCGCCCGCTCCTGGTGCAGGTTGAGGGCGCGGAGGAGCGAACGGTCGATCCGGTTGCCGCCTGGGGGCGTCACGTTCCCGGGGTGGTGCGGTTCGACGGGGCTGACGCGAACGCTGACGGCCGGCTTGAAGTGAGCGTTGGTCCCCATCCCAGGGCCTCGGACCGGAACACGATCCTGAACGTGGTGTGGATCTTCGACGCCGCGGCCGAACTGGACGAGAAGAAACTGATTGGCGGCGAGCTGAACGAGCGGGCGCAGCACTATGTGGACGTGGGCGGCGAGAACGACCAGTTGTTTTACAAGCCGGGGAACGTGCGATTTGCGCTCGATCTTCAGCCGAAGGAGCAGCGGGAGTTCTTCTTCCTGTTTCGCAGCCCCGACTGCCGGCAGCTTCCCGACCCGGCGCTCGGGCTGTGGGACCGCGAGAGCCTGCGCAAGGCGGCTGCCGACGTTTGGAAGGACCGCTGGGAAGAGCCGGCGGGTGGCGATGCTCCCGCGTCTCCACCGGCCACGGAGTGACTGCAATGACGGCACAACGTTCCATCGCCTGGTCGAAGGTTCTTTCGTGGTTCCGTCGAAGAACGTGCGGCAGCGGACCTGACCGCGGAGGACGCCGGCGCCTTCTCCGGCGATTGGGATTAACGCCGCTCGTGGGTCTTCTGGGGCTTGGCCGAAGAAGCAATGCCGGCGAAACGAGCGCGGCGGCCGGCGCGGCGCCTTCTGCCAAACTCTCCGACAGTGCAGACTACCGGCGGCTCAAGAACCTCGATCTCGACTCCCCCGAGGCCCGGGCCAAGCAGGCCTTGATGCCGAAGGGGAGGATTGCGGGGAAGGAACTGGGCCGGCTCGTCAGCGGCAGCAACCTGATCAGCATGAACATGCACGCCCGGGACCTGGATTATATGACGAACCTGGCCCGGGCTTACAACACGGAAGAGCGCGTGTTCATGACGCTCAAACGGTGCGAGGAACACGGCTGCGATTCGATCGTCCTTAAGGACCACAACTTCAAACAGTTTCGCCTGGCCAACTACTGGAAGGAATTCGGCGGCCGGATGGTGTGGCACGCGGATGTGATCACCCAGGACATCAACGCTTACGAGCGCCGGGTCGAACAGCACATGGAGTTCAACCCCTGGTCGCTTTATCTATGGGGCGGGGCGGCCGATATTTGGTATCACCAGGGCAACCGGGACTATATCATCAAGGCCTACGAGATCCTGCGCAAGTACGGCCTGCCTGTCGGCATCGGGGCACACCGGTTGGGACCGATCAAGTTCTGCGAGAAGGAGGGCCTGAAGCCCGACTACTATATCAAGACCCTGCATCACGACCGCTATTGGTCGGCCCATCCTCGCGAGAATCGGCGGTACATGGAGATGTACGAACCGGTTTCTCCGCGGCACGAAGAGTACCACGACAACATGTTCTGCCACGATCACGAGGCGACGGTCGAGTTCATGCAGGACGTGAAGGTCCCGTGGATCGCCTTCAAGGTCCTGGCCGCCGGTGCGATCCCGCCGGAAGAAGGCATTCAGTACGCCTTTGACAGCGGCGCGGACTTCATCTGCCTGGGCATGTTCGACTTCCAGGTCGAGGAAGACGCCGGGCTGATCCGAAAGTGCGTCGAGAAAGTTCGGAACCGAAAACGTCCGTGGGCCTGAACTTCCTCCCCAGGGAGCACAGCGACCGAGGGGAAGGGCTCGTCCCTCAGACAGACAACTGTTGAACCTTCTTCCATCGGCTTATCGGATTCCGCGCAGAGGCGCCAAGTCGCAGAGAAGGAGAGGAAAGAAAGGAAGATGGTGGAAAAGAAAATATGGAATTCCTGCGAAGTCGCAATAGCCCCGAGACGCTTTCCAAGGACCGCCTCGTATGAATCGACTCATGTTCGTTGTCCTTCTCGGACTCGCCTTTCCGACGTTCGCCTACTCTGCCGACGACTGGCGGAACATTCAGACCGGGCTTACGATTCCCGACGAAGGGTATTGCGACCAGCCCTACACGGTCATTACCCGCGACGGCAACTGGCTCTGCACGATGACCACCGGCGCCGGTCTGGAAGGCCAGGGCCGGCAGCATATCGTGGCCGTCATCAGTAAGGACCACGGCCGGACCTGGGAAGGGCCCTTCGACATCGAGCCGGCCGACGGTCCCGAAGCCAGTTGGGCCATGCCGGTGGTGACCAACAGCGGGCGAGTGTGGGCCTTCTATACCTACAACGGCGATGACCTCAAAACCTGGAACGGCAAGAAACTCCGTGCCGACACCGTCGGCTGGTACTGCGCCAAGTACTCCGACGACAACGGACAGACCTGGTCGGAAAAGCGCTATCGCCTTCCGCTCCCTCCGGCGCCGGTCGACGCGACCAACACCTTCGGCGGCAAGCACCAGATGTTCTGGGGGATCGGCAAGCCGGTCACCCACAACGGCGTCATGTGGTTCGCTTTCTCTCGGGTGGGCAAACACCTGGTCGACAACAGCGAGGGCTGGTTCTTCCGCTCGGACAACATCCTGAGCGACCCGGAGCCCGACCAGATCGACTGGCAACTGCTGCCCGACGGCGACATGGGGCTCAAGGTGCCCGAGGCAGGCCCCGTCCATGCCGAGCAGAACCTGGTCGTGCTCAGCGACGGCTCGCTCTATTGCATGTATCGCACCGTGACCGGCCACCCCTTCCACGCCTACAGCCGCGACGGCGGCCACACCTGGACCACTCCTGAACCGGCCACTTACACCCCGGACGGCCGGCCCATGAAGACGCCCCGTGCCTGCCCGCGGATTTGGAAGACACAGAACGGCAACTACCTCTTCTGGTTCCACAACCACGGCCGCATCGAAAACGCCGGGTTCCTGCACCGCAACCCCGTCTGGATCAGCGGCGGGGTGGAACGCGACGGCTTCATCCACTGGTCTCAGCCCGAGATCCTGTTCTACGATCCCGATCCGGAAGTCCGTATGAGCTACCCCGACCTGATCGAGCAGGACGGCCGGTACTGGATCACCGAAACGCAGAAGACGATCGCTCGAGTGCACGAGGTCGACGGAACGTTGTTCGAAGGCATGTGGCGGCAACCCGATGCGGCCGGAGTTTCCAAAGGCGGGCTCATCCTGGACGCCGGGTCTCAACAACTGAAGAACAGCCCCTTGCCCCTTCCCGGTCCACTCAATCTCCAAGAGACGACCGGACTGACGATCCAATGCACATTCACCGTATCCCAATTCGAGCCGGGCACGGTCCTTCTCGACAACCGCACCACCGACGGGCGCGGCCTTGCTCTTCGCCTCACTGACCAGCAGACCGTCGAACTGCTCCTCAACGACGGCACCCACACGGGCGCCTGGGACTGCGACCCCGGCCTCCTCCGTCCGGGCGTCACCCACCACATCACGACCATCGTCGATTCCCGGCCGGGTGTGATCGTGTTCGTCGTCGACGGCCAGCTCTGCGATGGCGGAAAGGCACGGCATCAGGGGTGGTCGTGGTATGATCGTGCCCTGGGTGACGTCGGTGGCAGCGGGCGAGTTTCCGTTGGGCAGTCAGGCGATGTCAGCGTCGAAAAGGTGCGAGTCTACAGTCGGGCGTTGCGAGTTTCGGAAGCGATCGGTGGGGAGAGGGTGAGCGATGAATAGGCGGTGTCATCGCAACATCGCTTCGGCTTCGGGGCAGAGCATGACTCATGACGTGCCCAGAATTAAGAATCGGCTCACAACCCCAAGAACGCCAGATCTGCTTGCTGAGAGTCGGTTACGCTGAAGGCGTTGAATTCCAAAGCCCGGCGTCGCGAATCGCACGCCGGGAGACAAGACACGGAATCCCTTATACCCCGAAGGGGTCTAACACGCCTGTGTGCCCCATACGCAACGCCGTCCAATCTCAAACGCGTGTTTCCGACACAGGGGTTGGGACACGCCTTCGTCTTGTGAAACCCCGTCGGGGTATAGGTTGATGCGAGCATTCGAATCCCAGCGTGCGCTGCGCGACGCCGGGCTCTGGAATGTAACGCCTTCGGCGTAGGCAATGCACGCCGATACGGCGGGATTTGAAGCTCACGGCTCAAGGCTCCGCACACCCGATCGACAGCGCCGCCACCGTTTCCCAAACCGCCTGCCGGATCTCACCGACCTTGCTCGCATCGTCCGGATATGCGCGATTGACGAGAGCGGTGACGTAGACACCGTGCGCCGTTCCCGCGAAGGTGGGAATCCCGACACCCGGCGAACGGTCTGGATTCCCGCCTGCGCGGGAATGACTGTTAATGGAATCCTCGGCTTTCTCCGGAAGTCGCGCAACGCGATTTGGCCATCCATCGCTCCATCCACGCAAGCGTGGGGCCACCGCGTCACTTCCCCGACGTGAGCGGCCAGACCTTCAGGTGGCCGTACTGGCAGCGGACCGTGTGTCCCATCTGCCGGAGGCCGATCCAGCCGGCGTGCGTCCACACGGGGCCGAACGTCGTGCCGTCGTCGTCGTAGGCGACCGACAGGGCATCGTCCACGGTGCAGCGGATCGTGCCGTCGTGCTTGTAGAGGCGGACGGTCTGAAAGTCGCCGGCCGGACCGTCGGTGACGAGGTCGGTTCCCTCGGCGACGAGGTGAAATCCGCGGTTCTTGCGGACATTTGCGGTCCCCCGCCCGGCCGCCCAGTAGGAAATGTGATAGCCGTTCAGGTCGCCGCTGTGATACTGTTTGAACAGACCGTCGCGGGGCGCAAGGGCAGGGTCGAAGATGCTCTCGCCGTGGAGCCCGCGGGTGTTGAAGAACACGATGTTGAGGCCCTGCTGCCGGTTCTCGGGGCGAACGCTGAACTCCAGAAGGAAGTCGGCGGGCACTTCTTGGGTGAGCCAGCAGACGAGGTGGTTTGCGTTCGCCTCCGACTTCGTCGAACCGGGCCGGCTCTCGAGGACGAGGTTTCCGCCGGCGACGCTCATCCGCAGCCCGCCTTCGAGCCGCCAGTCCTCCAGATCGGCCGGCTCCTCGAAACTCGTCTGGTAGACGGGGTGATCCCAATCCACATCCGGCGGAAGGAACTTCATGCCTGTCGCTTGCCGCTGCGGCTCCGGCTTCGACGGGATCGTAAGCTCTCGCAGCCTGGCATAGACGACCGGGTCGTCGTCGGCGCCCTGGAAGATGAAGGGCTGGTACTGGTTGAGTTGGTTGAGCATAAGACCCCAGGAGGCGCCGTTCTCGACACATAGCTCGGCTGCCCGGGCGGCCGTTCGGCCCGTCTTGTCGTCCTCGTTGCAGACGATCGGCTTGCCGTACTTTCGCAGGGCGGCGATCCGTGTGGGGATCTCTTCGACCGGAGTGCCGTTGAAATGGATCAGCAGGAAGTCGCCGGCCTCGGCCACGGGCGCGTGCAGTTTGCCATCGCCGTAGCCGCTGGCGGAGACCAGCAGTTGCGGCCAGGTTTGCTTGGCCAGCCGCAGCAGACCGGCTTGCCCTTCGGGAGACCGCAGCACTTCGTGGACGAATCCTCGGTGCGGATATTCGTTGGCCGTTTCCAGCACGACGTTGGTCAGCCCGTTGTCGCGGATCCATTGGACCACGTTGACCAGCCCGGCTCGCACTGCGTTTTCATCCTTGAGAACTCCCGACTGTCGTTGGTAATAGCAGCCGAGGATCACGACCATGCCCTGCCGGTCGCAAGCCTCGATCACGCGGCGAATCCGGTCCATATACTCCTGGCGCAGCGAACCGTCGGGGGCAAAGGCCGAGTTGACGGCGCCTTCGTAGCCCGGCATGCCCCCTTGCAGGCAGAGCGTGAAAGCGCGGACGCCGTGGGCAGCGTAACTGGGGATTTGCGCCAGGAAGGCGGCCGTGTTTGCCTCGACGTCGAATTCCGGCCGGCGGCGATCCTCGAACGTGCTATTGACCATCCGCACGTTCATCAGAAGCCCTTCCGCCTTGGTGCCCGGGTAGGTTACCTGGCCGTTGACGTGCCATTTCCCGTCGACGAGGGAAACCTGCGTCTGGCCGGCGGGGGAGATCGTTTCGGGCTTCGCGTCGGCGGCCAATGCGTAAGACCGACTGGTTATGAGGAGGAGGCCAAGGCAGAAGATCGTTCTCATGGGCGCATGACTCCAACTGGAATGGTCTTGAAGGGCATGCTTTGTCACTTCACACGGACGGTCACCCGCCGATAGGCGGTTAGTGGTGGTTGGCCGTTGTCGGTCACTTCCAAGACTACATGTAGATCGCCGGTTGCATTCGGCGGCAGAAGAGCCTCAACCTGCGGCGCATGGGGATTATCGAGTGTGAAATTTCCGCGATAGGTTCCAGCTTCGCGATAGATCCACCAATGATACGTCAAAACGTGGCCATCGGGATCGCGGGACCCGGCAGCATTCAGGCGGACCGTACTTCCGGGAGTGGCATTCTCAGTCAAGATGGCCTGCGTCCCGTCGCCGTTGCAGACGGCAACCGGTCGGTGATTGGCTTGAGACGGTGAACTGACACACCAATCCATTCGAGCTTGAAAGTCCCGTTGAAAGGCGTTGCGCCAACGCCACACGGTGCTCCGGCCATCAGTCACATCCCCAACCGAGTCTACTGCATCCCGCCAAATACTGTCGGCCGTCAAACTAAAGCGTCCGCCCCAGCCGCCCCAATCGGGATGGCCGGGATCGCTCAAACCGACGGGCAGGAAGTACAACCAGGACGGCGTATCGCCCTCCTTGATCGCCGAATGAGGATTCGGCGCAGTCCAGGTGCGGGTGGGATACAGCGTACCCAGCGGCCCATGCCCCTGGCGGATGTTGGTTTCCATCCACTCTCGAGAGGTGAGCGATTCGTCGCCGCCCAAGTACATGCCGCGATAGACGGCCTCGCGTTTGTCGCGTCCCTCGGCGGCACGTCCCAGCACGTAGAACAGGCCGGGAAACTCTTGCCAGATCCATTCGGCGATTCGATCCTGATCGCCGATGTCATAAACGCGGACACGCTGGATGAACTCTCTCAATCCGCCGGCACCGCGATCAGCGCGCACCCGCCACAGTGCTTGAGCCAGATCGGTCTGTCCTCCCCAAATCGCGATGTTGACCGGTCGTGGATCGGAGCGTTCGACAACCGAGATGATCCAACTCGAACCATCCGTATCGTGTCCGTCGCCGACGGCATCGAGGCCCCGCTGCGGATTGCCGGACTTGATCCTCGCTCGCAGATACTCGGCCGTCGGATATCCGTCGGCGTGCCGGACCAGGTTTTCGCGAACCTGGCCGTAGGTGTCGACGATCTCGCCGATCAACTGCGGACGGGTCACCGCCTCTTTCAGTTCGCCCGGCGTTCCCGACGCGGAGGCGACCAGGCCCTCGATCTCGAATTCGTTCGAGTAGACCGTCAAGCGGACCATCGACTGCTGGTCATCCGGGTCGCCGCCGATGTCTGTCAGCACGAGGAGACGGGGCCTGGGATCGCCGGCTCTCACCGTGCCCCAGAGCAGTGAGGGCAGAATGGCGGCTGTGAGCACAGCGACGATTAGGAGCGACGCTTGCTTGTTCGAACGACGATCACGGTTCTCGATCATGTTAATGGGACTCCATAAGGAACCGTTTCACTATAGCGACCAGCCCAACGGGTCGGCAATTCGTCGATCCAAAGGGCCTTGTGTGGTTCCTGGAAAGACGGCTCCGAGAGGGCCTTCCCGTGCGTCATTCCCGCCTGCGCGGGGATGACAGTTCGAGGAACCTGCGAGTTTTCCCGGGAATCACGCAAGGTCATTTGGGCATTGGCCGGGCGGTAACTCAAACTCATTCCCCCCCGCCTGAATGGGGAATCGCGGCGGATCCCGGGTCAACAGCCAATCGTTGCGACTCTTGGTTTAGACCTCCGGCATGGTAGAATCGATCCGCCTCAAGGCAGAAGAAGTGAGTCGCAAGCACAGGAGATCCAGGATGCTGGACCAGAATTTCCGCCGTCGCGTGCGCAGCCGATGGGCATGGGGCAGTCTGATGCGCCTGTTCAGTGCGGCAAGGGGGCGAGATGAAATCGATGTTTCCACCAAGCACTACTTGAACCGGTGAAGCGATCACGCTTGACGCCGGAGGGAGAGAAACGTGTCGAGACACTCTTGCTGCCAACGCCAAAACGGTTGCACTGCGCTGACGAGAGCCCTTCCGGCATTGCTCGCAGTTTTGCTGTCGGGGTATTCGGCAATTGGAGCCGATGAACGGACGGCTCTCGAAACGGGTTTCGTTTCCCCACCCGAGGCCGCCAGGCCCTGGGTCTACTGGTTCCCGCTCGACGGCAACATCACGCGCGAGGGGATCACCGCCGATCTGGAGGCGATGGCACGGGTAGGGATCGGAGGTGTGCTCTACATGGAGACCAACCAGGGAACACCTCCGGGCCCGGCCGCATTCGGTGGACCGGAGTGGCGAAGCCTCTTCCAGCATGCCTGCCGGGAAGCTGCCCGACTGGGGATCGAGGTCCGCATGAACAACGATGCCGGCTGGTGTGGCAGCGGCGGACCGTGGATCACCCCGGAGCTTTCGATGCAGAAGGTGGTCTGGTCGGAAACGAAGGTGGAAGGCCCGCGCCGGTTTGAGGACGATTTGCCGCAGCCCGACATGTTGCAGGACTACTACCGCGATCTCGGCGTGCTTGCTTTTCCCACGCCTGAGAACCCGGCGGCAATTGCGGGCATCCAGGGCAAGGCCGCCTTCGCGCCCATCCGCGGTTCGCTGTCGGCTCGTGCTGACTGGCCGGAGTTGCCTGAAGATCGGCTGGTGCACCGGGAAGCGATCGTCGATGTTTCGGCCCTCATGACGGCCGAAGGGCGGCTGGCGTGGGAGGTTCCGGCGGGCCGTTGGACGATCCTTCGATTCGGTCACACGTCGACCGGCAAAGAGAACCATCCCGCGCCGGAGGCAGGCCGCGGTCTCGAATGTGACAAACTGAGCAAGCAGGCTGCCGAGGTCCACTTCGGCGGCCTGATGGGGAAGCTGATTGCCGACGCAGGCCCCCTGGCGGGAAAGACGCTGGCTTCGACGCACATCGATAGCTGGGAAGTCGGCAGCCAGAACTGGACGCCCGGCTTCCGCGACGCGTTTCGGCGGCGCCGGGGATACGACCCGTTGCCGCTGCTGCCGACGATGACCGGCCTGGTCGTCGACAGCCTGGAACTCTCCGAACGCTTCCTCTGGGACCTCCGCCAGACCATTTCCGAACTGTTGTTGGAGAACTACGCCGGGCATTTTCGCAAACTGGCCCATGAGCACGGCCTGGGACTCTCCATCGAAGCGTACACAACCTGTCCGACCGACGAGATGGCCTATGCGGGCCGCTGCGACGAGCCGATGGGCGAATTCTGGGCGTGGGTGAAATACCGCGCCGGTTTCAGTTGTACCGAGATGGCATCCGCGGCCCATGTTTACGGCCGGCCGATCGTCGGGGCCGAGGCGTTCACCTCGACCAATGACGAGAAATGGCTGGGCCATCCCGGCAACATCAAGGACCTGGGCGACTGGGCCTTCTGCGAAGGGATCAACCGCTTCGTGTTCCACCGTTACGCGCTGCAGCCCTGCGCCGATCCGGACCGCGCGCCGGGAATCTCGATGGGGCCCTGGGGGCTGCATTACGAGCGCACACAGACCTGGTGGGAGTTCTCGCGCCCGTGGCACGAATACCTGGCCCGCTGCCAATATCTACTCCAGCAGGGACGTTTCGTGGCCGATATCTGCATGCTGGCCCCCGAGGGTTCGCCTCAGACCATCGAGGGACAGCGGGCGTTTCTGTCGAAAGGACCAGATTCTCAGGAATTGCCGTTCGAACGGCCCGGCTACAACTTCGATACCTGTCCGGCCGAGGCGATCTTGAACCTGGCGTCGGTTTGCGACGGCCGGATTGTGATGGAAAGCGGCGCGAGTTACCGAATTCTGGCCTTGCCTCGTGCCGAAACGATGACCCCGGCACTGCTCGACAAGATCAAGTCGCTCGTCGAGGCGGGGGCGACCGTGGTCGGCAGCCGGCCTTTGAAGTCACCCAGCCTAGCCGGCTATCCGGGGTGCGACAAGCAGGTTCGCACCCTGGCCGATTCGCTTTGGGGAACGGGACCGGCCCCCGAGACGCTCACCGAGCGCCCTGTCGGCAAGGGCCGCGTCTTCCACGGCGGCCCGTTCCGTTTCTCCCTGCCGCCGCTCAGCTCGGAAAGCCAGGGCATCGCCCAGTCCCAGTGGATCTGGACGCACGAAGGCAGGCCGCGAGCAGCGTTTCCGCCGGGAGTGCGATATTTCCGGCGTGTGTTCACGGTGGACGACGGCGAACTGGCCCAGGCTCGCCTGTCGATGACTGCCGACAACACGTTCGACTGCTGGGTGAACGGCCGCCAGATACTCTCCGGTAGCTACTTTCGCAAGGCCTATACCACGGACGTGACCGAACAGATTCACCCGGGCGAGAACATCATCGCGGTTGCCGCGACGAATACCCTGGAAACGGCCAACCCGGCCGGATTGATCGCCGCCCTGTCGCTCGCCTATCGCGACGGCCGCGTAGTCGTCATCCGAACCGACAGTTCCTGGGAAGTGGCCAACTCGGTGACCGGTGATTGGCAGACTGCCACGAACCGCAGCGACGCCTGGTCGCCAGCCCTGGAGCAAGGTGCCGCGGGCGTGAAACCGTGGGGCGAACTCGACGACAGCATGACCGACGACGACCTCTATCCGCCGATCGAGGCTATTTGCCGTCTACTGGAAGGCACCGGCCTCCCGCCGGACTTCAGCTACGAAATCGGCACACGTGCCGCGACCGTGCGTTACACCCATCGAGCGATCGACGGCACGGATGTCTATTTCGTGGCCAATGCGGAACCGGAAGTCGTCCAGGCACTTTGCAGTTTCCGGATCCAGGATCGGCGTCCCGAACTGTGGCATCCCCGGTCCGGGAACATTGAGCAACCGGCTGCCTACGACGAAGCCGACGGGCTTACCCGATTGCCGTTGCGGCTGGAGCCGCACGGTTCGGTGTTTGTAGTCTTCCGTGCTGCCTCAGCAATCGAGCCCGACCGCGTCGTGTCCATCACACGGGCCGGTCGAACCGTGTTGTCAACCACCGAGCCGGCGGCTGGAGTCACCTGCACCCGTGGTGCAGATGCAACGCTTGCCTTGACGACTTCCGAACCGGGCACCTATCGGATTGACAGGGCCGACGGCACACACGCTGTCGTCGAGTCGCCCAAGCCGCCCGAGCCGATCTGCATTGAAGGGCCCTGGACTGTGTCGTTCCCGCGAGATGGAGAAGAGCCCGTTCGGATCGAAATGGACGAACTGGGTTCTTGGAGCGATCACACGACTCCGGATGTGAAGTACTTCTCCGGAACCGCACGCTACAGGACGACGTTTCAAGTCGACCAAGCCGCTCTGAGCCGACCCGCGGTTGTGACCCTCGATCTGGGACGTGTGGAGGTGATGGCTCGCCCGCGGCTCAACGGCAGAGATCTGGGCGTTTTGTGGAAAGCTCCTTACCGTGCGGACGCGACGGCTGCGATCAAACCCGGCGAAAACGTGCTGGAGATCGAGCTGGTCAACCTCTGGATCAATCGGATGATCGGCGACGAACGATTGCCTGACGACAGCGAGCGGAACGCGAACGGCACGCTCAAGGTGTGGCCGGCATGGCTGGAAGAAGGCAAGCCCAGCCCCAGTGGGCGTCAGACATTCACCAGTTGGCGGCTTTGGAAGAAAGACGATTCGCTCCAGCCCTCGGGCTTGCTTGGCCCGGTGCGGATACGCAGCGAGATGGTTGTGAAAGCGCAATAGCATCAGAGGCGGACGCGGCAGAGGGGCTTTGGTAGATGAGTGCCCAATGGTATCGCATCAGCTATCTGCAAATACACAATCCATTCCGCAGGAAGATGCCCATGAAGACAAGCCTCCATCCAACAACCCTCCAGTTTGCCCTTGTCTTCTGCAGTCCAGTCCTCCTCCACGCCCAGATTCTCACCAACGGCGACTTCCAGACGGGTGCGAAAGGCTGGGGGCTGTCGCAACAGGAAATGGCTCGGGCGGAGTTCACGACCGTGGATTCCGACAGCCCTGCCGGTGGCAAGGCGGGGCGGATCGGCACGAGTGCGTCTCCGGTCATTCGCGATGTGAGCACGCAGGGCGGCGAGAAAACACATGCATCGCCGAAGCTCGGCATAACGATCCCCGCGCTCGATATGCTCCTTCTGGAGGTGACGGGCGGTTGGTAGAATACGTTCGTGGTTGGAGCAAACTGGAAATCGGAAAGTGAGGAAAAGACCATGAGACCGGGAAGATCAGGCAACAGCACAACGGCCTTTGTACTTCTTGCAGTGCTGATGGCGGGAGTGGTAGGGCTCGTCGATATCAGAAGGACGGAGGCTGCTTCCGAACAACCAGGGTCGTTCCGTGCGGCTTGTGTGAAGGTCGATATCACGCCCGACACGCCTCAGTGGCTTCAGGGCTACGGTCCGCGTCAATCGACGGGTGTCCACGATCCCATCTACCATCGGATTGCCGTCCTGGATGACGCCGCGACGACCCTGTGCCTCGTGTCGACCGACATCTGCACGATCTCGCCGTCGTTCTACCAAGACTTCTGCAAGAAGCTGGAGCGCGAGACCTCAATCCGTTCTGAGAACTTCTGGTGGTCAACGACCCACACCCATTCGGCCCCTCATGTTGGGCCGCAGGACCTGGCCAAGTTGTTCTCCGGCACGCTGGGGGATCGGTTTTCCATCAAGCACGACACGGCCTATTGGGCGTCGGTCGCGGACAAGTTGATCGCCGGCATCAAGGAAGCCCAGTCGCGGCTCGAACCGGCACGCCTGGGAATTGCCGCCGGCACGGCGGCCGCCAACGTGAACCGGCGCCAGCGGCGGGCGGACGGCCGGACCGTCCTGGGCGTGAACCCGGAAGGGCCCGTGGATCGGCAACTTGGCGTGTTTCGCATCGAGCGACCTGACGGCACGTTGATCGGACTGATTGCCAACTACGCCGTCCACGGCACGTCCCTGGGAGGAAAGAACCAACTGATCAGTGGTGACGTGCCGGGCTATGCGGCGCACTACGTGGAACGTTCGACGGGGGTACCCATGCTTTTCATCAACGGTGCCGAGGGAAACGCGGCGCCGCTGCACAGCGTCGGCGCAAACATCGAGGATCCGCGACTGAAGGATTACGACGGGCTACTGGGCGAACGAATCCTGGCTGCCAATGCTGCGATCGAGAACACGACCGCGGATGTCACGTTACGCGTTGGAAAGACGGTCGTCGAGACGCCTCGCAAAGCCGGCCTGGGCTGGCCCGACACCCTGGCGGACTACTCATCCATTTCTGCCGACGGCACACCCCAGGTGCGGGTTCCGGTCTGCAGCCTGGTCATCAACGGCGATACCGTGATCTGGGCGGCACCGCTGGAACTGTTCAGCGAAGTGCCTCTGAGTGTTCGGGAGACCTCTCCGTTCGCACGCACCTTCTACTTCGGACTGACGAATGGCTCCCTCCTTTATCTACCCACGAAGGCAGCCTTTGCAGAAGGTGGATACGAGCCGAACGTGTCGCCTTTTACGGACCGTGCCGAAGCCGACTTCACCGCCGCCGTGACACAGTATTTGCAGCAATTGAAGAAGAAGTAGTTCCCTGACGCTGGTTCCCTTGAATCGAGTTCAGTAGACTGGAGCAATCCCGTACACCGTTCAGAATGATCCGTACACGGTGCCCTCCACATTGCAGAAGCCGGCTTGCCTGCAGGACCACGGAGGGCATACCCTCTGTCACACCACATCGAGGTACTCATGAATCAACCTTCCACAAAACGGACTTCCCGAGCGACCGTTGCGGCGGGCACCGACGGAAACCGTGGCGCCAACCGCCGTCAGTTTCTGAAGACAGCGGGAGCCACGGCATTTGGCGTGCCCTTGATCATCACCTCGTCGGCCCTCGGCAGCGCCGATCGTCCCGCGGCCAGTGACCGGATCGTGATGGCGGGCATTGGAATCGGCAACATGGGACGCGGCGACCAGGGAGCGTTCCTTGGCCGCAACGACGTGCAATACGTGGCGATGTGCGACGTTCGCGAGGCCAATCGGGAGGAATCGAAGGCCCGCATCGACGGCCGCTACCAGAACAAGGACTGCAAGACCTACAACGATTTCCGCGAACTGCTGGCCCGGCCGGACATCGACGCCGTTCACGTCGCCACACCGGACCACTGGCATGCCGTCCTCGTCATCGAGGCCTGCCGGCACGGCAAGGACGTCTACTGCCAGAAGCCCGAGACGCTCACGCTGCGTGAGGGCCCGCTGATGATCGCTGCCGCTCGCCGGTACGGTCGTATCGTCTCGGGCGGCAGCCAGCGCGTGCTGGGAGACTACCGCCACTTGGTCGACCCGGCGTGGGCCGGCGAACTCGGAACGATCCGATCGATCAACGTCAACGTTGGGCCGCTGCCCCAGTTGTGCAATCTGCCGGAAGAGGAAATGGTCGAGAAGATCGACTGGAACATGTGGCTCGGCCCGGCGCCCTGGGGGCCGTACAACTCGAAACGCTGCAGCGGCAGCTACTCGATCAACGGCGCGAGCTGGCGGTCGTTCTTCGATTACTCGGGCGGCGGCATGACCGACTGGGGCGCTCACCACTTCGGCGGCGCGACGTTCATCTGCAACGTTCGGGAACTGCAGCCGGTGGAAGTCGTGTACAACGATACTGCCGACGGGCAATGGCTCGACTATCGCTATCCCAACGGCTTGACGATCCATCACAACAAGCCCGGCTCCGGCAACCTGGAGATCGTCGGCACGCCCGGCGAGCAACTGGCGCCGAAGCCGGTTCCGATGTACAAGGGATCGGGCGGGATCTACGGCGACTTCATCCACTGCGTGAAAACTCGCGAGACCCCGTTCCGCGACATCGAGAGAGCGGTCAATACCTGCGTGCTGGCCCACCTCGGCAACATCGCCTATCAGTTGAAGCGATCGCTGAAGTGGGACGCGGCCGCCCAGCAGTTTGTCGGTGACGAAGAGGCCAACCGCATGGTCGACCGGGGCCGCCGCGAACCGTGGCAACTGTAGTTCGCGGTGCCCGGTCCCCGGCCGGAGTCGCTCCATCGAACCATCTCCCCACACTTCCATAAACGGAAACTTCCCATGTTGGATCAAGCCTTTGAAGCTCTCAAGACATACGACTATGGCACCCCGATCAGCGAACTGCAGGGGATTGAAGACGCCATGGTCGCGGCGCACGCCGACCCTGCCGTCCGCCAGGATCTGGAACAACACCTGATTGCCGCGCTGGGTAGCGACATCTCCCGCGACGCGAAGGACTACGTCTGCCGCAAACTGGCCGGAATCGGTACGCCTGCCGCCGTCCCGGCACTCTCCAAACTGCTGCCGATCGAGGCCAACTCGCACCTGGCGCGCCACGCGTTGGAACGAATTCCCGGTCCGGAAGCGCTAGCAGCCCTGGCGACGGCCGCGAAAGAACTGAGCGGCAAGCTGAAGATCGGGGCTATTGGCTCGCTCGGAGCCCGAGGCGACAGTTCCAGCGTTGCGACACTGGCCAGCCTGTTGAACGACGCCGACCCTGCCGTGGCCCGTTCGGCGGCCATGTCACTCGGGTTGATCGGCGGTTCTGAGGCAACGGCTGTTCTGCAATCGGCGATCCAGACTGGAACCGGCGATAAGGATTCCCTGATCGACGCCCTGTTGGAATGTGCCGAATCGCTGGTCCGCTCCAAGCAGACCGTCGAAGCGAAGGTGATTTACGAGTCGTTGTCGGGCGATCAGCAACCGCGTCTGATTCGTCTGGCCGCCACGCGCGGTCTGCTGGCCTGCGGTGCCCGGACGGCGGCGTCCTGAAACCCGGCGAGTGTCGTCCACGGCCGAAAGGCGCGCGTGTTCCCGCAAGACCTACTACCGAAACCTCCTGAATTCAAGGTATGACGATATGCTTCGACGACCAATCTCACTCCTGATGCTCGTGGCGTTCTGCGCCGCTGCGGTGACCGTCCATGCCGACGCTTCCGACGATCTGGTGGACCAGATTGTCAAGTTGCTCGGCCATCCGGATCGCGAGTTCCGTGCGGCAGCCCTGGAACGGGTCCGCACGGACGCCAAGGGAGCGACTCATACGCTGACCTTTGCCGCCCAACTTCCGAAGCTTGACGCTTCCGCTCGGGCGGCACTCATTACGGCACTCGGCGACCGGGGCGACACGGCGGCCCGACCGGCGGTGCTGGAACAACTCGACGGCAGCCCGGACGAGGAAGTCCGAACCGCGGCGCTGGCTGCCCTCGGCGAGATCGGAACGCCCTCCGATCTGCCGAGACTGGTCAAGGCCTTGGCATCCGAGTCCGCTGCCGAGCAGGAGGCCGCTGGCACGGCCCTCACCCGCCTGCGTGACCCTTCCGTGGTCAAGGTGCTAGCCGCCGACATGAAAACCGCTCCCCCGCAAGTGCGCGGCAAGTTGATTGAAGTGCTTGCCGCTCGCCGCGCCACGGGCGAACTTGACGCGATCATCGCCGCCGCCATGGACGACGACGCCAGCGTCCGTACGGCCGCGATGAACGCTCTGGGCCAGATCGGCAAGCCCGATCAACTCGCCACGATGCTGCCGGGCGTCTTGAAGGCCGCCCGAGGAGGCGAACGGGACAATGCCGAGCGGAACGTAGCCGAGGTCTGCAACCGGATCGACAACGAGGGTCAGCGCGGCGATGCCTTGATCGCTGCCCTCGACACCGTCGCAGTTGCCCAGCGCGACGAATTGATGCCGCTCGTTGGTCGGGTCGGCGGCAAACGGTTGATCCGGTTCGTCGCCGATATTGCCATGGGCGACGACGCTTCCCGCCGGTCGTTCGGCATCGACGCCCTCAGCAAGTGGCCGGATGCAAGTCCTGCCGACACGCTTCTCGAAATCGCCAACAAGACGACCGACGCAGCAGAGCGTCGCCAGGCGTTTCAGGCATACGTCAAGGTCTGCGCGATTCGCGATCGTCGCAACGACCAGCAGCGACTGGAACGGATGAAGCAGGCGATGAAAGAGGCACGCACCACCGAGGAGAAGATCGCCGTCATCAATCGCACGCGGACCGCTTACGACGTGGAAGCCATGCGGTTTGTGCGTCCCTACCTGGACCAGCCGGAGTTCTGCCAGGCCGCCTGCGAAACGATTGTCGAGCTTGCCCACCACCGCCAGGTCCGCGACCCGAACAAGGCCGAGTTTGATGCGGTTCTCGACCAGGTGATCAAGCTCAGTACCAACGACGAACTCGTCGAACGAGCCAACCGTTACAAACGCGGTGAAACCTGGGAACGCAAGAAGTGAGCGGCGCTGGCTCGGATTGTGGATGGACCGTACGTGCAACCGCCCGTCATTCCCGCCTGGGCGGGAATGACGTGGTGATTTGCGTTGGATAGCTACGGTGCGATCGCCTGCTCGCGTGCGACGGTCCAGGTGCGGCCGCGCCAGGCGAGTGTGGCGGGGCCGAAAGCGTGGAAGACACGCACCTGCCCGCTGTCGACCAGCGGCTTGTCGTCGAGCGACTGAAGGGTAAACAACGCCCCCTCGGGATAATCGTTCCCGCCCCATCGCAAGGCGTAGAAGGCGGCAAAACTCGCCGATTCCACCGCCACGCCCCAGGGCGGCAGCACGACGGCACCGCCCTGCTCCGTCTCGACCGTGGCGTCCGTGCGGCCGAAGTTGACCACCACGGTCACCGCGTCGGCGCCGGCGCCATAAGTGGCCCGGCGGACGGTGCGATCGGCGGTGAGGAATTCCAGCCGGGTGAGGCGCGCATGGGCCGTGGCGGCATGGAGCGGGGCAAGCAGCTCGTGCGTGTTCTTGATGAATACGTCGGTCGGGTGCAGCCCCTCGGCCCAGCCGTCGCTGCGGACGAAAGCACCGCGAGCAGGTTCGTCGGGCACGTCCGCCACAGGCTCGAATCGGATCTCGGGCGTGAGAACGAGGCGGCCGGCAAGAACGCGGTTCTGGCGGTCGCCGCCGGCCAGGGAAGCACGCGCGTCGGCGTTGTTCAATGCGAAGAGACCGATGTAGATATTCACTGCCTTGTCATGTACCGACGACGGCACGGTGACGGTTTCGGGACCGAACGGGATGGTCTGTCCGGCTCGCCACTGCGAGGTGGGCGGCACGGCGGCCTGGTCGTTCTGGAAGAAGATCTTGTTCTCCGTGCCGAAATGCACGAAGATCCGCCAGTCGTCCTTCACGTCGGCCTCCACGTCCCAGGCATAGCGGATCTGGAAGGTTTGCTTGCCGGTCGCTTTCACTTCGACGACGCGCGGTCGCACCATCACCTTGGCCTGCGGAGCGGCGGGCTGCTCCGTCCAGTAGAGATGGTCGGGGATGGAGTGGTAGTAGAGCGGGCGGGCACACAGGGCGTGGTGGGCCACACATTCGGCGGCCTGGTCGGCGGCATAACCATACTTGCCGTAGGCGATCTGGCAGTCGTGGTAGACCATTTCCCAGAAGGGGATGACCGTTGCGCCAAGGCTGGCGGGATCCAGGTTGTGGTAGTAGCGGCCGCTCACCGCGACGAGGCCCTCGAAGAAGTCGCTGTGGGGCAGCGCCCATTCGCGGCCGCATTCGCTGCCGAACAGGCCGAAGGTATCCCGGGCGTAGTCGCTGAGCTTCTGCTTCCAGGCGATGTCGCCGTTGCGGTCGAGGGGGTGGGCCGGGTCGTTGCATTCCCGCGGCCCAACGGCAAACGTCGTATCGATGAAGTAGCTCCAGGGCTTGAAGAGCTTGGAGATCTCAGGCAGGTTCTGAGGCCGCATGGCCAGTTCGAGTTGCTTCGGGGCGCACACCATCCAGGCCCGGCCGCCGAGCCAGCGCCCGCCTTTTCGGGGATTGCCGTCGGCGTCCTTCTCGATGAAGCTCAGGTCGAAGCTCTTGGCGTCGGCGTACATGTCCTGCACGTTGTCGTGAAGACAGCCCACGTAGCCGAGCTGCTGGATGCGGCGTATAGCGTCGGCGAGGGCGTCGTTGCCGCCGCATTCGGAGTTAGCCGGCAGGTTGTCGGGGTGGCGGCAGTCATAGCCGCCCTCGGTCCAGCCACCGATCATGAACAGGGCGCGGTCGAGGCCCACGTCTTTCTTGAGGTGTTCCGCGATCCGGGCGGCTTCGTCGAAGGTCCATCGGACGTTGACCGACTCCTCTTCCTTGCTGTCCTCACTCATGCGGCGGGCGAGGCAGGTCCACAGCTTCACGTTCGATGCACCGATGAGGTTGGCCATGTGTGGGTTCCTCGCCGTCTTCTGCCGGAGAGTGACGGCGAGCCCCTTCTGCTCGGCGAGCAGGCGGTAGCCGGCGGCGATGGTGTTCCAGTCGCCCTCGCCCAGCGGCGTGAGGCGAACGGAGCGAGCCCTGCGCCGTAGGCGGAAAGTCGTGGTAAGGCGCTGCCGGACCGGTCCGTTCTCCGGCAGCACGCTCTTCACCTCGGGGAAGGTATAGGCGTCGTCCCAGTCGGCGATGAGTACCGAGCCGCTCTTGGCGAAGCCGAGCACGTTCATGTGGCAGCCTTCGTAGTCGCTCGTGCCGAAGCTGCGCGTGAACGACACGCCGCTGTCGGCCGGAATGAGCAGCCCCTCGCGACACGGGACGACGAGGTAGCCCTTCTCGGCGTCGGTGACGGTGAGGGCATCGCCGAGGACGCTCACCTCTCCGGCGTCTTTGCCGCCGTAGCGGATCTCCAGCGAGCGGCCGTCGCCGGTCAACTCGAAGGCGACCTCGGCACCGTTCTTCGTTCGCAACACCACGGCCTTGCCTTCCTGAACCTGTTCGACTTCGGCGAATTCGCCCGAGAGATCCTGCCCGGTGCCCACAGTTGCCATACCCGTCGTCGGCCAGCGCACGCCCGACTTCGCATCTGTAAGTGCCCAATCGCCCGTAGTCCTATCGACTTCGACGGAGAGCCAGCGACTCTCCAGGCGCAGATTGGCAGCGCTGGCAGTGGTGGCCGCCAACAACAGTACGGTGAAGACGTAGATTCGGCTCATGACCCCTCTCCTGCGATCGGTACATCCCAAAGCGGGCAAATCCCGCACGCTGACTTCCACAAAAACATGCGTGCACCATGCCCGCAAAGTCCAGGATCACAACTCTAAATGGCCTCACGTCATTCCCGCGCAGGCGGGAATCCAGTGACGATTCTACGGGACGGAATCGGCCGTGCAAAGACTGCCGGTCGCACCCGCTGAGGTCGGCCAACGGCACGGAAAAGACGTGCGTACGCCCGCGTCGGTGCCAGGTATCTGGACCGTCTGGAGGCAAATTCCGGAGAACAGGTCTGTCTAAATATGTCATGTCCATGTCATCAGAAGTCATTGCAGACCCGACTTGTCCAACCATAGACTGGACGGTTCGGAATGGCGATAGGAAACCGGAAAAGAGTCGATGCGGGCCGAGAATCGCGATCACGTTGTCTGTCACTCGAAACAACCGAGACAGGGAGGCTCCTGAGGGCATATGAGCGGCATACACTCACGCAATCGGGAACGTTCGCTGCAAGAGGATCGAGTCCTGCCTACGCTCGTTACTCTCTCCGTGACCTGTTGGATCTGTGCACTGGCCGGTTCGGTTGCAGCCGGTCCGCCCGCACCGAAGAACCTGATCGCCCCGCCCGAGACAGCAACAGAAACCTCGCTCACCCTCCTCTGGGACCCGCCATCCGATCGTCAGCGCGACCTCTCCTATGAAGTCTCCTGCGACGGCAGCCGTGCAGGTACCACTTCGAAGACTTTCTACACGGTCACCGGCCTGAAGCCGAATGCAACCTACTTTCTTGCCGTGCGATCGAGAGATGCCGAGGGGAATCTCTCGTCAACCGCCACCGAAATCTCCCTTTCGACGAAGAAGCACGGCAACGTGTTCAATATCGTCGACTATGGGGCCGTGGGCGACGGTGCGACCAAGAACACCGCGGCAATCCAGAAGGCTATTGACGCCTGCACGCCCGGCGGGACGGTCTACGTGCCTGCCGGCGACTTCGTGAGCGGGGCTCTTTTCTTGAAGAGTCACATGACTTTGTACATCGCCAAGGGGGGCACTCTGACGGGAAGCGCCGACGTCGACGATTACCGCCCGTTCATACCAAATCGCTATTCGGGATGGGAGATGGAGACGTTCGCCAGTTTGCTCAATGCAGGCAAGCTTGCCCATGACGGCCCGTGCAACGTCACGAATCTGTCAATACGGGGCGAAGGGACGATCTCCGGCGGTGGATCAGCCCTCGGCAACGCCATGCTGAATGCGGAAGGCTACTACTCCCGGGCGCGGTTGATTTGCCTGATGAACTGCAGTGATGTGAGCATTCAGGGACTTGTTCTGAAGAACTCGCCTTCCTGGACCCTGCACTACACGTACTGCAAGAACGTCACTTGCCACGGCCTTACGATCGTGAGCGAGGGCATCCGCAACGGTGACGGGATCGGCCCCGATTCGTCCGCCGACTCGTATATCTTCGATTGCAGTATCTCGACCAGCGACGACTGTATCGCCATCAAGTCGGGCAAGAATCCGGAAGGGAATCGTATCGCCAAGCCGACCGAGAATGTCTTGATCGCCCACTGCAAGTTCCGAGGGCACGGGATGTCCATCGGCAGCGAAATGTCGGGAGGGGTCAGGAACGTTACGGTGAGAGATTGCGAGATCGCCAAGGACGATCTCAACGGCCTTCAGATCAAAGCGCCAAGAGAGCGCGGCGGCTATGTCCGAAACATCCGAGTTCTGAACTGCACGCTCAGCCAGGTCAAGATCATCACGAACATCCGTTACAATACCGACTACGAATCCGCCCCGGAGATACCATTCCTCGGGGATATGGAGTTTGCCAACCTGAACATGGAGAATGCCGTGACCGGCAAGCCCGCGATCACGATTGACGGCTATGAGGATGCCGAGAAGAACACGACAAATATCCACTTCCAAGACATCCGAATGGCCGCCGGCTCGACAATTGCTGTGAAGAACTGCGCCGGAATCTCCTTCCGGAATGTGCTGACTCGAGACGGCGAGAAGCCCAACTACGCCATAACCAACGCCGAGAGCGTGGACCATTGACCGGGCACGCGGATGGTTCCCATGAACTTCGGAGGAAAATCATGAAGAGTACGGTTTGTGCAACTCTTATTGGTCTCTGCCTGATTGCCAACGGACAACTCCGTGGAGAAGAACGATTCTCCATCAGCGACGGCAAGACCGAAGCGGCCGTCGACGCCGGCGGTCGCCTCGTCACGCTGAAGAATCTCGAGACCGGGCGAAACTTCGCGGGCGGCGAGCCGCTTTGGCGACTCTATTACGACAAGAAGGACGGCCAGCTCGAAAACGAACTTACCAGCGGAGACTGCTCCGTCCAAGTCGCCAAGTCCGATAACGCGATCGTCCTCAGGTGCGACGGCTTCGTGGATCGCAGGACCCCGCTGAATTTTCAGCTCGAACTGACGATCACTCTCGAAGGCGGCCTGGTTCGCTTCGCTTCTGAAGTGAGGAACAATCAGCCGCACACGATCATCCGCGAACTCCAGTATCCGCTGATCGGAGACGTCCAGTTTCCGGATGATTTCACGCTCTTGACGACGCACCATGGCGGCCAGTTGTGGCCGAACGTCAAGAACTACGTCAATGCCGTGGGCAACCGTACCTCGTATGCCGCGCCGGCCCAGTTCTTCCGCGACGCGTCGCTCCGCTATCCCGGCGCAACGGCCTCCAACTGCTTCGCGTTGATCGGCGAGAACGAGGGCTTGTATTTCGGAAGTCACGACGATACGTTCCAGCATACGGTCCACGGGGTGCGAGTGTATCCCGATGAAGAAGGCGACTTCAATGAGCTGGAAGGGGGCCTCTACAAGTATCCGAATTGCGTCTCGGGCGCCCGCTGGTATTGCGACGCCAATGTTGTCGTCCCCTATTCCGGAAGCTGGCACGAAACCTCGCGAATCTATCGGAAGTGGGCCGATACCTGGTGGCACCAGCGGAAGATCCCCGACTGGATCCGGCTCATGAAAGGCTGGCAGCGGATCATCTTCATCCACCAATACGGCGAGCATCTGTTCTCGATCGACGATCTGAACGGCAAGGTTAAACGCACCGGCCAGGAGATCGATCTCCCCGCTCTGATGGCCTTCGGGTGGTGGAAGAGCGGCATGGACAACGGATATCCCGACTCCTATTTCGAGACGGATGAGCACCAGGGCGGAGACGCCGCCTGGAAGAAGGCAATCGCCGATTATCAAAAGGACGGCGGCAAGTTTCTGATCTATTTCAACGGAAAGCTGATCGACCGGACCAGTCCGTTCTACAGGACCGGGGCGGGGGCGCGAGTCTGCTATCGAGACAACACGGGAGGAGAGTATCTCGAGCAGTATCGCTTCCCCGCACACGGGACGTTTACGGGATTGCTGAATGCGCGGAGTTTCGTCACGGCCGACTTGCGCGAACCCGCCTGGAAGAAGATGCTCCTGAAAATGGCCGATCGGGGCCTGGAAATGGGGGCCGACAGCGTCTTCTACGACCAGCTCGGATACGCCGAAGCAAGCACCAATTGGGACGTTTCCGGCGAATTCGCCATTCCCAACCTGTGCCTGATCGCCGACAAGGCCGAGGCGATGCGCATGCTTCACGATTATCTGGATACGAAGGGGAAGCCGGACGTCGCAATCGGCACGGAGCATCTGACGGACGTAGTTGCGCAGCATGCGGACTACATCCACGGCATGACCGACGGCACTGGGGGTCGCGACTTCGTCGATTGGGTACGTTTCACCTTTCCGGAGATCGTCCTCACGGACCGGACGATGCGCGATGACACCGACGCCTTTCGCCGGGTCAACCATTCGCTGTTGAAAGGCCTGCGAAACAACGTCGAGATCTATCGTTGCCGCGACCTGATCGACAAGGCCCCCAACTTCAAGAAGCGGCTCACCGAGATCAACGCGATCCGGTCCAAGCATCCGGAGCTTCTCCTGCTCGGAACCTATCGCGATACGCTGGGATTCGAGAACGCCAACCCGGCCATGTTGGCCCGGGCCTTTGAATATCGGGGCGACATGGCGATTGTTTTGACGCAGAGCACGGCGCCGTCCGTCACAACGCGGATCGATGTCAAGGACAAGAAGTTCGACGGCTTCGAATTGCTTGGCAAAGGAACGGTTAAGGAAGACCCGAACGGAGGCCGGAGTGTGACTCTGGACCGCGACGCCCTAGCGGTCCTGATCTACCGCCGGTGATTCCGCTCGACAATCGGAAGTGCATGAGGAATTTGCCATGAAGACATCGAAGATCAACTATTTCGGATACAACGATTGTCTCCGACTGGAAAACGCCGAGACTCGGGTGACGGTCTGCCCCCTGGCGGGCGGACGGGTGCTCGAGTATGCCCACCAGGGCGTGAATGCGATCTACCTGAACCAGGCGCAGGAAGGGTGGCGATATCAGGCCGGTATCCCGCCCGTCGATCCCTGCGGCGGGAGATTCGACGTCGGACCGGAACGGGTCATTACCCCGCATCCTGATTTGTGGTTGGGCGACTGGACTGGAGAGATTGTCGGCGAGGACAGGATCCGGCTGACCAGCCAGCGGGATCGCGCCACGGGCATCCGGCTGGTCCGCGATTTCGCGCTGGCGGCGGATTCCTCGCGTCTTGCCTGCGAACAGCGTATCATCAACGAGTCGGACAAACCCGTCACCTGCTGCCATTGGAGTCGGACCCTGGCCGTTGGCGGCGGCGTCTGCCTGATTCCGTTGACGCCGGAAGGCCGTTTTCCGAAGCAGTACCTCATGTACGGGCCCGGACCGGTCATGAACTATCAGCCCGACGATCCGAACATCCGCGTCCGCAACGGCTTCCTGGAGATTCTCGGTACGCCCCGGAACCCAAAGCTGGGGATGGACTCCTGTGCGGGTTGGTTCTGCTATCTGCTGCCGGGCAACCTGATGTTCGTCAAACGGTTCCCCGTGTATCCCGATCGTGTCTATGCCGAAATGGCGGGGCTGACCATCTCGATCTGGTACTATGAGAACGAGATGTGCGAACTGGAACCGATTGGGCCGCGAGAAATTCTGGTCCCCGGCGAGTCGGCCACCTTTGCGGAACAGTGGGGACTCATGCCGTTCGAGTTTCCAAACGCCCCTGCCGAGGTGAATCTGGAGGCTGTTCGAGAGATCGGCCTTGAGCATTGAGCAAAGAACTTGGGACCGAACAGCGAATGGATCAACGAATGCCCCTCGCCCCCTCACGGCAGCCCTATGACGTTCGCCTGCTTGACACGAGCCACCATGCAGTGAGAGAAGCTATGAGGACACCAAACACCCGCGACACGATTATCATTTGTGCCTTCTGGGCGATCCTCCTGGCAGGGGTCGGCGCCCCCCTACGTGCCGACGATGCGGTCGCGCCGATGTTTCCCTTTGTGATCTCCTACGACGGCCCCGACAATGCGTCGAGCGTTGCGCATCTGCTCGACGCTCCGGCCGGCAAGCACGGCTTCGTGCACGTGAAAGACGGCCGGTTTGCCACCGACGCAGGGGCGATCCGCTTCCACGCCACCAATCTTACCGGCCCCGCGAACTTCCCGGCCCATGAGGCGGCCGACAAGCTGTCGGTGCGTCTGGCTCGCCTCGGCATCAACTGCGTGCGTCTGCACTTCATGGACACGTGGTACGTGAACTTCATGCCGCAGCCGACGCAGGCAATTCTCGCCGACGACACGCACACCCAACGGAACCTCGATCCGAAGCAGTTGGACAAACTCGATTACATGATTGCGGCGTTCAAGAAGCGAGGCATCTACGTGAACGTCAACCTCCACGTCGGCCGGACGTTGGACGAACGCGACGGCTTCGAGAACTCGGAAGGGCTGCCCTGGGCAAACAAGGGAATCGGCCAGTTCGTGCCGCGGATGATCGAACTGCAGAAGGAGTACGCGCAGAAACTGCTGACGCACGTGAATCCCTATACCGGCAACGCCTACACGGACGAACCGTGCGTGGCCATGATCGAGATCAGCAACGAGGATTCGTTGACCCGCCCCTACTACGCCGGGACGCTCGACCGCTTGCCGGAACCGTACGCGACGGAACTCCGCCGGCAGTGGAACGCCTGGCTGCACGCCACCTACGCCGACGGTGCGGAATTGCAGAACGCCTGGAAATGGCGGCGAGAGCCGCTCCACGACGAGCAGATCTCGGAAGGCACCTTCGAATCGCCGATCGCGCTGGACGGACAGACGTGGCGCTTTGAGAAGGGCTCGGGGGCGGGAGATGCCCGGACGGAAGACGGCGTTCTGAAGGTCGAGGTCACACAGGATGGCGGAGAGTTCTTCGCCAAGCTGATCCGCAAACTGGCCGTGAAGAAGGGCCAGCTCTACACGCTGTCGTTCAGGATCCGCCGCACGGAAGGAACGGGGCCCTGGGACCTCAGTGTGGCGATGGCGACCACCCAGGGCGGCTGGCGTTCGCTCGGCTTGCAAGACCTCGTGAGGGTCGGAGACTCCTGGAAGACGGTCACTCGCGTCTTTGAGGCGACCGAGGACGCACAACAAGCCCACCTTCAACTGACTCGGTTTAGGGTCGGACGTTACGAGCTCGACGGCCTGTCATTTCAGGCCGGTGCAGAGATCTCGTGTGATCCTGTGCAGGGCTTTGCCGAGCATGCCGTGCCGTCCGTCAGGATCGGAGAGGGTGTCTATTCGGCCCAGGCGAGGCGGGATTTCGTGCGATTCCTGTTCGACACCGAGACGAGCTACTGGACCGGCATGGCCGACTTCGTGAAAGGCAAGTTGAAAGCCAGGCAACCGATTTCCGGAACACAACTCGGTTACAGTCCCGCGGATATCCAGGCGAGGCTCGACTATGTCGACAGCCATGCCTACTGGCGGCATCCGACGGGCGGCTGGATCTCGCTCACGGCTACGGAACCGTGGGCGATCGGCAACGATGCCATGGTCAACTCGCTGGGGAACATCCTGCGTCTGGCCGGCCAGCGCGTCTTGAACAAGCCTTATACCGTCAGCGAGTACAACCATCCCTATCCCAATCAGTACGGCGCGGAGGGCCAGCCGACGTTGGCCGTATACGGGCGGCTGCAGGGCTGGGACGGCATCTTTCAATACAGCTACAACCACTACGTCAACGATTTCGAGCCCCAGGCCAATCCGTGGTGTTTCTTCGATCTGGTTGCCCGGACAGACGTTCTGGCCCACTACCCCGCCTGTGCAGCCATCTTCCTCCGCGGCGACGTGCAGGAGGCAAAGCAGTCGCTCGTCGCGTCGATCGGCCTGGCAGCCTGCCGTGAGAAGCTGATCGCCAGCCGCTCGAACACCTTCTCAATCGGCTCGCTCGGACACGATGCGCGTCTCGCGGCCGTCCACAAGACGGCGGTGGCCTTCATCGCCGACGACGAAGTACAAGGGGCGGCCTCGGAGCCCCAGGTCGCAAAAGGTGAACCGATCGAGCCGCAGAAGTTCCCGGCAGATCAAAAGGTGTTCGTCAGCGACACCGGCGAAATCACCTGGAATACGGAGAAGCCGGATGCCGCATACCTTGCCGTCAGCGCGCCGAACACCAAGCTGTTCACCGGTTTCCCCGGGGGGCGGACGATCGATTTGGGCTCGGTGAAACTGGCAATCGGCAAGACCCGGCTCGACTGGGCGACCGTGTCGTTGGTGTCGCGCCACGCCACGGGCTTTGGCGAGAAGGGCGAGCCCGCGAGTATCCTGCTGGCTGCCACCGGCGATTCGGGCAACGCGGGGCGCGTCGTCAAGCAACTGGACGGCAAGCGAATCACGCTCACGGACCGCGGCGGTCCGCCCGTGCTTGCCGAAGGGATTTCGGCCGTGCTGACGCTGGCCGCGGATCCGGTCAAGGTGCGCTGCTACGCGCTCGATCCGCACGGCGACCGCAAGTCTGAGGTCCCGGTTGACAAGGCGGAAACTGGTGCGAAGATCGCGATCGGGCCGCAGCACAAGACCGTGTGGTATGAAATCGAGGTGCGGTAGGGCGGCACCGGCGCGTGTGCTCTCCGCGGAAAGGAGAAATCGTGATTCGACTTCGCAATTGGCTGTGGTGCCATGCGGCCGTGCTGGTCCTTACGTTCGCGACCGTGGGCATCTGCCGCCCAAACGGGGAAGCCGACGACGAATCGGTGCGGTTCGCTCCTGCCGCCGGTACGGACGACCGTTGCACGGCCGAGGAGCGGCGCAAGATCGAGGAAGCGATTCCCGCGGAAGGGATCGTGGCCCCCGCCAAACCTCGCAGGTTGTTGGTGTTCGACCTCAACGTCGGATACCCCGGTCCGCCCACCAGATTTCCGGGGCAGGTCTATCCGGCGCACGTCGACGCCCGGGGGCATCGTTCGATCGGGCATGCGAACGTGGCGTTCACGCTGATGGGCCGCCGGACCGGAGCGTTTGAAACCGTCGTCAGCCGCGATCCCGAGGTGTTCCGTCCCGCGAATCTGAAACAGTTTGACGCGGTCTGCTTCAACAACACGGTCGGAAATCCGTTCGATGACGCCTCGTTGCGGCAAAACCTGATCGAATTCGTCCGGGACGGCGGCGGGCTGATGGGGATTCATGGCGCTTCGCTGACTTTCACCGATTGGTCGAAGGGTTGCCAGGACACCTGGCCGGAGTTCGGTGTGATGCTCGGCGCACGGGGAGCGAACCATCGCGACTACCGCGAGCGGGTCTTCATCAAGGTCGAGGATCCCGGTCATCCGCTGACTCGGATCTTCGGCGGTGCGGGGTTCGAGTACAGCAGTGAGTTCTTCCGGTACAGCGACCCGTACTCGAGGAACCAAGTCCGGGTGCTACTGAGCATCGACACCGAAAAGACCGACTTGAGCGGGCGCAAGCCCGAGCGCAGCGACAACGACTACGCCTTGGCCTGGGTGCGGAGTTACGGCCGCGGTCGCGTCTTCTACTCGGCCATCGGCCACGGCGCAGAGATCTTCTGGGATGCGAAGATGCTGCAGTTCTATCTGGGAGCAATCCAGTTCGTGCTGGGCGACTTGGCGGCGCCCACGACCCCCAGCGCCGAGTTGACGCCGGCCATCCGGGGCCAGGAGAAGGGCGGTCAGCCGCCGGTGCAATGATCGGGGGCTTCCACGGCATCGAAAGGAGGAACCATGCAACGAATCGACCGACGCGGCGCCGGACGCCGTGCGTTCCTGAGAACGGCGGGCGGACTGGTAGTGGCGCCCTGGATCGTTCCAGCCGCCGCACTGGGGCGTGACGGGCGAGTGGCTCCAAGTAATCGCATCACACTCGGCTTCATCGGCCTCGGGTTCATGGGCCAGCGGCACCACCTGTCGCGGTTCGTCGAGTATCCGGAGGCCCAGGTCGTGGCCGTCTGCGACGTCGACCGGTGGCGCCGGGAACACGCTCAGGCGACCGTCGAGACGGCGTACGCAGCGCAAAAGGCGGGCGGTACCTACCGGGGCTGCGCCGCCTACAACGATCTCCGCGAATTGCTGGCACGCGATGACGTCGACGCCGTGGTGATCGCCACCGGCGAACGATGGCATGCTCCGGCCACGATCATGGCTGCCGAGGCGGGCAAGGACATCTTCGTCGAGAAGCCGACCTCCCTGACCATTGCCGAAGCCGGGGCGATGGTCCGAGCGGTCCGACGCTGCGGACGAGTCTGTCAGACCGGCCTCTATCAACGTTCGGCTGAGGAATTCCAACTGGCCTGCCGGTTGGTTCGTGAAGGGGCACTGGGGAAGATCGAACGTATCTACGTCATCATCTCCGGCACCAGTAGCGAGGTGGAACTCCCGGCCGACCCCGTCCCCGACGGATTGGACTGGGACCTGTGGCTCGGCCCGGCACCGTGGCGACCGTTCAACAAGCGGTTCCACCAGTACGGCGAGTCGAAAGGCGTCGTGCCCTGGAGTTTCTGCCGGGATTTCGGTGGCGGCAGCCTGACGAGCAACACCGTCCACGCCTTCGACACCGTCCAGTGGGTACTCGGGATGGACGAGTCCGGCCCGTTAGAAATCGTGCCCCCCGAAACCGGCCTGGTTCCGGATTTGACGTTCAAGTATCCCGGCGACGTGCTCGTCCACGTCGTAGATCAGCGGCTCGACGGAAGCAAGCATATCCTCCCCAAGGGCTGGGACGAACTGACGTCGATTCAGAACTTTGGAGGCGTGTTCGTCGGCGAACGCGGGTGGATCCACGTCGGCCGCAGCGGTTACCTCACCTCGAATCCTCCCGAACTCGTCGTCGGTGGTCCCGGCCCCTACGACCGCTTCACCGCCCTGAGAAGGCATCAGCGGGATTGGCTGGAAGCGATCCGCACGCGGCGTCGCCCGAACTGCGACATCGCCGTCGGCTGCCAGTCGACGATTGTCGCCCACCTGGGCTGTATCGCCCGATGGACCGGACGCACGCTGACCTGGGACGCCGCCGGCGAGCAGTTCGTCGGCGACGAGGAGGCCAATCGCATGCGACGGCGAGCGATGCGACAGCCGTGGCATGTGTGAGGCGCGACCGGTCCAACCGACTTTCCTTCGTGAAGTGAGAAATCCGCTATGTCCTGTATGCAATCCTTCTCTGTCGCGATCGCTGCCGCCGCCCTCTTTGTGTGGGGCCCCGGCGGCGTGGCGGGCCAAGACGGCCCCGCTGCCGGTTCGGCTTCGACCGAGCGCCAGCAGCTTGCCGCCGTGCTCGCGTCCGACCGTCCCCATGCCGAGAAGTTGTCGGCCTGCAAGCGGTTGGCGTTGATCGGAAACGCCGACTCCGTGGCAGCTCTGGCCCCCTTACTTTCGGATGCAGAACTCTCACACGCCGCCCGGATCGGGCTGGAGGCAATTCCTGATCCGGCCGCCGGCGAAGCCCTGCGGGCCGCCCTGACTCAAGTCAAAGGGGAACTGCTGGTCGGAGTGATCAACTCAATCGGCGCTCGCCGCGACGGGCAGGCGATTCCGGCGCTCGGGAAACTGCTCCGCGACGGCGACCAGACTGTCGCCTCGGCCGCCGCGGCCGCGTTGGGAAAGGTTTCCGGTTCGGAAGCGGCACAACTGCTGGAAGAGTCCTTGACCGCGGCCGCGACCGCCGTGCGTCCTGCATTTGCCAACGCCGCCCTGGCGTGTGCCCAGACGCTTGAGTCTCAGGGCAACCGCGAGCGGGCGATTGCCGTCTACGATCGGCTCCGCCAAGCGAGCTTGCCCGAACCGATCCTCACGGCCGCAACACGGGGGGCGATTCTCGCTCGGCGCGAAGAAGGGACTTCGCTGCTGATTGCGGAACTCAGCGCCGAAGACGAGGGCCGGTTCATGGCAGCCATCGGCGTGAGCCGCGAACTCTCCGAACCGCATTTGACCGGCGCACTGGTCGGCCGGTTGGCGGGGCTTCCGCCCGCTCGCCAGGCCCTGTTGATTGAGGTGATCGGCGATCGGGGCGACGTAGCAGCGCGTCCCGCGATCCTGCAGGCCGCCGCAAGCTCCTCGCCCGAGGTGCGTACCGCGGCCCTGCGAGCACTAGCCACGCTGGGGGATTCGTCGAGCCTCGAACTGCTGTTGGACGCGGGCGTCCAATCGGAACCGGAGGTCTCCGCGGCCGCCTTGACGGCCTTGGCCGCCTTGACCGACCCAAAGGTCGACACCGTTCTGGCCGAGATGGTCGGAACGGCCGAAGGCCCGATGGAGAGGATCGTCGTCGAACTTGCCGGCCGACGCCAGATCACTGCCGCCGTCCCGGCACTGCTCAAGGCCGCCGCCAGCCCCCGTGAAGAGATACGACTCGCCGCGCTCACCTCGCTGGGAGCAACGATCGGTCCCCGACAACTCTCCGTGCTGACCGAGCGGCTCGTCGCGTCCGAGAGCGACCAAGAGTTGGCTGTGGTCGAAGAAGCACTGAAGGCCGCCTGCCGGCGATCGGCCGACAAGGAAGCGTGTGCCGAACCCTTGGTGAGTTGTCTCCCTGAGGTACCGCGACCCGTGCGACTGTTCTTGTTGGAACTGTTCGGCGAGTTGGGCGGGCCCACGGCCCTGAAGGCCGTATCCGCCGCGGCCTTGGACAAGGATGAGGAAACACAGGACGTTGGCACGCGTGTCCTCGGCCAGTGGCTGAGTCCGGATGCCGCTCCCGTCCTGCTGAAGGTCGCGAGGAACTCCTCTCACGCAAAGTTCCGGATCCGCGCTCTCCGCGGCGGGATCCGGATTCTCCGGCAAATGGATCTTCCTCCGGAATCCCGGCTCGCCATGTGCCGCGAGGCAATGGAAATGGCCGAACGGGATGAGGAACGCGTCCTGGCCCTGGAAGCGATAGGCCGCATCCCGTCGCGGCAGGCCCTCGACGTGGTAGTGTCGCATCTTGACACGGCAAGCCTGAAAGCGGCGGCCGCTTCTGCCGCCGTTTCCATCGGCGAGAAGATGATTCCTTGTGAACCCGCGGCCGTCGCCGCGACCATGAAGAAGGTATTGCAGGCGACCGATGACGGCGAGCTGGTTCGCCGCGCCAGGGAATTGCTCGACAAGGCCGAAACGAAGCTGCCCGGAACGTGAGGGTTTCGCGGCCCCAGGGAACTGCCGACGTGGAAGAAAGAGAACATATCGTTAACACAACGCAAGACAGGAGAACGTACATGAAAAGACTGACGATGGGTATGCTGGTCGCACTGGCGATTTGTTCCGTTGCCATGGGGGCGGAGAAGGGCAAGAAGAAGTACCGCAGCATCACGTGGGAGAAACTGAAGGCCTCCGGGCCGGAACTGAAGCAGATCGGTCTGCTCGCCACGCGGTCCGCCAAGGAAATCGAGTCGTCGGACTGGTCGGTCGGCTGCGAGACGCTCGACCGCGATCAGGCCAAGTTCAGCGTCTACAAGGACTATGTGGGCGAGCTCGGGGCCAAGCACGGGCGGCTGCAAAGCGGTTGGGCCAAGTGTGAGAAGGAAAAGGGCGTCTACGATTTCGCCTGGCTCGACGAAGGCGTCTACGGCTTGGACGAACAAGGCGTGAAGCCTTGGATGTGCCTGTGTTACGGCAACCCCATCTACAAGTCGACCATCCAACTGGGTTCGACGTTGGCGCCCATCGTGCACTCGGAAGAAGCGATGGCCGCCTGGCTAAAGTACGTCGAAGCGGTCGTGACCCGATACAAGAAGGTCGTGAACGAATGGGAGATCTGGAACGAGCCGTTCGGCCAGGGCAAGGACTACGCCATCATGGTGCTGGCAACGGCCGAACTCATCAAGAGGATTCAGCCGGATGCGGTCGTCCTCGTCACCGCCATCACCGATGCCGACCGGGTCGACGTCCTGGAGGCGCTCAAGACCGCCAACAAGCTGGACCTGGTCGACTACTGGGTCTACCACCCGTATGCGAGGAACCCCGACACGTCGTATGCGTGGGTCGAGAAGACCCAGGAGCAGTTGGCGTCCTATAACCCCAAGTACAAATTGTACCAGGGCGAGGTCGGCTGCCCGTCGATCCTGGAGTGGACCCACGCGTTGGCATTCTATCCGTGGACCGAGTACAGCCAGGCGAAATGGGATCTGCGCCGCATGGCCGGCGACCGGGTCCGCAGTATTCCTTCGAGCGTCTTCACGATCATCGACTTGAAGTATCCGAACATGCTGCAATCCTTCGGATTGATCCGCTCCAGCTTGTTGCTCGAGTTCATCTACAAACGGCCTGCCTACTACGCCGTCCAGCACATGATGAGCTTCTACGACGACGCGGTGAAGCCGGTCGGCCTTCTGGAATATGAGGCGGCTTCGCCGCGGACGCTCACGGTCGCGGGCTTCGAGAAGGCCGGGACACCGGTCGCGCTGGTGTGGTACAGTGATGAGATTCCGAGCGACGAACTGGCCTGGGACAAGGTCGACGTGACGATCAAAGGCGTTACGTTCCGGGATCCGGTTTACGTGGAAATGATCACGGGCAAGGTCTTCGAATTGGACAAGTCCGCCTGGAAGAGCGACGGCGGAAACACCACCTTGACGCAATTGCCGGTTTGGGACAGCCCGATGATGCTTGCCGAGCGTGCCCAGGTCGATTTGCAGAAGGACGCCCCCACACAATGACGACGAGCCGTGTTTCGCCCTGGATCCTGTTGCTGCTGGCGGCGTGGACGGCCCGTGCGGGAGAGCCCGCTCCTGCCGATGCACCCGCGCCGCCGGCGGCGGTGTCGCCGCAGCAACTGGCCGATGCGGTGGATGAGGCGCACGCCGTTCTATGGAGCAAGTTCATCGGTGACGACGGCCTCATCCGCGATTTTGTCGGGGAGCTCCCCACGCCCGAGGATTGCGAACAGGGGCGGCCCAACGCGATCGGTTGGTGGAGCCCCATCGAAAACGGTCCGATGTTCACCGGAACGTATCTCGTTGCGATCTGCGAACGCGCCCGCCGCAGCGGGGAGCCGGCCGACCGGGAGCAGGCACTGCGTCTGGCCAAAGGGTTGCTTGCGTGTGCTTCCGTATCGGACGTGCCGGGTTTCATCGCCCGCGGCATGGGAACCGACGGCAAATGCCACTATCCGATGGGTTCGCAAGACCAGACCCACCCGTGGTTCTACGGGTTGCATGCCTATGCCACCAGCGGGATTCCCGACGCAAACGAGCGAACGGTCGTCGTGGTCAAAATGAAGGAGGTCGCCGGCGCCTTGGAGGCGGCGGACTGGAAATGCCCCTGTGACGGCGCGTTCGCGGGGGAGTCCCGCGGCGATTTCAAGCTGTTCCGGCATCACGGGGCCGTCATGTATCTGTTCATCCTCAGAGCCATGTACGACGTAACCGGCGACCGCATCTGGTTCGAACGTTACCGGAAAGCGATGAGCGAACGTTCAAACAAGACCGGCGCGACACGGCTTGAAATCTGCGCCAGTGGTTATCCGTATGACCACGAGCAGATCAAGAACATCGATCGCGCCTTGCTGTGGATCTATGTCAGCTCGCAGGGCGCCCTGGCTCGGTTGGCCGACTGGGAGACGGACGGAGACGTGCACGCCCGCTTTCGCGCCGGGCTCGCCGTCAATGCGCGGGGAGCCCTGGCGGTGATCGACGCCTACAAGACCTTCGACAACGACGATACGAAGATCTTCGGCCACGCCCGCTGGCGTGAAGGATATCCGGCCTGGTTTCCACAAAAGACGCAGGCCGACGCCGAGAAGATGGCTTCCCGGGGTGACCGGGCGATCTTGGGAGAACGCAAGAGCTACGAGGCCGGAAGGATGCGACATCCACTGGCGGCCGCGGCGATCATCGCGATGGCCGGGTATCGGGACGGATTCGAACCGGTCAGGCAGGCGATCTGCCATTACGACTATGCCAGACTCAACATGGCAGAACTGTTCTTTGCTGAGTGTGCCTACTATGCCCTGCCTGCCGAATAGGCGGAAAGCGAGTTTCGTATGCGGAGCAATCTGACGATGACCCTAAGAACCATTCTACTGGCCGTGCTATGGACTGCCACCCTCCAGCCTTCGACGGCGTGTGCGGGGGAGAGTTTTGAAAGTACCGTCAGCGGTACCCAGGAGGCGTTGCCGGCCGGATATGTCCCGCCCATGATCAGCAACGGAAGTCTCTGCACGCTGATCGACTATCAAGGGGAACAACGTCAACGCGACTACGCGAAAATGACGCCGGCGATCTGGTGGGCGGGACGCCGATACGGACCCGGACCCGGACACGATCAGATGGTCCCCTTCGGCCATTTCGAGCAGGAGGTGTCCGTCGCCGGGAACGTGCATGAGGCTCCCACGAGTTGGACGCAAACGCTGAACACCAGGGACGCGGTGGTGACCTGCCGAAATGATTACGGTGACGGGCTGACGGTCGAGACGGTTGCATTCACTCATCTCTCCCACGATCTGATCGTGGTGAAGAAACGGCTCTTCGCGAAGAGTCCTAAGGCAGGTTCGGCCCGGCTGACCTTCCAATACCGGTTCACCAACCCCGGAAACGATAACGTTCTTCCCCGGCGAATGATCTGCTCGTCGGAACGGCAAGAGGACCCGCAAGGTGTGGATCTCCGATACCAGGTGGACGGGTACCGCCCCTTTGAAGGCGTCATCTCGGCGTTTTCCGACAGACCGGTCACCGCGACCATCGACCGGCAGGTAGTTTCGTTGTCTGCGGAAATCGCGCTCGATGCCGAGCGACCTGCCGAACTGACGTTCTATCTGCTGTTTGCGGATTCGATCGATGGAAACGACTATCTGGATCGAGCTGCACGGTTGAAGTCTCGCGTCCGCGAGGAGGGTTTCGACGGCATGCTGGCTTCCCACCGGCAGGAGTGGGGCAAGTATTGGGACGAGTCGTACGTGCAGATCCCGGACGAACGGCTGGAAAAGGCGTATTGCACGGCGCAGTACCATCTCCGGGCGAATGCGACGCGGTGGTCTTTCCCGGTCGGCATCTTCCCCACGCACTGGGCGGGAAAGTACTTCGGCTGGGATGAGATGTTCTGCTACCAGGCGTTGATCAGCAGCAACCATCGCGACATCGCGCGCCGCTGCCCCGAATTCCGGTTCGCCGGGCTGCCCAAGGCGCTCTACCGGGCCAGCCATTACGGCAAACCGGGCATCTACGGCGCCCGCTTCCCGTGGGAATCGTTGGAAGACGGCACGGAAGGGACGCCGCCCGGTTTCTGGATGGAGCACGTGTTCCATATGTCGAACATCGCCCTGTCCGCCTGGTTTCAGTATCTCTACACCGACGACAAGAACTACCTGGAAAAAACCGGCTATCCGGTCGTCAGAGAGTGTGCCCGGTTCTTCTTCGCCAACATGGTCTATGAATCGGCCGACGGCGGGATGTTCATCGGCAAGTGCACGGACCTGGAACGCCTGGGCCCGGCCCGGCAGAATCCGTTCATGACCTCCTGCGGGGCGATCTACACGCTGGAGGCGGCGGCGGAAGCCTCTGCGCTGCTGAAGACCGACGAGGCCGAAGCCGCACGCTGGGCACACGCGGCCGCCAAGCTGCGCGAATCGCTGCCCTACGAAGGCGATCGGTACGTGCCCTACGCGGGATGCCAGGAGGAGAGCGTGGCGTCGCTGGGCGGACTGTTCCCGTATCCGCTGTTCGACAAGACCAACGAGCGACAGCGAAACGCCGTCTATCACTTCGTCGCCAACGGCAAGGCGTCCGGAAACATGTACCCGGTGGGCAAGTCGGTGTGCGCGTGGTATGCCGGCTGGATGGCGGCCGCCCTGGCGGCCCTGGGAGATCGAACCGAACCGGTCAAACTGCTGGGCAAGGCGGCGGAAGGAGCAGGTTGTTTCGGCGAGATGTTCGAGATCAACGAACCCAAGGTGGCCATGCACCCGTGGTTCTCCACCGCGTCGGGAAACGTGGTCTACGCCATGAACCAGATGTTGGTCCAGTCCCGCAATGACACTGTTCTGATCGCGCCGGCAGTTCCTGAGGCGTGGAAAGACTATTCGTTCCAACTCGCATGCCACGGCAATCTGGCGGCGGAGGTCGCCGTGCAAGGCGGCCGGCTCGCCAGGTTGACACTGAGGCCGGGAGACGCGAACATCGAAACAGAACGGACGCTGGTCTTGAATGAAGGCCTGCTGGACGGAGTGCCGCTCAACAAGAGCGTCGTGTCGAACGTAACACGCCAGGATGGCCAGTGCCGGGTCGCGGTTCGGTTCAAGGGAACGGTCGATCTGGTCACGGCCGCCAAGTGAACACAGGGTTCAGTAGCGGCTTCAGGCCCGCTGGAGAAGACCAGTGATGTAGTACGATGCTACAACATGAGAACTCGATTGTGAGGTGAGTCATGACGGTCATTTACGCAAGATCGGTTCCAGCCCATCTGAGACGGGTGATGCTGTTTTCCTTTCTTCTGGCGGCACACGTCCTTCCGGCCGTCGCCCTCGCACAAAGTCCTCGGCTAGATACTTGCTGGCCCGCCTTCGATTACGACGGGAAATCGGCCCAGACCGACGCCTCGTATTCAAGAACTGCTCTGCCGGGCTCGCAGCGCGAAACGGCTCGTTATACGGCCGAGTCGAGAACGATGGCGGCCGCAGACGGCAAGCTGCAGATCCGCCTGGACGGCAAGAACTACAAGGACTTCCCTGCAGCCGAGCATGGCGTCTCCTTGACGAACCTGTCCAAGACGGAGCCCACGGGGATTGTCGGCGATTTCCGATCGCTCAAGCTCTCCGTCGACAAGCCGAACTCGGCGACCGCCGTCACGCTGAACGCCCTCCGCGGTTCCACCTGCAAGCCAACGGATTTCGTCCCGGAATCGTTCACGATTGAAGCCGGCAAAGAACAGGTTCTGACCACGACGTGCGGGAGGTCGTCGAACGATTACATCCCGTTCCTCGAACTCAATCTCGACGACAAGAGCGGTTATTTGTTTGTGGTTGGCTGGACGGGATCGTGGAAGGCACGGTTTGTGAATACCGGCAAGGCGGTTGACGTCGAAATCGGTATGGAACGCACCAACTTCCGACTCATGCCGGGCGAGACGATTCGACAGCCGTCGGTCCTCGTGCTCACTCGGCAGAACCAGACTCGGCGGGAATTCAAGACCCTCGTCCACCGGTTCATGCTCGACAACAAGGTGCCTCGCGATTCCGCGGGCAAGGTCATTCCGCCAATCCTGGCGGTGGCGTCGGGAGGCGGGAACAAGACGCCGCAGATGATGGCCGACGTCCTGCAATACTGCCTCGACAACAAGATGCCGTTCGACACCTATTGGGTCGATGCCGGCTGGTACGGCGCGCCCCACGAGGATGAACTGTACTCCAACTGCGGGCCGAACTGGTACAAGTACGTCGGCGACTGGCGGGTCAATACAACCACCCATCCGACTGGCGACCTGCTGCCGATCGCCGACGCGGTCCACCAGGCCGGGTTGAAGTTCCTGCTCTGGTTCGAACCGGAACGCATGACCGACTCCGCGCCGATTCTAGAGACCCATCCGGAATTCCGGCACGGGCAACTCGTCGACTACGGCAATCCCGAGACGCTCAAGTGGATTCAGGATACCGTCTACGGAATCATCGCCAAGCACGCGATCGACGTCTACCGCCAGGACTTCAATATGGACCCCGGCCCCGTCTGGCGCGAGATGGATGCGGCGGACCGCGTCGGGATCGCCGAAGCGAAGCATATTGCGGGAATGTACAAGTTCCTGGACGACATGCGAGCGAGATTTCCGGACATTCTCCGGGAGAACTGCTCGTCCGGCGGGCGGCGCATCGATATGGAGATGATCTCGCGGGCTCACACGTACTGCCGCAGCGACTACTACATCGGTCGCAAGCCGAACGACACCGCGTTCATCCTGGGACAGAATGCGACGCTCAACCTCATACCCTACCTGCCCTTCCAGGGCTGCGAATTCAACTGCGTGCCGGTCGGCGACGATTACGCGGCCTTCAGCATCATCTCGTCGGGGACCGTCATTACGCCGTCCGATTTCGACGGCGGCATCCTCCGGCGCAAGATAACCGACGACGAGACGGCCTGGTTCAAGAAGGTCTTCGATATCGCGATCCGCATGCGACCGTTCTATATGGGCGACTTCTACCAACTGACGGAGGAAACGGCCGCCGGCGACGACGTCTGGTGCGCGTGGCAATGCGACCGGCCCGATCTGAAGGCCGGTTTTGCGATCTTCTTCCGGCGCGGCGCCGCGCCGGAAGAAACCCGTACATTCCAGCTCGGCGGAATTGAGCCTGAGGGGACGTACCGGATAGAATGCTACGACGGATCGAAGAACACCGTGAAGAGTCCCGAACTGGAAAACTGGACGGTCAAGCTCGCGCCGCGGTCGTTCCAATTGATCTTCTACCGGAAGATTCCTTAAGGACTGTTGATCCTTTGTCGTTAGAGGTAACTGCCGTGAAACGGACCATCATCGCCCTATTTGCCGTCATCGGTTTCCCGTCGGTCGTGCTTGCCGAGCCGGACCCGCAAACGCTCCAAGCCCTGCGGAAGATTCAAGCCCCACAGATTGTCGGTGTTCCGCCGCAGAATGCGTGCCGCGGCCTGATGGTGATGCCCGACGGAGAGATCCGGCACTACGGCTTCCGCTACGACGGCATCAAGAAGGGCGATGCGGGCCAGCCTGTCTACCTCTCCAGCCGTGATTGCGGTCTGAGCTGGCGCGAAATCCCGGTCGAGGGAGCGACGGCCACCGCCATGGCACGCAGTCCGTGGTCGGGCGATTTTCTCACCGTGCTGTGCAAGACGGGCCGCCCCAGCCATGGCTCGCCTGCATTAGCCGTGCTTCAATCGATCGACGGTACCGGATTGTTCGCGATCCGGTCACCCCAGGGCCCCGAAGGCCCGTTCACGCATGTTCGCGCCGGCGTTCACACGGGATTCACGGCACGTCTGCCTTTGCCGTTGCGCAGCCGGAAACGCTGGGTCCAGCCGATCCAGTGTAGCGTCGACGGACCGACGCAGCCGGGCGTCTTGCTCTCCGACGACGACGGCGCAACCTGGCGCGAGGTGCTCCTGCCCAGTCCGCCTCCGCACCGCGTCGAGTGGCCGGACGAAGGCGTCCGGTGGCAGAACTACGGCTGCGAGCCGACGGTGGTCGAACTCTCCGGCGGCCGGCTGTGGATGCTGATCCGGACTTCGCAAAACAACCATTACGAGGCCTTTTCTGACGACGGCGGCGACTCCTGGACGACGCCGGCGCCGTCCCGGTTCTCCGCCACCATCACCATGCCGCTGCTGTTCCGCATGAGCGATGGACGTTTGCTGGCCGTCTGGAACAACTCGACGCCGCTTCCCGAGTTGAATCACGAAACGCAACCGGGATTGAACGCATCAGAACGCGAGGGGCGAAGCGAAGATTTCTTCACCAACCGCGACGTCCTCCATGCTGCCGTCTCTGCGGACGACGGCAAGACTTGGCGAGGGTTTCGCGAACTGTACCTCAACGATCGCCGCAATGACGCCGATTTCCGCACCTCCGGCGGCAACGCCGATTCCCTCGACAAGAGCATTCACCAATCGCAGGCATTGGAGCTGCCCGAGGGGAAGATCCTGCTCGCCTTCGGCCAGCATCCGCTCTGCCGCCGGCTCATCCTCTTCGATCCGGATTGGCTTCTGGAGGACCAGCGGAAAGACGATTTCGCCTTCGGGCTCGGCGGTTGGTCCGTGCAGCAGTATCTGAAGAGCGTCGCGGGGAACTTCCGCGGCGTCAGCGGCCACTGCGCCTACAATCGCCGCCCCGGCGCGTCGTTGGTCCCGCATCCGGACGGGCTGCCGCGCGAAGTGCTTCAGGTGGCCCGTCACCCCGACCCGTGGCTCGTCTACGAGCCCGAAGGGGCCGTGTGGAACTTCCCCTGTTGGCAATCCGGCAGCCTCAAGCTCCGTCTCCGAATGCCGAAGGGCTCTCAGGGCATGCAAATTTGCCTCGTTGACCGCTGGTTCAATCCGGTCGACCCGGTGGTGTCGCACTTCGCACAACATGTGTTACAGCTCGACGTCGCGGGACGCATCAACGACGTTCCCTGCCTCGAACCCGACACCTGGGCCGACTTGGAGATCCGCTGGGACGAAGAGAAGGCCCGGTTTCGCGTCGGCGGCGACGCCTGGCACGATCTCCCACGGGTGTTCCCGACGCGCAACGGGATCAGCTATCTCCACCTGCAGAGCGCGGCAGCGGAGGCCGACCCCTCCGGCGTGCTCATCGAGTCTGTGGCGGCTGCCGCCGCGGAGTAGCGTTGTTGATCGCACGTACACGATGGTCGGCGACTACGGACGGGCGGTCTTCGCCGCGCCGCCGCAAAGTTCCACGAACACCACTTCTCCCGGCTTCAACTCGGTGGAGAGACTCTTCGGCAGACGCTGGCCGTGCCACAGGGGACGGAACCCGTCGTTGTCGGTGGAACGCCACACCTGGCCGTCGTACGACGTCGCGGCCGGCGTATTGCGGGCGTCGAGGTCTACGTTCAGTGGCTGCGGCGTTTCGGCGACGTTCACGAATAAGTGGCCGATCCGCTCGTCGGGCGATTGCCAGGAACTGGTCAGGATGGCCGGCGTCGGCACGGGTTCACGGACCCATTCGTCCCCTCGGCGCACGGAGATCGCGACCTCCACCTGCGGCGCCGTCAATTCGTAGGGATGCAGCATCGTTCCGAGCATCAGGAAATCCTTCGCCCGGGTCTTCAACAAGCGGCAGTGGCTGCGGATCATCGCGATCTGGTCGGGGTGGGCGTCGAGCATGTTCTGCGGCCCGGACCAGACCGCGCCGCCCGGCGTACGCCCGGCGACCAGATTCAGCGCGTGACAACGCACGTTCCAGCGGCTGTCGCTCGGGCTCAGACTTGCGCTGTCGCCGCCGTAGCCGACGGCGAACTCGTGGTAGAGGTAGGAGAACAGCGGGATGCCGACCGCGCCGGGATAGCCGCGGTACCATCGTTTCTCGTAGTACTCGCGGACGTGAAAGCCGTCCAGGTGCGGTATCAGTTGTTCGTGCGGTTCTTCATGAAACAGAACGAAGTCGGGCGACAGCTCCTTGCCATGGCGGCGCATCCTGTCCAGCAAGTTCCAAAACGCGCGGCGCTGGTAGAGTCCCTCCCCGGGTGCGTGGCCGTGCGCGTCGGACCAGCAGGCGCCGCCCGCGCCGCTGACCGTCTGGTCCATTTGCAGCACGTCGACGCCGATCGCATGCGCCCGGTCGATCACGTTGCAGAAGAACTCGGCGGTCTGCGGGGCGGCGGGGCAGAACTGGTAGGAATGGCGCCGCCACTCGCCCGACGGGTTCGACTCGTTGAGCACGTACTCCTTCGGCTTGCCCGATTGCTCGTCGATAACATAGGAGGAGAGGTACTGCTCGGCGGCGGGGATTTCGGCGGCGTCGCGTCCCTCGTTCCAGTACGTGTAGAACATTCCGGAGAGGAAGAAGAAAGGACGAATACCGTCCTCGCGGAGTTGCCGGATGCCCGGAGGCAGCAGGGAACCAAGAAAGTGGCACGCTCGATCACGGTATGGTACAACAAGACGCGTTCCAATGAGAACTTGAAGAATCCGACGCGAACATGCGATCGCGTAATCCCTGTGACACTTCAATTCATGTTCCAGGACGGCACATGGTGCCCGGAGGAGATCGCCGTGCGAAGACTACTGGTGTGCGTTCTGTGTTTCGTTCTGGCCGGCGCTGGGTATGCAGCACCCGTGCTTGACCCTGAGCCGACGGAAGGTCAGAAACCATATAGCCCCGCAACGGGTCAAACGGTGTCGGTGAACCCACCGCCGTTCATCTGGATTCCGGCGCCCGAGGAGCCTGAGTATTCCGTGCAGATATCCACGGACAGCTCTTTCCCGGACAAGGGGACGAAGACATTCAGTGGCATGACGCTGAATGTCTTCGTTCCGAAGGAACCGCTGGAACCCGGATCGTGGTTTTGGCGATACGGAATCAGCACAGGGGGCGGCTACCAGTATGGCAAAGCAAGGCCCTTCACCGTGAAGAAGGGAACTCGCGAGTTCCCGTTTCCCGATTTCACGGAGGTGCTGAAACGCGTCCCCAAGGAAAGACCGCGGGTGATCCTGACGGGCGAACATCTGGAGAGGGTCCGCAAGCTGGCGAAAGGTGAGTTGAAGGCGGGGGTGGACTCTCTGATCGAGTCGGCAAGGAGTTGCGTCGGCGAGCAGATCGTGGCCGAGCCGCCGAAACCGAGGTCCGGTCCGGAACAGGTGAACGTCATGCGGACCACACGTCCCCCGATGGACGCCATGGAGACGTGTGCCCTGGCGTACCTGCTCACTGGGGAGAAGGAATTGGGGCTCGAAGCGAAGCGGCGCATCCTTCATTTCTTCAGTTGGGATCCGAAAGGGAGCACCTGCCTCTGGAGTTACGATGAACCTGCAATGTGGGTCATGATGCGGGGCACCCGAGCCTACGACTGGACGTACGACCTGTTTTCACCCGAGGAGCGCAGCAAGGTGGAGCCGGTGATGAAAGAACGCGCCGAGCAATTCTACGTTCATCTCAGGAAGAAACGGAAGTTCCACACGAACCCGTACGAAAGCCATGCAGGACGGATGCCGGGCTTTCTCGGTGAGGCGGCAATCAGCTTCGCCCACGAGTGGCCCGAAGCCCGCGAGTGGATGGAGTACGCGACGTTGCTCTACTACACGTCGTACCCGGCATGGGGAGGGGACGACGGCGGCTGGCAGGAGGGGCCGGGGTACTGGAGCGCCTACATGAGTTTCGCCATGAATTACGTCATTGCCCTTCGAAATGCAACCGGCGTGGACCTAATGAACAAGCCGTTCTTCCGCAACACGCCCTACTACGGCTTGTACACGGCCACGCCCTACAACGAGCATAGGCCTTACGGCGACGGGGCCTATTCCAGCCCCGCCGGGCTTGGGTCCATCATGTATGCTTTCGCCGGAATGCTGGAAGACCCGTATCTGAAATGGCACGGGGAGGCATGCGGCAGAAATGCGGGTCGCGACCTGCTGACCCTCGTCACGGCCGACCCCAACCTTGAACCGAGGAATCCGAAAGACCTCCCTTCCTCGCGTCTTTTCGAGGCCGTGGGACTGTCGGCGTTTCACACGGCCCTGGGCGACAAGAGGAACGATATCACGTTCCTTCTCCGATCGAGTCCGTTCGGCAGCGTGAGTCACGGGCATGCCGACCAGAACGCCTTTGTGATCGAGGCCTTCGGCGAGGCCCTTGCGCCGGTGACCGGCTACTATCCCTGGTACGGTTCGCCCCATCATCAAGACTGGACACGCGACACGAAGGCAGTGAACAGCATTCTTGTCAACGGCGAGGGGCAGGTGAAAAGGAAGTGGTCGGCAAAGGGGGAGATCACTGCCTTTCACGCGTCTGACGGTTATGACTATGTTGAAGGCGAAGCGGCGCCCGCCTACGGCGGCAGGCTGGATCGCTTCCGGCGACACGTGGTCCATTCCCGCCCAGGTATCTTCGTGATCTACGACGATCTTGCTGCGAAAACTCCGTCGACCTACCAGTGGCTGCTTCACTCGTTCAACAAGATGCAGATTTCGGGCAACCGGATCTCTACCCGACGCGACCACGCATCGATGGATGTGGTCGTCCTGCTGCCCGAGAAGGTGGAGATCTCGGAGACCGACAAGTTCGATCCTGAACCCGAGGCGGTCGGCGCAAAACCGACGGCCTATGCGAATTCGTGGCACCTGACCGTCGGGACGCCCAGGCAGGAGCAGACAGGGCGTTTTCTCACGGTATTGATGGTGGAGAAGAAAGGTCAGGAGGATCGATTCCCGAAGGTCAAGCTCCTGGAGGGAAAAGGGTGTTTGGCGGTGGGCTTGACCTATCCTGATGACACGAAAGAGACGATCGCCTTTCGCACCCGACCGGACGGGCGCATCGACTGCGGCGACCTGCAAACCGACGCCCGCGTGGCCGCCGTCGCCCGCGACGGGAACGGCAAAGAGGTTCGAAGACTACAAATACCCTAGGTGCGGACGCAAAGGACACTCGACAAGGATTTCATCGATGCGAGGAAATGTCAGATGAGAGGTTCCATTCGCCGATTCGCGTCCCTTGCTGTCGCCTTGGTCCTGCTCGGCCACGGCGTCCGCATCCAAGCGGCCGACGATCAAACGACCCCGACCACGAAAGAGCAACGGCTCGAGTGGTTCCGGCAAGCGAAGTTCGGGATGTTCATTCATTGGGGGCCGTACGCCAGACTGGCCGGTGCTTGGAACGGCAGACAACTGCCGGTCGGCACGAACTGCGAATGGATCATGGAGAAACTCCGCATCCCTCGCGACGAGTACCGCGAAGCCGCCCGGCAGTTCAATCCCGTCAAGTTCGACGCCGACGCCTGGGCCGACCTTGCCGCCGCGGCCGGTGTCAAGTACGTCGTGCTGACGGCGAAGCACCACGACGGGTTCGCCATGTATCATTCGCGCGTGAGCAGATACAACATCGTGGACCACACGCCCTTCGGACGCGACCCCCTGCGGGAACTGGCCGATGCCTGCCGGAAACGCGAACTGCGATTCTGCATCTACTACTCGCACCGCGAAGACTGGGACGAGCCCTTTGCCTATGGAAACACCTGGGACTTCGACTTCAGGCCGGAAGACAATCTGCCCCTGTTCGAAGAGAAATACCTGAACACCAAAGCCAGGCCACAACTGGAAGAGTTGCTGACCGGCTACGGTCCCTTCGGCCTCGTTTGGTTCGACCGCGGAATGTATACGCCGGAGCAGGGGCGTGCATTCGCCCAACTCGTCTGCAAATATCAACCCTATTGCCTGGTGAACGGGCGGGTCGGAAACTACGACCAGGAATTGTTGGGCGACTATCAGAACATGAACGACAACGGAATGCCGATCGGCGGAATCGAGGAGTACTGGGAGACGCCGCAGACGCTGAACGAGACCTGGGGTTACAGCCAGTTCGATCATCAATGGAAACGCCCCGAAGAGGTCATTCGCCGGCTGGTCGAGATCGTCAGCCGCGGCGGGAACTACCTGCTCAACATCGGCCCCGACGGCGAGGGCGTCGTGCCGGAGCCTTCAATCCAGATCCTGCGGGCCGTGGGCCGATGGGTCTCTGCAAACGGCGAGAGCATCTACGGCACGACGGCCAGCCCCTTTCACGAGTTGCCCTGGGGCTATTGCACAGCCAAAGGCAAGACGCTGTATCTGCACGTGTTCGATTGGCCCGCCGACCGCCGACTGAAGCTGCGTGGCTTGCGCACCACGGCGCGTTCCGCTGCCCTGCTGGCCAAGCCGGCCGATCGGTTGCCTCTTCGGCAGGAAGACGGATTCCTGGAGATCACCGTGCCGGAGAGCCCGCTCGACCCGGTGAACACGGTCGTCGCGGTGAACTTGGAAGCGGCGCCGCGTGTCGACCCGCCCGTCGTCTCCCAGGCAGCGAATGGTACGATCGTCCTGGACTACATTCGTGCAATCACCGGCGGTCACACGGTCAAACGGTTTAATCGCAAGGGCGAGTTCCACATTTCGAAGTGGACAAGCCCGGAAGACACGATCGTCTGGCAGGTGGCCGTGGCAACGCCGGGAAGCTTCGATGTGACGATCACCTACGCAGCAGACGCGTCATGGAGCGATGAGCCGTACGTGGTGCAGGTCGACGGGTCGCGGCTGGAGGCGAAAGTGCAGCCAACGGGCCTGCCATACGAATACAAGACCATTTCGCTTGGGACGATCCCTATCGGTCGGCCGGGGCCTTGCCAGGTCCTGGTGCGTCCTGCCAAGAAACTGGACCACGACTTGATGTACTTCAAGGGGATCCAACTGACGCCGATTGCGCCCGACTCGACAACACCATAGTCCCTCACCACAGCAAGGAGCCTTCCCACGCTGTGCCGACGATTGCCGTGCCACGCGGCCCAGCGTCCGTTCTGGCTCTGGCATGTCACATCGCTTCCGTCGAATGCACCGCCAGGGCCTTCAGCGGCGCCGCTTGGACGTTGTCGAGTGCCACGCCATCCACGCGCACACGCATCTTCTTCACGGTCAGTTCGGGACGATAAGAAATCATCGTGCGCCGCCCCGCAATCTCAACATCCAACAGAGAACCGCCGAGCTTCTCGTCCGCCTTGACCATGACCCGAACGGGGAACGGTTGATCGACTCCAATCAGGTTCTCGATTGCATAGTCGCCGTTGCGATGGGGCACGCCCCCTTCGCGCAGCGATTTCTGCCGGGCGGCGTACTCGTTCAGCGAACCGGGCCCGAATTGCGCTCGCGATTCATCCACGCGCACCTGCCATTCGCAACCGGCCTGTTCTCCCGTCTCCGGCAAGAACGAAATCCCGAATCGCCCCTTGTTCGCTTCGGCCGGATGAACATCGAAGGTCAGGAGGAACGACGGCTCGTCGACCGGGAAAGTCGTCGTGTCGGCCGCATGTGCGGCAAGGACCTTCGGTGCTTCGGTCGCCGGCATGATCTCGTCCATCCACCTGGAGCCGACGCGACCGTCCTGAAGTTGGACCAGTTCCCGAATAACGAGATTGCCACCCCAACCGTGGATATGAGTCCAGCCGGCCATTAGAAAACGTCCGTCCGCGATTTCCGAAATCGCGGGAACATTCAGCCCGTCGTAGAAGTCGAGCCCTTTGGCAACCATGTCTTCATACGCGGAATCCTGGGCGTCCGCCGGCTTCGACCAGAGACCCGTGAAGCCGCCAATGATGTAGTCGTAGAGGCCCCAGTGGAAAAAGAACGTGCAGTCGCCGCCGGGCGGAAACTCCGGATTGAGACAATGCCATCCCCCGTCTACGGAGGCGGATTCCCATGCCCCCTTGCCACGGTTGTTGGCGAACATCCGCAGCCTCCCGTCCGAATCGTGATACACGCTTGGGTTCCGGCAAGGATGAAAAAACGTCCATGTCTTCTTGAAGTTTGCCACGCCGTCCTCGCTGACCGAGTAGGTCGAGCCGATGGGAGCGCCCGGTGCACTGCGGTCGAAGGTGCCGGTGCAGCCATGCGCCTCGATATAAGCCATTTGTGCGGGCAGGGTCGTCTTCTCATCGGGGTAGATTCGCTCGGTGTGCAAGCCGTAGGCCAGGCAGAGCTTGCCCTGATAAGCAAAGGGGGTCCCCGTTCCGATGCATTCCCATTGTTCCTCCAACGGCGTGGCGGCCTCGTGTTCCGTCCACGTGGTGAAGTCGGCGGTCGAAAGATGCTCGAAGTAATGGGCACCTTTGCCGAACTTGCTTTGATGATGCCGGCGGTCGTAGAGATAGAATACGTGATAGCGACCCTGGTGAAACAACGTTGCCACGTCACCGACCCAGCAGTTGTGCCCGGGCGGTGTCCAATACTGCACAGGCGCAACGTGCGGCTTCGGCAGGTGTTTCGGGGCAGGTGCGATGGCCGGCACGTGGATCGCCGCTTGCTTGACGTACTCCGCGTTCAGTCTCCACATGCTCCGCGCCGGCCACTGCGGATAACCGAAGGGAAAGTCGTTGTCCACCAACTCACCGTCCACATAGACCGTCCAGCGGACACCGGTGAAATGGAGGACGAGTTCGTGTTCACCTTCCGGCCTGTCGAGCATGGCCAGCGGGAAACCGATCGTCATCTCCTCCCAATCGGGGCGCTCGGCCGAGTGCAGCCTGACGGTCGCCTCCAAAACCGGCACCGACCCGTCGGCCCGCTTGAAGGCCGGATAGTTCTGCCGGTCCCGGTTCCGTGGGTCGTGCTGACGCAGACAGACGGTGAGTACCTCCGGTATATCGAGGATGCTCGTCTTGCCGTCGACCTGCTTCAGATCCACCGTCAATTTGACGCTGAACCCGAGCGTCGAATCGGCCGGTGCCTCAAAGACCGCTTCCGGAGTCTCCACGTCGAGCGTGCTTCGAGCAGGTTTCGTCGTATCGAATTGCCACCGACGGCTCAATAGCTCGATCCGTGCCGGCTTCTGCGGGGACGGTTGCCCGGCATGGCCTGAGTGTTCCGGCACTTCTGTCGCGTGCAGCGTCGTTGCTGCCGCCAAGATAAGGAGTGTGCCAAACGCACGGATCATGAGCTGTGGGTGTCTTTCCATCGTGATCCCAGTCGAATAGTCCCTTCGGCACCCCGCTGTCCTTCCGAACAGATTACTTCAGGAAGATCTCAACCACCGGGATCTCCACAGGTGGTTTGTCCGCAGGAAACTTCAGGGTCAAGTCCTTCGCGCCGGCGTCGGTCCCCTGCTCCACGAGAATCTCCGAGGCGTCGTGCAGGAACTGGGTGTAGGCCACCTTGTCGGCCACGCCGGCGAGCATCAGCTTGCCGTCGGCCGGGTACGTCAGCAGATGCAGGTAGAGGCACTTCGTCTTGGGGTTACAGGTGAAGAGCGTGTCGGCAGGGGCGGCGAACTCCGCCGGCGCTTCGGTGCAGCCGTAGATCGAACGGCTGTTGTAGTGCATCCATTCGGCCAGTCCGTGCAGGCGGTCTTTCGCTCGATAGTCGAACTCGCCCCGGCCCGTCGGCCCCACGTTCAACAGCAGGTTCCCGCCGCCGGACACCGAGGTGATCAGCAGCGTCAGCAACTGGGCATTGCTCTTCCAGGTCTTCTCGTCGCGGAAGTAGCCCCACGAGCCGGAGAAGGTCTGGCACGTCTCCCAGTCGCGATAGGTTTCCCAGCCGGTCTGGTTTCCGGACGACTTCTTCTGCAGTTCCGCGGCCGAGAGTTGCTCGGGCGTAGCGAAATCGCCTTCGCCGGGCAGGTCCAGACGGTTGTCGACGAGGATATGGGGCTGCAGTTCACGGGCCAGCTTCAAGAGTCCGGCAGAATCCCAGTCGTCGCGGCCTTTGCCGAACTCGCCGGGGAAAGAGTAGTCGAACCATATGATGCTGATCTTGCCGTAGTTGCTCAACAGTTCGCGGACCTGGTTCTTCATGTATTGGCGATACTTGGCCATATCGCGGCCTTCGTTCAGCTTGGCGAAGTTTTCCGCGGTGAAATCTTTCTTGTCGACCGGGCGCAGCGGGTGGATGCGGTCGATGACGTAGTCGGGATGGTGCCAGTCGATCAGCGAATAGTAGAAGCCGACCTTGAGGCCCTCGGCGCGAAATGCCTCCACGTACTCCTTGACCAGGTCCTTGTGACACGGGGTGTTCGTCGATTTGTAGTCGGTGAATTGCGAGTCGAACAGGCAGAAGCCTTCGTGGTGTTTGGCCGTGAGGACGACGTACTTCATGCCGGCCTCTTTCGCCATCCTGGCCCAATCGCGGGGATTGTAGAGGTCGGGATTGAAGTGCTCGAAGTACTTCTGGTAGTCCTCGTTGGTGATCCGTTCGCGATTCCGGACCCATTCATGCCGCGCCGGCAGTGCGTAGACACCCCAATGGATGAACATCCCGAACCGCGCGTCGCGCCACCAGGCCATGCGCTCGTTGCGCTGCTCTTGCGTTTCCGCATGTCCCGGAGCAACAAGAATCAGGGTTAGAGAAAGCGTTGCAGCAACGAGCAACGCTCCCTTGAGAAACGAACGGCATAGCGCGCGCGTGATCATTGGGCTCTCCCTGAAGCAAAGTGGGGTACAGGCAACAGCTCTGATCATACTCTCTCCGTTTGAGAATAGCGAGGTCTGTGCCGGTCATACCTTCCATGAAACTGCCTGGTCCCAGGTGCCGTATCTGTCACTGCCTCGCCTGCAACCCGCCAGCCTCTCTCGAATTGGGGGGAGAAGGGAATCTACGTTTCGTTCTTCGCTCAACACAAGAGGCTACTGAAGACCAATGTGCGCATCTTGACGGAGACTGCCCAGCAGTCTACCCTCTAGCGTCGCTGGGCAGCCGCGCTGAGGTCGTCCGGGAAATGTCGACACAAAGCCTGAACCCGGCGAGGCCGCCGCCACCGAGGCGTGGCATTGCTCCTTTGTCACGTTTTTCGCGAGGCTACATAATTGACCTACGACCACGGTATGGGAGATTTGCTATGAACCGGCGAGATTTCTTGGCAACGGGCTCGGTAGCGATTGCGGCAGGTGCGGCATTGCAGGGAGTGATTGCCGGGGCAGAGTCGCCCGCGGGCGGTGCGGCAGTCGACATTCCCGGCCACCCCCGCGACGTCAAGCTCTGCGTGAAGCCCGTCATGACGAACATCATCCACAGCGCCAGTTGGCAGGGCCCCTGTCGATGGACGTCTGCAACACCCGAAATCGAACAGGCCAATGCCGAGCGGCGGTTCGCCGATTGGGCGAAGCAACTGGCAACGAAGGAACTCGGCCGGGCGGGAGATGTGCGTCTGCTGGAGCCGGTCCACATGACGTTTTCCGAAGACTGGAAGTTGAAGCCCGACCAGATCGCGAAACTCCGTGCCGACGCCGACGAGACCGACGTCTTCTTTATCATCGCCTCAGGCAATGCCCGAGCTGCATACGAGATCGGCGACATGTTCGGCAAGCCGATCGTTCTGAACGGTCTCAACTGCCGCAACATCAGCATTGCCGGCTACACGCTGGCCAAGGGAAACGAGGTCTACGTCGCGGGCGAGGACATGGATCTTGCGGAGGTGCTTTCGCTGTTGCGGGCGCGCAAAGTGTTTCGCCACACGACGGTCCTCTATCCCACGGACGGCGTGCCGTCGTTCTCGCCCGACACCGTTTGGGACTTCGACGAGCTGCGGACCCGGCTCGGGGTCACCGTCAAGAATATCACGTATCGCGAGATGGCCCGCGAGATGGAACGGATGCTGGGCGATGAAGCCGAATCCGGTCCAGCCGAGCAGGCCGCCGTGGAGTTGGTTCGCAAGGCCGATCGGTCGTTCCTCGAAAAGAACCTGGTCGTCCGCAGCATGGTGTTCGACAGGTGCATCCGGAGCCTCATGGCCCGGCATGGGTGCAACGCCTTCACGATCGACTGCTTCGAGTTCTGCCCCAGCCTGCTGCCGCAGAAATGGCTGGTGGTGCCCTGCCTGCAACACGCGATATTCGGCAACGAGGGGATCGCGTCGTCGTGTGAGGGCGATTTTGGGATCCTGCTGGCTCTGCGGATGTTGATGAGCGTGTCGAACAAGTCGTGCCACCAGGGCAACTCCGACCCGAGACCCGGCGGCACGTTCCGCATCAACCACAGCGCCCCGAGCATGAAGATGAACGGGCTGGACCGGCCCGGCCTGCCCTATCAATTGGGCCGGTTCGTGGAGCAGGGCTGGGGGACCAAGGCGGTGATCGATTTCATGAACAACGAGGAGAAGACGGTCACCGTCGCCCGGGTCGATCCGACCGCTACCAAGCTATTGGTCCTCAAAGGGACGCTGGTCGCAGCCAGCGGCTGGGACAAGGACCTGCTCGGTTGTTCGGTGGAGGCCGTCATCGAGCCGCCCGAGGGCCGGACCGACGAGTTCTTGCGGAGACGGATGATCTACGGCAACCACCTGCAGTGGGTCTACGGCGACTATACCAAGCAGCTCAAGGCCCTGGGCGACATGCTCGGGTTGAGCGTGGATGTCTTCGCCTGAGCCTGAGCTTGCGATCCGATGTTTGTGTGCGGAAGCGGGATCCGGTTGACTCAAAGAGGCCGGGAGTCAATCGGCAAGTGGCCCCGTTTGAACGCTCAGCGAGGTTGACAAGGAGATCGAAATGAAACGAGTGCTTTCGGCTGTTCTGGCAATTGTCTTCCTGTTGGCCGGCAGTGTCCGGGCCGAACTGTTCCAGGACGGCGAAACGGTGTGCTTTCTGGGCGATAGCATCACCCACGGCCGCCAGTATCATGGCATGATCTACGCCTACTATCTGACCCGCTTCCCCGACCGTACGATCCATGTCGTGAATGCCGGAATTGCCGGCGACAGTGCCGGCGGTGCCCTGGGGCGACTGGAAGAAGACGTGATCTCGAAGTCGCCGTCGACGGTTGTCGTGATACTGGGGATGAACGACGTGGGGCGCGGGAACTACGTTGCCGACCCCAACGAGAAACGGCTCGAGTTTCAGCGGGCATCGCTCGATCGGTACGCCGTCAATATGGACAAATTGCTCGAGCGTCTGAGCAGCGAGACCTCCGCGAAGTTTGTGCTGCTGACGCCCTCGCCCTTCGATCAGACATGCGTCAATCAGCTTGACAACAACCAGCCGGGCTGTAACGACGGATTGGGCAAATGCGCAGAACTCGTGCGTCAGCTCGCCGCGAAGTACCACGCCCAGGTGATCGACCTGCACGGGCCCATGACGGCATTCAATCTGCAGCAGCAGAAGAGCGACCCGACTTACACGCTCATCGGACCGGACCGAGTCCATCCGGGCCTTCCCGGAAACCTGATGATGGCGTGGCTGTTCTTGAACGCGCAGGGCGCGCCGGCGCTGGTGTCGAATATCGTATTTGACGCAGGCGAGGGACGCGTCGCGGAAGCGGCGAATGCCACGGTCAGCGACGTTCGACGCGAAGGCGAGGGCTGGAGGTTCACGGTGCTCGAAAAGGCGTTGCCCTATCCGGTCGATGCGGAGGCACGTGGACTTCTCAATGCGATTCCGTTGGAGGAGAAGCTGAATCAGGAAGTCGTTCGGATCAAGGGACTGGCCGACGGCTCCCATATCTTGCTGATCGACGGCGAACCGGTCGCCTGCCACACGGCAGCCGAGTGGTCGAACGGAGTCAACCTGGCCTTCAACGAGGCGGCGCCCCAGGTGAAACAAGCGGCAAAGGTCGCGGAAATCAACGAGAATCGTCGCCGCGCGGAGGTGAGATTACGGGGCTACGCCTGTGTTCGGTGGTTCCTGCGCCACCGCCGTATCGATCCCGATGATTTGTCGGCCGTCAGGACGCATGCAGAAACGGAGATGGCCAAGACCGGCTACTATGAGGGCCAGGTGCCAACTTATCTTAAGGAATGGGAACAGCGCGATGAAGTCATCGCTCAGGTGACCGTGTTGGAGCAAGAGGCATTGCGCGCACGGATCCCGGTTCCTCACCAGTACGAGATACGCCCTGAGCGTTGACGTCGTGAGCGTTTCAAGTGTCGGTCAGCGTGACATCCGCCTTGTGAGTTAGGCAACTTAGTTGCCTAAAGTTGTTGCGTTTGAGTCAAGTTTTAGGCGGCGTGTTGTAGTTCAGGGATTTCGGCAAGGAGCCTCTGGAGTTTGCGGAGTATTTTCGGAAGGGTTTCGTTGTCAGATTGCGGTTTTGTTGAGTTGGTAGCGGTCAGGGGACGGAGGATAGCCGAGAGGCTGGTTGCGTAGGAGACGGCGGTGCGGATACCGGCGTCGGTGACCTCGTAGCGATGACTCTTGGGAATCCGGACGATGAAGCCGCGCAAGCGCAGTCGTCGGAGTTGGTACGTCATCTGGCCCGGGGTGATTACGTCGGGCTGCTTGCCCAACAGGAGCGCATACTGCTTGCGCAAGTCACGATTGGAAAACCCGTTTGGGAGAAGACGAAAGAGCAACAACGACGGACGGCCCATTTCGTCGTCACCAGTGATCCATTGATGAGGCAACTGTTGCGCGTGCTCTGCGAGCATTTCCAGACACAACTCGTGTCGCGTGCGATATCGGATTTCTTTTGGGACGCCTGCCTTCTCTCTCCGCTTCCGGTCGTTCGTCCACTCTTTGGGAAGATACAATCGCATGTCGACCAAGGCGTGTTCGCGACTCGAAACGTATCCCATAAAAATGCCTACTTGGCAGTTGTCGACCTTGCCCAAGCGGCCGCACCATTGCCTAGCGACACCGACCGAATCGCAACCCGATTTCGGAAAGGCCGAGGGATCGAACACAATCACCCCGTCTACCTCCCCCAACTGTTTGCCGATCTGGCTCACCAATTCGTCTCGCAAAGGTTTGTCGTCCCAGCAAGACACCCCAAGGAAGTGCTGCAACGGCATGCGTTCTTGCCCGAAAAGATAGGCAATCGACTCGGCGTTCTTGTGCTCCAAGTCCGAGAGCAGACCTCGCACAAATGTGCGTGCATGCTCGATCTGCTCCTTCCGAGCAAGCCTTCCAACAAACGGTACCATGAACCGCTCCAGTCGCGGCATCAGCCGGACAAATACCTCCGGCCTTATCGTACATTCCTCCATCAATTCCTGCTTCCGCGCTTCAAACTCACTCGCTTCCATCATCAGGCTCCTTCCGTGAAACCCGGTTCCGTCATGAACCACGGAAGGTGTTAATACAACACTACTTATGTCACGTCAAGGGAAGTATTACAGTCGAACTAATCAGGCGCCACCGAAAATACCCCGCCCTCAGTCTCCCCCAACGATCCGCCCATACAAGACCCAATCCCCCATCTTTCTGTCATCGTTCTTTTTGTCATCAATCACATCGGACCGTCTTCGTGATCCACCGAATCTCCGTCACCCGTCGCAAGTTTGTCCGCCGCCTCCAAGTCCGCGTCGGCCTTGGCCTCGTCCCCCAACCGCCGGTAGGCCGCCGCCCGGATCCGGAACAAGTCCGCAGCGCCAGCGTCCAGACCGATCGCCGTGGTCAGGTCGTTCGCAGCAGCCTGGCAGTTGTCCTGGATCATGTAGAGAAGGGCTCGGAGCTTGAGCGCGTCTGTATTCTCCGGCGCCAGTTCGAGGCAGCGGGTTGCGTCAGCCAATGCCTCTTCATACGCCTGCTTCGAGAACCGAATCCTCGCCCGCCCCAGATAGAGCAAAGCGCTCTCCGGGTTGCTGGCAATCGCCCGGTCGAGCAGATCCCCAGCATTCGGACGTTCCGTCCCCTCTTCCGTCGAAGGAGCGGGGGCGGTCGCGGCAGGAACCACAAACGGATCGGCCGCCGGATCAACCCCGGCCGGCTCGCTGCGGTTGGCAACAAGCGTCTCCAATTGGCCGCCGAAGTCCGGCAACACCGTCACCCAACGACCCAGCTTGGGATCGGTAGTCGCCTGCTTGAGCGAGTCGCCATACCGCGCGGCGATAACCTGGGCCTGCTCCGTATCGCCCGCGTCCATCGCCGTGACCGCGAAGGCCAGCTCGATCGTCGGCCGGTATGATTCCGCCACGGGTTCGCGATGAAGCCGCACCAGCACCTGTTCCGCCAGGCCCGGACGCCCCTGACAGAACAGCTCAAAAGCATACCCCAAAATCTCTTCGATGCGTTTCGGCTCGGCGCTGACCGCCAGCAGGAACTGATCCCACGCCTGGTCGACTTCCCCAAAGTCAAGAGACCGCTTGCCAAGGTGCAGATGGCCGCGGGCGTCCTTGGGCTTGGCCTCCCCGTCGAGCCGTTCCCGCCGGGCCCAGTTCTCCAGCCACCCGACGCGGCGGCGCCCATTCGCCAGATACGCCGGCCCCAGTCGCCGGAACTGATTCCGATACGCCCGCCGCCGCTGGGCCTCCGTCCAGCCGCGACCGGCCTTGGCCAGGCCCATCGCTTCCACCCGGTCGGCAAGCAGCCGGCCGATCTCCTGGTGCGAACCGATGTCCGGATGCACGTGGTCCATGAAACAGTTGTTGCCCGGGATTCCGTCGGGACTCTTACTGACGGCCAAGGCCTCGGCGTCCACCAGCGGGACGTTCATCTCCCGAGCGATCTGCCTGAGACGATCGTGCAGTTCGTTCACCATCCGCAGCGGGCAGACGTCGAGTTGCCTCGCCTTGTCGTAGTAGCCTCGCGCCTGATCCGAATCCCCAAGACGGTCGTAACAGCGGGCCATGCGAAACGCAAGCAAGGCATACTCCCCGTCGATCGCCTCGGCCTTGCGGTAGAGTTCAATCGCCGCCTTCAGATCCGAATCCTCCACGGCCGCGGCCCCGTCGAACGACTCCTGCCACTCCTGCAGCGACTCGGCCGACAACTCGGCCCGATGCTCCGACTTGAAGGGCGGGCAGTCTCGCAAATTTTCGCCCAGGTTGATCAGAATCAGCGGTACCCCCGCCGCGCGGCAGGCCCCCACCATCTCGCGCACCGATGCGTCGTACTCGTCGATCACGTCCTGCCGCCACTTCTCGTCCCGATGATACGAAGCATAGCCGCTCTGGTCGTCCAGCCTCGCTTCGACCTCCGGTTCAAAGTCGGGCCGATCCGCCAAGGCGCCCAACTCGTCGCGGTCGCCCCGCAAGAGCCGCCTCGCGAGCGTCACCGTGCGGAGCCGGCCTCCTTGCCCCGCCGCCCAACGCACCAGGGCCGATCGGCTCTTCTCGCGATGATAAGTGCGATCCTCGAGAAACTCGTTGTGCCCCGTCGCAATCACGATCAGGTCGGGATCGTAGCCCAGCACCTCCTGCAGCATGCCCGTGAGCCGGTAACTCGCGTAAGACAACCCGCCGCAATTCACGGTCTCGTACTTGCGGCTCGGGTCGCGGCCGGCCAGTTCGATCTCCATCCATTTCAGAAACGAGGAGCCGTTCGCGTAAGGCCGCCCGTGGACCGTCGAACCACCCAGGCCGAAGATCCGGAACGTCCCCTCCGGCTTTTCCCCGGCGAACTTCTGCGGGCCGAAGTAGAGCAGCCGGTGGCGGGCCGTCGAGTAGATCTCCCCGTCCTCGTCGAGTTCGAACAGCCGGGAGCCGTCAAACCCGGCCGCTTCTTCCGCGTCGTGCTTGCCAATCTCGCAGACCCTCAATGCACCTTCCAGAAGCACGAATGGCACGATCGCCAGCAGAATGGCCGCCCCAGGAAACGCGACGCGGCGCCAGCCGGTCCACCTTTGACGGTGGCAACGCTTCTGACGCGCAGACTCGGACCCTTCAACCGGCGGCATATTATCTCTTGTTCCTGGCGACCGACTGGAAAACGCCGGCCGATGATCCATAATCATGTTGGAGTGCCCGAAGAACCCGTTCCTGCTCCGCCCGGTATTGGAGCCGTGCCCTCAAGGAATAGCGGATTGCTCTCCTTCCTAGATGTCCGTTTCGTAAGTTCCTGGCCAGTTAGGCCGCGATTCGGGTGTAAGGGCGCGGCGGGTACAGAAGTCGTTCGTAGGTCTTGGGGCGTGGGCTGAAACCGGCCCGGCCTCGTT